>PPYF01638673.1_pt1 | contig 32939 bp, 19 predicted proteins | sample 1559871 | NCBI WGS metagenome assembly PPYF01 (sample SAMN08240021, study PRJNA423297) | Human gut metagenome, whole genome shotgun sequencing project.
AATGGCGAGAGCACCAAGATTGGGAGGAGGCAGACTTGAAGTATAGAGCTTTGAAGATGGTTCTGTCTGCTGATGACCCTAATATTCGTTATATAGAAAGAAACTTCACTGTATGCCGAAATGAGAACATTATTGATGAAGTAAAAAATCGTGTTGCTTTTTATGAGGATTCTATTCTTCAACACTATAAAATGGTTGAAATAACGGCATATAAAGATAGTGTAGCTAACAGACTTTGGGAAGAATCAAAGATGATTAAACGTGTTATAGGGTGCTCTAAATAGTTTTTCATCAAGGATATAGAATAAGAATCAAGAGGACTACATCTTAATTTTGTCTCTTGATTCTTCTCTATTAGTTTAAAAAATAGTAAGGTATTCTCTTCTTTTTTAAAATAAGATAATATACAATGTTGTTTTCTTTGTTCTTGGCATTTAATACTATTGGATTTTCACTTCTTGCGTTGCATGTAGATTCTGCAAGTGTATGATTAACCAACAATGACTCTAATTTCTTCAATAATGCAGGATTATTATTGTTTAGGTCTAATTGTAGCTTATTAACTCCATTGTAAATATTGTTGAAAGAAAAAGTCAAACTATATTTTTCGTTTGTTTTTTCAAATAAGTAATGCCCTTTTTCTATGAGGTTAAAATTATTGTCAAACATATATAAATCATTTGTGCAATTATAGACCATATATATATATACTGTTGAAGAAAAGGGGGGACGGACTGGATTGCCGACTTGAAAAGTACAATATGCATCTGTTATTTTCACTGTACTGTTTGCTATATTTTTTGTAATATTGTCATAAACTGAAATTTTAGTTATACCTTTTGTTATAGGATTAATTGTTAGTGTATTTTGTGAGTAATTAATATTTAAAATAGAAGCATCTTCAACATTAATTTCATAGTCTCCACTTCCTTGTAATGTGACTTGACTTATTTCACCTATAGGACACTCTAGATATCTTTCCATTTCGATTTTGCTAATCGTATCTCTACTTTCATTACATGATACAATGAAAACAGAAATAAATATACTAAATATGATAAATCTTTTCATAATGCCAACATTAAAGAGCGGAAGTCAATAATAAAGACTTCCGCTTATAGAATGAGTTATATTTATTTACTATGAATTTCTGTAATTTCCCAAAAATTCATATTGTATGTACCTAAAGAGGTTTCAAAATCGGTCGATGTATCGGCATTTACTTTATAATAGCCATTATCTGGACCTCCCCATCCCATATTGGCATGAAAATACAGGTCATATTTTTTTAAAATTTCTCTTGTTGTCTTTTGACATATTGCATATCCATCTATCACCCATGCATGTGACCCCTTTTTAGCTGTTGCTGTTGCAGCATGTGTTCCTCCCATTATAGCAACACATGGCATTTTCTCATTTACATTAATTGTTGTAAGTAATGGGTCTGGAGCATATTTACTATAATATTGTCCACAAGATACATAATTCTTCAAATAATTAAGTAACTTTAGTGAACCTGTAGAACTACTACCAACTGTAGGAATAGATGTATCCTCATATCTTCCGTATTCTCTTTCTATATAATTAGGATAACTCTCTGTTTTCTCATACATATCTTTTATGAGAGTTGTAACCATCTTAATGCTTTTAGAATCTCCATAATAACCTATTGCAGGTTGTGCTGTTAAATAATCCCAATCAATATCAACATCACCGATTTTTATATTTGGCGCAACTGCGGCTAAGGCTTGTGCACCAGCAATGATTCCACATCCTGCAGGATAGTAAGATTCGAAGTAATAATTTTCATCAAAAGGTACATATGCTTTTGGAAGCAATCTGTTATAAGGCTCATCTTGTGACCATTCCGTTTTTGTCACAGGACCGATTAATTTTATTATACGACTTTGAGGCTTTTCGTAAGCAACAGAACGAGTTCCAATCTGCTTGGTATTGAACACCTTTTCAATATCATTCTTATTTACGGAATCCTTGCCAAGAACTTTTGCTATTTTCTTTAATGATGAAATTCTTTTACTCTCATATTCAGAAATTTCAGACACCAAAGTAGCCTCTGACAGTTTAAGCATCATTCCTGCACCTGTTTCATCACGATTCTCGAATTTTCCATTTGGAACATAGGCGATAACACCTGCGTTTCTTTCGTCTGCAGAAACAATAGCATATCCTTCTTGTCCTGAATTAGAAACTTTAACTCGACACATAGGTATGCTGTCAAAACTTAATCCACCACTACGTGTAACAAGGTTTGTAGCATTTTTGACAAAGTACTTAGACTCTATTGAAAGTTGTGGAGAACTTGCACTACGAGTATTTCTATTCACCGAGTGCGAAAAATCAAGCACCATTTGAAGAACTTCTTCTTCATCTAATGTTCTTGGATTGTCTAAAGCTATACTTGCTAATTCCTCGTCTGAAAATTCAATTTTGGAACTCGCAATGTCTGAAGATGAAAAGACCTCAGTGTCTGTACATGACAGAAATGCGCAAGCGCAAATCAAAGGTAAAAAGATTTTCTTCATAATCCTTAATATTTTAAATCCATTAATAACTTTTTTATTATAAACGATAATTGTACCAAAACATTGCACTTAAATATATTAAATTTACATCTTTTAACTTAATTAGTACGAAATGCCAACCGCATATATTAAAGTTCTCTAATAGTAACATTGAACTATCATTTTTCCAGAAATTAGATTTATCTTTGTACACACAATCGAAGCGTTCTTTGTATATTGCAAAGTTGTGAAAGAAAAAGAATATAGCTTGTTTCTAAATCGTTAGTAGTTACACTTTTTTAAGTACTTAATCCACTGATATTCAATTAATAAAAGATTTTGTTATGACTCGTAGCCATGAACCTTTTCAAGCTGACCTCCGAGATTGTAGGAGTAGGTGATTTTCTCCTCATCAGGATAAATCATCTCCAACAGACGGTTGTGGCTGTCATAAGTCCATTGCGTCACATAAGTTGCTATCGCCTGGTTAGGCACAATCATCGTGCGGCGGGTCTCATCTTGCCTTCCTCTACCATATTAGCCGTCTACTTGGTGAGCACGTTGCCGAGTGCGTCGTAAGTGAACGAGGTGGTTCCACTTGCCGGGTGGTTGACCTCCGTGCGGCAGTCGCCCATGTCGTAAACGGATGTCGTCACATTACCCTCGGTGTCAGTGACTCTCACAAGTCGCTGGATGCCGTCATGCTCGAATGTGGTGGTAATCTCACCGTCCGGACCGCTGTGCTGGATAGATTTGACTGTCTTTCCGCTTCCGTTGGTGATTGTGGACTGGCTGTTGCCGAGTGCGTCCGTCACCTTTGTAACGAGTGCGTTGGAGCCGCTGTCAAGGGAATATTCCGTTGTCGTCTCGCTCTTGTCGGGGAGCTTCACGCTCAACGCACGGTCAAGCACGTCATAGACCGTTACGGTTGGAGTTACATTGTCAAATGGGCTGCTGAACGAGGTCTTGCTGCCCATACTCTCGGTAGTGGGATAGTAAGCCTTTGCCACACGACCGAAAGCGTCATAGACATTGCGTCCGCTGACAATCATCACAGTCTGGTCGGATGCGCCGGAACCCTTTGCTGCCGTTGTAACTACACCGTCCTTCTTCACCTGCACGGGGCGTCCGAAACCGTCAACAAATGTCACGGTCTCAAGATCGTCATTCGGGTGATGGATGTCGTAGTGCTTAGTCACGGCGTATGCCGGGGCGGTGATGCCCGATTCGCTGAATCCTGCTTTTGGCTGGTATTCAAACGCGATGATGTAAGGAACACCTATCGCCAGCTCGTTAGGTCCACGAACCTTGGTCACACGACCGATATTGTCAAGTTCCGTCTCGTAGTAGAAGTTATTGAGGTCACGGCGTTCCAGTGCCATGCCATAGCGGTAATCAAAGTTGCCCGCCTCGCTGCGATAGCCCCAAGCGTCATCTATGCGCTCGACATACATGTTCATTTCAGGCTCGTAGCGGTACTTGTACCACATACGCTGTCCCGTGCCGTTAGCAGGAAGCGTCTTTTGGGTGATGTTGCCGTAGCGGTCGTACTTGTAGTCGGTGACGGCAGTGCCGCTGCCGAGCTGCTGCGATACCTGTGTCAGATGGTTCGGATACTTGGTGTCGTAAGTCGCCGACACGTTATGGTACATCGAGCCGTCACCTCCGACAAAAGTCACATTCGTAGGAAGCCCGAAGATATGCTTGTCGGCATTGGAGGTGTACTGGATGTTCGTTGCATAGTCATAGCTGCCCGAACCGCTGTTGTCGAGGTTGCCCTTGTCGCTGTAGCGGTAGGACTTCAGCTCACCATGATAACCGTTGAGATAATACCACGCCTCGGATATAACCATTCCCTGCGATGTGTCCTCGTACTGCTTGTTGGTAGTATAACGAAGGGGAACGAAAGCCAATGCACGGTCGCTGTAAATCACATCCTGCTTTGTGAAAGAGTAACTGTCTGCGTTGGCGGTCACGTTGTAAGCGTCATACTCGTTGACGGTCTCGGTGAACTTGTTGCCTGCTGCGTCAGAAACGTATGAAGCCACAAGATTGCCTGACTGGTAGTAGTTGTCAACGGCAAACTACTGTACTGACTGACGATATACGCCGTCGCCTTTCTCGGTATCAAGGCTCTTGGTGATGACCTTGCCGAAGCCGAGGAAGTCACGCTCGTGGCGGTCACGGAAACCGTCGGTGTACTCAAACGCCGTCTTCATCAGTGGACCGTCGTCATGGATGCCGTCATCAACGGTCAAAGCCAACATCACCCATTTGCCACCGGGATGCCCGTAGGTCGGGGTCGAGTGTGCATAATCCAACACAAAACGTCCGCCTATCGAGTTGGTGACAGTCTTGAGCATATTGGTACGACCGATGGCAGAACGTCTTACGGTAAGCTCGCTCTCCTTATCGGAGGTCACTATGTCAAGATAGCCGTCGCCATCAACATCCTGCAAAGAATAACTGGTGCGGTTGATGCTGTGCTCTGTTGCGAATCCCGGATTGGTTGAAATCTTGATACCTATAATCGGGATATTGATTGATATGGTAAACGCTGCGATCACGGATTCCGAAGTAGAAGCGGACTCGTTAATCTTTGACATTCCGTTCCAGATGAAAGGCGTGTCAAATCCGGCTCTGGTGTTCAGGGAAATCATCACGCCACTATCCGTTTTCCAACCCTTGTCGTAAACGGATGTACAGATTATGAAAGTTCGTCATATTCAAAATGAGGCTGTGTTCAATTTTTTTAAACATAGCCTCACTGAATTTGTTTTATTGTTGAACTAATCTATGTTTTTACAATTTATATAGGCTGAAATAATTGGAGAATACCATAGATAATAATCCCTATACTTAAAATCCAACCGCTACAATGCATTATGTATGCGGTTGTAAAACGACGAGCATTCCAATACTTTTCTTGTTGATACATTTTCGGAAGTAGGAAACACCCAAAAAGCAAATCATTAATTGGTATAGCCGATTTCACATATAATGCAATGAACCCAGATATAATTAGGATGAGTCCTTCCCCAAAAGAAATCTTATCTTTTAGAGAAAGGGGGAGTCTATTATAAATAGCTCTTAATTTTTGAGATACTAAATAGCCTCCCACTACAATTGAAATAACGCAAAAGAACATATCTTCAATCATCTGTTAATCTATTAGATTTATCATCTTTATGCGGTTGGAATTGTTCTACTGTGGTCGAATCTGGTTGAGCGTTTTCTTTCTTACGTTCGATTACCTCATCGACAGTACGTTCAACAATAGTCTCTTTCAAACGTGTACCTTGAGTTACAATTTCTGTTCCTAAATCAAACCCTTTTTCTCCTAATTTTTTCCCAAACCCTGGCAGTATTTTACCAAGTATTTTCTCAATGAGTAACTCTGCTGAATAATAAATAAAACTCTTTTTGTTATTCGAGAAATCACCATTGATTAAATCTATACCGAATTCAGTAGCTCCAAAAGCACCCGATATTCCGTTTCCAGAAGCTGCTAAAGGTACACCAATTTCTGCACCAACAACCGAAAGAGTACAAGCATAACCAGCAACGGAAACCGCATCACCAACATCTTGAGCTGTCTGAACAAATTCTTTACCTATCTTATAATGAAGCGTTACAACTACCTCTCCATTTTCAACAGATCCAACCTGATAGGTATATCTAAAATATGGATTTTTTGCATTCTTGTTTTCCATTATTTCAGATGCTTTATTCTTATGCCATAAATTATGCCATTTTCGAGACCACTGAGCCAACCATTTCCAACGGAAATTTCCATCAGGATCAACATATGTTATAGGATTATTTTCTGTATAAGCATATGAAGATACATTAGGAACCTTTTCTTTTAGTGCATCCGTCGACATCCAAAGACTGAGATGTGGGTCATAGTAGCGGGCACCATAATAGTACATACCTGTCTCTTCGTCAAATTCCTTTGCGTTGAAGAGATAAGGCGTGTTCCATACGTCGTTGCGTTCCTCGATGAACACCTCGCCGAATGGCACATATTCGATATGCTGCACCACCTCGCCATCAAGGTTGGTGATGTAACTACTGCTACCCAAATGGTCTGGGTGGTAGTAGAACTGCATCTTCTCATAGTCGTCATTCTCCTTGAAGTTGCCATTGACAGCCTTTGCCTTGGCAATGTTTGCTGCCATAGCTCGTGCCTGCGCAGCCTCCAAACTGCCGTCATTGCAGCAGAAGCCCTTGCCATCGACATAGTCGTTGTTGTCCTCGCCATTGTACGGCACTGCAAAGGTTGCATAATTATCCTTAATGACCTGCAACTGCTGGACATATTTTTGCTTATAGTCAACAGAAAGTCCATCAGTCTCACTACCAGCATACTGGATGCGGCGTGGGTCTGAGCCGTAAGAGTCGAAGTCACCAATCTTGGAAACGACACGCTGACTACCTATATAGATATGCTTTGTGTAGCGTCCGCCTTGGTTAGCAACGAGGTAAGGAGATACATAGAGTGAGAACTTGGCGGTGTTCGTGCGACCTCCAGCAAACTCTGAGTTCACATAAACCTGGTCACTCTCGCCTGATGTCTTCACCGTACGCTCACCGTCTGCATCATACCAATAGTTGGTCACAAAGCCGTTATCATCAGAAGCAAGGAGACGGTTCTCCTCATCCCATTTGAGTTTACGCTCTGCGGTCTTCTCGTCAGCCACGCCATCCTTCTTTGTACGGCTTGTATTGACATAAACAAGATTACCATTGGCATCATACTCATAGGCATGATTGTTGTTCACATTCTCGCTTTCGGAAGGTGTCTCCTCCGTGCGGTAGTTAACATCCTTCACATTGGCGAGTTGGAACTTCTTGCCTGCATCTGTTCCATAGGTGTACGACAAATCATAGCCAGCATTCAATGTGCCGTTGAACTGCACATTGTTCTGCGTGAGAATCTGACGCTTCGATGTGATACGGTGCATATTGTCGTAACCCATCGCAAGAGTGTAGCTTGCGGTCTTGTTGTCCGCACCAGTATAAGTACCTGTTGCACTGACAAGACGGTAAAGAGCATCGTATGTATAGGTATGCGCCATCTGTCCGCCAGCCTTTCCACTCTGTGGAACTGACGCACCGTTTAGCACGCTGAGCACATTGCTCACCGCATCGTAAGTGTAAGCGTTATCCATAATGGTGTTGCCACCACTGTTTACCGTGAGGTTCTGCAATCTGCGACGCTGTGGGTCGTAAGTGTAGAAGGTCTCAGCACCGTTGCAATACTTCAAGTATGTGCGCTGCTCGAACTTGTCATAGCCTATCTTGCTTACATAATCGTAGCCGTATGACTTGTAGCCATGAACCTTTTCAAGCTGACCACCGAGGTTGTAAGAGTAAGTAATCTTCTCCTCATCAGGATAAATCATCTCCAACAGGCGGTTGTGGCTGTCATAAGTCCATTGCGTCACATAAGTTGCTATCGCCTGGTTAGGCACAATCATCGTGCGGCGGGTCTACTTGTGATGCCGCTTGCAGGATGGTTCACCTCTGTACGGCGGTCACCCATGTCGTAAGTGGAGGTCGTTACATTGCCCTCCGTGTCGGTGACACGAACAAGGCGCTGTATGCCGTCATACTCAAACGAGGTGGTAATCTCACCGTCAGGACCGCTCTTCTGGATGGTCTTCAAGGTCTTGCCGCTGCCATTAGTATGGGTAGCCTGCACATTATGGAGTGCGTCTGTTACGGTTGTAACAAGTGCATGACTGCCGTTGTCAACCGTATATGCCGTAGTTGTCGTAGAGTTGTCCGGCAATGTCACTGAGGTAGCACGGTCGAGCACGTCATAAACAGTAACCGTTGGAGATACATTGTCAAATGACTTGCTGAACGTGGACTTCGATCCAGTTCCTTCCGTTGTAGGATAGAAAGCCTTTGCCACACGTCCGAAAGCGTCATACACGTTTCTTCCGCTGACTATCATCACGTTCTCATCCTTGGCAGAGTTGCCCTTTGCAGCACTTGTCACAACACCGTCCTTCTTCACCTGAACGGCTCTTCCGAAGCCGTCAACGAAAGTAACGGTCTCCAAGTCATCGTTAGGATGCTGGATGTCGTAGTGCTTGGTCACGGCGTATGCAGGAGCGGTAATGCCACTCTCACCAAAGGTAGCCAAAGGCTGATATTCAAAGGCGATGGCATAAGGCACGCCCGTAGCCAACTCATTTGGACCACGTACGCCAGTAATGCGACCGAGGTCGTCAACATCAGTCTCATAGTAGAAGTTGTTGAGGTCACGATGCTCCTTGGCTATACCATAGCGATAGTCAAAATTGCCTTGCTCGCTGCGGTAGCCCCACGCATCGTCAATGCGCTCAACATACATGTTCATCTCAGGCTCATAGCGGTACTTGTACCACATACGCTGTCCCTTGCCGTTGGCAGGGAGAGTCTTCTGGATGATGTTGCCGTAAGAGTCGTACTTGTAATCAGTCACTGCCTCACCATCATTCAACTGCTGCGTAATCTGGGTGATGTGGTTGGCGTAGTTGGTATTATACTTCGCCGTCACATGGTGATAGAGTGAGCCGTCACCGCCTGTAACAGTCACATCAACAGGAAGTCCGAAGATGTGCTTGCTTGCATTGTCGGTATATTTGATAGCAGTCGCATAATCGAACTTGCCGTTTCCGTCCTCGCCAAGGCTTCCCTTGTCGCTGTACTTGTAGGACTTCAACTCTCCATGATAGCCATTGAGGTAATACTCATTCCATGCCTCGGATGTAACCACACCGTTTGCCGCTCCCTCATACTGCAAATTTGCCGTATAGCGGAGAGGAACGAATGCAGATGCACGGTCACTCCAAAGGTTCACGTCACGCTTTGCAAACGTGTACTTGTCACCGTCGGCAGTCAGATAGTAGCTGTCGTAACGGTTCTTTGTCTCGGTGTACTTGTTGCCGTTGGCATCCTCTACGGATGTGGCGGTAACATTGCCCTGCGTGTAGTAGTTGGCTACATCGTAGTTCTCAACAGCCTGTCTGTAAACAGAATTGCCTTTCTCCGTGTCAAGGTTCTTGGTGATGACCTCACCGAAACCGAGGAACTCACGTTCATGGCGGTCACGCTTGCCGTCCTTGTACTCAAAGGCAGTTGTCATGACTGGACCATCGTCATGGATTCCGTCATCAACGGTAAGGGCAGACATTACCCACTTGCCACCAGGAAGTCCGTAGGTAGGAGTGGTATGCGCATAGTCGAGCGTGAAAGTGCCGCCCAAGGAGTTGGTGACAGACTTCAACATGTTGGTTCTGCCAATGGCAGAGCGTGTAACCTTCAACTCGCTTTCCTTCTCAGACTCAACGATGTCAAGATAGCCGTCACCGTCCACATCCTGCAAAGAATATGTAGGGCGGTTGATACTATGAGAGGTGGAAGCACCAGGGTTGGTTGAAATCTTGACAACCCATAACGGAATTGTTACAGTGAAGGCTGCATTTGCAGATTCTGATGTGGACGCAGCCTCACTCAAAGCATTTACGCCTTTCCAACTGATAGGCTCATCAAAGCCGTTACCAGTGTTTAATGCAACAGTGATACCGTTATCGCTCTTCCACACCTTATCAGGAAGACCGTCAGAATTGATGTCGATAAGGTTGTATTCCTCTTCACTCTCAGATGTTACAATGTCTATACCTGCGGAGAAACTGCCAGAAGCTATATTTATGCAACCTCCAGCTCCAAAATTATAAGAAAGGCTCTTTCCTCCCTGAATACGGTCAAGCCCCCAATCAATAGGCTCAGTAAAGGCATAGCCAAGATTTAATCTTACCTTCTTGTCGGAAAGAATCTTGTCAGGAAGACCATCACCATTGATGTCTATGAAAGCCTCGACAGATTCATCTGTATTCTTTGGCACACTACCTGATATAGATAATTGTGCCAACCAAGAGTTTTTAAGATTTTTCAGAGAAGCCTTGCTACTTGGAATCAAATTGGCAATATCAGATACAGATGATATAGGATTACCGCCATATCCCCATGCTTGTGAAGCATTGTCGGAGTTGTTCGAGCCGATGCCCTTGTAGATTTCGCCACTCAGTCCACCCAATGAATTGGTGTATTGGATAGTACCGCCAGCGATGATGTCAGGGAAGCCGTCACCATTCATGTCCATCATGGTGACCTCAGTCTTGGCGCTACCACTTGCATCGTTGTGCGTGATGCCAAGCGCGCCGCCTTGCACTACCGTGCTCTTGCTTGAAACTACTTGAGTTACTGCCGCAGCACCAGTACCTTGCAAATGTTCTCCTGCAAGTCCTGCCACCTCGGTATTGTTCTCCAAAGGATTAGAGAGAAGAACATCCTGCTCGGTTAGTCGGGCTGTACTTGCCTCCGTTGCCGTGAGATAGATGTCCTGTCGCTGACCGACCCATTTGTCCATGGAAGGCTGGTCTGTACCCAATGGGGTGAATGCCATCGTGAGCGGATCAACCTTATCATCCTCGTTTTCTGGCAATTTCAGCAAAGACTCGTCAATAGGCTTGGCATATCTGCCCTCTGCCGCATTATAGACAAAGCCACCCCAACCTCGGTAGAGCATACCGAAGCCATTGTTATCACTTTCCGCATAGAATCCAGCAGGAACACTTTCAACAACAAGTCCTGCTGCATCTTTCTGAATCGATACAGAGGCAGAGGTCAATGCTCCGTCAGAAATGCTTGAAGGATAACTGTATTCAAGCCAAATCTCCTTTCCGTCTAAGTTTGCAAGGCGCAAGGTGTCGCTCTGCAAGATACCGTTCTGTATTTTGAATGTCTTTTTGCCGACAAGGACATCAACAGTCTTTGCAGTCAATGTCACCTCACTATTGAGGGCGTTGTCCGAAAGTGTGAGTACTGGAGATACAACCAAAGCGGTGTCTGTTGCTGTGGTTAGATATGGCTTGCCCTCCGTCAAGGCATTGGCGAATGTCTTGTAATGTGCAGGAACAGCCATAGTCTGCTCAACATTGGCGGAATCCTTGTAAGTTACGGACGCTTGCCAACCTATATTCTTCCAGTCAACATTTGAGGTGGATGAAATCTCAAAGCTGAAGTTGGTCAGCCTCTCGGCATTGTCCAAGCTGACGTTCAGAGAGTCGCCATCGAAAACCTCGTTTGCTTTCAATGTACGTGCAAAGACGGTCTTCTCGATATAGTTCGGATTGTCATTGCCTTCACTGTCCTTCTTGTCGTTGCTTCCAATGATGCTAAGGACAACATCGTCTGTTGTGGCAGGCTTATGGAAAGCACTGTGGACTTCCACGCTTGCGCCATTCTCTACATTGGCAGAGGTGTTCACGTCATAAATGGCACCATCTTCTGGCTTGTACTCCGTTGAAGAAAGACCATTAGGCAAAGTCATTGCCTCGCCAACGTATGTAATGGTTGGCGACCAGTTGACCTTATCAAAGGAACCATTACTTGTCTCCTCGGAGCCAGACTGAACACGGAAATAGATTCTGTCACCACGCTTGACGGCAACAGATGATACGGCTGCACTATATGGACTGTTGTCACCCTTGGCTATTGTCTTGTTCCAAAGCTCATTGCCTCCCTTTTGGATGGCCACTCTTACGCCGTCAGCCTTCTGATACTCATCTGCATCATAGTCACCAATCGGTGCAACGAGGCTTACTTGACCACTAACACTTACTGTTCCGTCTTTAGGAGCCTGCCATACACGCACGATATCCTCCATAGGGGAGTTCTTGATGGCTTCCGCCTGCTCGTCCTTACTGATCTCCATGACAGAAGTGTCAACCTTGCCACCATAGATGATAGGGCTTGGGGTATCGGCACTGCTCAGAGTGAATGTAGGCACGGCATTGCCTGCTTGGTCAAACTCCAAGTGGTTGAAATATACCTTTCCGTTTGAAACGAGGTCAACAAGACCGTCACCATTAATGTCGCTGAAATATTGTGTTGTCTTTGTTTTGGTCGTGGACTTATTCGTTCCAACAACGGCAGTTAAAGAATTCCAACCGACAACGGCATTCGCACCAAAAGAGTTTGTTGAACTTTTGGATGTCGAGAAACTACTAATACCTTTTACTTTAATAGGTTCACCATATACAACCTCTCCATTGTCTGTCTTAATCTGTGGTCGGTAATATACCGTACCGCCAGACTTATACACCTTGTCGGGAAGTCCGTCACCGTTCAAGTCAACAAGTGCAGACAATCCCTTACTTGTATCGCTTGAATAACTATATGAACCACCTGCAGTATTACTTTTCCAACCACTTTCATCATTTACACCCACACCTGCATAGAACGAACCGCTCACAGAAGAACTTGTAGTACCGCCGAGTGCCGTAGGCTTGTCGCTGAAACGCTTGCTGACAGCCTTTAACGGATTGATGAACCCTGCGTCAAGTCCATCATCATGGGTGTTCCATTTTTCGGAATCATCCTTGAAAGGAACATATCCCTTTCCAGCCTGCACATCATCATAATAGTCGAAGTTCTGGTATGCCACTTCCTTACCGTTGTTGTCATACTGTCTGACACCAGTGAGCATTTCCTTGTGGAAAGCCCCCTCCTTATAGTCGAAGGCATAGCTGCGCAGGGTCTCGCCCTGGAAATTCACGGTCACTTTCTCCAACAGCCTGTTGGAGGAGGCGAGGAATCCATAGCGGGCATTGTTGGTCTTTACCTGCTTTACCTTGTTGCCATCAAAGAGTACAACGGTGTGCGGTTCCTGTCCTGCATTACCTGCGTGAACCTCCTTCAGATATGCAGCCTTGGCCTTCAAGCCGCCACGCACATCCTCATCCACGATGTCATACACATATTCTATATAGTCACCGTGGAGTTCCTCGACACGTTTCAGCTTCCATTCGGCAATCACCTCACGGGTATTGCCCGAAGCATCAGTGACATTGCCCTTTACAACAGCTCCGTCACCGCCATAGATGTACTTGACACCCTGCTTGTCTGTAACCTCCCAATAATAGTTGGCAGGACTGTCACCCTTGCGGATGATACGGCTGAAATCACCGCCTTGGCGGGTGTAGAACTGGCGGTCAGCCTTTCTGTTCATCTTCTCGCCACGGTGTGCGACTCCCATCTGTCCGTTGTCATCCATAGTGGATAGCATTGAACCGGACAAAAGATAAGTCTCCGTCTCTTTTGACTGGTCATAACGAGGCACGCCCCACCGGGTGTCAAGCGTAATGCTTGGCACGCTGACGTTCCAACCCTCGCCAAGCCAACCGCTACCGCCCTCGCTGCTGTACTGCAAGCCAAGGCTTGGCTGCATACCGTTTCGTGCTGGCGGCATCTCGAACGGATACTGCAGGTTGGCAGAGCCACGGTTGTTTGCGTTTGGAGGCGCAATGACATTGAGCTTCGCAGTCGGGTCTGCCGCCTTGATGTCGTTCATCATCGTCGGGGCAAAGCCTTCGGTCTGCGGTGACTCCGGGGCCTGTATCACACCGTTAATCATGTCGGTGAAGTGGGTCGTCTTTGAAACGACACACTCTTCCTTCTTGTCCACACGCACACGCTCCAACGCAACCCAATGCTTCTCGGCCGGGTCGTAGTAATAGGTACGGATGTCGTCCTCGGTATAGCCGCTTGGTATTCTCGTGCGGTCATACTTTATCTTGACTGTCGCACCCTCGCCTGTGAAATGGGTTCCGTGAGGGAGAAAACGGTAGCCATGTCCTCCTGCCGTGACGTTGGTCATGGCAAAGTCAAGCTCAGGAACATTCTCCTCTCCGATAGAGTTCACGGAAAGGCTTCTGTTCCGAATGAGGTCTTTCTGAAGAACGACCAGTTTGCTACCTCCTACGGAGATACTGTCAGAGACACCCTTCTTGAAGAGTTTTCTCACGGCTGTCCCGTCCTTTGCCGAAAGGGACAGTGTGGCGGCAAGCAGTAAAACCAATGCCCACGCCACCTTCTGTATATAATTCTTCATGCGTATCTTCCTTTAAGTTACTTTACTGAGATTTTCCTTGTATGCTCCCCATTCTCGGAGATTGCCTTCACGACATACACACCCGATGCGGGAACCTTGAAGTCGGCTTGCTTGACGCTTTCGCCTGTCATTTGGCGTGACACTACCAGTTTGCCTGATACGTCAAACACCATCAATGTGGCTGCAGCAGGCTTGTCCTGTGTGAGTTTAGCCTCGTAGATGCCTGTCGTAGAACCGTTGCCATTGACAGTGAAATCCTCGTCTTCTCCAGAAATGAAGGTATTGTCAGCCTGTCTGTCCGAGCTGCCCACATGGTTCTCCCTTGCCTGTGTTCCGTTAGGCATACTTGCATCACACTCGCTGCCGACATAGACGGTCATCGTTGTCGTACACTTCTTGGGTGTTTCTATCTGCACGTTGCCCCTTGTGGTGAATGAGGTCACAGGCGTACCGTTTACGGTAAGATCTGTGATATGTGTCTCGCCCTTTCCGTACTTGATGCAGAACCGCCATGCACGAAGTGACCAGACATATTCATGATGCACGGTCTGTCCGTTCAACTTGTATGTGACCTGCATATTGCGGACTGTAACACTGAGCACATCGCCCGGCTTGATGGTGACATATTTGGTTAGGCTTGTATATCCACCGGTTATGATATGCGCCTTGTCGCCCCGCACGTCGAAGCCATATTGGGTGATCTCGTCCGTGAGGCTTGGCTCCAATCCCACACGGTAGTTTGATTTTGTATCGTTCACCGTCCATGAGATGTCGCCAGACAGATAGGTCCTGGTGTCATGTGAGTATGAGGTGTAGAGTGCGTTGCCAGTGGCATAAATCTCGTTGCCTCCACCTTGTGATACGGACAGCGCATAGGCGCCGGGGGCAAGATTCGTGATTCTATGCGTGTCACCGAAGAATGTTCCTCTGGCAATGGTTTCTCCTTTTACTTTTCCTGCAACGGTGTCAACGCTGAGCACATAGGAATAGACTGGTGTACCGATGTTGATGCCGATGTCGATATACCCGTCATTGCGTGGAACTCCATTCTCGCAACTTGACGGCGTAGGAGTGGCATCATAGGAAATGCCGTCATAATAGGCGAATGTGAACACATCGCTTCCGCTTCCGTCTGCATCCCATAGGATATTGCGGAATATGGTCTTGCCCCTTGTCATATCAGGCTTGGAGCATCTTATGTTGCTATTGCTGTTGATGTCGAAATCACCTTCACCGCTTGGGTCTATGAGCATGACGGTACGCTTGCGGCAATAGTCTGAGAACTCCCTGTCAGGTGTGAGGTCATAGCTCAACTCTGCCATATAACCGACATCATCTATTCCTCCTGTCCTCAAGCCTGCCATGTTCAAGGCGGACTCTGCTCCTTCCGTTCGGATAATGCCCACATTTGTGTCTGTGTCAGTTGCATCCGAAAGGGATATGGTTCTTGTCGCACTTCCTGTTCCGTCAACACGCAGGCAGATGTTTTTGCCTTCCTTGCGGATGGAGATGTCCGTTCCGTCAACATCCGTGGCGATGTATGAATTTGAGACCGCTCCGTTGATGATCGGATAAACAACTCCAGCATTGGTGAACCGGAATCCATACTTGCATGTGCTGCCACCGATGCTTCCGAAGCCAACGTCAAAAGTCGGGTGACTTGTCGGACAGGTGAACTCAAAAGCACCGCCACCTCCAACAAGGGCTGGTGTCGTGGCATAAGCTCCGGAAGCGGCTTTCTCTTGGATGATATTGTCAGTAAAGCCATTCCTTGACACTTCAAGTCCTTGCGCAGTCCATCTTGCCACTGTACTGTCGGGCTTTGACGGCACGTTGGTCTTGACCATCCATGTACGTTTCATGACATGCCACAGGGAATCTGTAGGTGAGGTATATGTTGCAAGTGCCACATCATCGTCGCCCCAGAAAGTAAAGCCTCTGTCCGGCATCGGATTGCCGTTTTCACGTCCCATGACAAGCAGACGGGAAGCGGATGAAGGGTTGTATGGATTTGCGTCATGATAAGTTCCGTTCTCCTTCAAGGCCGCATACACCGGACTTTCCTCATATGATGTTGCGGAAAGCGGTTGTGAGAGACTTCCTGCCGTGTCGGTTCCAACAGCTGTGACCCTATGGTGGTAGGCTTGGTTCTCCGCCATGTCCCAAGTCAGGTTTCCGTCGCTGTCAAGATACGAGCCTTTGAGGGTGATGCCGTACTTTACCGCCAGATAGCTCTCCACTTTTCTGCGCTCATCGGGTGTAAGCATCCTGCTGAAAACAATAAGCTCAGGGGCATATCCCCAGATGGAAGCATTACCGAAGAGCGAGGTCGGAAAATCCGTACCGAAGCTGCCTGAGGTGGAAGGTGTTCCTATGAATAATGTGGTGTTGGAGTTGTCTCCCCACAATGCTGTTGAAGGATTGCTTGCCTTGAAGTAGGACACAACTCGCAGGGCGCTTTCCTTAAAACCGTTCTCGGACAAAGAATCACTTGATTGATAAAGCAGGTCTTCACCCGATGCTGAACCATAGTCCAGTGGTTCAACACCTCTACCCCTTACGGCTTTGTCCTTGCTCAGAATGGCTCCGTCGCCCTTGCGGCCGTCAAGAGCATAGACAACCATATCCTTGCCGATGGTTGCCAGTTCCGGTGAAAAGACACCGATGACGGTAGCCTGCGAGAGGTCGCCGTGCTTGAGTTTGGCACTCAGACAACGAAATCCGTCTGCGAGCCAGAGACTCGGATTGAAGTTGAAGTAATGGACTGAACTGTTCGGAAGAGTAAGTTCAGACTTGACGCCACGGCTGTCCAATAGCATCAGCCGTATGGAATCCCCTGAGAAATCCTGCCAACGGTAATAACCTTGCAGGTCTGAGTTCAATGGCGCAGTCTTGAACCACAGTTCGCTTCCGCTGACTCCTCCGGGCGTTTGCGCGAAACTGCCGAGAGCGAAGCCTAACAGTAACAAAGAAGTAAACTTTCTCATGCGCTGTCAATTTGGAGTGTTTGAAAAATATAAAAACGTATGCCTCTGCCGCGCAGGGAGAGACCAGTGAGAGAGAGAACGGACTGTTACTACGGAGAAGAATTGTGATATAGGCTTGCTCCGTAAAGTCCTATTGTCACGTGGCAGGCCAATAGGCTTTACCACCAAACTAATGCTGCAAATATACAAAAATAATCTTAATAAACGGATATAATCTTTAAGAAATTTGCTGGTTTGGCGTTTTTTTCTTATGATTTCGGTCAATTTTGCAGAAATCTTTTACATCTGTTGTATGTACTGGAGTTAGTTTGGCAAAAAAACACAAATCGTCACGGCTTCACTTTCTTGTATAAGAATGTAAATCATGGTTTGAAACTGTACACACTCGGAGTACAAACGAAAACAATATATGCTTGTGTCGGAAAGGTATATATGAGCTGATGGTAGAGTCGTCATCAACAACAATGGCCCTGATTTGATAAACTCAGCAGGAACACTTGCTATTCATTTTTTATGATGGGGTTATGTTTACAAATTTGAGATTTCATGTAAAAACAGGGGTATCTTATGCTGTGTAAAACATCAAGATACCCCTATATATAATTAGGTGTCATAACCGACAGACGGAGCGTGCTTGTTTTCCAACTATGCTTTGTTCTGTTTCTATATTCTTTGTTTCGTGTTTTTCAGCAGTATCTTGCTCCTGTGGTGGTGCCAATTCTAACTGTATTTTTCTATCCAACGCCGCCAGTTCCGCTTTAAGACCTTTCAGTTCTTCCTCTTTCTTCCAAGTCTTGCCAGCTATCTCTTCCAGTTGCGGTATTTCCTTTTCCAAAGCCTTGCATCTTGAACCATACTGTTCAATGTAGCTTGGTATCTTCTGCAGGGCATTCAGAAAGTTGTTTGCCGCTGCTATCGGGTCCGACTTGGCGATGTGACCGTAGTTGTATTGGTACTTGTAATTGCCCTCGACAAAAAAGCGGTTGTCAACAAATGGAAGACCATTCTCGAAACTTGTCTCGCTGACAATCTTGACAGGGAAACCGTAGATTTCTCCAATCCGTTTGTATTGTCCGCCAGTTGTCTCTTTCTCCGCCAACATTTGCAGATGCTTTCCTATAACCTCTAAGTTCGTGGACTCCACACCATCAAGAGTGATGAGGTTGAGGATGTTGCCGTCCTTGTCTTTCCTGGCTTTGCCAATAAACTTGCCGTAGTCCTCGGTCATTCCCTTGAGAGAGGCTTTGTTGTTGCCCAGCTCTGACGTCTTTGACTGCAATTTTGTTTCTGAGTCACGCTTGCCCTTGTTAAACGATTTGCGCTCACCCTCCAGAGAAGCTATCTTCTTCTCCAGCTTCGCCTTGTCAAGCAAGTCGGTATTTCCGGAGAGAATAGCCATATACTCTGAAAAATTCATGCCCGATTTCTCGTCCATCGCTCCCTCGTCAATGGTTCTCGCTCCCAAGGCACCGCTTTTCAACTGTGAAATGAAGGTCTGCTTGCAGTGCAGGAGGTTAAACTTGTACGAGTCAAGCGACTTTTCCACCGCATAGATGATGACATCAACCTTGTTGTCGGCATACAGCTTGGCAATCTCGTTACCAGCACGCACACCTCGACCGTCACGCTGTGCCAAGTCTGACGGTCGATCGGGTAGGTCAAGGGCATTGCTGCCCTCTTCCCCCCTAAGAACCGTACATGAGAGTTTCCCCTCATACGGCTCAAGCTTTTCTAAGCCTCTGTTTGTATGCAGAGACCGGCTCAAACTACTTCTTGTTTCCATTTGATTTGCGGGATAATTTAAAACATTCATCATGAACCAACAGATTGCATTTCTTTCCGTTTTGAATGGTTGGCATGACATTCCATGCCTTGTGCGTATCAATAGGCTCACCGCATATAGGACATTTGCGTCCTTGCTTTTCCCATAGGTACAGCAGTGACTTGCGTCCTTTTAGCGTAACAAGCATTTTCGACTTCTTTCTTTTATAGAAGTACAGACGACAGTCTGCATCAAACGGGTTCATGTCTCCTTTAATCTGCGTGTATTGCAGGAATGGAAACGATGAAGTCAGAGACAATAATGTCAATTGGTCTTCCTTTCCGTTTGGTTTCTTGAATTTTGAAGCGAAAGTCCATTTGTTCCCTCGAATGTCATGCCAATATCGGTCTTTTATCCACCGTTTCCCTTTCTTGGAATGACGGCGTTTTGCCCATTGCCATAGTGAGAGGAATATCTGATGGTCGATTCTGTGAAATGAATCACGTGTCGCTCCATGCTGATAATAACCTCCCCATCCTCGGATTTTAGAGTTCAATATTCTGATTAACGACTCCTGTCTGCAACCCTTGTTCTCCTTAATTACCTTACGGATATTCTCCATAAAGCGTTTCTCGGATTTCTTTGTCGGCTTGGTCAATATGTCCTTGCCGTATTTGCGGATATTAAAGCCAAGAAAATCAAAACCGTCATGCACGTTGGTTATCACCGTCTTTTCCTCTGATAAGGTCAGACCTCTTTCAGACATAAATTCAGCAACCAATGGCTTGATTTCATTTTCAAGAGTTTCCTTGTTCTCGCAAGTGATGATAAAATCATCCGCATAACGTACAAGGTTCACCATTGGTGAATACAACTTACCATTAACATGATGGCGCTTATATCTATCTGCAAGAGCTTTCTGCAATCCGTCCAAAGTCATATTGGCAAGTGTCGGAGAAATTATACCACCTTGCGGTGTTCCTTCCTCGGTCGGGAACATTTGCTTGTTGAAAACATAGCCACATTTCAACCATTTTCGGAGTATTGCCTTATCCATTGGGATATTGGCAAGTAACCACTCATGGCTGATATGGTCAAAACACCCTTTTATGTCACCCTCCAAAATCCATTCGGGAGAATATCCCTTTCGGAGAATGTTATGACATTGCTGTACTGCATCCATACAGCAGCGTTCCTTGCGGAAACCGTATGAACGAGTATCAGCTGTAGTTTCTGATACAGGCTCCAATGCCATAAGATAGAGTGCTTGCATGGCTCTGTCTTTCATTGTCGGTATTCCCAACGGTCGCAGTTTGCCGTTGCTCTTCTTGATATGAACTCTTCTCAGCGGCATTGGCTGGTAGCCTCTGCGTTTGAGTTGGGTTATTGCTTGCGTTTTAGCTTTAGGGGTATCCCATATTTCTTTGTCAACCCCAGGAGTACAACCACCCCCGTTAGAAGTAACCCTCTTTACGGCTAAGGCTTTTGCGTAAAAAGAGTGGGTAAGCGTCCATTGCAAGGCTTTCACCTTGTTATGTCTGCCTTCCTTCTGAGCCTTTACAATACGAGCTTGAAGCTTCTTAACAGCTTGCTCCGCCTTAGTCCAGTCTATTCTGTCCCAATTTGATTGCAGGTTGTCAGTCGGTGCACACGATTGGTCGAGGAGATTTTCATTGATTTTATCGTTCATTTGCATTCCTACTTTAAAAAGTTCTAAAAGTTTATTGTAAAGAATTACCATTTGGCTAATATTGGGTATTTGCCTCCCAAACATTACCACAGAAGTCTGCCCACTTTCGTGGTAGGTTGATGTTGTCCCTTGTCAACTCGTGATAAGTGGCTCAAACCCTATCCGTCCCATTACAGAACGGCATTCGCTTTCTCTGTTATCTTATACCTGCACATCATTCAGCATCCATTACTTTCAGCTTACCTGTCTTATGTCTGACAGGAGATGTACAGGCTTACCATGTTCCACATAGATAACTAACGGATAGGTTAGGTTCTGTCTCATCCTCCGACGGTCTTTACATCCGTGTAATCCTACCATGGAGAGGATTATCTGACCGCATCCCATTTTGGGTAGAGTGTATCAGTATCTTGCACTCTTTTACGACATTACGAAGTTTACTAACAGTTCGCTTACGCTAACCATACTATCCAGCCTCGCCACTCTACGGTATGATACTAACCATACTTGACTTCCCCTCACGGTTCTGTCTTGTCTTGCGAAAGTGTACTTTGTCCCGACCGCTTAATACAACATTAAGGTGCATCGGTCGGTAGGCTACCGCTGACGGAACAGCGGGTTAAAACTGATACTTAAAGTATCATTCCAACAATTATCTATGCGACTTCATGTCGCACCCACGGTGTGTCTAAATGATGAATAGCAACACACCTTTTTTGTGCATTTACGCCTGTACCTAACATAGATGTGGAGCCGAACAATACTCGTACCGAACCCTCGTTCATGGCTGCTATCACCGCCTTTCTTGCCCTCTCGTTCTTGCACTCCTGAATGAAGCGGATTTCAGATGAAGGTATTCCATAATCCTCTATCAGCTTACGCTTGATTTCTGAATACACGTTCCATTCGCCCGGTCGATATGTTCCCAAGTCTGAGAATACGAACTGCGTACCCTTATGACCGTCGTAACGGTGATAGTAGTCGGCTATCATCTTCGCACAATGGCTCGCCTTGTTGTCGGGATGGTCCTCACAAGTCGGGTCTATCATGCGCATGTCGAGAGCCATCTTTCGGGCATAGTCCGTGGCAATGAGCATCTTTGCCTTCTCTTCCGTTTCTGACAGTGGCAGTCTGCCGAGGATGGTGGCATCACCCGTCTTTGCAAACTCCATCAGTTTTTGGATGAAGTCCTCCTGCTCGGGTGTCGGCGGTATGTTATGAAGAATCTCGTTCTTCTGTGGTCTGTCCACGCCAACCGCCTCCGCCGTACGATAGTCGGTTATCTCGTTGTAGAAGGCAGCAAGCTCCGGTACCTTGATGAAGTATCGGAAACGCTCCTTCTGTACGATGTTGTTGGTGACGTTAAACTCGAAGTCGGTAGTTTTCTTGGCGAAGATTGCCGCCCACGCATCGAAGCAGCGGATGTCCTGACGCTCCAGTTCCTTGGGGCGCAGGTACTTGAAAAGCAGATACAACTCAGTCAGTGAGTTGCTGATAGTTGTTCCCGACAGGAATGTCGCTCCCAGATCTCTGCCTGTCCGCTCCTGTATGGTACGGATAGCAAAGAGCATGTTGAGCGCCTTCTGGCTTCCCTCGCTGTTGCCGAGTCCTGCTACACGGTCGTGACGGGTGTTGAACATAAGGTTCTTGAACTGGTGGCTCTCGTCCACAAACAAGTGGTCGATGCCCATCATGCGGAAATCCACCACATCATCGGTGCGCTGCTCTATGCTATAGGCTATCTTCTGCAACTTCACCTCCAGATTCTGCTTTCGCTTTTCCAAGCCTTTGAGCATTCCCCGTGACACGTCTTTGCCCTGCGTGCGTATCACCTCCAAGTTTTCCTCCACGGTATCAAGCTCAGCCTGCAATATCTGCCGCTGGAGTTCTGGCGATTGCGGTATCTTTCCGAACTGGTCATGCGACATGATTACACAGTCATAGTCGTTGTTCTTGATGTTGTTGAAGAAACTGACACGGTTCTTGGTGGAAAAATCCTTCTCCGAGGCATAGAGTATCCTCGCATGGGGATAAGCTGTCTGATAGGTGGCAGCTATCTCCGCGACATTGGCTTTCAGCCCGATAATCATCGGCTTGTGAGCCATACCGAGGCGTTTCATCTCATGCGCAGCCATGCACATGATAAGGGTTTTTCCAGTGCCGACCTCGTGGTCACATATCCCGCCACCGTTCTGCAAAAGCATCCATACACAGTCCTTCTGACTTGGGTACACACTCTTTACACCATACTTTCCGCCAAGGGCTTTCAGATCCAAGCCGGGGAATCTTTGGTGAGAACCGTCATACTTCGGACGCACGAAGCAGTTGAACTTCCGGTTGTACATTGTGGTCAAGCGTTCCTTAAAGGAGTCAGACTGCTCTTCCAGCCATTCAGTGAACCCGTTGCGGATTTCGTCAATCTTGGCATTGGCAAGCTGTATGCCCTCGCTGTCACGCACCTTGATGTCGTTGCCGTGTTCATCCTCACCGATGCTCTTCATCATGTCGGGACAAGTGTTGTGCAGGGCATGTTTCAGAAGACTCATGCCGTCATAGTGGCGGTAATATCCCTTCACCATATACTCATCCGTGATGGCCATGGTCTTCATACTGCATTTTGCCGAATATTCGTCCATGCTGTCGGAATAGACGATGCTGACCTGTGTATTGAAGAGGTGGCTCATGTAAGCGGAATACACACCTGTAGGTATCCAACGCTCACCGAAGTTGAAGTCCAGGTCCTCAAAGGCTATCGGTTCGGGAATGCTTGCCTTCAAGGCTTCCAACGACTCCCTCACGATTGCATGGTCGGGATTTTCCTTCAGCCATTCTTCTATACGCTCCGCTTTCTCTATGACATTGCCAGCAATGAAGCGGTCGGCTATCTCGTAGCCGTCTATGAGTGGATTGTAATAGATGCGCCCTTTAAGCGCTTCCGTCAGTTCCTGTTCCGGCATATCCGATAATTCAGTCATATACGGCAAGTCGATACGGCCGAACTTGTTGAGCGAGGCGGTGAGCGCTTCCTCTGGAGAATCGACATGACTGACCTCGTCAAGCGAAAAAGAGACCGGGTGGTCGAAGATGTCTGACTTTGTGAACTGTCCGTTTTCCACCCGTTCCAACGACAGCATGTCGCGCCCTGAGGCATCCATAAGGATGAACTTCACGTTCTGCTTGGCATTGAGGTTGCCGAAGCGAATGAAAAAAGCGTCATAATAGACATTCAGGCTCTCACGCATCTGCTTGTTTTCAGTCTGTTCTTCCGCTTCATAGGTGTAAAGTTTCTGATAGGCATCACGGAGGGCGATATACAGGACAGCCTTTTCTTTCTGCTCCATATTCAGATCCAACGGCATGAAGGTAGCACCATACTCGGTAAGGTCTTTCAATACACCGATGTTTCTGGCAGAGTCGAGCACCATAGAACCCTCACGATGAAAACTTTCCAGTTTCTCATCAAATGGACGGGGCTTCATAGCATCCTCTTTCTTCTTTGCCAGCTCTTCCCGCTTTCTTTCTTGCTCTTTTTGTTGTTCCCGCTCATGATTTGTTTCTTCCAATGTGTTCTGAGTCTTGGAATCTTCTTTTGCCTCATTCCCTTTCGTCTGTCCATGCCCGATTTGAACTTTGAGAACTTCTATCGGTTCCATCGGCGGCTTGAACTTCGGATCAAGCGTATCTTCAACGCCCAAAGCCTTGAGTTGTTCCTGACGGTGCAGTTCCGCCTTTTGGCGCAGCAGCACCCTGTCTTCGGGAGCCATGGTCATCATCATCTCGTAAAAGCCGTTGATTGGCGGATTCTCTTCCCAAGAGATGCTTGCGTATGGCTCATCCCCAGGCAGGATTGGTTTTGTCTCCTGTGTTGTTTCCTGCTCTTTTGCATCTGTCAACGAAGGCTTTTCTTCTTTTTCCACAGGCTTTGTCACAACTTCAAAAGTCGGATTGACGCTTTTTACCAACGGACTTGCTTTCTTCCTTGACACTTTCTTGGCGACAGCACCCACTGTTACCTCTGCTTTCTTCTTTGTAGCATGGATAGTCAGACGGTTTTCTTCTTCCATTCCCCAAAGGTCAAACAGCGTCATTTGGACTGGTGGCTGCTGATGATTGGACTTTTGGGATAGCTCAGCATCATCAGTAGGCTTTTCCTGCTTTTGCAAGGATACTACCGTATCGTTCTGCTTTTCCTCAATGGAAGGCTTTATCTTCTCTGTTTTTTCTATCTTTTCTGTTTCTTCAACCTCCTTAACTTCCTCAGCCTTTGTTTCCTCTATCCCCAAGTATCGGTTCAAATTGAGGTTCTTCTTAAAGTCTTCATGGAGCATCTTTTGCAAATCCTCTGCAATGCCTTCCACGCCACCCTCATGCGTGTATATCATTGCAGGTTTGCCGAACGGGTCAGTATCCAACTTTGCCGTTGTATGGATAATGCGTTCCGGATGCTCCAGAAAGTAGTTGTTTGTCGGAATGCGGTTCTCGTCATTATAGACAGTGTCAAGCAGGTTGTCGTCTCCTCGCAGCGACTCCTTTTGGGTATTTTTCTGCAGAATGATGATGTCACTGCCCACTTCCGTATTGGCATTTTCCGTGAACAGATTGTTGGGAAGACGAATCGCTGACACGAGATCAGCATGATAGAGCATCATAAAACGCGCGGCACTGTTGTTTTTGGCATTCAATACGCCTTGTGAGGTGATGAAGGCAACCAACCCGCCGTCCCTTACCGTATCAAGAGCCTTGACAAAGAAGTAGTTGTGTATGCGTCTGGTGACAAGTGCCCTCATGCCTTTCATGGCTGTATAGGACGGATCAAACACGGCAACATCGCCAAATGGAATATTTGAGATGGCGAGGTCGAAGTAGTCATTGAAAGGCTTTTCTATCTTCTCGAATCCCTCTATGCGCACTTTCTGCTCCGGGTGCAGATGGCGAAGTATCTTTCCCGTAAGCAGGTCTTTTTCAAATGCCATAATGTCTGCCTTGGGATTGTTATCCAAGACGGAATCGACAAAGGCACCGATGCCTGCCGAGGGTTCAAGCACCTTTTCGGGGATAATCTGATGCTCTTTCAACACATCCGTCAGAGCCTCCGTAACGGCTGACGGCGTGTAGAATGCCGTGAGGACAGACTGTTTCAGACTGTCCATCAACTGTTTGTACTCGCTTTCATTTTTGCTGTTTTCACGGATAAGTCTATGCAGCTCCACTGTTGGAGCAAACAATTCAAGGTCTGACTTTGCCCAATGGACGGCATCCGCCAGTTCCCTGGCAGGGTTCAGAATGCACTTCAATCCCCCGAATCCACAATAGCGCTCCAGAAGGAGACGCTCACGGGCAGTCGGCGTGCGCTGTTCCCTGTCAAGGATGAATGCCGTCTCTATCGCCTTGATGTTGTCGTTCAGCCGTTGTTTTCTATTGTACGCCATTTGACTCTATGAAAATGGCTACGGCTCCCGTCAACTCTGTGTAGAGCTGGTCGTAGTCCGGTGACTGGGCAAAATCGTCATCGGTGAGGTTGTAAATGGAATACACGTTATCAACCAAAGGCAGGAGGTTCTTGACAAACGCTTCCTGGTCTTCTACTGCTACCTCCAGGGGAAACTCACTGTCAACAACATCGTACAGGATGCTGTACTTGGAAAAGCGGAGACCTTTCAGCAATGCTGACATGGCAAGCTCTTGTGCCGCATCGGCAAAGAGGGCATCACGCCGTGCCTGCTCATATACCTCTGCGGCATGATCTGCACGTTCGCGGATAAAGTCCGCATCGCTGGCTTGTGGAAAACGGTTCTCTCTGAGATGGTTCAAGAGGTACAGTCCGTAATAGGACAACTCTGTCTGTGCCTGTTTCTTTCTGTTCATCTGTCTGTTGAATGGATTAAGTGGTGAATAATAAACCGTGGATGGCGGTTGATGTTAGTTGAAAGCAAGAAAAAGGCACTCGGTATCCCTCCGAGTGCCGCCACTTAATCCACAGTAAATAAAAGCATCCATAAATAAAGACACCATTTATGAACCATGTTTCGGTGGCAAAGGTACAAACTATTTCTTGTATCTCTTCACATTTCCTCGCTTTTCTGCTGCTTTGCGCTCTGCAAAGACGAATTTCGTGTTGAAAATCTCGTCAAAGGCAATGGCTGCGGAGAAAGGTTTGCCTTGCTTGCTGGTGAAACCATTGAGCGTTCTGGTCTTGCCCTTGGTAAGCAAGTCGGTGATGTCGGCATCAGTGAGCAATTTTCCTGCTACCTGCTTGAACACTGGCATACCGCACTCCTTGTTGCTGCATCTTACTACCTTTCCGAAGAACTGCATGGCACCTTGCTTGCATTTAGGACACTGGCAGCCGGAATCCTTGTGGCTGAAAAGTCTGTCACAACCTAACAATTCCGCAGTGATTTCACGGGTATAACCTTCGATACTATGGGTGAACCCGTCTGCACTTGCTTCACCTCGTTCAATCTTGGCAAGTTCCGCCTCCCATTTGCCCGTCATTTCCACATTGGCAATCGCCATGTTCTTCACCACGGAATGCAGGGCGAGTCCCTTTTCCGTCGGCACAAGCTTCTTCTGCTGGCGCACCATATACTCTCGTTTGAGCAGGGTTTCGATGATGGCGGCACGTGTGGCAGGCGTGCCAATACCGCAGTCCTTCATAGCCTGGCGCATCGTATCATCTTCTATCTCTTTGCCTGCGGTCTCCATTGCTGCAAGCAATGTGGATTCCGTATGCAAAGGCTTAGGTTTGGTCTTGCCCTCCGTGATGGTGCAGCCGGAAAGAGTGATATGCTGTCCTTCTTGCCAGTTGGGAATGAATTGCTCCTTGACCTCATTGTCGGTTGCGTCTGCATCCTTGTCCTGCCTGTTGTTCTTTTCCTTGAGCGACAACGCTCGCCAGCCAGTCTGTCGGATGATGGAGCCACTGATGCCAAACTCAACTTCATGATCCACTTGCGCCGATACTGATGTGATGTCCTTGATGCAGTCTGCCGAGAACGCTTCAATCATCCGGCACAATATCATGTCATAAACGATCTTCTCGTCCTTGAAAAGACCAATGGCTGCATTTTCTGTGATGAGCAGGGCATGGTGGTCGGTCACCTTGGCGGCATTCACGCTGTTCTTGCTGTAGTCCTCACTGCCAGGCAAGAGTTTCACTTTTTCTCCATATTCCGAATGATTCTCCAGATTCTTGAAGAGTTTGGGAAGGGTGGCAAATACATCATCCGAGATATAGCGGCTTGATGTTCTTGGATAGGTGATGAACTTTGCCTCGTAGAGTTTCTGGGCGATGGAGAGTGTATGTTCTGCCGTGAAGCCATGCTGGGAGTTGGCTTCTTTCTGCAAGGTGGTGAGGTCGTAAAGGAGCGGTGCCTTCTCTATCTTTCGCTTGGTTACTACCTTTGTGATGATGGCAGAACCGGTATCTTTCACCTTATTATATATGTCGGTTGCGGTGGCTTTGTCTGTCCATCGGTTGGCAGATGTGAACTTCAGTATATTGCCACTGTCTGTATCAACCACACCGAAGTGTACCTGCCAGAACGGTTTCGACTCGAAACGCTTGTGTTCCCAATAGCGTTCGCACACCATGCCAAGTGTCGGAGTCTGCACACGACCTACGGAATAGGTGCCACGTCCTGCGGCTATAGTAAGGGCTTGTGTGCCGTTGATGCCGACGAGCCAGTCTGCCTCACTTCGTGCCTTGGCTGCATGATAGAGATTGTCATACTCCTTGCCATCCCTGAGGTTCAGAAGTCCCTCACGGATGGCGGTGTCCGTAAGCGAACTGATCCAGAGACGGTCGAAAGGTTTCCTGCAACCGAGATACGCATAGAGGTATCGGAAAATCAACTCTCCCTCACGTCCGGCATCGGTTGCTACGATAATGCGCTCACTGCTGTCAAACAGCTTGCCGATAATTTTAATCTGGGCAAGCACACCTGCATCTGGTTTGTAGCCGTTCTCTGTCTTGACTTGTCGGGGAACAAGAACGAACGGGTCGGGAATTACAGGCAGATTCTCTGCATGGAATCCCTTCATGCCGTAGGTTTCCGGCATGGCTGGCTGCACTAAATGTCCGAATGCCCATGTCACATAATAGCCATTGCCCTGCATATAGCCTTCCTCACGCTTGTCAGCTCCTACAATGTGGGCGATTTCCTTGGCTACGCTTGGTTTCTCTGCGATGATTGTCTTCATTGTCTGTTGTTTTTGTGACATCCGCAACCGTGGGATAGACGGTCGCAGATGTCGGTTGTTATGATGGATGATTAACTCTGTGGATCAAGTGGCGGCAACTACATCTTCACGCTTCTTGCCTTTCTCTTTGGCTTCTGTCCCTCGGCGTTCTGTTCCTTCTGCTGCTTTTCGTTCTTTGGCGCAGACTGTCCCGGACTCAGCGGATCCTTGGTGTGCTTGGTCGCCTCATGGGTCTTGCCCTGCTCGTTGACGGCGACTTGTACCTTATTCTCGTTGGTCGGAATCTGTTCATTTGCCTGTTTGAGGTCTGGATTGTTGCGGTAGGAACGTGGCTGCATCTTGTCGAAGTCGAACTTTACGTAGGCGGTATAGGTACCGCTGCCGTTCTTGTTCGGCACTTCCTTGATCTCGATGGTCTTGCCTGCCACATAGTCGTCCTTCTGCTGCTCGGTCAGTTCCTTCTTGAAATAGGTGTTGAGTCGGCGGATGGTTCCGTCCTCATTGAGCCAGTGGTTGGGATCTTGCTGCTTCTTCTGGCCGCCCGCATCACCTTCTGCCTTCTGCTCCTGCTTGTCAGCGGTCTGCTTCTTGTCTCCATTCTGTTTCTGACCTTGCGCCTGTCTTGTGCTGCCAGGCACGAACTCCACGCCACGCTGTTCCACATTCACCTGCAGCAGCGGCGTAAACTTGCGCCCGTTGGCAAGCTCAATCTCCTTGCGAAGCGGAATACCTGAGTAGAGCACTCTCTTGTCGTCCTTGGTAATAGGTGTCTTGCCGATAGTATCGGGTATGCGCACCTTGTTGGTAGGGATGTCAACAATCTCATTGGTGAGACGGTCGATACTGATGAAATGAGGACGCAGCTCACCTGTATTCTTGTCGGGGAAATCCACTACCTTTCCGAGGTTGCCGTTCTGCAACAGGTTCTTCTTGTCCTCTGGAGTGAAGGTATAGCCTTTGTAAGCGACATCGAGTTTTGGCTCGTTGCGCACGAAATGCGGCACGAGTTGCAACTGGTCGTTATCGTCCTTGCGGAATGACAGACGGGCCTGTATCTCTATCTGTTCACCGCCGAAGGTCGGCTTCACAATCACAAGCCCCGTCTTGCCGTAGTTGAGCAGGGCTTTCATATCCTTCTCATTCATACTGTTGAAGTCTATGCCATATTTGGCACCCAATTCCTGCAGGTTCACATCGTTACCACTAATGAGGTTCTGCTTTACACCCGGAGCGGTCTGTGCCTGCTGTTCGGTTGCGGTCTGTTCTGGTTTCTGTTCCATGTCGTTCTCTTTTTCGTTGGTTTGTTCAGATGATACATTCTCTTTTTCTGTGTTAGCCTGCGTCTTGGACGCATCGTCCGATGATGCGGTTTCTTTCGCCTGACCTTCCGATTGCTTTGCCTCTTTCTCATAATTGGAGGTGTCAACCTTGTGGGCGGAAAGAATCTCCTTGTTAGCCTCCGGATCTTTCAGCAACTCCTTCATCACGCCAAGCAGGTTTTCTGCCTGGTCTGCCGCTATGCGGTAGAATCCGAATCGGCTTGGCTCCTTGCACTGGCGGAAGAAGTTTCTAAAGAAACTGTCCATCAAGTCACTGTTGCGGTCAAAACGCAGGAAGTCGGGCGTGTTCTCCGCCTTGGCGGGTGCTCGCTTCGGTGTGCCGTCTCTGCTGAGTCCGGCGACGACGCTGATCTCGCCCGTCTTCTCGTCACGGACTACCAGCACGTCCTGTTCATCACTCTTTTCCTTTTGTACCATAATTGTAAATTTTTAATGGTGAATACTGTTGTTATTTGAATTTCTGATGAATGCGGGTCAAGTAATGCTCCACATTCTCTTTCTTGAATTCTTTGACATTATTCTCTACAAACTGCATCACATCCTCTTCCGTGTAGTAGGTTTTCTGCCCCAAACGCTTGTAGGGAAGCACTCCCAGACTGCGATAGCGTTGAAGGGAACGAGGGGAGATTTGAAATAAGAGGCAGAGGTCTTGGTTGTCAAGCAATTTTTCATTGATGGCAGAACTTCCTTTTTGCTCCGTCTCTCGTTCGTGTCTCAACATCAGCATGTCGTAGATGCCGTCTATCTTTTTGTGTAGGTCATGGAGATATAACTCCAGTTTTCTCAATGTTCCATCTTCCATGCTCATGTCTCCTTTGTTATTGTTCGTTCCTCAAGCAATTTCTGTATGGTGTGAATGTTGTATCTGCATTGCCCACGTACCATGATGTACTGGATACATTTGGTGGAGCGCAAACGCTGCAAGGTTCGCTTGCTAATGCCCAACATTCTTGTTACGTCATCGTTTGTCAACACAGGTTCCATTTTTCTTCTTTGGGTATTCTCAATTGCGTTGGAGGCAATGAAACCTACTAACTCTGCCACTTCGGCAATTTGTTCTGTCAGCTTTTTGAAGGCTGCACTTTCCATTGTTATTACTTCCATATTAATTCCGTTTGAAATGTTATAAAATTCGTTGTTTTGATTTCTCGGCGGCAAAATTAAGCATTTGAGAAATACCCGTTTAACAACTCATTAATGACCCACGTATAATTTTCTTGATTTTTCTTGCCAAGCGGTCGGCAAACCCCAGAAAAGCACTGCCACAGACTTGTATTTTCATTGTTTTTCTGGATACGCATATTACCTTTGCACTCGAATTTGTTGAACCAATAAAATTTGAGAATAATGGAAGTAATAACAATGGAAAAGAAGGCATTCGACTTGATGATGGCAAGATACGATGCCTTGGTAAAGAAAGTGGAGTTGCTGAAGCATAAGGCTAACGGCAAGCGTCTGAACAAATGGCTTACAGGTCATGAGGTCTGCCAGCAACTTCGCATCAGCCAGCGCACCTTACAAAAACTTCGTGACCGCCGTTTCTTGGGGCATACCCAGATAGGTCGCCAATTCTATTACTGCCCCGAAGAGGTCAAAGCCATCGTTCCGCTTATCGCCAGAATCAAATCGGTATAGCATAAAACCAAACTCGCCCAAGGCAAGGCTGAAAACTTTACCCTGGGCGAGCCAACACATTTTATATTCACCACTTAATCCAAATTGTAAACAATGAACATGAACCAACTTCTAACGCATGAGAGCAAATCGATAGACACCGCCATGCAATCCTTGAAGAAAGCCAACAACTGGCTATCCTCATTCATCGAGTCCTACAGCCCACCTTTGGACGGGGAGCGATACCTCACCGACAAGGAACTCTCCGAGCATTTGAAGCTTAGTCGCCGTACCTTGCAGGAATATCGCAAACAAGGCATCTTGCCCTACATTATATTATGTGGCAAAACCCTCTATCCGGAATCCGAGATACAAGCACTTCTCACTGGTAATTACCGCAAGCCGATAATCGACGGCACAGTTTCACAAGGGGAGGGTACTGCTTCATAATAGCGAAACAAAAATAGCGTACAGGGTACAACGACAAAAATCGTTCCCTCTGTACGCTATTATATTATAAAAGTGTAGGAATCTTATTAAAATGAGAGATTCTAACTTGCACCTCTTGGCATCGTTCCGTTCATCACAATAATCATCGGATACTCGTGTTTTACTTGCTCTGCTTGGCAATCCTTGCGGTTCACAACCTTACTGATAAACCATTGTCTGAACAACAAGGCTTGGTATGTATCCATTTGAAGTGCTATGGCGATAATCACTTCTATATCATAGACATGCGCAGAATATCCATTTTCAAGTTTGATGTATTGAGAATGCTGGAAGTCTTTCAGCACACTTTGTTTCCAAATGCGCTTGATGGTATTCTTCACTGCTGTCCCTGTTACATTCAACAGTTCGGCAATCTCCCAAAC
>PPYF01129878.1_pt1 | contig 32926 bp, 32 predicted proteins | sample 1559871 | NCBI WGS metagenome assembly PPYF01 (sample SAMN08240021, study PRJNA423297) | Human gut metagenome, whole genome shotgun sequencing project.
GTGCAGGAGGGGCAGAAGTGCCTGATTGTGGACGACTTCTTGAAAGGCGGCGGCACGGCGAAGGGCATGGTCGACCTGATGCGCGAGTTCAGTGTCGATGTCGTCGGCATGACATTCGTGATGTCCACCGCAAAGCCGGTGAAGAAGCGCGTGATGGGCGAAAAGTCGCTGATGGTGATGGACATTGACCAAGAGCACGAAACCGTGCTGGTGAAGCCCGCGTTCTGGCTCAACGGTGACGCTTGACGGTTTGTAAACTTTCTGCAACTTTTTGATGTTTCGGCAGGATTTTCCCCTATTCTGGCGAATTTTTTTGAGGAAGTTCTGATGAAGCGCGGTGACCAGTTGGTTGCCGAATAAGTCAGAAATTTCCTGACGTGAAACGTGCAGCGAATCGCTCCGCCCATTCGTTTATTGTGCGAAACAATTCCTCTGCATCATGAAAGCGAGGTTTTCCCCATGTCCAACCTTGAACCCGAACAGGTCAAACAGGCGGAATCCGCCCCCTCCTCCCCCGAAAACGCGCCGGAATCTCCCGAAAAGAAGGAAGAATCCGCCCTGTATTACACCAAATGGCAGCAGCGCATGATGAAAAAGGGCTACGTCGTCACCCCGAAGGTGAAAAAGCCCGCAAAGCAGAACGCCATTGAGTGGATTGCGACACTTGTCGGCGCACTGCTGCTCGTCCTCCTGCTGAAAGCGTTCGTGGGTTCGCCCGTGGTGGTGGACGGCAACAGCATGTATCCGACGCTGCACAACGGCGAAATCATGATGATGAGCAAGCTGCATTACGGCACGTCGTACTTCTTCAATCAGCCGATTGTGCTGGGCGGCGAGCCGGAGCGCTTTGATGTCGTGGTGTGCCGCTATCCTGACCGCGGCAGCACGAATTTTGTCAAGCGCGTGGTGGGTCTGCCGGGCGATACGGTTCAAATTTCCGGCGGCTACCTGTACGTCAACGGCGTGAAGTACACCGAGAAGTTCCTGTCCGCGCGGATGTACAGCGACTACGGCCCGTACATCGTGCCGGAAGGACATTATTTCCTGATGGGCGACAACCGCAACAATTCCAACGACAGCCGCTCGTCGCACGTCGGCGCTGTGCCGCGGAACATGATTCTGGGCAAGGTGGAAGCCGTGCTGTGGCATCAGATTCCGTCTACGCTGGATGACTGGGGTCTGGCGAACGACTAACTTGTTGATTCTTGCATTTTCTTGCCGGAGGTTCGGACGGGTTGTCCGGCTTCCGGCTTTTGTCATCTATGGGGAGGGTATTTTATGGCAAAAATCGACTGGGGTGAAAAGCTGGAGCTGAAAATCAGGATGCTGCCCGAAAGCCCCGGCTGCTACCTGATGAAGGACAAAGACGGCACGATTATCTACGTCGGCAAGGCGGTCAACCTCAAAAACCGCGTCCGCTCCTACTTCCGCGACACGGAGCACACGCCAAAAGTCGCCGCCATGATTTCCCACATCGACGACTTTGACATTCTCCTGTGCGACAGCAACCTCGAAGCGCTGTGCCTCGAATGCAACCTCATCAAGCTGCACAAACCGTACTACAACATCCTTCTCAAGGACGATAAGCATTATCCGTACCTGCGCGTCAACCTGAAAGAGCCGTTCCCGCGCCTGACCCTCGCCCGGCGGATGGAGAAGGACGGCGCGAAGTACTTCGGCCCATACATCGGCGCGACGGCGGTTCGGCAGGTCATCGACGCGGTTCGCGGCGTGTTCCCCCTGCGGACGTGCCGGAAGGAACTGCCGCTGAAAACACCCTGCCGCCCGTGCGTCAACTACGAAATCGGCAAATGCCTCGCCCCGTGCGCCGGAAAATGCACCGAAGAGCAGTACTGGGACATGATGGACGGCGTGCTGGCGTTCCTCGGCGGCGACTACAAGCAGGTACTGGACGTGCTGAACCGCGAAATGATGGACTACGCAGCAAAGATGCAGTACGAGCGTGCCGCCGTCATCCGCGACAAAATTCGCGACGTGCAGGGGCTGATGGAACGGCAAATCGCCATCCAGACCGACCGGAGCGAGCAGGACATCCTCGCCATTGCGCAGGACGGGCTGGACGCCATGATTCAGCTGGTATACGTCCGCGGCGGCCGCATGGTCGGCGGCGACCACTTTGCCCTCCCCCGCGAGGGCAGCGAACCCGCTGGCGACGTTCTGGCAGAGTTCCTGACGCAGTATTATCAGGAGGGCAACCTGATTCCGCGCAACATTCTCGTGCAGGAGCTGCCCGACGGCGCGCAACCCCAATTAGAGCAATGGCTACGGCAGCAGAAGGGCGCGGCGGTAACGCTGGTCACGCCCCGGCGCGGCGAGAAGCACGATTTGGTGCTGCTGGCGGCGAAAAACGCCCATGACGCGCTGGAGAAGCGGAACGCCCGCGCGAGCATCCGCGAAGAACGCACGGTCGGCGCGGCGGCGGCACTCGGCAAGGCGCTGGGGCTGCCCAAGGCCCCACGGCGCATTGAGGGCTACGACATTTCCAACACGCAGGGCGTTTTGAGCGTCGCGAGCATGGTGGTGTTCATCGACGGTGAACCCGCGAAAAAGGAATACCGTCGCTTCCGCATCAAGACGGTCGAGGGCGCGAACGACTTTGCCTCTCTGAACGAGGTGCTGGGGCGGCGGTTCGCGCACGGCTTGCAGGAGAAGGCGGAACGCGAAGAGCAGGGACTATCCCCCATCGGCGGCAAATTTTCTGATCTGCCCGACCTTGTGCTGATTGACGGCGGTCCGCAGCAGCTGCGTTTCGCGCGGCAGGCGCTGCTGGACATGGGCGCGGATGTCGCGATGTTCGGGCTGGCGAAGAAGCAGGAGGAGATTTTCCTTCCCGACCGCGAAGACCCGATTTGCCTTGACCACCACACGCCGGAGCTGCACCTGATTCAGCGCGTCCGCGACGAAGCGCATAGGTTTTGCATTACGCACCACCGCGGATTGCGCGGGAAAGCGAGCATTCACAGTCAATTGGAGGATATTCCCGGGATTGGACCGAAGCGACGGAAGGCGCTGCTGACGAAGCTGGGGTCGATGAAGGCAATTCGGGAGGCGACGGAGGAGGAATTGCTGAAGGTGCCGGGGATGAATCAGGCAGCGGCGAAAGCGGTCAGAAAATGGGCTGAGGCACAAGAAAAAAAGTAACACGCGGAAAAAGCATGACGAAGCGCTCAACTCAATCGCGCGAAAGGGGTCAAGGGGGGACTTCGTCCCTTTTCATCTGCCCCTTGCGGGGTCAAGGGGCGGAGCTCCCTTTTGGAATTTGGGGCAACGCCCCAACTGCTGCTCGTCAAACCCACTCAAAAAGAGAAGTCAACAAGGTGCAGGCAGCGAAGCGTCCCTGCCAGTAACTTTGCGCATCCGCAGATGCGCCCCCCAGCTTGCTCTTTCCATCACCTCAACATTGTCGCGCCCATTGCGCGACCGAGTAGCAGTTCTTTCCTATTTATGTTAGCACATTGCGATACGCAGGGATTTCGCCTCTGCGGAGGAGACGAGGGGGCAATGAAAACAGACGAATGTCTGCGGTCGCCCCCTCAACCCCTTCGGTGTGCACTCCCATGTTTCTTGGTTTTCATTGTTGAAAGTGGAACGCGCCTGCGGGCGCTGCTTCGGGATCGTCCTCGCTAACTTTTTGTGCTGCTGAACTAACCTACTTTGGGCATATCCACCACTTGGGCTGCGCACGGCAAAATCCCCTCCCATCGGCAAAATTTTATCAAACCACTTGTCAAACGTATCCGAGTATGATAAAATTCTGTCAGAAAGAAACCATTTGCGCCAGGTGCGCACGGTTCACGAGAAGGGAGATTTTTTGATGATTCGTAAAGTGGTGGTAGCGGGCGGCGGTGTGCTGGGCAGCCAAATCGCTTTCCAGAGCGCATACTGCGGATTCGACGTAACCATCTGGCTGCGCAGTGAGGGCAGCATCGGGCGCACACAGCCCAAACTTGACCACCTGCATCAGGTGTACATCGACACCATCAACCTGATGGCAACGTCTGACGGTCAAACACCCGCAAATTGGGCGAACGGCATCGCGGATTTCGACGGCTTCGACCCGAAAAAATGCCTTGAGAAGGTAGAGGCGGCGTACAAGAACACTCACCTCGAACTCGATATGGCGAAAGCGGTTGCAGACGCTGACCTCGTCATCGAGTCGATGGCGGAGAACGTGGAGGACAAAATCAGCTTCTACCAGAAGCTCGCGCCGCTGATGCCCGCAAAGACGGTGCTGGTGACGAACTCCTCCACCCTGCTGCCGTCGAAATTCGCCAAGTACACCGGGCGACCCGACGAATACCTGTCGCTGCACTTCGCGAACTCCATTTGGAAGAACAACATTGCGGAAATTATGGCGCAAAGCAAGACCGACCCGAAGGTTTTCGACACGGTAATGCAGTTTGCCAACGACATCCGCATGATTGCGCTGCCCGTCCGCAAGGAAAAATCCGGTTATCTGCTCAACTCGATGCTTGTGCCGCTGCTGTTCTCGGCGATGGACTTGTACGTCAACGGCATTTCCGACCCGGAGAGCATCGACAAGGCATGGACGCTGGGCACAGGCGCGCCGAAGGGGCCATTCCACATTCTGGACACCGTCGGGCTGACGACGGCACACAACATCGTCAAAATGTACCTGAAGATTCCGTCATTCCTCGCGCCGTATAACTTCAAGGGCATGGACAAGATGCTGAAGGAGTACATTGACGCGGGCAAACTCGGACAGAGCAGCGGCGAAGGCTTCTTCAAGTACGAAAAATAAAGCTGATTCCGGCGCGTTATGCTCAAATTGTGCGGTATCCGCGCCGGATTTCCGCTTTTTGCGCGGATTTTTGCAGATTCCGAAAAAAGCGCTTGCCAAATGCGAGAAATTGTGCTATACTAAATAAGCTGTTCTATGGACAGCGTGTGGAGACGTATCGAAGCGGTCATAACGGGACTGACTCGAAATCGTGAATCCATGCTGGAAGGCTTCCAATGGCAATCCCTTGATTTTCAAGGCTTGCAGGGCTCTTGGGGCTCGAACTAAATACTTTGTTCTCTCCTGCTGTTCTCTCCAATCTCCGGAGATTCGCAGTGAAGATATTTATGGAGACGTATCGAAGCGGTCATAACGGGACTGACTCGAAAACGAATGACCTTTTTGGAAGCTCACCTCTGAAAAACCTTGATTTTACGGGGTTTTTCAGCTATCATTGAAAAGTGAATATCCCTTAGTTCTCTCCATCAGTTCTCTCCTTTTTCCGAGGTGTTTTTGAGGGCTGATGTGAAGATAAATACACGGAGTGGTATCGAAGTGGTCATAACGGGACTGACTCGAAATCAGTTGTACCTTCGGGTACCGTGGGTTCGAATCCCACCCACTCCGCCAGAAAACTCAGTCTGCAAGCGGTTTTTGCCGTTTGCAGGCTTTTTCTTTTTTCTGCACCTTTGGGATTTTTCCGTGAGTTCTCTCCTGAAAATCGGTAGTTCTCTCCTAAATTTTCTGAGATTTGAACTCTGGATATGTAGTTGGCGTATCCTTAGTAAAGCGATACGCCGCAGAAGCTATGAAATAACCTCTAATGCACCACTCAGACCGTTTACCATTGCGTCAGCCGATGACAGCTTGGAATTGTAATCCAAATGGGCATATACATTTGCCGTAGTTGAAAAATCGCTGTGTCCGAGCCATTCCTGTATCTGCTTCATAGGAACACCGTTCGCAAGAAGCAGCGAAGCACAACTATGACGCAGGTCGTGGAAACGAATGTGGCGCAAATTGTTCTTTTCAAGCAGCTTTGGAAATGATGCTGTGAGATAGTGCGGAGAAATCAATGTCCCCATCTCATCTACGCAGATATACTCCAAATACTTTTTGTTGTAGCATCGTCCGCATACCCGCCTGTATTCTTCCTGCTGTTCCTTGAGCTTTAGCAGCTTCTCTTTGAACGCAGGAACAAGGGGCAGCGTTCTCATACTCGATTTGGTTTTGGTCGTATCCTGTGCTATCTGGATATGCTTGCCGTCAAGGTTGCAGGAAGTAACGGTGTGTCTAATGGTAATCGTATTGTTTTGAAAATCAATAGCGTCCCATTTTAATCCCAGAGCTTCGCTTCGCCTCAATCCATAGAACGCACCAAGAAAAATCGGTATTTCAATCAGCGTTCCTTTGGCGGCTTCAAATAATGCCTGTACCTCGTTGCTGTCATAGAAGCTGCCGATAAACTTATCAGCTTTAGGTCGTTCCACTTTATCCGCAGGATTGACAGAAATAAGGTCAATCTTTACGGCATATTTCAAAGCCCTATGGATAACGGAATGGTAGTGGATAACCGTGTTGGCTTTTACTCGCTTCAACTGTTTCATATAAAAAGCCTGAATGTCTGTCGCCTTTATTTCGGAAAGTGTGATTTTTCTTTCCTTGAAATACGGAATGATAACGCTCTTTGCCATACCTGAGTACGATGAGTATGTGGTAAGTGCGATGGTCGGCTTTGCGATTTCCAACCATTGAAGCAGAAAATCCGAAAACAGCATATCTTCCTGTATGGGTTTGCACTCAGGCACAAAGGTCTGCCTTGTTTCCATCAGCATCTTTTCCGCTTTCTTTTTATTTCCCTTGACAGGCAATCCTGTCGGCAACCATTTCGTTTTTCTTTTTCCCGCAGCATCGGGATAGCTCAAAACCATATAAAAATAGCCTTTTTTCTCTTGCAGATGTCCTGCTACCATAAATATAACCTCCTTTGCGTAGCACCGACTTCTGCTGTTGACCATATACATTGTAGCAATTTAAGCCAAAGAAGTCGAATGTGCAAATTCTTTAATTCTCCGCATTTCGCAGACCTAACCTCAAATAAGAAAGAAGATGGGCTTTTGGTACTTTGTACGCTCTGCCCACCTTCAGGTGTTCTATTTTGTTTTCACGGAGTAATTGATAACCTGTTTTTGTGCTGACACCAAGAGCCTTGCTCATTTCATCAACGGTTAAAATGTCTGGGTATTCTTTTAAGACTAACGCATATATATCTCCAAAGTTCATAAGCTCCTCCTTTTTTCAACTCCGATACTGATGAGGAGAGGAAATTCAAGCGATTTCAAATACTGCTCATCAAGGTGTGTGAGATGTTCTTTCAAGCGGCTTTTATCAATCGTGCGTAACTGCTCAAAGAGAATGATTGAGTTCGCAGGAAGCCCCTCAATTTGCCCCAAATATAAGTGTGTAGGTAATTTCTTCTTTTTGCGTACACGGCTTGTTATGGCGGCAATAATGACCGTAGGACTGTGCTTGTTTCCTATATCATTGGAGATAACAAGTACAGGTCGTGTTCCTCCTTGCTCCGAGCCGACAACAGGGTTTAAGTCTGCGTAGTAGATGTCACCACGCTTAATTGTTTTATCCATTAGTTTGACCTCCTATCTGGATATAAGCAGGTAAGCTCTGCCTATGTAATCAGCCAAACACAAGGAAGTTTTTAAGGTCGGGAGAGCATAAACAATTCTCTGTTCCATAGACCGCCTTGTATTTGGCTTTATGATAGAAGCATCTCTATTTGTCCTCGACACCCCAAGATGCCAATGCGTTTCACGCAGGGAAGTCGCCAAACGGTCAGCAGCGAACTGACGCCACGGGAGTTCCACCCCAACTGACGGTCTGCCAGAGCCGCCCTCATTGCCTGCGACGGTTTTATCACGCTCGGACTGTGACTGGGCGGGAGTATCATTATCCTCTTTGCGGGTTACGGCGAAATCGGGAGCTGCCCGATATTTTGAGTAGGTAGTTATCGCTCTCTGCCTTGCGGCAGGTTGTGGCGTACCTCTCGACACGCTTATGCTCATCACAATCGCAAAGAGAAGGTATTTGACGAATGACTATTCGGTTGTCAAGGGGCAGTCCTGTTTTTGCCACACAAAGGAAAACAGGGTGTGAGGATTTTGTCCTCTCACCCTGTAGCCCGTGGGGAACAGCGATTTTCCCCTCTACTCAAAAAACTTTTTTATTTTTTCTTTGAGCCTGTCCATTCGCCTGTAAACAGCTTTCTCCGTAATGCTGAGAGAGTGAGCTATTTCGCAGGTAGAATAGCCCTGTATTTTCATCAAGGCGATTTGCAGGGTCAGCTTGTCCACCTTAACCAAAATCTGATAGAGCTGCTGATTTTCGATACTGTTCAAAAAGTCCTCAACCGTCTTTATTTCGGGTTGCTGCGTATCATCGGCAACTTCCTCAAGATATGTACCCGCTTCCTGCATACGCTGGTAGTACCGTCTGTCTGAATTGAAAATCGCCCAATCGTGAGTGCGGAGCGTTTCAATGGTGTTTTCATCAACACCGAGCTTCCTCAACTGCTTTTCTTCGGCTTCTTTCCAGAGCCGCCATTTCTTTTCTTCTCTGGCTTTGTTGTAAGCCATACTGTTTTACCTCCAATCTGAATTTTTTGAAAAATCCAGATTGAAAGGCGGCGAACGGCAACCAACGCCAGATGTGGTCTTGTTTTTTGTTACGACAAATAACGACAAACAAAAAACCGCAAAGGTAGTCAGACCTTTGCGGTTATAGGTGATATAAACTCTATTATGTAGATATTTGACTTCTGCTTCAAGGGTGTAAGAGTGCCACGAGCAACTGAGGATTTTTTTAGCAGGTTATCCTCACTTATTCGTGATACTATGTAAGATAATTGCTGCTTCTGATAAGCAGCAAGGCGTTCAGGGCAGACCAGCGCATAAAAAATCCCTCCAAACTCAAAACGGGTTTAGAGGGCTGAGCTATTTTTATTCGGGCGTGACAGAACAGCCCACCAAAGCACCGTTTTTTTATTCGGTGGGCTTGTTCAAATATAAGAGAAAGAGCCGATGAGCTGTGAGTTAACTCACAAGTTCATCGGCTCTGCGTCTTTGCGTCTGGCTCTTTGATGACGGTTACATATAGTTCCTTTACATTTATCAAAGTTTCCTGTTTACATTTCGGACAGTAGAGAGGATAGTTCTTCAATACCGTATCCTCTCTAAGCCTGTCACGAGTTTTGCTGCCACAAACAGGACAGCGTATCCATTCTGTTTTATCCATAGGCGCACCACCATATATAAAATTATTTCCACGGTCTGACGCTACCAAGCCAGCCCTGTTCCGCCCAATACTTTCCGTCAAGGTATTCGGGGTCTGATTTATGTATGGATTTCTGCATCATACGACAGACAAAAAACTTAAATTTCGTAATCAGATTTGTGTATGCAGGTTTTGTATAATCTATATAGGCAAATTTACGGGATAGTTTTTGAATCTTTCCCGTAAGCTCAGCTTGTTTCTTTTGGGAAAGTTTTTCCCAAACAATATCGCCCATCAAAGCACCAGTAAATATCCCAATTTGAGAAATTCCCCACCAAGATAAACTATGCTTTATATCTTTCGCCGCTGATTTTGCTCCACTACCCAAGCATTGCGTTATGATAACAGCTCGCTTTTCAAACATTTCAGGAGCCGGGCGATGCGGCATCCAACGATAGGCGAGATGATCAAGAAATGCTTTCATTGCACCAGTAGCATGAAATACATAGGCAGGCGATGTCATTACAATCAAGTCTGATTCCAAAAGTGATTTTTCGATTTTTTCGATATGGTCAGCGTCCTTACAGTTTTTTTCACCCTTTAAGATACAGTTTGTGCAACCGATGCAGAAACTCGGACAATCCTTGGGGAGAAAATATTCTGTAATATTCGCTTTATCCCTAAATGCTACTAAAAACATCTCTTTCAAACGGTAGGTAACACCGTGCTTTTCTGTTCCGTTTATGACTGTGATTTTCATGATTACACCTCCAGAATGTCGTGAAGTATCTGCGTGTGAAAGGCGCTACGATTATCTTTTTGGCTCAAATCAATATTCAACATTTTTGATATTGTTTCGTGCCGCAAAAATGTTTGCTGCATAATAGTTATTAGGCAGAAAGTTTTTCGCCTTACAGTTGCCGTATCCCAATCGGGGCGGCAGGCAGAAACAAGCGAAAGATATGCCGCATAGGTTCTGTAAGTATTGTCGCATTCTTTCGGCGACTGCATATCCGTGAGAACTGAAATTCTGGATACAGCGGCGTGTTCAAACAAGAAATCCAGCGTCATATTTCCGAGATATTCCAACTTCTCAAAAGAGGACAGTCCTTCGATTTCTTCCCGTATATTCTGGAAGCGTTCTACGATTCCATTTATAATGCGTTCTACACACGCTTCTATCAGCTTATCCTTACTGCCAAAATGGTAATTTACAAGTCCTAAACCGACACCTGCATTTTTACATATATCACGGACGGTTATCTCCTCTAAATGTTCACCGTTTTCCTCAATGAGTTTAATCGTCGCCTGTATGATTGCTTCTTTATTATCCATACCAACATCTCCTTTTGAACGCCGTTCAATTATATTATACTGAACTGTGTTCAAAAAGTCAAGGGGTTTTAACATATCGACGACTGTGATTGCTCACAAGTTCATCGGCTCTGCGTCTGTGCGTCTGGCTCTTTGATGACAGCTATATGTAATTCCTTTGCATTTATCAAAGTTTCCTGTTTGCATTTCGGACAATACAAAGGGAAATTTTTTAGTTCGGTATTTTCCCTTATCATTGTTCGGGTTTTATTGCCGCAGACAGGGCAGCGTATCCAATTACTTTTAGTATTTGCCGTATCCACTTAACCAAAATTCCTCCATAGCTGCATTAAATTTATCTGGTGTGTCCATATTCACACAATGTCCAGCTCCCTCGAAAATAATCACACAGCATTCTGGTTCATTTTTCTTCCACATTTCTACTGCGGATAGTTCCATTGGAATATCATACTTTCCGCAGCCAATAAGCAAAGGATATTTCCTTGGTTCTGTCTGCCGAACATTTACCATACTGCTTAAAGAAGATAAATACATAAATGACTTTTTAGAAAATTGAATATTCATCTCGTAAAAATCCTTTTGAGCCTGTAAAGTATAAGCAGATATTTTTTTATTCGACTTTGCAAACCATTTAATTGAAAATATAGCTTTAAGCATCATAAGTGTCTGTGATGCGCTATTTTCTTTCTGCATTTTTGCATCAAAATTGTTTATATCATAACCGCCGAAACAAGCAAGTGATTGTACTGCTTCTGGATACTGGTTTGCAAAGTCTTGAGCTAATACAGCTCCCAATGAAATGCCGACAATATGTATCTTTTCAATTTTTTCTGTTTTTAGGATTTCGCTTATCCACGCCGACATTTTATCTATACTATCACCTTTTCGCACTTTCGTTGATTTACCGTGACCAATAATATCAAGAGTAAGAATATTGTATTTATCCCGAAAATAGTCGATTTGGGTTTGAAACATATTATGATTTACAAAAGCTGCGTGAATAAAAAGTATCCATTCTGTTTTTTCCTTTCTGCTGATATAATAAACAATAGGTGATTTCTCTAAATGGTATTGCTTCATATTTCTCCATTCCTCATCTTTTCTAATAAATTCTCGAACCAATCAATATTAAATTTGATTATATCTTTGCCATATAGTGCAGATACAAATTGATAATTAAGTATATCTTTGTGTTCTTCTAAAACATCAATATTCTTTACATCATCACATATTGTCGCTAACACATTGTATTGTTCTTTTAAATACATTAAATGTTGTTGTATGCTTGTCTCTCGATTTTTCTTATCTGAAAATCCCATAAAATAGACCTTTGCTAACTCTGGAATTTTAGGATTTTGTTCTTCTATGGGTGCGTTTATCCACTCATAAAAATGCAGCTTTCCGCTTTCCGTTATGCAATAGATTTTCTTATATTTTCCATTATCAACAATCTCCTCATAACTGATATATCCGCAATTCAGCAGTTTTTTTACTGCAGCTTGTATGCTGCCCATACTGCTGCTATACATCAAATTTATCCCTTTGCTAATTCTATCCCTTAATTGATATATCGTTCTATTACACATAAGTAAAAGTCCAAGAATAATGTTATCCATTGTACATCCTCCGTATATTACTATTAGTAACATTACTATTATATTCAGAAAAGGACTAAAAGTCAAGAGGTAGTTGTTTTTGTAAACGCAAAGCGACAGAGCTTTTATCCTCAGCCGCCTGTCTGTTATATGTATAAACGATTTCCTCATTCACAATCTCCATAGCACAAACCTGTATGTTATTCATTCGCCCAATCCATTCTAAAGCGTATTCAGCCTTTAACTGTTCCGTGATACCATGTGTCCAAGAGATAATATGAATTTTTAGCTCCATTTATAAGAAGTGAAATATCTTATAGTCGGCATTTTCACATCGTTTAATAAGAAGCCACAAATCCATACAATATAATAAGAGAATTATATTGGCACAAGGTGGTGAGCTTATGGACGAGAGAAACAACGATTTTGATTTCGATTTTATGCCGATAGGACAGGCGATTAAGAAAGCCCGTGAAGCACGAGGAATGACGAGAGAGCAGCTTTCTGGGATAATCGGCTATGCCCCCAGACACATTCAATCTATCGAAAACGAGGGAAAATATCCAAGCATCGAGCTGTTTATCCAACTTATTCAAATGTTTGATGTTTCGGTTGATGAGTATATATTTCCTAACAAAGAAGTCAAAAAGAGTTCCGTCCGCAGACGCTTAGACGCACAGCTCGACAATTTAGATGATAAAGAACTGTCAGTTATAGAAGCAACTGTAAACGGTCTATGTAAGGCAAAAGAGCCAGAGGAATAAAATCCTCTGGTTTTCTTTTGCCCATTTTTAATAAGCAGGGATACCGTAGCCGTAGATAACGCTGCTGCCGATAGAGTAGCTGTTCTGTCGGCAAGCATCGCCTGAGTTACCTTCAACGGTATAGACTGTTCCGTTCTCCACACGCTCTACAATACCCACATGGTCTGTAAGACCGTCACCTTCCCAATCAAAGAAGATAATGTGTCCTGCTTCTGGCGTAAAGCTGCCGTCCTGCCATTGTCCTCTTTCCTTAAACCACTCAGAGCCTTGTATGCAGCCCGCAAACTTCGGGATAATCCCGTTCTCGATATAGCCGCATTCGTTCGCACACCACGAAACAAAGCAAGCGCACCATTCCACACGAGAGTTGAAGCCATACCACGACCAATAGGGTTGACCGCCTGTATTGCCGACCTGCGACAGAGCCACGGTTACAATTTCGCCGTCGCCCACGGATATGCCGTAAAGCACCTGCGACCATAACGAATTGTTTTCATCGGCAAGTAATTCGGACAACATCTGCCGCTGCTCGTCATCAAAACCGTATTGGTCTGCCATTTCCTCGGCGGTTTTGTGGCTGACTGTGATATACAGGTAAGTCCGTGTTTGGGTGGTTTCGGTCTGGACGATATTTCCGTGACCGTCATCTGTTTCGGTTACCACGGTTTCGGTCTTGCTTTCCGTTCTGGAACTGATTTCGTTCATTTCCCAGAATATGTCCGTCAGGAGCTGCTTTTTATTATCGTCCATTGTCGCTACTTCCTGCGGATTGTCTGGGTCGGTGGTAGTTTTGACCGAGTAAACCGCAAGCACCTCTTTCCAGACGGCACGGCTTCCCGACATCTCCAGAACATCGTAAGCCGTATCGCTTTTGATTTCATCAAGGCGGGTGTCATATTCGGTATTGATTTCTCTAACCACGGTCTGCATTGTCATTCCATTTCCTGAGTCCTCGCCCGCAAAGAATATACCGAACACCGAGCCTACAAGCATACCGATAAGGCAGATAACTAAAATCACAACAACCGCAACCCAACCGCCCGCCGCAATCGCCGCAATTAACGCCTTTGTTCCTGCAATAATCGCCTTAACTGCCGCAATCGTAGCCTTCGCCGTGGCTCTTGCTGCCTGTGCAGCTCTCTGAGCCGCTTTTACGGAAGCCTTCGCAGCCGCCTGTGTTGCTTTGGCGGTATGTTCGGCAGTTTTTATCGCTGCCTTTGAGGTTGCCTGTGCGGTTTTTACTGATTTTTGCGTAGTCTTTACCGTACCTTTGGCGGCTGTTTTTACTGTCTTTTTACCGCTTCGGGCAGTCTGCTTTATGGTTTTTTCCGTTTGCTGTGCGCCTTTGACCGCCTTATCTGTGGAACGGCTTACGGTACTGCGATAGGTCTGTACGCTGTTTCCAGACATACGCTGCTCGGCGGCTTTGGCGGCTCGCTTTTGCTTGAACTCGGATATTTTATCCTTTGCCTTAACCACATTGTCCTTTGTGGTTTTTACTCCTTTTTGACCTTGCTTGTTGAACTGATGAACGCCCTCGTCCGTGATACGCTCGGAAGCTGCTGAAACCTTATCGGCGGCATATTCGGTGGCGGAGTTTTCATCGGCGTAATAGCCTTGTTCCGCCTTGCTTTTTATCTTGGAGTAAGCCGACTTCATACGCTCGGAAGCTACCGCAGCCTTGTCAATGGTCTTAATCGTTCCTCTGACTGCATCTCTGGTCTTTATATCAGCCATAGATAACCTCCTTTCCCAGAAGATTTGCGGTCAAAATCAAGCTGTCTTTTTTGCGACTACCACAAGCCTGCCGTTCTGCGCTGAGTATTCGCAGGTAGAGAGGGTAATGAGCCTGTCGCCGTATTCTGCGGTTACGCCTGTTTCGTATAATGCAAGCTCTTTGCATTTTTGAATATAGTCGTTAAACTCGTCCTCGCTTTCCGCATTGACAAAATCATAGTAGCGGAAGCCCTGAGAGCTGTACGCCACGGTCTTAAAAACAGCGATAATCTCATATACGCCACGCTGCGTAAGGGTATCAAACTGAATGGTCTTGTGTTCCTCATAGAAGCTCTGTGACTTGTAATCCTCCAAAGCTCCGAACATTTTGCCGCCCTTAATGTGATGACCGTAAATAACAAGGTTATCGCTGCCCGTAAGGTCGCAGTTTTCCTGAATATACGGTGTTCCCAAGTCGCTGTATTTCTTTTCAAAGTTGCGCTTCAAATAGTAGTTAGGCTCATTCGGTGTCTGCATCACGGGATAATTGAGGGTCGTGCCGGCTATGGAAAGCCAGCCGACCATATCCGTGTTTTTCAAATACAGTTCGCCGTATTCCGTGAGGATATTTTCTTCCTCTGTCAAGGGAACTTCTGGGGCGTTGCCGTCCTCTGCCTGAGCCTGCTCTACGATTTCGGCAATATTCTCAAAGGCTTCGGTCTGTTCAGCTTCATCGGCATAATGGTCGTAAATGTGATAGCCGCAAAAAGCCGCCGTACCTAAAAGGCACACGGCGACAATCAGACAAATTTGCTTTTTATATTTTTTCATAGACATATCCTTTCTTTTTTTGCAAAGAATAACGCCCGCTTTGTAAAAAGCGAGCGTTACGATTGCCATATTTGTTTGGATTTAGATACAGAATGCGGCGTAAAGAGGAACAATCTTTTTGTTATCCTCAAAACCAAAGTTCTTTGCAGAGAGCTTAATCGCATAGGCGGGCTTGTAGATTTCCATATATACCTTTAAGCTCTTTGCCCGTGTGTTATCGGCAGACTTGACCTCGATAGGAATAAGCTGACCGTCACGCTGAATGACAAAATCAATCTCAGCCCCACGCTCAGACTCCCAATAGTAGGTCTTATACCCGTTTGCGGTAAGCTGCACATTGACATAGTTTTCTGCCATACCGCCCTTAAAATCATTGATTTCCTCAACCATATAGAGAACATCATTCGCTGCCAAATCTTTTTTAGCGCAAAGCAAACCCAAATCAGATACATAGATTTTGAAAGCGTCAATATTACGATAGTTCTCAAGGGGCTTTTTTACCTGCTCCACTTTGTAAACCTGTGAAACGATACCTGACAGACAAAGCCATTCGATTGCGTTTTCAAACTCGGAAGCTCTGCCGCCTTTTTTAATCAGTTTATATTGGAAACGGGTGTTTTTCTTGGAAAGCTGCACGGTGATGTTATCATAAGCAAGCCTTGTTTTTTTGATTTCATTCAGATTGTTATACTTGCTCATATCATTGAGATAGCTTGCCAAAATCGTATCCTGCGTGTGGCGCACAAGGATATAGTCCTTTGTTTCCACAAACTGCATCACACATTCAGGCATACCGCCCACAATAAGATATTGACGGTAAAGCTGCATTGCCGCATCGTGCAAAGCAGAGGGCAAAGGTTTATCCTCTGCAAAGCACTTCTTAATCTGTTCTACAAGGGCGCTTTCGCCGCAGGCTATCATAAATTCCTCCATATCCATAGGATAGAGGGTTTTCATATCCACCTTACCCACGGGAAAAGAAAACTTTGCTCTGTTCACCGCAACACCGAGCAGGCTTCCTGCTACGATGATATGATAATCAGGTGCGTCCTCGCAAAAATATTTCAGACTTGTCAAGGCTCTTTCGCAAAGCTGCACTTCGTCAAATACAATCAGCGTTTTCTCCTTTACTATCGTTTGCCCTGCAATATGCGATAAAATGGGTATCAGATAATCGGGGCTGATGTTTTCCTCAAAAGTTTCATTCAGCTTGGGATTGGTTTCAAAATTGAAATACGCCACATTTTCATAACAGGTACGACCAAACTCTAAAATGGAATAAGTTTTTCCGACCTGCCTTGCTCCCTGCAAAATCAGAGGCTTACGGTGTTCGCTATCTTTCCACGCTTCTAAAAAGCTCATTATTTTTCGATACATAGCCAGACCTCCTTTAAGGTGCTGAACATAGTATATCACATATTCGTGTAAATATCAATGACTTTTACGCAAATTATCACACTAAATTACACGAACATTTTTGAGTTTGATTGGTTTTTCGACACGAACACCGTCAAGCCCTCTTTTTTACACCTCCCCGAATTTGGTAGTCATCAGCTTGTAAAGCTCGGTATTGCGTGGGAACTTGTTGACGAACGGCACAAGGGAGCTGCCGACTTTGAGCAAGCCCTGACCTGCACCGACATTCGTGATATAACTCATCTGAAGGTCAGAGATGTTAAGCAATTTGGCAAGCTCAAACTTATCGGTCGAACTCTGATTTAACATAATGATAAATTCACTATTGGCAAGCATCGTCCTCGCCGTATGGCTCTGCAAAAGGTCGTCCACATTTTGCGTAATACCCGTACAGTACGCACCGTACTTACGCACACGCTTCCAGAGAGTAAAGAGGAAGTTTGCCGAGTATTCGTGTTGGAACAGCAAATAGATTTCATCAATGAAAATAAATGTGTTTCTGCCTTTTGCTCTGTTCTGGGTAATACGGTTTAAGATACTGTCGAGAACGACAAGCATACCGATGGGCTGTAACTGCTTGCCTAAATCCAGAATGTCATAACAGATAAGGCGGCTGTGCGTATCCACATTGGTGTGCTTTGCAAAGGTATTCAGAGAGCCGTCCGTAAACAGCTCGATAGCAAGGGCGATTTCTTTCGCTTCTGGCTCGTCCTGCTTTAACAGTTCCTCACGGAAGTCCTGTAAGGTGGGCGGTACTCCCTGATAATTGCCTTGCTGATAGTGGCGGTACACGCTTGCCGTACAACGGTCAATAATCGACTTTTGTTTTGCACCCAGACTTGCGCCACCGATGAGCTGCTCGCACAAAGATAAAATAAACTCCGATTTCAAAATGACGGGGTTTGCGCCGTCACCGTAATCGGAGTTCATATCCATAGCGTTGATATGGTTTTCGCTCGTTGCCGAGATGTGAATAACCTCGCCCTGCATAGCCTTTACAAGCGGCGAATATTCTCGCTCAGGGTCAATGATAATAACATCGGCATTAGGGTCTGTGAGAATAATATTTGTCATTTCTTCTTTCGCCGTAAAGGATTTTCCTGCTCCAGACACACCGAGAATAAAAGAGTTGCCGTTGAGCAAATAGCGGCGGTTAGCAATAATCATATTTTTGCTGATAACATTTTGACCGTAGTAAACGCCGTTTTCGTGGTGAATTTCCTGTACTCTGAAAGGAATAAATACCGCAAGACTTTCAGTTGTAAGAGTACGCATTGCATTGATTTTGCGAACACCAAACGGAAGGGCGGTATTCAGTCCGTCCATCTGCTGATATTTCAGCACCGCAAACTGACACAGGTGCTTTCTGGCAGTTGTGAGCAGTGCTTCGGTGTCATTGTCAAGCTGTTCCTTTGTTTCAGCCGTATGCACCATTGTCAAAACCGCAAACATCATTCTTTGGTCACGGGTTGTCAAATCGTCCAAGAACTCCTTGCTTTCTTTGCGCTGCTGTTCAAGGTCGTAAGGAATGACCGCCGAAAAATTGTTGTTCTGATTTTGTTTACGCTGCCAATTCGTGATATTGGTTTCCACGCCGAGCAGTCTGTTTTCGACCTCACGCACGGCTTCGTCTGTGGGTACGGGGATAATGTCAATGGACATCATCATATTGCGGTTAAGCTCGCAAAGCTCCGCCATCATACTATCCTTAATATATGCTGCATATTCACGCAGGAAAATCACACGCCCATATCTATCACCCATACGAAAGTAGTCTTTTTCAAACTCAAAGGTATCTGGGCAAATGAAATCCTTAAAATCGTGACCTTTACGCATTGTCTGCTTCAGGTCAAAATGGAACGCCGTTTCCTCACCTGTGCGATAGAAGTCGTGGAAGATACGGAGTTTTTCTTCCGCTTCAAGCTCTACGCATTTTGAGCCGAGCCGTGCGAAATGGGAAATCAAATCAGCTCCCACACGGGCAAAATAGTTCCTCGCTTCCTCGATATTCTTTTTGCAGACGGAAACCGTTACATACTTATCCTGTACGATAGAATTAGCCCCCGTTACTTTATCAAGCAGCATTTCGTTGTATTCTTTACGGTATTTATCCAATCCGTCCTCTGCCATAGGAATTAAAATGGTCTGTTCAAAGTCCGTTTTATTAAGGCGGCGGTTGTTGACCGTAATTTTTGTGGTCGCTCCGCTATCGAGAGCGTTTAGCAGCTCTGAGTATTCAAGAAACATCGCCTCTTTGTCCTCACGGCTTGCCACGGAATAGTTTATATCCTCAAACTTAAAGGTTTTTGCGTATTTGTTGTTGCCGACAAGAAAAATACCGTCCTCCCAGATAGTCTTAATCGGAATAATCGCCTGTACCGATTTGGGAATGACAAACTTTTCCTTATCCTGCTTGAACAGAGTTTTAAGAGTTTTCAGCATTCTTTACCTCCTTGCTGCGCTTGGCTTTTTTTGATTTTTTCGCCACGGGGCAAATGCCTTTTTCGTGGTTTTGAATTGTGGTTTTCAGCGTTTCATAGTAGAGATTGTCGGGGTTAAACATCAGCTTTTTCGGCATCAAAAACTCCGACTTAATCCACGCCCATACAAATTGCTCTGCGGTCATACCGTTGTACTTAACAAAGCCCATTACCGCAAAGGGAGCAGCACCGAGAATACACACCCAACTGAGGGTTTCTGTCCCGAAGTACGGGCGGAGAATAAAATACAGTCCTACCGCCACACCGCAGGCAAGTAAAGAAAAAATGAACTGTCTGAGCGACAGTCCAAAGAACATACTTTCCGTATAATTGCGGATTTCCTTATTTATCTTGACTTCCAAAAGTTACACCTCCTTATAAGCCCATCATTTCTCTTACAACACGGTCTGCCATTTTGACGGCACCGACCAAGACGAGCATATTAAATACCAACTCACCGATATAGCTCCAAACCATAGATACAGGCGCAGCGTTCGGGTCAACCGCAGGGGGAGAAGCCGCAAAGAGTGAGAAGATGATACAGGCAAGCACAATGATTGCACCCTCCAGACAGACGGCAGCATAAGACTTGATAAAGCTCTTGCCGACACTCTGGCTTGGCTCTCCCGCAAAAGTGGAAAGAGGGACGGGAGCGATTGCGGTATAGAGATACAAACGGAAAAATCTTCCGTACACCGACATAATCATAATGAATGACAATATCGTGATGAAAAGTCCGCCGATGAGCGTAACAGCCCACAATGGAATGCTCTCAAAAAAGCCACAGTCCTCAACAGCCGTGACAATCTCCTGCGGCAATACCGTCTGTGCAGCCGAGCCGAAACCTGCGGCGTTCATAATGGTTGATATTAAACCCTGCACAATGTTGAACAGAGCCATCATCAGCTCCAAACCGTAGGTCACAACACCTTTTGCAAGGGCAAAGCGAATAAACAGCTTCAGAGCGTGTTCGGGCTTTTTAACCTCGGCAAAACTGCCGCAGGTTTCTGTTCTGGAGATTGGGTAATGAGCTGCCATATTTCCGATAGCTTGTCGTTCCAAGTCTTGAGTGCGTTCTCCAAGTTTTGCACAATCCAATTATCCGACATTTGACCACCTCCTTAGATAATTGGATAACGGGAGTAAATCCGCAAAGCGGATCTGCTCCCGTTATCTTGTCTTGTGTCAGTTCCTCATCAGCCTGTAATGAGGGTAAGGATTTCTTTGGCAAAAGTAATGACAACGCCGCCTGCAAGGGTCAAGAAGCCGTTAGCTCTCTGGGACGGGTCGTGGGATTTGAGGGACAGACCAATCTGCACAATACCAAAGCCAAGCAAAATCATACCGACAGCACGGATTAGACCGAAAATGAAGTCGGACAGATTATTGACTACGGTAAGAGGGTCGCTTGCTGCAAAGGCGGTCATAGAAGTGCCGACTACCAAAGCCGTTGCCATAACCGCCACACAGTAAAAACGGAAGCCCTTTTTTACCTTGCCAGACATCGGCAGCTTTACGGTTTCCTTGTTTTCGTTTTTCTTAAAAAGTTTCATAAATAAAAATCCTCCTTTAGATATTAAAGATTTCTTCCAAGTCCTCATTGGAGAGAAGTTCATAGGAAGTGCTGACAGCTTTTACGCTTACGGCGTTCTTCGGAATATCGCTGTCAAACACAAGGGTTGCGACAGCCTGTGTCGGCTCACCGTGAATATACGGCGGTTTACCTCCGTTGGTTGTCAGCCTTACATTGGGGTGCTTCATAATGTCGTACTTAAAGTCCATTACAGGGCGTTCCCCACGAACAAAAAGAAGTGCGTAGCGGTTATCAAGCATACGCACTTCATCGGGTGTCATCAGCTCACGCCCTGAAATTTGATAGTTGGTTGAGTAGCTGCCGCTTCGACCTTCGCTCTTTCCGTAAGTGTTCGTATCAATCGTTTCCTTGCCTAAAAGCTCCGACACATATTTGTGGGTCGATTGCTCATTACCTCCCAAATACAGAAAGGTATCGCAGTTGCCGACAATGCTTTCCCATTGCTTTTCAAAAAGAGCTTTGAGCTGCGCCAGATTTTGCAGGATAATACTGACCGACACACCTCTGGAACGCATAACGCTCAAAATCTTATCGAAGTCATCTGGCAATGAAACATTTGCAAATTCGTCCATTATGAAATGGCAATGCACAGGCAGGCTCCCGCCGTACTTATGGTCGGCAAGATAAAAGAGCTGCTGGAATAGCTGCGTGTATAAAATCGACACCAAAAAGTTAAAGCTCGTGTCGTTATCGGGGATGAGAGCGAACAGAGCAACTTTCTTTTCGCCCAAAGAGGACAGGTCAAGCTCATCGGTGGCGGTAAGCCCCGCAAGGCTTTCAAGGTTAAACTTTTCAAGCCTTGCGGCAAGGGTAATCTGGATACTCTTTAAGGTCTTAGCCGAGCCTGAATGATAGTCCCTGTAATACTTCAGGGCAATATGCTCTGGGTTTACCATTTCCAGACGGTCAAACAGTTCGTCCAGAGGGCTTACATAGCTGTCATCGTCCTCACGGACTTCACCCGCACGAAGCAGCTCCATTACCATCGGGAAGTTTTGCTCATCGGGCGGTGCTTCATATTTCAGATAGAACACCAACGCCAACAGAAGCATACTTGCCGCCGTATCCCAGAATGGGTCTTGCGACTGTGAGCCTTTCGGAGTGGTCGCCTTAAAGAGATTGGTTACAAGCCTTTGCACATCATTATCATCACGCAGATAAACAAAGGGATTGTAACAATGGCTGCGGTGCATATTGATAAGGTCAAGGACACGCACCTCATAGCCTTTCTTTTCAAGCAGTCCGCCCACATCTCGCACGATTTCGCCTTTCGGGTCTAAAATTACCATTGAGGTATTGCATTGCATTGTATTGGGTAGTGAAAAACCTCTGGTTTTTCCCGCACCGCTTCCTCCGCAAACTAAAATATTCAAATTTCGGCGGTGCTTTTTCCCGTCTAAGCCTATGCGGACATTCTGGGTGAGCAGCTTATTTGCGGACGGGTCTTTATCACGGTATTTCTTGTTCAAAGTCCCCGCATCGCCCCATTTAGCCGAGCCGTGTTCCTCACGCCTGCGGTAGTTCCTGCGTGTAGAGAAATAAATGCCGATACCCATAGCGTAGGCAAGCAAAAAAATAAGGACAGTCTTTACGCTGTCCTCACACACCGTTATTTGAAACGGATTGCCCATTGCTACGGGCAGACCTCGGATTATTTCAACCAAACCTCCACCCACATAGGGTGCTGTCATCAGGGCAAGCCATATAACAGGAACAATACCGCAGACAGAAAGGATTAAGCCCGTTTTTTTGTCATCGTTCCTCATTGCACCTGCACGGAACAACCTTGACCTTTCTGGTCGGTGCGTTGGCTACCTTGTCAATCAGCTCATCAACAGGCTCGGTGGGGCGTTCCTCCTGTATCTGCCGATTTCTCAGGTTGTTGAGCGCATTGATAACGATATTTTTATCGTACTTATCAAGTGCGATATGGTATCGTTCTTCTTTCATAAGCCGCACCTCCGATTAGCGTTCCTGCTCTTTATTCCTTGCAGGCTTGTTTTTCTCCATACTCTTATACATATCGTTCTGGATTTCACCCAGAACATCACGCATTGTACCAAGCTCTCCCTTAAATACCTGCGTATCCATTCCGTCATACTCTCTGGGCAGTCTGGAAAAATCAAAGCCTTTGGTATCCACGCCGTAACGGGAGCTTACCATATAGGCAACGCAAAAGGATTTGAAATCGGAAGTATCACGGCTCTCATTGTACTTAAAGTCATAAACCGCCGCAGATACTTCCTTTGCCATACTGATAAACAGCACTTCCTCAGAGAGTCCCTTTTTGACAAAGATAGTCTGCTGAGAGCTGTCATAGTAGGCAGGCAGTTCCAAGTCATCAACAGGAACGCAAGGCACGGGGCTTGCGTCAATCAAAGCCGATACAAGCTCACGCATAGATTTCTGCTCCTGCGGCTGCATTCTTTCTTTTGCCGATGTTTCGGAAATGTCATATACCACTTTGGCGTTATAGGAAATACCTTTTGTACCGTCATCACGGGTATATTCCTTGCTCGGCTCAAGGATAACAACTTTCTGTGCGTCCTTGTTCACATAGACACGGCTCTGCTTCCAAGTGTTGTAGTCTTTAAGCTGTGTCGCTTCGGGCATCTGTGCCGATACCAAAATAGCGTTTGCAACCGAGTAACGGTCAAAACGCCCTTGCACATCAAGATACTGACGGAAGCTGTCGCCGCTTATCATCATTTCAGCGCAGGTGTTGTCAATCAGCTCATAGGCTTCCTTGCGCTGCGCCTGTTTCTGGGCTGCCCATTCCGCTTTATCAAACGGTTTGCTGCCGCCGTTAAACACATCATAAATGCTCATTCTGTTTTACCTCGTTTCTTTAGATTTGGGTTTCTTTTTCTTTCTCTGGGGCTGCTTATGCTCGGTCTTGCCTGTGGGCTGCTTCTTCGCCCTGTCAGAAGCAGAGCTTTTGTCCAGGGCAGAAGAAGTATCCGCTTCCTGTTCTTTTCGGCTTTCCTTGATTTTCCGCAGTTCCTCTCTGACAGACGGTTTTTCTTCCTTAGTCATAGTAGCCCCCTCTGCGGACTTCTTTGGCTGCTCTGAGATAGGCTCGGACTGAGGGGATTTTTCGGTCTTTGCCAATGAGGGGTTTTGAGCATTTTCCTCCTTTTGGATAGGCTTACCCATAAGCTCATCGAGCAGTTTGTCTTTCTCGGCTTTTTCCTGTACGCCGATGTCTGGCTCTGGCTGACCTGTTTTTTCATCTTTGGATTTCTCGGTTTCGGTCACAATAGAAGCGGTGGTTTCCGACGCCAATTTGAAGCGTTCCGCAATGCGGCTGATTTTCGATGCGTCCTCCGCACGGGCAATCACATCGACCTCCGCATTGGGGTCTTTATTTCCTCTGTCCGCAAGGACGCAGTAAAGTACGCCGTACTTTTTGGCTTCCTGCGTAAACTTTTTCAGGTCGCCGTTCTTTACGGTAAAGACTTTCAGCTCCTTGCCAGAACGGAGCATATTGGTAAGCCTTGCTTTGCCCTTTGTTTTCTTTTCCTCTTTCAGAATGGAATAGAGGAGAACGGCGATGTTCTTCGCACCTGCGCCTGTGATTTTGGCTGCGACCTCAAATCCTTCCAAGCTCATTCGGACGATTTGTTCTGCCGCTTCGCCGCTTGTATTCATTCGTCATCAGCTCCTTTCGTTGTTGTTCTTCATCTGCCCGTATGGTGGATAACTTTTCTTTGAGAGCAGCGTTACGGGCTTCGATACCCTCGCACAGCCTGACCTCCTTTCGTATAACGCTCAGGCGTTTGGATAAATCGGAAAGCTGTGACCGTATTGCTTCCTTTTCTTCGCCGCCTGTTTTGCGGGAGATAGAATAAAGTTCCTTGCGCTTTTGAAGCAGGTCAGTTTTTTCCGTTTCCAAAGAGCCTTTATATGACAAGAGCTGCTCTACCGTATCAATGCGATTACGGCATAGCAGCCTTGTTTCCTGTGTGATAGCTTCCATTTTCATTAAGTCGTCTTTCAAAAGATAATGAAGCCTTGCGTAATTCTGTTTTTTATTTTTAGGCAGGATACCGAGCTTGTAGCAGTAGTGCAGATACAGCCCTCGCAATCCGCCGATTTTTTTAGCCCCCGTTAGAGAGCCTTTGACACGGAACACCTTGACTGTCCTTTGTGGCTCGGTAAATCTGGAGAACTTCACAGCGTAGGAGTTTTCTGTGATACGCTCCATAATCCTCTCGTTGGTATATTCTTCTCCGAGCTTATACAGCCGCTTCGGGCGTTTCCACCCCTTACCGATGACCGTCCAATATTTGCGGTTTGGGTCAAAGCTCACACGGTAGCCCATTTCAGCCATAATGCGGTCAAAGTCTTTCAGCGTGAATGACTTGCTGATAGCTTCGTCCACCGCCTGCCGTGTAACATTATCCCTCGTGGGCATACCGTTTTTCTCAGCCTGATACAAAGCGTATGGCTTTTTCTTTCCGCTTGGGTGTTCAATGACGGACAGGGCATATTCACGGCAAAGCTCATCGGAACGCTGTCGCAAAAGCCGCAGGTTTGCTTTGTTGTCGTGATAATGCTTGCCGTCCGTAAAGGATACGGAGTTTACGACAAAGTGGTTATGCAGACAGTCGGTATTTAGGTGAGTGGCAACGATAACCTGAAATCTGTCACCCCACATCTTTTGGGCAAGTTTTACACCGACCTCGTGCGCCTGCTCTGGCGTAACCTCACCGTGCTTAAAGCTCTGGAAACCGTGATAGCAGACAATCTCGCTTTCATCGTTCCATTGCGCTTTTGCAATCATCATTTCATCTCTGGCGGTGGTCGGGTCGCAGTTTACGCCTGTGACAAAATAACGCTGCTCGGTCTTATCCTTATTGGTGGCATATTCCATTACATCGACCATAGCCTGCAAATCCGCTTCGGTGTATTTGGGGTTAGCTGTCTTTTCGGGATTTTCCGCATAATCTATGGGGTGGTCGAGCCTGCCACGCACATCCCATATTTCACAGACTGCCATTACGGTGCTTTTCTTGGAAGCAGATATTTTTTTCGGACAGCGATTTGAAACTCGTGCCACCTTTGCGCTTCCTCTTTCAGCATCGGAGCGTCCACAAAGTTCAGGGCGTTGGCTTTTGCCGCAAGCTGATTGATACGGGTGCCGATGGCAGACAGCTCACGCATCATTTTATAAAACTCTGGGTCAGGCTTTTCGCAGAGCCGATAGCCTTTTACCATTCCTCTCAGGAACGCTTCTTTTGAGCAGCCTGATTTTTGAACGAGAGAGTAGAGCTGTTCGGCTTCTTCCTCAGTCAAGCGGAAAAGTATCTGCACATTTCGTTTTCGCATTTTTCACTTCCTCTCTCTCGGCAAGTCGGTTTATCTGCAAGCAGCACATAATCACTACACCTGTCAGACCGCCGAGCATTACGCCGATGATGAAAAATATAAACTCAATCATTCTTAAACTCCTTTCTGTCTAACGGGGTATTAGGGGTTGCCCCCTAACAAGCGAATTTGGATAACCAAATTCAGTGCTTGGTAAGACATTACTCGTTGCACTCGTCCTCACACATACATTCTCCGCACACGGGACAGAAGTACGGACAGTCCGAACAACATTCGTCCTCGTTCGTTTCTTCTTCATCGGTATCCTCAGCACCGTCCTTGCAAGACTCGTTGATTTTGGCTTCACCGCAGATAAAATCCTCATCGGTAAAGTTGATAAGGTCGGTATCGAACAGGATAATTTCGGTCTTTGCCTTTGCCTGTTCTGCGCTTTCAGCACAAACAGAAATGGTCTTTTCATAATGGGCAGTCAGGGTTACATCATACTTTTTCAATGGTTATTTCCTCGCTTTCAACATTTAATTTTTTGGTTTGTCGTGTTATTCTTCGGGTCAAAATCTGCGGACAATCAACGGGCATCACTCCTTTCACGGCTTGAAATCGGTCTTGCAATTCCCAGATAGGACAACAAAAAATCGTTGAAGTCCTTACCGACAGGCGGCGGCTCATCAACGATTTTGTAGTCTTTCTGCAAAAGTTCTTTGAGGGCGGCGGTACAAAGCCTGCCCGTTCTGTCATTGTCCAGATGCAGAAAAATAGTCTTGATATGGGGATTTGCTTTCAAAAAGGTGGTTAGGGCTATGGGGATTTTGCTTTCCTTAATCTCTTTCTTAGGCTGATACACACCCGAAAGAGAGAGCAGATTTTCCGATTTATAGTCCTTTCCCTCACACTTTAGATAGGTGGCGTAGGACAGTAAATCAATAGCGGCTTCAAATAAATGCACGGTATCACTCGGTTTGTCTGCCAGAAGTCGGAATGAATACCGCTTGTCGCTGCCAGAAGCGTCGCCCTTAAAAGAGCTTCCAATCGTGCCACGGTAGGCGGCATACTTGGGTGTTCCGCTTTCGTCCTTTCCGATAAATACAACATTGTGATACTTGGAGCTTTCAAAAATCGTACCGTCCGCAATACAGTCCTGTATGATTGAAAGGTCAATCCCACGCCCGAAAAGGTATTCGGTCACTCGCTTGCAGTCCTTATTTTTCGGTGGTAAAAGCAATTCCTTCGGCTCATCTTTTGGAACAGGGACAGGCGGTGGCTTCCAATCCGCCGTGATACCCGTAAGCAGTTCTACGGCTTCCACAAAGCTGTATTCCTTAACCTTAATGAGATAATCAAGGGCAGAAACGCCGCCGAAACCTCTCGACCACCAATACCATTTGCCGTTGGAAATCTTCAAGCTGTCGTGTTCTTTGGTGCAATATACATTGCCTGCCACACGCTTCAGGTTGTTCGGCTCATACCGTTGCAGATAGGACAGCAAGTCCATTTGCCGTGCCTGCTCAATCACGGCAGGGTCAAGCTGCACATAAGGTCTGTTACTTCTCATTCAATAAAATCACCTCCAGAAATAGAAAAAGCCGAGGGATTTTCAACTCAGAAAACCTCTCGGCTATGTAAATCATATTCAATTTGGCTTTTTAACAAGTTTTACTTTAAACCATATCTTTTTACCAGCTTATTCATTTCATCATCTTTAAATGATTCTATCCGTTCCCGTAATGTCACATTTCCTTCCATTTTATCCAAATCTAATCCGTGCTGTAGCATCATCTCAAGAATCGCATTGTTCTTCTCATTGATTGTTCCTATTGCGCTCAAAATAGGAGAAAATCCTCTTTTATCATTGATGTTTGGGTTAGCGCCTGCTTCCAATAATACTTCTATTGCTTCTAAGTAGTGTCTTTGACAAGCCCTATGAAGATATGAGAACCCTTTGCTGTCCTGAAAATTTGGATTATCGACCGTTTTGAGCTTTTCCAGTAAATCATCCGATTTCTCAACACCCAGTCTGAAAAATATTTCATCTCTATTAAACATATTTGGATACATTTTTCTATATCCTCTCCATTTCAAATTTCAATTTGTTGTTCTTTTGTTTTTAATTATTATACGACTATTTTGTGGATTTTTCTACCTTTCACCTATGTAAAAGCGGCATCAGCTTTACGCCAATGCCGCAATGGGTTAGAGAATACTTAGCTTTTTAAGGTAGCTGACGCAATCAATACAGCCTTTGAAATAAACCTCTTTCAGCTCTAAGTTTGCTATTTCGTTTTTGCATTTCAGCACTTCACTCAAAGCGTTACATTCTTCCGCAGACAGCTCGCAAGGTCTGTCTACATCAAGGACGGCTTTCACATTGGGGTGCTGTTCGTAGAGCATTTTTATCTGCTCCGTCAGCTCTTTATACCTTTTGTCGGAATGACAAGCGGCGCTTGTCTTACTGAGATAATCGAAAAAATCAGCATCGTATTCATCGAGAAATGTGCTGAAGCTCAAGTCCTTTGCCATCTAACCACCTCCGATTTTCATTTCACAGCCCTATTATACTGCCCCAAATAATGCAATACAAATCTGCAAACTGCTTTATCTCTCACGATTTGCACATTTTCTTTCGGGCTGTTCCTCAGTTTCTTCTGGCTCTGCGTCAAGCACGGCAGGGTCTTTTTTATCCAGATTTAGCTCGATGTTGAGAGCGTTCAGCCGTTCCGACTTTTCTTTCAGTTCTTCCTCAAAGGTAAACGGCTTTTGTACCTCGACTTTTGCGGTTTCAAGCTGTTCGATAGTTTCCGCCAGTTTAATCTGTGCGGCTTCCAGCCGTGCGGGGAGCTTGGCAAGCTCGTTTTCAATTCGGGTCAGGTTTCCCAGAGGGTCAGAGCCTAATTCTACCTTGTATTTTGCCTGCCCGCAGAGGTTAAGGCAGTAATGAGTACCCACCGTATCATAGAAAATCTCCATTTTGAAACCACGATATGAGCCAATTTCGATAGGTGCGGACAAGGGATATTCCTTGCAAATCGCAAGGAGCATTTCACCTGCGGCGGCTTTTTCGGTGTAGCTGATACCACGCAAGGTCATCGGACAGAACTTTTCCTCGCCCTGTGGTTTGTGCTGTTCGGCAAGAGCTGTGTCGGCTTCGTAGCAGACAATACGCTGCTCGTACTCTGCAATGGTCTGAGGGAAGTGTTTGAGTATCCTGTCCTCAAGGTCGTAACGCTCGGACAGATAACTCTGTTTCAGCACTTTGAGCTTGGATACCTGAATGTCTAAGTCCATTTTTTCCTTAAAACGCTCGTCACCTGTGGCAAGCATTTTGACCTCTGCAAAGGACAAAGCAACCTCGTCCACATCTTCGGCAGAACGGACAGGACTTTTGCTCGTCATTATCTGGGATATGAATTTCTGTTTGCTTTCTACCAACTGATAGAGATAAGCGTCAAAGGTCTGCTCGGTTACATAGCGGTAAACCTCAACCTCTGGGAACATATTTCCCTGTCTTTCAATACGCCCTTGCCGCTGTTCAAGGTCGCTCGGTCGCCACGGACAGTCCAGATTGTGAATGGCGATAAGCCTGTCCTGAACATTCGTGCCTGCGCCCATTTTTTGAGTAGAGCCTAACAATACACGGACTTCGCCGCTTCGTACCTTTGCAAACAGCTCTTTTTTCTGTGCGTCTGAGGTCGCTTCGTGGATAAACCGTATCTGCTCGGCAGGAATACCACGGGCAACCAATTTCTCACGCACATCATCGTAGATGTTAAATGTGCCGTCATTCTTAGGAGTGGAGAGGTCGCAAAACACAAGCTGCGTAGCTTTTGTGTCGGCGTATTCCTCCCAGATACGGTACACATTGTCGATACAGGCATTGACCTTGCTGTTCGGGTCATCTGGCAACATCGGGTCAATCATTCTCTGGTCAAGAGCAAGGTTGCGCCCGTCATTCGTGATTTTGAGCATATTATCAACATTCGGCTCAACAAGCCTTGCCCTGACTTTCTCAGCTCGGCTTGCAAGAGCAGCTACCATTTCGGTCTGTATCTCGCTCGGCTTGGTCTTGATATTGTGGTAATTGACCTTCGGCACGGGGAGCTTTAACATATCGGCGGTCTGTATATCCGCCACCTCACGAAACATCAGCATCAGCTCTGGCAGATTAAAGAACTTGGCAAAGCGTGTCTTTGCTCGGTAGTTTGTACCCTCTGGGGCAAGCTCCAGAGCCGTTACAGTTTCTCCAAAGGTAGAAGCCCAACTGTCAAAATGCTGCAAGCCGTTTCGCAGTAAGGTATCATACTGCAAATACCGTTGAACAGAATACAGCTCTACCATTGAATTGCTGATAGGCGTACCCGTTGCGAATATTGTCCCTCGGTTGCCTGTGATTTCGTCCAGATAACGGCATTTCATAAACAGGTCGCTTGATTTTTGAGCTTCGGTCTGGGCAATGCCGCCGACATTCCGCATTTTCGTGTAGAGATACAAGTTCTTGTAAAAATGGCTTTCGTCAATAAAAAGCCTGTCAATGCCGAGCTGTTCAAAGTCGATTACCGTGTCCTTACGCTTGGAATCGTTGAGCTTGTCGAGCTTTGCTTTTATCCCTTTTCGGGTTTTCATAAGCTGCTTGACCGTGAACTGTTCGCCCTTGCTTGCCTGCACATCATCAATACCACGCTCAATATCATCGAGCTGCTGTTCGAGCTGTTCCCGTTGCCGTTCAATGCTCATCGGGATTTTTTCAAACTGACTATGCCCGATAATGACCGCATCATAATCGCCTGTGGCAATGCGGGAACAGAACTTTTTGCGGTTTCCCGTTTCAAAATCCTGCTTTCGTGTCACAAGGATATTAGCACTCGGATACAGACGCAGATACTCAGAAGCCCATTGACCGACAAGATGATTTGGAACAACGAACATCGCTTTATTGCAAAGTCCGAGCCGCTTGCTTTCCTGTGCGGCGGCTACCATTTCAAAGGTTTTTCCCGCACCTACCTTGTGGGCAAGGAGCGTATTGCCGCCATAGAGAATATGAGCGATAGCGTTTACTTGGTGCGGTCTTAGGGTGATTTCTGGGCTGATGCCGCCGAAAGTAATATGACTTCCATCGTACTCACGGGGACGGACGGAATTAAAAGTGTCATTGTAATACCTGACAAGGCGGTTTCTCCGTTCTGGGTCTTTCCATATCCAATCCTGAAACGCCTGTTTGATTGCTTCCTGTTTTGCCTGTGCCGCCGTGGTTTCCTTTGCGTTGAATACAGCTTTTTTGTTTCCGTTCTCATCATAGACATAATCAAAAATACGGGTATCACGAAGATTTAGAGTATCCTCAATAATACGATAGGCGGAAGCCCTCTTTGTCCCGTAGGTGCTGTCCGCCTTTATATTTCCGTAATCGGAACTCTTATTCTCAATAAACCAATCGCCGTTAATCGGGGTATATCTTACCCTGATACGGCTCCCAGCATAGCTTGACGGAGTTAAAAGCTCCATTACAAACCTTTGAATATCCTCCTGCGGTATCCAAGTCGTACCCAAACGGACAGAGATTTCAGCCGCCGACAGGTCTTGCGGTATGACCTGCTTTAAGGCTTGTGCGTTGACCGCAAACTCTGGATTTTCCTTTGCTGCGGCTTCGGCGGTTATGAGTTTGGCTCTTACATTGCCAGACAAATACTCATCGGCAGTTACATATTGAGCAGGCTCGGTTGCGGGGATACGGAAGATAACGCCCTGCAAGTCCTTAATGATTTCTTCTTTTGGTTTGCCTGTAAGCTGTTCCATATAGGGCAGGTCAACACGGGCTTTTTCACCGATAGACAAGGCAAGAGCTTCGCTTGCAGTTTCAACGGAAGTGATTTCACGGTGAGGCTTTATCGTCCTTTTCGTGAACATATCCGCTTTTCTTTTGAAATTACCCTCATCGTCAAGCACCTCCAGAGAACACAAAAGGAAGTAACTCTCGTCCGATGCAAAAGCGAGATAGTTTCCTCGGTTGTTGATTAGTCCGTACTGCTGCGTAAAGCTGTCATACAAACGGTTTAGATTTTCCTGCTCGGTGCGTATCAAATCATCTGGGTAATCCTCTGTCTGATACTCTATGAGCTTTCTCACGCAATCACGGATTTGGATTAGTCCCTTGATACGGTTTTCTGCGGTAACAGACGCCGCCGCAGAGGTCATACGGTCATCTTCTCTGAAATAAACCTTGCCGTCCACCAACGCATACGAGAAGTTTCGCACATTCGGGTCGGCGGGAATAGAAGCGTCCTGCCCGTCAGAGATTTCATCAAGCTCGTTTTCGTACTCTGGGATTTCTCCCTGAATGTTCTGAACAGCGTTATGAAGCAGCTCCGACAAAGGTATATCTTGATAGGCTTTGCAGGCGGAGTCAAAACCAAAGCGTGTGCTTTCCATTTTCATCTCGCCTAAAATCATCTCTGGGTGCTGCACAAAATAGCTGTTCATCGTAATACCGTTCTCATCGGTATCAAGGTGTACCCAATCTGGCTCTGTGTCAATCACTCGGTCACGCTTCTGCAAAAAGAGAATGTCGCTCGTAACCTCTGTGCCTGCGTTTGCTCGGAAAGTGTTATCAGGCAGTCGGATAGCTCCGAGCAGCTCGGCTCTCTGAGCAATATACTTGCGTATTTCGGGGCTTGCCTTATCCATTGTTCCCTTAGAGGTAATGAACGCAACAACACCGCCCGCACGAACTTTATCAAGAGCCTTTGATAGCGATAGGTAAGGTCTGAGCGGTGCGTCAGCACCGCTTTCCACCTTTTCCCCCGCTCCACACCGTGCGTGCGACT
>PPYF01602921.1_pt1 | contig 32901 bp, 34 predicted proteins | sample 1559871 | NCBI WGS metagenome assembly PPYF01 (sample SAMN08240021, study PRJNA423297) | Human gut metagenome, whole genome shotgun sequencing project.
TATTTATTTAATTATATACAAAAATACCCTATAGAGTAGACCTTTTTATTAGCTGTCTACTCTATAGGGTACATTTTATATTCTAGAGTTAAATATGATAATTTAAAACTTGATGATATTAAAGGATTTGTATTGAAAGGAGATATTGGAACTTATAAAATAAATAAAAAATATAAATCATTAATAGTTTATAGCTTAAATTTTTGTTATAAACACATTAAAGAATGTATCTATGGATTAAAATTTATTTTTTCTAAAATCACAAGTTAGAATAAAAAATAAAAGGTTACTTAGTGTTATAAGTAACCTTTTATACAAAAGTGAAATCTTAAAGAATATACTACGATATTTTATATTATAAATATAAACCTTTCTCTTTTGCAACCTCTTTATTAGTATTTATTTTTAAAGTATTGAAAAGATACTTTTTAGTATTTTCAGATATATTGAAATTCCCCTCATTAACTGACTTATATATATGCTCTTTTAAGTCTTTGGCATAACCATCTCCAATATCTACCCTTCCACTATAGAATTTATCAGTACATTCATTGTTGAAATGTAATTCAAATGCAGTTTTCATATAATCTATATTATAATTTGAATCATGTTCCTTTTTAGCAAAATGTATTTCACTTAAAACTCTAATTAATTCATTTGCATCTTCAAATTCATAGATTGAGTTTTTTTCTATATTAGAATCTTCTGACCATAAGAATTTAGTATATATTTTATCAGCTTCAATCATATCTGCAACATTTACTGTATTATACTTAATTATATTTGTATTTTCTTTAGATTTTTCAATATTTATATCATTAAACAAACTATTTTCAATAACTGAAATAAATTCACTAGATGTATCTTTTATTTCAGTAAGTAATTTTTTCTTTTCTTTTATATCAGTATTTTTAGAATAGTGATTTAGGTATGATAAAGAATATCCAATTGTATCTATGCCAAAATATGAACATACAGAGTAAGCTACCATTTCAGCTTGGAACTCTTTTTCAGATTTTGAATATTGATTTTTAGTAGTAGCAGTATGTAATTTTGCATGAGCCAACTCATGTAATAGTGTTTTTACATTCTGTAATTGGCTATTACGAGGGTTTAAAGCCACTTCTTTAGACATAGTATAACTAACACCCTTCGCAACACCTAATTCGCTCTTAGGAGCAATTATATCGACCCCTATAGAGTTTGCTATACTCTCCATGGCTTTATACATTTTATCATAGTTTTCTATTTCACCACTAAGCCACTTATTCGGGAATAATTTTGGTAAATCTTCGGTAGTTGCATTAGTTTGGCTAATATCAAAAACATATCCCTTCTTATAAGACATAGTTGGAGGAGCTTCCTTTAAAGTTCCATTTTTTAATTTTTCTTTTTGTTCTTTAGTAGCAAAATAAAGTCTTTTAATATTTCCTTCTTCATCATAAAAGTTTTTAATAGGTGCAGGAGTTAAAATCTGAATACCTTTTTCCCCCTTATTAACTGTAAATCCATTATCTTTCCAAAATTTAAATGAACCAACAGCTATAGCTCCTGGAAATTGTTCTTCTATTTTTGAACAGTTCCCAATAGAGTATTTATGGAATTTAGACATATATTTTAAATACTCTTTCATATCATCTGCACTTTCAAAATAATTATTTAACTTTTCATTTGTAGCATTTATTATATCATCTACAGTTTGCTTAGTATTTTCCTTTTGATATTCTTTTTTAGTTTTTTCTACATTCTTAGAATATTCTTTTTTTATAGTTCCTTTAGAAATAGAATCAATATTATCAACTTCTATTATATTAACATCAAATGATGATGATATATTTCTAATAAAGTTTAGTTGTCTTTCTTTAAAATCATTAGAAAAAGTTGCTCCAAAATCTTTTGAAATCTCATTATTAAAATTATCAGTTATAAGTTGCATAGCACAAATAGTTTTAGTAAATTTATCATCATTACTATAAACAACTAATGTTTGTAAGTTTTCTATTTTTTCATTAAGTACATCTAATTTTGTAGTTAATTCTAGGTAAGATAAATCATTTTTACATAAAAAATTAACTGTAGATACAACATCATCTACAGTTTTATTTATTAGTTTGGTATTCATTTTTATATCCATCTATTTTTCTCCAATCTATAAAATATTTTTGAAATTAAAAAGAGATATAGAAATTAATCTATATCTCAAAAAAATAAGTTTAAAACTCAATGGATTATGTTATAATATAAATATAAAAAGGAACTTCAATCTATGTGGAAGTAGAGTGTTGTTTCCATTAAACTTTAAATTTAATGTTTTTTTAACTTGATTTTAATTTCAAGTTCTATACCACTCTTAATTTTCGGCTTAGAGTGGTTTTTTATTTTATTTATTTTTAAAAATTTAAAATTTGTAATAATAAGCTATATTATAGTTTTCTTTTCTTTATCATAGAAAACATATAGAGTTTCACCATCTTCACATAAATTTTTATACACTTTGATCATTTCATCATTTGCATCAACTATAATACTTTCGTGTGTAAAAATATCCTTAATTATGATACATTCTTCTCCAAAATCATAAATATACGCTTTATCTTTTTCACTTGTTATGAAACATTCTGAACCCATATTTTTTCTCCAATCTATTTTAATTTATATGTTTAAACCATAATCAATTTTTTGTTGTAGCTGTTCATATTGATTTAAGTTTTTGATATTATCAATATCCTTATGTAAAGCCTTTTTAATTGAATTTATACATCTACTATCTATAATAATACAATTTTTATTAAGTTTAAATTTATTATTTTTATTAGTTAATTTATTACTTTTTAATGTATTTTCTTCTTGATTTATATAGTCTTTTATTTCACCTAAGAAAGAATTACCCATACGTTTATATAGTTCATCAATCTTATTTTGTTTATAGTCTTTATATTTCTCTCTCTTGCCTATTCCATATGCTTCTTTTAATACTTCTTCCTGTCTATCTAATTTTGATAAAAGCAAATTAAAGTCATCTTTTTTATAAGTATCAATATAGTATTTAGTCATTTCATCAAGATATATATTAGCATTTTTCATGGTATTATATCCATATTGCCAATGTCTTTTATCATTAGGTAAATTTTTAATAACTTCTCCTGTAAGAGCCTTTAATCTTTTATCTTTTTTTATTATATCAATATCTTTATTTTTAATAATTTTATCTCTAATAATGCTATTAATATCTTTATATAACTCTTTAGAATCTAATAACTCATTTACAAAAACACTTTTCATCCTATCAAGTGTTTTTTGCTTTTTCTTACCTCTTTCTTTAGTTGGATTTGGTTCACATATTGCAACATGAATATGTATATTATCAGTATTAAAATGGATTGCTCCATCCCAAATAGCACTATCTTTTATTCCTAATTCATCTAAAGATAAGTCTATAGATTTTCTAACTGCATTTTTAATTTTTTTTTCATCTAGTTCATGAGTTCTGGAATTATATAAACCGTTTTTTTCTAACCATAAATTATCAAAACTAAAAACATCTTGCCACATTATACTTTTATTTTTTTGAGCCAATTCAAATAATTTTTTCGATTTATTTATATCCTCTTTGCTCAATATATCTTTTTCTTTATCAAATAATCCCGTTGTTTTTTCAGGATTACCCATATAATCACTATACAAAGAATATCTACTATAAGCCTCATTTCTTATTGCTTCTTCTCTATTCATATAATTAATATATGAATTAAATTTATCAGAAGAATGTGTTATAAATTTTGACTTAACAATAACACCAACGATTCTTTTTTCTTTCATAATTACTTAATAGTATTACTCTTTATATAATGTTTTTTAGCAATTTCAGTTTCTATTCTTTCTTTAGCCATTGTATATGCTTTATGTGGCATAGTATTTGTAGAAGGTATATTACCATAATCCTCTTTTAGATATATACCATTCATTAATTCAACTAATACTTTTGTATCTATATTAGTATCATTTGTAGCTGATTTTAATTGCTTAACTTCACTTTTTAAAGTAGAAGATACTTCTTTCAATAAATCTGATTTTATTTCTTTAATTACTATATCTGCTATATATTTATTAATACTCTCCATACTATTGTTATAGTTTTCATTATATTTTTTAACCAATGAATTTAATGCTTTACTTAATGTTTTTATATTGTTTTCATCACCATATTTTTTAAGAATATCTATAGTATCAGCTTCTAAATAAAGATGTTTTTTAATCATTCTCAATCTCCTTCTCACTATTATAAAATCTTGATATATCTATTATATTTTCATCACAAAATATTTTAAAAACTCTATTAGAAATATCTAAAATACCTAAAGTTTTTTCTATTAAATTATTATACTTTTCATCAACTAACTTAACATAATTTGAATATGTAAGTTGCCTTAAATATCTATTTAAAAATTCATTTCTTGATATATTTTTTTGTTCTGATAATTCATCAATTCTATTTATAACTTCTATAGGAATAGATCTAATTAGCATATCAGACTTTTCACTATCTTTATAATCAATAACTTTATTTGTTAAAGGTATATTTTTTTCTCTGTCCTTATAATTAATATCTAATATATAAGCATCTTCAAAATCAATTATAAAATTATCTGTAAAGTTACATAATGCTTCTGTATGCAATCTTATATTTTCTACAATTTCTTTTTGCAATTTTTGATAATTATATTCTAGTTCATTTGCTTCTTTTTCAAATGCAAATTCATCTATTTTTTGTTTTAAAAATTCATTCCTTGATATATTTTTTTCTTTAGCCAACTTATCAATTTTATCAACTATATGACTGTCTATATCTCTTAATATTAAATTCATAATAACTATCTCTCCCTAGTTTAAATTCACTTTCTTTATGTCGCTTTCTTAAATAAAAAGCTCCAACTTTTTAATTTAAAACCTTTATAAAAAATTAATACTATTTTTTATTTTTTTGTTCGATTCTCACAAAAAAAGAGCATAAGGGAATTTTGATATCACATAAGGTGATATACTAGGCAAAGCCTAGTAATATTCTCATTTTTGGCTCAAAAATAGTGATATCATACTTTTTCAAAATGTTCCACAAAATGTTCCACAAAAAAACTAAAATGTCCCACAAAAAATAGGCTATTTTTAAGCCTATTTTTGTATCTTTTTTATATATTTTTATTAAAAATCTTTTCTTTTTTCTTCTAATTTTTTTATTTTTTCTTCAAGTTCTTTTATACTTTTTGTTGTATTTTCTATCGTAGAATTTGAAGAATTTATTAAAGAATTTAACTTACTTATATTAATATCTGTTTGATTTTGTTCACTTTCAGTTTGATATTTTTTATCACTTTCTAATTCATTTATTTTACTTTTTGCATCACTAATTGTTTTATATTCACCATCTAAAATTGAACTAAATTCTTTTATATTTTCAGATAAAAAATCAATTTCAATATCAATTATTTCTTCAAAATACTTATCACTTTTTTTCTCTTTTAAAAGTGAATCTTCTTTAATATCATCTCGATCGGAATAAATTCTTACAACAGAAAGTAGTGTACTTTTATATGAAAATTTAGTATTATTTTCAGATTTTTTATCATCTTTTTTTGCTTCTTCTATAGTATCTAAAGTATCATTTTGATAGCCAATAGATAAAGATAATACCTCCCAATTTTTAGGTACTTTAGCAAAAATAACATAGTAATTACTATCTATATGTTGGTATCTTGTTTCAATAATTTTGCTTGGGTTTTGTTGTTCTCTAAGTTCAAATTGTAGTTGTTTATTATCAATATTACCTACATCATCTGTATAAATTATAAACTCAACTGTCTTACTTAAAGGATTATATTTTCTACTTATAATCTTTGAATTTAATGTATTTGTTTTTTGCATTTCATTTATAGTTGTGCTTCTTATTTGTGTATTATTATTTGAATATAATTTATTTGAAAAAACAAAAAACATCATGCCTAAAACTGCAAATGCTGATAAAAAATAATAAAAAGTTGATGTATTTTCTTTAAAATATTGCTTTAAATTTTCCATATATAAATCTAATTTTTCAATCATATTCTATACTTCACCAACCTTCTAAAATATTGATTCTTCATCATAATATATAGGCTCAAAATTAGGGGTATTATTTATTTCTTTAGGGTAATCTAAGAACTCTATTCTTTTAGCAACTATTGATGTATTTTTATGAGTTTTATTATTTTCATCACTCCAAATATTTTGTTTTAAGTAACCATGAACTAAAATTTTTCTTCCTTTATCTAAATTATTTGCAACACTTTCGGCAAGTTTATTCCAACACTCAATATTAAAAAATTCTACTTTATCATCATCATTTTTATAATATTCTTTTTGTACTGCTAGGTTAAATTTTGAAATAGCAAATCCACTTCCTTCTAAATATTTTAAACTAGGTTCAGTTGATAATCTTCCACTTAATACAACTAAATTCATAACCAATTCTCCTTTCAATTTATATATATCATTTATAATTTTTATAAAAAAAGAACTACTTATTGTAGCTCTTTTTTTGACCTTTTAAATTCAATTCTAAGGCTTTTTATTTTTGATTTTAATATATATTACATTCAATTTTTTATATTAATATAGTTAATACAAAAGTATTAATTATATTAATACTTTTGTATTTATGTTGTATTAATCTATCTTTTTAAATACAAATTTAATACAAAATAAATACTTATTTTTTATTATTAAATTCTAATTTGAAATTAATATAATCACCATTTAAACTCATTACAACAGTGGCATCATATGTTCCTGAACCATCTTTCTTTTTTAATCCTTTTACATTAACTTTTCCTTTTGATAGTAAAGATTTTGCCATTGTTTTTGTTAATTTCTTCCCCTTTTCTTCAAAGAATTTATTATTTTTCCAAAGTGTAAAATTACATTTAGGTTCATCTTTAAAGCCTTCACAATAGAAAGATTTTTCACTTTCATGAACATTCTTTCTACACTTAGGACACTTGCCTATAACTTCTTTTTCTACTCTTGGTGTTTTAATTTTATTAACTTCAATTTGCTTTGCACTATTTATCATATTAGATAAATCCATACTAAAAAACTCTAAGGCTTTTTCCTTAGAGATTTCATTTTTATATACTTTTTTTAATATTTTTTGAAGTTCAACAGTCTTTTCTTTATACAAATCTATATTTAATTTATTTAAATTATCTATTAATGAAATACCTAAATTATCTATATAAAATGTTCCTTTATCCTCTCTTATATATCCTAATTTAATTGCTTTTTCTATTATACTTGCTCTAGTTGCTACAGTACCTATTTCCACACCTTTAAGCATTAAATTATACTCTTCATCTTCTGTCATTTCTGCCTTTTTGAATGGATTTTTAAGATAATTATTAAGTTCTTCTAAGCTAATATGTTTAGGTGCTTGTGTTACTTTTTCTGATGCTGATATATTAGATTCTAGTTGCTCTCCTACTTCAAATTTAGGAATAGTTTTTTCTCTTAAATCATTTTCAAATTTTAAATATCCTAATGATTTTATAGCTGATCCTTTTAACTTAAATTCATATTCACCTAGTTTAAAAGTTATAATAGTTTCTTCAATTATCGTATCTTCTTTTAAGAAATTTGAAATAAATCTATTCTTGATTATGTTATATACTTCAAGTTCTATACCCTTTAATTCCGTAGGAACTTTTGTTGTTGGAGTTATAGCCGAATGGCTCTCAACTTTTGATGTATCAAATATAGATTTCTTATTTTTCATTTCTAAAATATTATCGGTATCTAATACATTAATAATCTTTTGAACTTTATCTTTTTCTGCATCTGCAAGATACTCTGTATTAGTTCTAGGATATGTTACATATCCTTTTTCATATAAAGATTGAATAATTTTTAAACTATCATTTGCACTTAATTTTAATTCTTTTGATAATTTATTTTGCAATTTATCAAGAGAAAATAATTTTTTAGATTGCTTTTTTACTTCTTTAATTTGAATATCTTTTACTACAACTTTTTCATTTTTTAATGGAGATATAGCTCTTACACATTCATCTTTATTATCAAATTTTAGTTCATCAATATTAAATTTTATATCAATATTATCTTTCAAAATATTTACTTCTGCTTGATAATATTTATTAGGAATAAAATTATTAATTTCAAAATCTCTGTTATAAATAACTTCTACTATAGGAATTAAAACTCTCCCAACAGGAAGAGTTTTATATGTCTTACAAGTTAATAATCTAGTTAAGTTAATACCATAAATCCAATCTACACAAGTTCTAACAAAACCTTCATCATACAATAAATCATACTTGCTAGAATCTTCTAAGTGATTTAAAGCATATCTTATAGTTTCATTAGTTTGCTCGGGTAACCAAAGTCTTTTTATCGGCTTTATTTGCCCTTCTAAAGCATTTTCTATTATCAATCTACCAATAACCTCACCCTCTCTATCAGCATCCCCACAATTAATAATTTCACTTATATCATTTCTACTTATTAATTTTTTTATTGTTTCAAATTGTTTCTTAACTCCTATATCATCTATTAGTTTGAACTTATACCTACTAGGAATAAATGGTAATTCATCTATGCTCCATTTTGTTGTTTCCCTATTTAAATAATCATCTATAGAATTCAACTGAAATAAATGACCAAAACCAAAAGTTACTATATATTTATCATTTTCAAAATATCCATCATATCTATTAAAATTTCCTCCTATAGCTTGTACTATAGTCATAGCTAATGAAGGTTTTTCTGCTATTATTACTTTTTTCATTTCAATATATCCTTTCTAAATAAGAAAAATAGTATCTCTAATTTTCTTATTCTATATTGTATTTATAATTAATTACTTTCTATAATTCTTCTTACATTACCATTAAATACACCTTTCCAATAACTCTGTTGCAAACTATTTATTGCTACTCCTTTTGATGAACTATCGTGAAGGAATTTATCCTCTCCTAAATATATGGCAACATGACCATTTGTTTTATATGTATTAAAGAAAATTATATCTCCTCTTTTCATTTCACTTGTACTTACTTTTCTACCTTCTTTTGCTAAACTATCTGTTACAACACTTCTATAATCTCCTAAAGTTACTCCAGCTTGTGCAAAACAATAATGAACAAATGAACTACAATCAAATAATTTATTAGCAATATCAGTTGAATTTCTACCCCCTCCCCATTTATAAGGAGATTTACCTACTAATGCACTTCCTACAGCTATTGCCTTTTCTATTGTTTCATTATCACCAACTATAGTTGCTCCTTCTAATCCATTTGCTCTATACTCCATAGCATAGTTAAAAACCTTATTAGGATAATCAAATTTTGCATTATCTAAATCAACTTTCATGCCATATCCTGCTCCACCGTTATAACAAGCAAATATACGTCTTAAAGTATCTTTAAATTCTGAATCATTTTGTGATGAATCCCAATTAATTAAGTTCATATTTTCACTATTGTTGTAATTTAATTTATCTACTTTATTTTGTTTCCATAGTACATAATTTGCATAATATCTTATTTCATACGAACCACCTATAATTTGTGCCCTTGCATCTTTTAAATATATATTCCACATTTCTTGATTGCTAGAAAAAGAATAGCCCAAACTTCTATATATATCAGCAAGTCCTAAGTTCATAATATATTCCCACAAATCTTTTCCTGTAGCACTATCATATCTTTGAACTTGCATTATTCCATAAGCACCACCATATGAACAATCAATATTAAAATTACTTTCTTGCTTTGCTATTGCTACAAATACCCAATTAGGAATTTTATATATGTCTGATGCTTCATTAAAATACTCTACATATTCAGATGGAACACCTATTAATAAAGAATTGCTATAACTATTTTCATTTGATTTTTGATAAGCTCCTATTATCATAAAAATAATCATACTCATTAAAATTACAAAAAATAAAAACGATAGTTTAATTGAAACTATCGCTTTTATAAAAAATCCCATTTTATTCGTTTGTCTATTTTGAATAACTGTACTCATATTATCACCTAATATACTTTTGAACCGATATTACCTATCTTCCATTCATCATTATTAGAGCTAACTAAGAAATCATAAACAGTCTGCTCGTTTTTATCAATTATAGATTTATTTTCATCCAACCAATTTGAAGTAACTTTAGCTCTTATATAAACTTCTTTATTAGAATAGTCAAATGAAAAATCAGTAAAATCAATTCTTTCTATAGTTCTATATACATATCCACTCGTTGGCATTGAAGAATTACCTATAATCTCAATTTCAAGTTCTTTATATAATTCTTCTTTAACTAATTTTTTTGCTTTTTCAAACTCCTTTTGATGTTCCAATGTTGAAATTTTATGATAGAAAGCTAAAAATTCTTCAACTACTTTTTCACTTTCTATTTTTATATTTTCTTCATCAGAAATTTTTGTAGAGGATTTATTTACATCTTCTTTTTCATTATTAATATTATCCACAGTATTATCAACATTGTTATTAACAGTATTATTTTGAGTACCTTTATCCGTAGTAGATTTAACTATATCACTACCTTTTTTATTAAAAACAAATATTGAAAAAAAGATAAAACAAATAATTAAACCTACATATATAAAGATAGATTTTTTCTTTTCTTTATCCATTTTAAGCACCACCTTTGAATAGCTCTAATTCTTCTGAACTAGCTTCAATATTAAATGAGATATTCCCAAATCCATTTATAGAAAGTATACAGTTTCCTTGCTCTAATTTAGGTATAGATGATAACTCACTATCTGATAATTGACCGTTAAATACATTTGAAAGTGTATCTAAAGCATTACTATCTTGTTGCATTATAAATTTATATTGAGTTAAATCAAACATAGTCTTTATTTTTTCAAACATTTCATTATTTAAATTGCTTGGAGCAATATCTCTTATACTTTGAGTGGCAAAAATTAAACCACCAAAATACTTTCTAGCTTCCCTTTGAAATCCTATTAGATATTCAACTGCTGTGGGATTATTAGAATTAATAATTCTATGAGCTTCATCTATAAGTATCATGTACTTTTTACATTCATCAAATGACTTAGTTTTATTATCAAATAATGATTTTTCTTTTCTTCCTTGAACTAAAGCATTATTCCAAAGTAGGGTTAATATATTAAATACTTGTGCATTAAAAACTCTTATATCGAATTGAGTTAGGTTTCTAAGGTCAAATGATAATATAGGCTTATTAGTTATATCATCAACCGTAGAATGTCCATCAAATAAATCTTTGTAGTCTCTAACTATACTTTCTATATTAAGAATAATTGCATCTAATCTTTCTATTTTAGTTTTAGGTATTTTAGGATTGATAATTTCATTTTCTACATCAATATAAAGAGTTTCTTTTATATACTGTAAAAATTGGCTCATTGTAGGATATTCTTTAACATTGTATTCACAAGCTCTATTTTTTTCAATTCCAAAATGGTGATAAAATTTATTTAACAGTTTATCAAATTCTCTTTGCTCTTCCACACTACAATTTGGATTCAAGAATTTATACATTGTACTAACTTTTGCTATATGAACCATAAAAGATTTCTCATTATTAACATTATTAGTATTTTCATCTACTATAGTTGCTAATATTTGAAGGGGATTTATCATACCATTTGTACCATCAAGTGATACGGTACTTCCTCCTAATTCTAAAACTAAATCTTTAAATTCACCTACAACATCTAAAACTCTGATAGTTTGTCCTTGTATTGCATTATCTAAAACTAATTTTTTAAGTAATGTCGACTTCCCAGCTCCCATCATACCAAAAACAACTGCATTATATGATTTTCTTATATTGTCTTTAGTGAATAAATCAAATAATACATTTCCACCAGTTGTTGTAGTTCCTAAGTAAACTCCTGTTGGATCATTTAATTGTGTGAAATGAAAAAAATATCCTCCACCAATACTTGATGAAGGTATAGCTTTTCCACTTCTTTTATTTTTAAAATTTATCTGTTCTGAATATGGACTAAATAAAGACCTCCACTCATACTCCTGTTCATTTAAACAAATTGTAGCCCTATATCCAAGACCTTCTAGTTCTTCTAATAAATCTTTTACCTTTTCTTCTAGTCCTGCTTTTGTTTTATCTGCTAAATAGTATCTTATATGTACTAACTTTATAACTTCTCCAAAATTTGTTATATCTTCTGCTAACTGATGTAAATTTGAGTAAGTACTTTGAGCCTCAATAGCATTTACTTCATTAGTTTCCTCTCTATATCTATTTTTTTGTTCTACTAAAGATTTATTGATACTCTTTAATGCCGTTCTCTTTTTTTCTGTTGATATATCAATAGTTGTTATTACATTTTTAATTGAAGTTAATTGCAATAACCAAAAGTAATTTACTTGATTCTTATACTCATAAAGATGTACTACTATTTCATAGCCATCACCTTTTTTTATAAACTTTTCATCAAACTTTACTCCACCTTGTGGTTGAACCTTTCTAACAAAGAATGGATTAAAGTCATTTGATTTATTGCTACTCTTACCAAACATAAGGATTCCCTCCATCGTGATTTTAATTATTTTTTATATTAAATTAAAAAGAGATATAGAAATTAATCTATATCTCAAAAAGTAAGTTTAAAACTCAATGAATTATGTTATAATATAAATATAAAAAGAAACTGAAATCTATTTGGACGTAGAGTGATGTTTCTAACGCTTATAATTTATTAGAATTTTCTTTTCTTAATGTTTAAATTAAATTTATTTAACTTAACATTAAATTCAAAGCTACTCTTAGTTTTCGACGACACAGAGTGGCTTTTTAATTTGTCTGATATGTAATTAGTCAATAGACCAAGACATATAGTACTAATAGTACTTATGACAATATTTATCATTTGTTCCATACTTCTCACCTCCTTCCTTTGAGAAGTTGGTAAGTTCTTTTGTATGGAAACACCACTCTATAGATTTCAGTTACTAATACATTATATCATATTTTTATATTTTAGAATTCTGATTATTTAATTTAAATAATATATTTATTTTCTTTTCATTATTTATCTTTTTTAATTGCATAGAATCACTACTTAATCGAAGTAAAAAATTTTCTCTTTCAAATATAGCATTTTCATTTTCTGCAAAGAAAAATAAATAAAATTCTTTATTTTGCCTATACTCTTCTAAAAATTGTAATTCTTTCAATCTTTTTTCTAAAAAATATTTATGATTTATATTATTACAATCTTCCAATTTATTAATTATATTTTGTTGCTGATTATATGTATTTACAGGAAATTGCATACATACTACTTTAATATCATCTTGATATGCTCTTAAAAATGACGTTAAATCTAAAACATGAGAATTAACTTCATCCATATTTAAAGAGTATACGTCTTTACTCTCTACTTGTAGTATATTCATATAGCCATATGTAGTTTTAAATATACTTTTATCCTCTATAATATCTATAATTGGAAATATATCCGTAATACTTTTATTGACTTGCTTTAATTCTTTTTTATAAGCCTTTATTTTTTCTTTTTCTAGTTTCTTATTTTCCTTTAAAATATTCACTATTTACCACCTCATTATAATCTAAAGAATGATATGTTGAGTTATTTTTAACAAGTAATATATAAATAGATTGATATATCCTCTTCCCAGGATTTGTAGAACTTTTCCCAATAAAAATTAAACTTAAACTTAATAAAAATACATAGTAAAAAAATATAAGTTCATCATATATAGAACTACTTGTTATCCATGCAAAAAATAAAGTTTCCAAAATAATTATAAAATCTTTTATATATATACTTTTCCAAAGTTTATTTTCACTTGATATTTCTTTTGGTATTAAAAACATATATTTTATCCTTTCAAAAAGAGATAGCATCTGCTACCTCTTTTTATTCTTTGATATTTTACCATTTTTTACTTTATTTAAAGAGTTTAATGCTGTTTGACCTACACTTATTCCTTTTTCATAATTATTTTTAACTATAGGTTTATTAAGTAAGGTTTGTTTGATATGTTCTGATAACATACTAGGTCTACTATTTATATTGTTCTCATTCAATTTATTACCATTTAAAGAACTTTTACTTGTAATTGTTGTATTTTCTAAATTTGGCTTACTTATATTATTTATAGTTTTATCTAATGGCTTATTTGCCCCATTAATGCCTTTTTCAATGTTATTTAAATTGCCATTTTCTTTATTTAGTGAACTTATATCACTATTCAATGGTTTAGATTCTAAGTTTGATTTATTTACATCACTCATAGTTTTATCTAATGGCTTATTTGCTCCATTAATACTTTTTTCAATGTTATTTAAATTGCCATTTTCTTTATCTAGTGAACTTATATTACTATTCAATGACTTAGATTCTAAATTTGATTTATTCATATCACTCATACTTTCACCTAATGATCTATTTCCTATATCAGTACTTCTTTCCATATTATTTAAATTGCCCATTTCTTTATCTAGTGAACTTAAATCATCGCTTAAAGAATTAGAATCTGTATTTAACTTAAATGTATCATTAGTATTACTATCTATATTATTAATATTTTCATTATTTAACATTGAATCTACATTTTGTAAACTACTTGCATTTTCAATACTTTCATTATCTATATTGTTAAATTCTTTACTAGATATATCATTACTTTCACTTACTGATTGCATATTATTATCATCATTTGATGTATTTAAACTAACAGTTTCATCATTTGATAAGTTATTTGTACTAAACATACTTGATGATAAATCATCCTCTTTAGAACCCATTTGAGTATGTAAACTAGATACATCTTGACTATCATTTTTATTTATTTTCATAGCATCTTCTAATTTTCCATCTTTACTTGCGCTTTTAAGTCCTTTCATAAAGCCTGACATCATACTTCCTGATGCAATAGCACCATTTTTTACTCCATTAGCCATAGAAGTTAATCCTTTAGCCGTTGATACTGCTCCTTTCATTCCCATATATCCAGCACTAACAATGCTCCAACCACTTTTAACTCCACTATCTATACCAAATATTCTTTCTATTAAATTTGGACCATCTATAACAGCTATTGATGCTCCTATTAGTAATACTAATTGAGTTATTCCATTTGCATTTTCTGATGACCAAGAAGAAAACAGCAAATACATTTTTAAAAGAACTGATATTGAAAATAGTACTATAAAGTTTGATACAATATATCTAATTACCTCTTTTAATTTTTGACCATTTGCTATATCTGCAAATGAATATAAAAGAGCAAATAGTTTTACAAATCCTAATTCAAATATTATTCTTGAAACTTTAAATACTGTTGCTAAAAGTGTTATTGTAGTACAAGAAAGTGTTGTGAAAATCACAAAAAAATCAAAGTTATATCTATAATATTCTTCTTTTCCTATTCTTAAAAAACCCTTACCTAACTCTTCTTTTTTCTTTTGTCCATTTTTGTCTAATGATATTTTATTTTTAAACACATCTTTGTTTGTAACTAATGATTCATCTACTACTTCATCTATATTTATAAAGCCCGACCCCATTATACTTTTAGGTATTATCAAATCTTCTGATATATTATTCTTTTTACTTAAGTTGAAATTATTTTCATCTAAATAATACAAATCATATAGATTATCTTTTATTACTTTATTTGCTGACAATTTATATTCTGACTTTAATCCTAATGATCCTGTTGTTGTCATTTTTTCCATATGACCCATAAACATTGGAAGTAACATAAATACTGCTATAGATACTGAAATATTTTTAAATATATTATTTATTCTAAACTCTCTATCAAATATTAATTTATATCCTAGAAAAACAATAGATAATGCAAGTATCACCCATGCCAAAGGTAATAATTCATCTATAAAATCATTTAATTGTTGACTTGAAAAGAAACCATTTAGTGAGTATATTTCATTTACAACTGTTTCAATCCCATTTGATAAGAAAGCTAATAATTTTATAAGTGACCATCCTAGACCTCTGATTAGAGTTTTAAGTATACTTGTTACATTAAATATATCACCATTACTAAGAATATTGATTATTTCACTTTCTCCCACCTATTTCTCACCTACTTTAACTTAATATTTATACAAATAAAAAAAGCCTAATTAAATGTATTAGACTTTTTGCATTACCATAAATTGACTTATTTCATTTTTCACTTCATCTTCATCTATTTTTTCTAATAAGTAGTTAAAAGTCTTACTTTTATCTATTAAATCACCTATTTCATAATTAAAAAGGTTCATATCTTCTAAATATTTTTTTAGGTTATCTTTTATATCTTCATTTAATTCAATAACTCTGTCATTTTCTTTGATTTTATCTATTTTTTCTTCATTACTTTTTATATTCTTATTTAAAATTTGTTGAGCCTTATTTTCATTTTCTTTAATTTCTTCTATTTTCTTTTCTTTACTTTTATATGAATATGCTAACTCTTTACAATCAACATCTTTATGTAAACTATCAACTTTTATATTTAAGAATGATTTTGAGTTATTAAATGTATCACTTAAATATTCATATCTATGTTTCATAGCATACTCATTATTGTTAAAAATCGGTTTTGGAACTATCCTATTTCCTTCTTTATCACTTCTTTTAATTACTCTTACAATTACACTCTCACCCATCTTTAAAGCTCTTAACTCTTGTGATGTTAATAATCTTCTAGCATCTAAACTCTCACTATGATTTTTTTCTAGTGAGTATTTATCACCACTTCTTGATTTTGTTATTATAGTCTTTTCTCCGACTAACTTAGAGAATTTTTCAGCAGTTTCATCTTCATTTGTTAGTATATAAATCTGATTCCCACAGTTTCCTTCTATCGTCGGTGCATCATCACCATATAAGTTTTTAAGTTGTGAATATGCTTGTACTATAAGATTAAATCTTATCTTTCTACCTAAACATACAGTTATAATATTTGCCATTCCTTCGATCGGTGGCATATTACCAAATTCATCTAATAAAAATATGACTTCTCTATCACATTTACCTTCAATTGACAATGTAGATTCTTTTGCAAGGACATAATACATTTGTCTAACAAATATACTTGCTATTACATGAATTGATTTATCATAGTCGGGAGTTACCATAAATATTGCTTTTGGTTTTTCATTTCCTATAGGAAATCCTACGGATTTAAAATCTAATGAATTTTTACTTGTCATTTTTGCTATTTTTTCAAAAGTAAACATATTTAATTTATTTGCTGATGAAACTAAAATACTTCCTTTTGTATTTTCTTTAGCAAATTTAGTAGTAGAATATTGCATCTTTGCTACAGATGTATTATCCATCCTATCAAAGTAATTATCTATTTCATAATACTCTTTACCATCAGGAGTTTTTTTGATAACTCCAAGTTCATTTAACATATTAGCAACAGTATAAAGAGTTATTTTATGTTCTTCTCCATTATTAATACATTCCTCACATAATGCAAGTATTAGAGCATTTGTTAAACTCATTGCAGTATTTTGCCAAAAAGCATCTTTTGTATTTGGATCATTATATATTGAATAAGTTAGTGTTTGACATAATAATTGTGCTTCTCCAAAATCTTCTCTTTTATAAGCATCTATTATAAGGGTCAAAGGATTATAACTCATTGAGTTCAGAGGGTCTGTTAAATTAAGCATTAAAACCTCATACCCTCTCTGTTCAAGGGTTTCTTTACTCATAGCCACAAGTTCACCCTTAGGATCATTTATTATCATAGAAGGCTTTTTAGTTGCTCTTGAATAAATATCTATTGTTGGTACAACAAAAGTTTCTCCTTTACCACTTCTAGTTGTTCCTATTATTAGATTATTAACAGGACTATCATCTATGTATATAACATTCTTTTCTTTACTCCAAGCTATAGGAACTCCACCTCCACCTTCATAAGTTTCATTACGAAGTGGAACAGATTTATATTGTTCATCTATCTCTTGTCTTGTAGTAAATGATGCAGTACCTTTTTGACCATCTTCAATGCTCTCAAATGAATCCTTTAAATTTAGTACTAACTTAGCACTAAGCAATAAAACTATTATTATTGCAATTAAGTATATTGGGAAGAATTGTAATGTATATGAAAAATTAAACATTCCAAATATACTTGGCTTATCTCCTCCAAGTAAAGCTCCTATTGATTTTGTTGTAAATTCCATCAATAAATTTATAAATGAAATTGTTCCTACTAAAATTGCTATCGCCATTTTTTTTATAAATTTATCATCTAATAATTTTTCACTAACTTTTTTATCTAAATTTTTATCTTCTAAAAATTTCTTTATATCTAAAATCAAGTTATAATCACCTCAATAATTAATAACCAATGTAATATTTTACATTGGTTATTGTTATTAAAACTAAAATGTTATTTTATTTTGTAAAAATGTTGTTATACTAGTTGCTCCAAGTGCAATTATTAATCCTACTGCACTTCCAACATACCACGGTTTAGCTTTTTCAAAACCATTTCTGCCACCAAACATATGATTAAATCCACCAATCGCTAATGTAACTCCTGTTGCTGGTACTGCTATCATTTGTAACCATGAAATCAACCATTTTAAATCTCTCCTTAATTTGAATAAATTTTATATAAATAAAAAGCTATTATAATGCAACAAATCATAAATATTACTTTTGAAATGCTGAATCCAATATTATTTTTTTTATACATTGTTTTTTTTAATTTTTCATTCTTTTTAATATATTGTTTTAATAACTTTTCATTATTTAACTCTTTTTTTAAGTTATTTTTCATATTTTTTATAGTTTCTTTTTCATGTTTTAATTCTGATTCTAATTTTTTTCTTTTTTCTTCTACTTCTTGCTTAAACTCTAAATCTAATTGATTCTTTTTTTCTTCTACTTCTTGCTTAAACTCTAAATCTAATTGATTCTTTTTTTCTTCTGCTTCCTGCTTAAGCTCTAATTCCAGCTCATTTCTTCTTTCTTCTACTTCTTGCTTAAGCTCTAACTCTAGCTGATTTCTTTTTTCTTCTTCTTGTTTAAGTTTCAACTCTACATACTGACTTATTTTTTCTTCTTCTTGTTTAAGCTCTGATTCTAAATACTGATTTATTCTTTCTTCTTCTTGCTTAAGTTCTAATTCTAAATACTGACTTATCTTTTCTTTTTCTTGATTAAACTCTAACTCTAGCTGATTCTTTTTTTCTTCTATTTCCTGCTTAAATTCTATGTCTAACTGTTTTCTTTTTTCTTCTGCTTCCTGCTTAAGCTCTAATTCTAGCTGATTTCTTTTTTCTTCTATCTCCTGCTTAAGCTCTAACTCTAGTTGATTTCTTCTTTCTTCTATCTCCTGCTTAAGCTCTAACTCTAGTTGATTTCTTCTTTCTTCTATTTCCTGCTTAAACTCTATGTCTAACTGTTTTTTCTGTTCTTCTATTTCCTGCTTAGGCTCTGATTCTATTTCATTTTGTCTTTCTTCATAACTTGAATCTATATTCTTATTCATTGATTTAATAAGTTTATTTAGCAATAAATCTTTCTCTCCTTGAGGAAAATCTCTAAATACCGTATCTAATGTTTCTTTAATAAGTAGTATTATATCTGTTTGATTTCCACTTTTAGTGATATATCTATCTCTAAATAATAAGTCTTGATTTTCTAATATTGAATATTCTACAGATTCAATGCTTTTATTATTTTTAGAGTATTCTTCTAATTTTTCTAATATTAGAGATGCTTCTTGTAATGAATATTTTTTATTTGAAGATATAATTTTTTTTAATTTGCTATCTACTGTAAACTTTACATATATCATTCAAATCGCTCCTTTACTACATCAAAATATAACTTTTTTATTCTGCTATATTATTTGTTGATGTTCCTAAAAATGGTTTTCTTTCCTCTGATTTTTTATGATTTAGATAGAAACTCATAGCCTTATCAATAACATCTAAATTTTCACTTTGAACTTTAAGATATTGTTCATATAACCATTCATCATGGTCTATCCCATTTATTTCTAATAATCTTTCTGCTAAATCTTTTACTCTCTTTAATTCTTTGCTATTAGGCTTTGCCATAACTAATATCATCCTTTCTTTTTTATATTTATTAAAAAGTCTTTCACTTATATATAAAAAAAGGAGAGTATTTCTACTCTCCCTTTTTTTGAACTACTGTACATTTTCGCTTTGTATACTTATATCTAATAATATATATAATACTAATATAGTTACTAATGATATAGGTATTATTCCAACATCAAAAATCATTTTTTACCCTGCAAATAAAGCCTTTATATTATCTAATATTAATTGCCCTATCTCATTTGAACCTGCCTTTACTAATACTAATGCAACTCCTGCTACTACTAAAGCTATCATTGCCCATGAACCTCTATCTGTATTTTGGTCTAACATTCTTATTCTCTCCTTTTTTATTTATATTTAAGTTTATGTAAAGTTAATATATACTTTTTTTTATGTCTTTCATTTAATAAATTTATTTATCTTACAAGTGAAATTGATGACCCATTAACTGGATAACTTTGAGTGTCAAAATCAAAGAATAATATATTATACTCTCCTACTATTTGATAATTAATAATTGAACCATAAGGCAATTTTTGATTCATTTGATCGCTAGTTACTGTAAACTTACCTTTGTAATGTTCTTCATTATAAGTATCTATATTACTCATAGCATTTGTAGTTAATCCACCATTTCTCTCTATTTGTGCATCTATATATTGCCTAAAACTATTAACTTGTTGTATTTCAAAGCAAAATATAGATATTGCAACTATGAATGTAGTTAATATTGCAAATATATACAATTTTACATTTATCATTATGTTACTCTCTAACAAACTATCACCTCTTTATTTATATTAATAATTTTAAGTTTACATTATCTTCCTAGAAGAAACTCCATAAATAAATGAACAAATGTTGAAATCATGTATCCAAAAACAATTATTAAACTAAGCATTGTTATTCTAGTAGGAAACATATTAAATTTTCTTAATTTAAATTCTATTATTTCATCAACTCCATTGAATAATTGTTCACTAGCCATTTTTCCTAGTTCTTCAATGATAGAACTATCAAATGTATTTTGTTGATAATCATACAATGTTGTCATAAATAAAACAGCTTGGTCTGTTCCCGAAGCCGTTAATGCAAATTTCTTAAAAGGTTCTTCTGAATTTGGATTATCATTCATCTCAATTATAAGATTCTCTAAACTACTTTTTACATATCCCTCTTCTAATCTAAATAACATTTTATTAAATACATTGTATAAAGTTGCATTGGATTGAAGTAAGTATGGTATTAACATTCTTGTAAACTTAGAAAATGTTAATTGCTTTTGAAATAATGAGTTATTATAGAATCTCTTTACTCTTTTATATTCATTAGTCCATTGAAATAATGCTAATACAATTCCTGCTATTATTAAATATGGTTGTATAAATGCTAAGATTATACCTGCTACTAAAAATAATATACTTTTAGTAAATCTATTTTTTTGATACTTGATAAACATTTCATCAGTATATCTTAGTTCTTTAAGCATTTTATACAAGTCCTTCTCTGCTAACTTATGCCATATTGTTTCATGTAAAACTAAATCTTCATTTGTAATCACATCCATAAACCTCCCATTTAAACTTGTACTTCCATTATGCTATCATCACCCATTCTATTTAAGAATGTATTATATGTTTTTGCTATCATTAATAAGTAAATTATACTAGCTACCCAACCAATAGGGTTATGTGCATATACTTCTATAAACTGACTAAATCCAAATGATATAGTTATAGTACCTATTAAAAGAAGTCCTACTTTACACATGAACTTAAATTCCCATTCTTTTTGCTGTTTTTGTATAAAGAACTTTTCTTGTCTTTTCTTAATTTCATTATGGTAAGTCTTAATATCTTTTAATGTTTCTATATTATGTCGACCTTCTATTACAAGTGTTGTTAATTGCTCTACATATAGAGAGAATATTACATCACTTTCATATTTACTTGCTAACCATTGAAAGGAATCTTGAATATCTTGATTATTACCATCAACAATCTTTGCTTGTAACTTTAGTAAATCTTCTTTAAATTCTCCATTTGCTCTATCTGCAACAGTCTTTAATGCCTGTAATACAGTTTTTTCATTATTAGTTAATATTTGTGTCATATTATTTACAAAATTATTCTTTTCACGAAAAGCATTATTTTCGTAAACTCTTTTTACCTGTTGTGGGACTATATAAGCATATGAATATATCATTGCTAAAACTCCTGCTATAAGTGGCAACCACAAATTATAAAATAAGATGAATGTATAGAAAAATGCTACTCCAAATGGAATCAATAAAGATAAAAATAATTCTTTTCTTTTTAATGGACTTCCATATGCAACTCTATAGGCATTTAATTCATCTATAGTTAATATTTTTTTCTTTTTGAAAATCAATCTTTTACCCTCCTTATCATTTAACTAATTGTTTGGTAAGCCTTTATAATCTGAACCAAACTCAATTAATTTATTTTTGAAATCATCACTATAACTACCTATTTGTGGTATAAACTTGTCATTTTCAACTTTCATTTCAAATAATGTATTTGTTTTTTCACCATCCAAGTATTCAACTATTTCAGAAAGGTATCTAACAGTTTTACCATTGATTTTTTTCTTTTTTATATGAACTCCAAAATGGAAGTATCTATAAATATCACCTCTAAGTGCCTTTTCATCTACCTCATATCCTTGTTTTGCCATATTCACAAACCTTGTAGGAGTTGCTTTTGCATTAACTGCATGAGCCGTAGTTATAATTCTATGTCCTGATAGAACCGATTGGATCATCTCATATGCCTCTTTACCTCTAGTTTCTGATATTATAATCCATGCTGGGTTATTTCTTAGTGCTGCCTTGATTAAATCGGTGAAAGACACGTTATTTGTAGTTAACCAACTAATTATATCTTTTTCGGGATATAACGTCTTAAAATGCCCTTCTAGCGTGTCCTCGCCAGTAACTATCTTTTGGTCAAAAGGTATAAATCCAACTAATAGTTTTTGTAACTCTGTTTTACCTGTTCCAACTTCCCCCGATATTACTATATTACTCCCAACATCTATCATTGCTTTAAATAAATCCCATATATACATTGGAGCAAAATTCTCAAAGTTATCTCTATTTAAAGCAAGACGAGGTCTTGTTACCCTTATAGACATTGTTGTTCCATACGGTGAATTTACTTTATGTACTGCATTTATTCTAAGATTACTAAATGAAGCATCTAGTATAGGACTTTTTGGTGTAAATTCTTTACCTACGGCATTTGCGAATTTTTGTATTATTTTTATTACATAATCTTCTTCAACTTCTCCATTGTAAACAAATTTTTCTTCGGGTGTTTCTATTGTTAAGTCTGTTGCATTATATGATATATCTGTTACTAATGGATATTTGATTAATATATCATCAATTACACCAAGCCCTACCGTTTCTTGTACTACATACTCTAAACGGTCATTATCCCTTAAAAGCAAACTATGCTTTTCTTTTAGTACACCTTTTATAATTTCTCTTGCTTCCATATTTAAAAAAGCATCTAAGTATAGTTCGGGGTAATTTTCCTTTAAGTCTTTCTTGATTTCATCTAAAACATTATCATTTACTAATGCCATATTAAATTTCATCCTTTCTTTTTTATATTTTAATCTTTTATATCTGTTGTATTTTCCCTTAATACAGTTTGGTATTCTGTATCATTACTATCTGTAACTCTGATTCTAACTGCCTTCATCTTATTATCTTTATCTTTTAAATATTTGTATGATATATCTTTAATATCAACGTTTATATTTAAATTTTTATAAAATAATTTTTCAAAGTTTTCTTCAAATGTCATATCTATAATATCTACATAGTTTTCTTCTACTCTTGCACTATCATCTAAGTTTGCGATACTTGCTATTTTTGCTGATTCAATCATTGTTAATATTATAGAATCTCTTTTAAAACTTTCATTTGCTAAAAACATACTTACTATAGTTAAATAAAATCCTATAAAAACCATAATCATATTTAAAATAAAACCTCGCAAAAAAATCACCCCCTATATCTTTTTGTTTATTTTTTATACTACTTTAATTTATTTTGAAAATAGAAAAAGCCTAAATCATGTTTAGACTCTTTCTATTTCAAAAACAAATTTCACTTTCTAATTTATAATAAAAAAAGAACTTGAATTAATTTCAAGTTCCTCTTTATTAATATTCTTTTTTATATTTTATTATATTCCAAATATTTTTTTAGCCTTACTCTTAAATAGAATGTCTGACATACTCAAACTACCCTTATTAAGACTTTCATTTAACATATTATTTAGTTCTTTTACATCTTCTTCTGACCATCCACTTGGTACTCCATTTGGAAATGGATCATCTGCATTTATTGGTTCTAAAATTATAGCATCTTCTGAAATTGTTTCTGAATCCATATGAGCATACATATGGGCATACACATTAATATCATATCCTATGTCTATATTAATTTTATTAACTCCAATTTCTTTTGTACTTTCTACATTTGCTTTATAATCACCTATTCTACCCCAAATCGGTAAATAAAACTTTCTTCCACCATCTATTAGGTCATATTGTATTCTTGAATCTTGATTATTTACTTGTTCATCATTAAATAAATAACCTGTTCTTTTTTCAACGTTTATATGTTGAAGTTCAAATTTTTGTTTTGATATAGTTACATTATTATTAGTAGATGTTTTAATATTAGTTCTTTCTAAACTAACAGTAGATGCTCCATCTTTGTTTTTATACTCAATGTAATTATTATCCACTATTTCATTTTGTGCTTTAAAATCAAAAGCAAAATCTAAATCATTTGACCCTATCTCATTTATATAAGTCAAATCTAAAGGTACTTCAAATCCATACCCTGTTCTCATTCTTTTTATTCTTTCTAAAGGAATATCTAATGTTTCATAATAAACATTCATATTTGCTCATGTCTGCTATATTTTCATCATAGATATATGTTTTATCTATCTCCACTTTTACAGGAAGTCCCTTTGTAGCCTGTTCAGTATATATTTGAATTTTTTTAAGTCCTGTTTTTATCAAAGGAACATCATAATAGAACTTTATTGTTATATCACTATTTCCAACTGTTCCTGTTTGTACTTGATTTGAAATAGGTCTATATGTATACTCTCCCTTTTTTAAATCAGTTTTAGGAGAATAACTATACTGCTCCCCTCGATTTTTCTTATCATTTTCTTGGCTTATTATACTTCCATTCCTATTGTCAATATGTTGTATAGTTATATTCTGTTGTGCATTATACCAAAATTCTATTGTTAAGTCTTGGTTTGGCATAGTTCCAGATTTACTATTAGTTGATTCTGGTGTAAATGTAGTTCCATCTTTATATAATGGATTTTTAGGATAATAAGTGTAATTTGAACCTATATCTTTTTTCTCATTTTCTTGAAGTAATATGCTTCCATCATATCTATTTTTATGTAAAATTGTAACATTTCTTTGTCTTGCCTTAAACTCTACACTTAAATTTTGTACCGGAAGTGGGTCTTGTTCCATCCCCTGTCCTAACCTTTGGTATTTAGAGTTAGTTGGCATATACAACATGGATTGATATATTTTTAGAGAAGGTTTAATGTTAGAATAAACTACATTATTTGAATAATCTAAAGGTGCAGTTATATAAAATGATTGACCACCTTTAATAGTTACATTTCCACTTGTATATGATTGACCCTCTACTACTATAGTAGTTCCAGTTTGAACTGGTAAAGTAATTGAGTTTCTATAATCAGCATTAAATGTTATAGTTTCTGATACTTGTCTATCGCCCGATACAGAACTCGTTACATTACTTTTACTAAAAGATGCCTCTCTACTTGGTGCATCCTTTTTTTGTGCATGTTCCATAAGTACAGAATATCCAGGTATTTTTTTTCGATATGCTGAATCATTATTATTCATTACTGAATCTAAGGCTAGGGTTGTTGCAACCCACGCATCATCGCTAGTACCTACTTCATTTCCTAAACCTCCAAATCCATAATACAATATAGCTCTTATTGATTCATTATCATAAATAGAACCCGAATCGTACGAAGTATTGCTCGGAGGACTGTTTTTAGCATGGTCTACACAAAATGCCCACTGTCCATTTACCTTAAATCTACCTACTGTTGAACCTGTAGATGAAGTAACTTTTCCAAGATATTCTATTTTAGCACTTCTCGTTTCTAAAGCAATTACAGTATTAAAACTTAATATAACTAATAATAAAATACTTAATATTTTTTTATATACTTTCATATTTACACCTCCAAATCTTATCAATTAAATAAAATAAATAAAAAAAAAGATATTCAAAATTATTTGAATATCTCTTTTTTTATTTACCATAAATATCTTCATATTTTATATCCCCATCATAAGTACCCTCAAATTTTTCATAAGTACCTGCATCTCCTTTAATATCTCCTGAACCAGTTTGAGTCCAATTTGAGTTTTCAAACATCTCTCCTACTTTATCCCAATCTGTTCCACCTGTATAAGCATTATCTTTTGATGATGTGCTTGTGCTACTATTACTACTACTTGTAGTAGTATTTTTATTGCTAGTGTTTGTGCTACTGCTACTACTGCTTGTAGTATCATTTTGCTTATTATCACTTGTACTACTATTACTTGTTGATGTACTTGATACCTTAGTATTTTCTACACTGCCATTTGAATTATTTACCACATTAGTATCTTCTTCCTTCTCACTATTTGAATTAGTTGATATTTCTTCCGTTTCTATATTATCATTTTCATTACTTAATGACTTAATATCTTCTTCAATAGCTTTTTCATCCACTTCTAATGTTGTAACTTGTTTAACATTATTTCCTTTAGCATAATTATTATATGATATTCCAACTATTCCAAATATTGCTACTAATGCTATGCTTCCTAATATAAATTTTCTTTTCATAATTTTTCTCCTATTATCAATTTAATAATTTAATAATTTACTATTTTTTAAAATATCATTAATAGTATTAGTTTACAAGTAAATTTCAATAAATTTTCATAAAATGTAAATTATTGAAATTTTATTTCTTCAAATAGTAATTCATCTAAACTTACTTTCATAGACTTTGCTATCTTATTACATATTTCTAATCTAGCCATTTTTTCTTTATCTTCTCTAATTCTCCTAACAGTAGTTGCACAAGTCCTAAACATTCTTCCTGCTTTATGATTACTATACCCATTAGCTTTTATAAAACTATCTACATTTTGTGATAATTTAAACTCTAATGGATCAATTAAATCTTTTTCTTTCATAAAGTCAAAATCAATAATTTCTCCTCTAGAATCTTTATTTACTAAATATTCAACACTTAGTTCTAATGCTTTTGCTAACTTTGAAACAGTAAGTATATTAGGATTGTTAACTAATCCATTCTCTAAATTTACTATATTAGAATAATTTAAATCTGATACATGAGCTAAATCTTTCTTATCTAATCCTATTTCAAAAAAATATTGTAAATTTTCTGATAGGTAGTTTTTATACATAATACCACTCTCTTTCTTTAATTTATAGTTTTAAACAAGAGAACCTATTAAGAATTAATACTTAATAGGTTCTTTCATTTAAATTATTGGAATCTTAACATTTTATTTATTGAGAGAAAGAAAAATAAAATGCAAATTTAATTAGATACAAATGTATCTTAACAAAGTATTTAAAATATAAATATCTTGTTAAGATACATTTATAAATCTAAACATATTACTACATATAAAAATTTATATTTTCCAATAATAACACCCTTATACTAAATCAAAAACCTCTATTATCCTTACTTTACATTATAGAAATTTTTTGGCAAATCATTAGGTCTTTTTCCTCTTTCTTCATCAAAAACTAAGTTTCCATTTTTATTATATTTATAACTTTGTCTATTATATTTTAATAAAGATGAATTACTCATAAAAGAATTGTTCATAATATCAATAGACCTTTTTATATCTTTATTTAAATTCCTAGCTTTTGTATGATTAAGTTTCAAATCTGAAAAATTTCTATTTATACATCTTTGAACAGTATCACTTTTAATATCAACTTCTTTTATTTTACTTAATATACTCGATATTTCTTTAGCATTATATCCTTTTACATATAATTCTCTTACTTTATTTTTATCTATTCTCAATTATTAACCCTCCTTAAAAAAGGACATACTTATAGAGGTTTTGCGTATTTCGGACATTTTTTAACTTTTTAACTTTTTAAGTCCTCGTTTTGTATTAAGTTATTTAATATAGTCTAATTTTATCATTATTTGTCTGATTTTGTCAACTATTTTTGCGCTTATTCTTTTTGTTTAGTGTCATTTTTATTTGCATTAACGTATTTTTAAATTGTTTGCATTTATAATAAAAGCAAGAGGTGGTTTTATGTTCAAATATAATTTTCCAGAAAATCTAAAAAAACTTAGGAAAATAAATAAATTAAGTCAACTTGACTTAGCTGAAAAATTAGGAGTTACTCGACAATCTATATCATATTATGAAAATGGAAATGTAGAACCAAGTATAAATTTTATAATACAATTATCATCACTATTTAATTGCTCTATTGATTCTTTACTATTTGAAAAACATGATACTGATTTGCTGAATGTAGAGGTTTTAAGTAATATAAAAAAAGCAAACTACTTAATAAATCTTAATTTGGATATTGTTGATTCTAATAAAATAATTAATCTATTAGAAAATAAAAAAAAACATTTATATAAAACTATAGATGATTTAAATGACTTAATTATATATATGAAAAAATATAATTCTCAAAATAATAATAATACAGAGTTTGATGAAGAGTTATCACCTTCTATTGAATTTCTTTCTTTGAATGAAAAAAAATAACTATATTTTAAATTTATCTTACTAATAGATTAATTATAAAACTATATAATGATCTATTAGTATTTTTTCATAATAATTTCCTCGTAGAAAAAAGTTACCATGTATTATATATATTAATTTATAAATATACTTAAAGAAAATTATAATATATTAACTATGTCCATATTTTTTTAATAATATATTGACTATTATAAATAGGTGTTTCAAAATGCTATTACCTTAGGAATCTTGTTAAAATGGACATAGTTACCCTACAAAAAGTGTAGAGTAAACTATCCTATTACCTTGAGGCTCGGCATGTATACGACCATGCAACGTTAGGACTAGCACTAGCCATAAATACTCACCTTTGCAATTTAATGCTAATCACCAACACCCCGACAATGATAGGTATATTGAGTATCTCCACAAAGTGTTGCCACCCTATCCTCTTAGTTTTTGTGGTGCGATATTACCACTCTCTGCCCTTCTTAATAGTGCTAGATATTAATATATGCAGTTGGGATTTTAACCCAAGTGTTTTGTCGGCTACCCCTGTGCTCTATCGAGCCTTTCGGTTTGCTCTAGGTCAAACACTCTTCCTTATAAAACCTTATCTATTAAGTTTTTTATTTAAATCATTCTAGTAACATACTTCTATTATTTCTCTAATTATCAAGGTTAGAGTTAATCCTTCATAGGGTTCTAGCACTTACCCCTATGACATAGTGCTAATAATAATTATCAAGGTTAATATCAATCCTTACGTTGCATCAAGCTCTTTAGCTACGTTCTATGAGCTTTTAATTTCCATATGTATTTAAATTTACAATTAAAAAAGCCTAGATATATTAAATATCTAGGCTTGTAAACTTCTTATCAAACTTACTCTATTTCTAAGAGAGTAAAATCTCTCTTAGAAAATATACGAATTATTCACTTAAAAATATTTATTTTATTACATTTAAATAATTAATTTTATTAAATATATTCTTTAAAAAGAATTGAATTTTCAAAGAATATTTGTTATAATAAATACATATTTAAGTAAGAAATTGAAATCTACATAACACAAGTTATTTAATATAGTAACGATATATTAAATCGCTATAATCACTAATTTGTCGCCAAACAAATTAATGATTCGTGATTGTGGACTTTTATATTTAATTGTTAATTTATATTTATTGTAATATAAACTGACAAAAAATACAAACATTATTTTTTACTTATTGAGAGAGAAAGATAGAAAAGGAATTGCCTTAAAGAATTGAGGTAATTCCTTTTCTATTTACTATAAAAAATAAAAATATAAAAAAGCTAGAAATTTCCTAGCTTATAACATTTATTTCCTTTATCCTATTTTCTAACTTAGATACTTTTATTTTGAGCTTTTAACAGCTCTAATGTTTCTGCATATCAAGAAGAATCTCTATTATCTTATTCTCCAAACCAAACACCCCCATATATGATCTATTATTATATCATATATGGATCACATGGAATGAAAGGTAGGAAAAGAAATATATAAGGATCATGGTCCAAGCAAGTTGGAACTATGATTCTTATATATTCCTTTTACTTTTTATTTAAAGTCGTTTCTTGCCCCAAATAGCATATCACCTATTCCCTTACTTTATCCATTGACAAAGCACTCATAGTTGTATGCTTTATGGCAACAAGAAACATTCTCGAATGGGAGTGGGCTAAGTCCTCACACATTTCTTAGTAAATAATAATATAGGGTAGGTTTTAAATATGAAAAATGAATTTGAATTTAGAGGATATATTTTAGAAAATGAATTTGAAAAAAAGCAAATAATTATAAAGGAATTAGTCGGGAATATATGCGATAAATATATTTTTGCAAAAGTTAATAATAATATAATTGAATGTAAAAGATTATCTTTAAAGTTACATAAGTTATTAAACAAATTTGACAACATAAAATTATATAAGTTTATCAGTTACAAGGATTGTTTTATAAATGAAATTCTTAATTTCGGACACATGGATTATAAAGAAATTAATAGGGAAATAAAAGATATACAGTATTTTTTCAATAAATAAATGTATAAAAATATATTTAAATGTATTTAAATATATGTTATAATATATTTGTAGGCAAATAAAAAAAGAACATATCCAAATGGAGTATGCCCTTATCCTAAAAAAAAGTATACTCTATTTGATTAAATAAATCAATGGAGGATAATAAAGTGAGGTAATTTTAATTGAATATATATAAACCTAAAGAGTTTGCAGATAAAATAAATGTTACAGTAAATACGTTACAACGTTGGGATAGAGAAGGTACTTTAAAAGCTGATAGAAGTCCTACTAATAGACGATTCTATACAGATGACCATTATAAACAATATTTAAAAAGTGTAAATAAATTAGATATTCAACCTATAGAAGAAAGCAAAAATATTGAAGTTGATATAAGATTAAGAAAAGAAAATTCTATCTTTATAGTAGAAGTTCAAAATATTAAAACTAAAGAATATGTAGAAATGTATAGAACTACTTCATATGAACACTCTATAGATTTAGTAAATAAATATATAAAAGATTTTAACATGGTTGGAATAGATACAAACATTACGAATGATATTAAATAAGGAGAATATGAACATGAAAAAATTAAGTATTTTAAATATAAAAGGTGGAGTAGGAAAAACAACAAGTACAATAAATTTAGCTTCTACCTTAGCAGAAGAAGGAAAGAAAGTACTAATAGTAGATATTGATGCACAGTCAAATTCAACTATGTTATTTAAAGCATACGATATTGATGCTTTATCAGTTTCAGATATTTTATTAGATAAAAACATAAATGTTATAGATGTAATAAAAGATACAGATTTTGACAATATAGATATACTTCCAAGTAATATTTCATTAGCATTTACTGAAAAAAAGATATTACTTGATGTTACTAGAAATCAGCAAAATAGATTAAAGAAAGCATTGGAGCAAGTTGAAGATAAATACGATTATTGTTTAATAGATTGTCCTCCTAGCTTAAATATGATAACTATAAATGCCTTAGTTGCAAGTGATGAAGTTATAGTACCTATAAAAATTGATAAATTCGCCCTAGATGGTTTAGGTTATTTATTAGATAGTATAGATGAAGTAAAAGATGAATTTAATCCAAATCTAAAATTCTTAGGATGCTTTATAACAATGGATAATGCAACAACAGTAAATAAAGAGATAAAAAAGGCTTTAAAAGAGCTACTTGGTGAAAAAATGTTTACAACAAATATAAGACAAAATATATCAGTTGTAGAATCAACATTTGAGCAAAAACCGTTAATATATTATAAATCTAAATCAAATGCAAGTAAGGACTATATAAAACTATCTAAGGAGGTATTTAAAAATGGCTAAATCAAAGTTTAGTATTTCAGAAGGTATGCTAAATAGTATATCTAAGAATATTGATAAAACAAATCTTATTGATGCAAAAGAAAATTTCAAATTTGATTACATAGATATAGATAAATTAAAAATTAATAGCAAAAACTTTTATCCTATAGTAGATATTGAAACCTTAGCAGAAGATATTTCTATAAATGGTCTTAATCACAATCTTGTGATTAGACCTATAGAAGATGGATTTTATGAAATTATAAGTGGTGAAAGAAGATATACTGCCTTAAAATCTTTAGTAGATAAGGGAGATAATAAATATAATAAAGTTCCTTGTAAAATAGTAAATTTAAATGATTTAGATTCTGAAATAACTTTAATACAAGCAAATGCACAAACTAGAGAACTTTCAGATGCAGACAAATTAAAGCAAATAGAAAGGCTAACTGAACTTTATAAGGAGA
>PPYF01171841.1_pt1 | contig 32858 bp, 32 predicted proteins | sample 1559871 | NCBI WGS metagenome assembly PPYF01 (sample SAMN08240021, study PRJNA423297) | Human gut metagenome, whole genome shotgun sequencing project.
GCATTGCGGGCATCGGTTCGCTGGCCGATGGCCCGGCCATTCTCGCCGGCGATAAAGGCACCCTGATTCGGCGCGAAACCGCCGATGTTGACGCTTAAGGCTTTTTTGCCGGATGGCGGCCTCGCCTTATCCGGCCTACACCGATTCACGTCCGTAGGCCTGATAAGCGCAGCGTCATCAGGCAGTTCATTTTGACAAGGATACATTGATGGCTATTTCACTGAAAAATAGAAACTTTTTGAAAATTCTCGACTTTACGCCAGCGGAGATCCAGTTCCTTATCGATCTGGCGATTGAACTGAAAGCGGCGAAAAAAGCCGGGCGCGAACAGCAAACGCTGATCGGGAAAAACATTGCGCTGATATTCGAAAAAACCTCCACCCGCACCCGCTGTGCCTTTGAAGTTGGGGCATTCGACCAGGGCGCGCAGGTCACTTACCTCGGCCCAAGCGGCTCGCAGATCGGTCATAAAGAGTCGATGAAAGATACCGCTCGTGTACTGGGCCGGATGTACGACGGCATCGAATACCGCGGGTTCGGTCAGCAGATCGTTGAGGAACTGGGGCAATACGCCGGAGTGCCGGTGTGGAACGGTCTGACCGACGAATTCCATCCCACGCAGATCCTCGCGGATCTGATGACCATGCTGGAGCACGCGCCGGGGAAAACGCTGCCCGAACTGAGCTTCGCCTACCTTGGCGATGCGCGCAACAACATGGGCAATTCCCTGATGGTCGGCGCCGCGAAGATGGGCATGGATATTCGCCTCGTCGCGCCAAAATCCTTCTGGCCAGATGAAGCGCTGGTTGCGCAATGCCGCAGCATCGCCAGCACCACCGGGGCACGCATCACGCTGACGGACGATGTGGAAGAAGGCGTCTATGACGTTGATTTTCTGTACACCGACGTCTGGGTCTCCATGGGTGAACCGAAAGAGGCCTGGGCTGAGCGCGTCAGCCTGATGACGCCGTACCAGATCAACCAGAAGGTCATCGACGCCACCGGCAACCCCAACGTGAAGTTCATGCACTGCCTGCCCGCCTTCCATAACGAACACACCAAAGTGGGTCGTGAAATTGAAGCCGCCTACGGCCTGAAAGGGCTAGAAGTGACGGAAGACGTTTTCGAATCCGCACACTCCATCGTGTTCGACGAAGCGGAAAACCGCATGCACACCATCAAAGCGGTGATGGTGGCGACGCTCGGCGACTCACTCACACGATAGCGACTGGACCGAATGCACCGGGTGCGGGTGCCTTCCTGACCCGCGCCCACGTTAGGAGACCCATTATGCGAAATCAGGACTTTCCCTGCCTCTTCGTTAATCTTTCGGTCATTCGTGACAACACCCGGACACTGATTGCGCTATGTCGCCAGCACGGGGTAGAGCCTGTCGGCGTCAATAAGCTGAGCTGCGAAGCGGCAAATGTCGCCAGAGCCATGATTGATGCAGGAATCAGCACGATTGCAGATTCCCGCATCCAGAATCTCAAAAAAATCGCCGATCTGCCCGTCGACAAACTGCTGCTGCGTCTGCCGCAGATAAGCCTTGCGCACGACATCGTGGCCTATGCGGATATCTCGCTGAACTCCGAAGAACATACGTTGCAGGCGCTCTCTGCGGCAGCCATAGCGCAGAACAAAACGCACCGGGTCATTCTGATGCATGACCTGGGCGATCTGCGCGAAGGCTGCGTGGATCCGCTGGAGACACGACGCCTTGCGCGTCTGGTACACAAAGAACTGCCGGGGCTGACGCTGGAAGGACTGGGCGCCAATCTTGCCTGCTACGGCGGAGTGGAACCCACCACCGAAAACCAACAGGCGCTGGTCGATCTCGCCCATCAGATCGAAGACGAGTTGGGTATTGCACTGCGCACGATTTCCGGCGCCAGCTCCGCCGCCCTGTTCCTGCTGATCAACGGTGGGCTGCCGACGGGCGTCAACCAGTTGCGGCTTGGCGCGTCGCTGATCATGGGGTTCGGCCTGAATGACGAGCCGATCCCCGACACCCGCCAGGACGCTATCAAGCTCGGCGTGGAGATCATCGAGCTGAAAGACAAGCCCTCCGTTCCGCAACACTCCACGGCGCTGGATGCCATGGGGAGAAAGCCGGTATTCGAAGATCTTGGCGTACATCACCGGGCGCTGGCCGCGCTCGGCGAACAGGACGTCTCCTTCTCCCAGCTCCGGCCATTTGATCCCGGCGTCAAAGTGCTCGGCGCCAGTTCCGATCACCTGATCCTCGACGTCACCCACGCCGCATCGGGATATCAGGTGGGCGACATCGTCTATTTCTCCCTGGGATACAGCGGCGTCTTGCAGTGCATGACCTCCGAATACGTCGGCAAACAATACAGCTACTTCTAAAAAATCACTTTCTGTCAGATTGAGGACTCTCTTCATGACTACTCTTGATACCAGCAAACCGGCTGCGGACGCTTCGACCTCCCAGTCCGAAGGTAAGCTCAAACTTCCGGCGCTAACGGCGCTTGTGGTCAGCGCGCTGATCGCCGCCGGGGTATTCTCTCTGCCGCAGAACATGGCGGCCAAAGCAGGCGCTGGCGCGATTCTGATCGGCTGGGGAATTACCTTTATCGGCATGTTAACCCTCGCCTTCGTCTTCCAGACCCTGGCGCACCGTAAAAGCGAAGTGGAAGGCGGCGTGTATGGTTATGCCCGCGCGGGTTTTGGCGAGTACATCGGTTTTAACTCCGCCTGGGGTTACTGGATCTCGGCGTGGATCGGCAACGTTTCATACTATGTGGTGATCTGTTCCGCACTCGGCTCCTTCAGCGCGCTCGGTTTCTTTGGCGACGGCACCACCCTTTCTGCGCTGATTGTGGGATCAATTCTACTCTGGAGTCTGCATTTCCTGATCTGTCGCGGCGTACAGGGTGCCGCCCTGCTCAATCTGATCGGCACGGTCGCGAAAGTGGTTCCTCTGATCATGTTTGTTGTGCTGGTCAGCGTCGCCTTTCAGGTTCGCACCTTTAAGATTGAATTCTGGGGCAATGAACAGCTTGGCTCTGTTATGGACCAGGTGAAAAACATCATGCTGGTCACCACCTGGGTTTTCATCGGTATTGAAGGCGCCGCCATGTACTCGGGCCGGGCGATGAAAAAATCAGACGTGGGTAAAGCCACCATGATTGGATTTTTCATCTCAATCCTGCTGTTTGTCGCCGTCTCGGTGCTGTCGCTCGGCGTTCTGTCTCAGCCAGAACTCGCACAGTTGAAGAACCCTTCTACTGCAGGCGTACTGGCAGCGGCGGTCGGGCCGTGGGGCGCAGCCCTGATGAATATCGGTCTTATCGTTTCCGTCGGCGCCGCGCTGCTGGCCTGGACGTTATTGTCTGCGGAAACGGCGTATATGGCCGGTAAAGACGGCACCATGCCCAAATTCCTGGGCAAAGAAAACGCCAACAAAGCGCCGGTCAATGCGCTGCTGCTGACCAATGGGCTGACCCAACTGTTCCTGATCATCGCCCATTTCCAACAGGCGGGGTATCTTGCGCTGCTGCTGCTGGCCACCTCAATGATCCTGATCCCCTATTTTCTCAGCGGTTTGTATGCCCTGAAAGTGGCGTGGCAGAAGGACGGTTATAACCGTGATGAACAGCATTCCATCACCCGCGACATCATCATCGGCGCGCTGGCAACACTCTATGGTGCCTGGCTGGTCTATGCCGCCGGGATGGAATATCTGCTGCTGTCGATGATCCTCTACGCCCTCGGTATCGTTTTTTATGTCTGGGCGCGGAAGGAGAAAAATGGAAGACTTTTCAATCCAATAGAGATCGTTCTGGCTATTATGGTGGTGGTCGCAGGGATCTACGCGGTCTATCTGTTGGCGACCGGCGTGCTCACGCTCAGTTGATGCACGTCAACACAGGGAAGACGAAGCGGCAAAACTCCGCCTTCCCTTAGACGACTAAGTGGAATATTTTTTCATGCAGATGCCATCCGTCAGGATGCTGAAGCGCGCTCCAGTCAAATTTCAATAAGCCGATCAAACACATCCCGGTTGAAATGGAGAACATTTGCTTAGTGCGTCATCAAATAAAAATAGAAACATTGGGCAGATCTACAGGTTGTTATCTTCGGCTGATTACACTGGACTAACTGATGATGAAACTTTACCAACCCGCTTCAGAAAAAGAAGAACTACAACTCTCTGTTTGTCAGCGCCTGATTGGCGAAAAAAGCTATCTCTCACAGGAGGAGATCCGCCGCGATCTGCAAAACTACGGCTTTGAAACCATCAGCCAGTCAACGGTTTCCCGCCTGCTGAAAATTCTTGGCGTCATAAAAATTAGAAATACGAAAGGACAAAAAATTTATTCCGTCAATCCGCAATTGCGTCCAGCCCCCGATGCCGCCCGTTCCATTTCTGAAATGGTGGTGAGCGTGGAGCATAACAGCGAATTTATCCTTATCCATACGGCGGCAGGCTATGGCCGCGCCGTCGCCCGGATCCTCGATTATCATGCCCTGCCGGAAATCCTGGGTGTGGTAGCGGGTAGCAGTATTGTCTGGGTTGCGCCACGGGTGGTGCAGCGCACTGGCCTTGTCCACAAACAGATTAACTACTTACTAAAAATGAATTAATATTCATTAAAACCGTTTGCGTTGAATAAAAACGGCATTTTTTGCTTGATCCACAAACGGAGCTGAGTATAATCGCGGACAATTTGCCGGGAGGAAGTATGGTCCAGTGTGTACGACATTCTGTCTTACCGCGTCTGAAAACAGACGCTGGCCTGCCGTTTTTCTTTCCGTTGCTCACCTATTCCCAGCCCCTCAAATGAGGGGCTTTTTTTTTGCCCTGGCGTCAGGAGATAAACATGGCTAACCCGCTATATCAAAAACACATCATTTCCATAAACGACCTCAGTCGCGACGACCTCAATCTGGTGCTGGCGACGGCGGCGAAATTAAAAGCGAACCCTCAACCGGAGCTGCTCAAACACAAGGTCATCGCCAGTTGCTTCTTTGAAGCCTCGACCCGTACCCGCCTGTCGTTTGAAACCTCCATGCACCGCCTGGGCGCCAGCGTGGTCGGCTTTTCCGACAGCGCCAACACGTCGCTGGGTAAGAAAGGTGAGACGCTGGCAGATACCATCTCTGTGATCAGCACTTATGTTGACGCGATCGTGATGCGTCACCCACAGGAAGGCGCGGCGCGTCTGGCGACCGAATTCTCCGGTAAGGTGCCGGTACTGAACGCGGGTGACGGTTCAAATCAACATCCGACCCAAACGCTGCTGGATCTGTTCACCATTCAGGAAACGCAGGGGCGTCTGAACAACCTGCATGTGGCGATGGTCGGCGACCTGAAATATGGCCGTACCGTGCATTCCCTGACGCAGGCGCTGGCGAAGTTTGACGGCAACCGCTTCTACTTCATCGCCCCGGATGCGCTGGCAATGCCGCAGTACATTCTTGATATGCTGGACGAAAAAGGCATTGCCTGGAGCCTGCACGCCTCTATCGAAGAGGTGATGGCGGAGGTGGATATTCTGTATATGACCCGCGTACAGAAAGAGCGTCTGGACCCTTCAGAATACGCCAACGTGAAGGCCCAGTTTGTCCTGCGCGCCAGCGACCTGGTGGGAGCGCGGGAAAACATGAAGGTACTGCATCCGCTGCCGCGTATAGATGAAATCGCCACGGACGTGGATAAAACGCCTCACGCCTGGTATTTCCAGCAGGCAGGCAACGGGATTTTCGCGCGCCAGGCGTTACTGGCACTGGTTCTGACTAGCGATTTGGCACTGTAAGGGGAGATAACGAGATGACACACGATAATAAACTGCAGGTTGAAGCGATCAAATGCGGCACCGTAATCGACCATATTCCCGCGCAAATCGGCTTTAAATTGCTGACTCTGTTCAAGCTGACCGAAACCGACCAGCGCATCACTATCGGCCTTAATCTGCCTTCCGGTGAAATGGGACGTAAAGACCTGATTAAGATCGAGAACACCTTCCTGACCGCCGAACAGGTTAATCAACTGTCACTGTATGCGCCACAGGCTACTGTCAACCGTATCGACAACTACGACGTGGTGGGTAAATCACGTCCAAGCCTGCCGGACCACATCGACAGCGTGCTGGTCTGCCCGAACAGTAACTGCATCAGCCACGCTGAACCGGTTTCTTCCAGTTTTTCAGTGAAAAAACGCGCGGATGACATCGCACTTAAATGCAAATACTGCGAAAAAGAGTTTTCTCATTATGTGGTGCTGGCCAACTAATTGCAGTTGGTTAAAAATTCGTGGCTCCCTATAATGCCAGAGAAATTTCATTAACCGCTGTACTTCAGGAGAAATCATGAGCAAAACTATCGCGACGGAAAATGCACCCGCAGCAATCGGTCCATATGTTCAGGGCGTAGATCTGGGCAGCATGATCATCACTTCCGGTCAGATCCCGGTTGACCCGAAAACCGGCAGCGTGTCGGACGACGTCTCCGCGCAGGCGCGTCAGTCGCTGGAAAACGTGAAAGCTATCGTTGAAGCCGCTGGCCTGAAAGTAGGCGACATCGTGAAAACAACCGTATTTGTCAAAGATCTGAACGATTTCGCGACCGTCAACGCCACTTACGAAGCGTTCTTCACCGAACACAACGCTACCTTCCCGGCACGTTCCTGCGTGGAAGTCGCGCGTCTGCCAAAAGACGTGAAGATCGAGATCGAAGCGATCGCCGTTCGTCGTTAAATTCGATAAGAAGAGAACTCTGCCCTTGCGGGGTTCTCTTTATTAAAGAGATTATTTGCAATCTGCAACTGACAATGTCAACTGTCTTGTATTCTTCAATAAAGTAACCGTTTTATTGGCGAATTTTTCAACCGTCCAGTTGTAAATTTCCATTTTGTCTTTAGAACGAGATTCTATCTTTCTGGAGTAACAACGCCAACCAACAATCCAGTTAACTCGTGAGTTATAAACGCTAGCCAGGAGAACGTCGTTATCTTCACTATGGACTTTCTCTAAGGTAACAATTACTCGTCCATAAACGTTATAGCTGACCAGATGATTATATCGATTGGTAGAATCGGTGACAAAAATGCAGATAATTGAAAAGAACAACAGTAATAATAAATTTAATTTATTCTGCCATAAAAAATAACTCATTTATCATGCTCCCCATGAAAAAACATAACCAGATGAGCCAATAATAGCCTGATTCCCTTGCAGACAGACAATACTCCCCCACTTTGTTAGTGCCAAACGAATGTTATCTGCATGAGCAATTTGCGTGTAGATATATCTGTAGGGTTGAAATGGCCTATTCAGGGGGGTATTCATCTCTCTTACCATCACTTTACCGGAGGCTCTTTCCAGATACACATATATTCCATGTCGGGATATACTATCCGCATAGTAAACATCAGAATCATCATTACGGCACCATTGCACAGTCAACAGTTGATGGCTTTCATGCAGAGATGGCCAACACGCTGAAATTACAAAAATTGTATAACAAAATGCGCCAAATGTAGTGATAAGGACTATTTTTCTGAGATACACAAGGAACCGGCTCTCAGTCATGCCAATTTTCCTCGGTTTCAATGACACCAGATATATTATATTCCCTGGCCAGGCACTCCTGATGAAATCGCCCCATAAAATGATCACTTACAGGAACGGCATTACCTAATCTCACCCCAAATTTTTTGTTTCCCACATTCCAGTTGTATCTATCAAAAAACACAAACTGAAACTGCATAAAGTAATCACATAGCCTGTCGCTATTTGTTAATACACTACTATACGTATTCTCCTGAATATTTACTTTCCCTTTTCCCCAGTATTGATATCCACCTATTGCATAAAATAAATCAGAGTTATCGGTAATAAAATCATCCCTACTAACATGTGAAGAAGTAAAAAAATGTTCTCCAGGAGGTAAGGTCTGACAGAATAGCTTTGCAGCTTTTAATTCCTTAATGTAATTATTCTTTAACTGCGCGGATTTTTTCATCATATCGGATAAGTTAACATGTAAATCTTCTCCCGTATTTTTAAGGTAGTGTCTTAAATTACTTTGTGCGAAGGGATACTTATATTTCAAAAATAAATTCCCATCAATCACCTTTTCGATATAATATTTATAATAGTACAATTTATTTGAAAAATGTCCCACTCTGCACCATGACCCACTACCAATATCAGCAGTAGGCTTCGGTTCTTCACGGCCTAATATATAATTTGACATCATCATCTCTAACAAAAAGACACTTTTAAAGTGTAACATTTGCAGCGTTCTCAATTTTGTCAGATGACACCGGTAATTCTTTCTTTCGGAAAAAATTTAGTCGTTATGGACCACACAAGATAAAAAAATCCGGGCATACCAGCCCGGATTTTCGTCACTGCATCACTATCACATCACGCCAAAGAATTTCGGCAGGAACAGCGAAATCGCCGGGATATAAGTCACCAGCAAGAGAACAAGGAACAGTACCGCGTAGAACGGTAGCATCGCCTTCACCACCTGCTCGATCTTCTGTTTACTCACCGCACTGGCAACAAACAGCACAGACCCTACCGGCGGTGTGATCAGGCCAATTCCCAGGTTCACCAGCATAATCATCCCGAAATGTACCGGATCAATGCCGAGGGCGTTGGTGACCGGCAGCAGCACAGGGGTCAGGATCAGAATCAACGGCGCCATGTCCATCAGCGTACCAATCAGCAACAGCATGATGTTAATACACATCAGAATGACATACTTGTTATCCGAGATACTGGTAAACGCTTCGGTAATGCGCATCGGCAGTTGCATATAGGTCATGATGGCGCCAAACGCTGCCGCGAAACCGATCAGGATCATCACGATAGTCACGGTCTTCACAGTGCGATACATCAGTTTCGGCAGTTCAGACCACTTATAGTCGCGGTAGATAAACATGGTGACGAAAAACGCCCACAGGCAGGCGATCGCCGCCGATTCCGTCGCGGTAAAAATACCGGAAAGGATCCCGCCCATAATGATGACGACCGTCATCAGCCCCCACAGCGTATCGAGAAAGATCTTCAATGCCTGTCGGAACGGCACGCGCTCCCCTTTCGGGTAGCCGCGCTTATGCGCAAAGCCCACGCACATTACCATCAGGGTAAAACTCAGCAATAGCCCAGGCAGGATCCCGGCAATAAACAGCGCGGCAATCGACACCGTACCGCCCGTCGCCAGCGAGTAGATCACCGAGTTATGGCTGGGCGGCGTCAGGATTGCCTGCACGGAACCGCTGGCGGTGACCGCTGCGGCAAAGTCTCGCGGATAACCTTTCTTATCCATTTCAGGGATCATCACTGAACCGATCGATGCGGTATCCGCCACCGACGATCCTGAGATCGCGCCAAAAAAGGTTGATGCGACAATGTTCACCAGCGACAGACCACCGCGAATGAAGCCAACAAAGATATAAGCAAAGTTCACTAACCGACGCGCAATGCCTCCTTCCGCCATAATGGCCCCGGCCAGAATAAAGAACGGGATCGCCAACAGTGAGAATTTGTTCACGCCGTTGGTCAACTGGATCATCACCGCTTCCAGCGGGATATCGATATACCACGCCCCGACGATCGCGCTGATCCCCACCGCGTACGCCACCGGCACCCCAATCGCCAGCATGATGCCGAGCGTAAAAACGAGAATAAATGCATCCATTTGCTTTCCCCTATGAAGTCGGTTCGGTCATCAACTGGTTGAACCCAGCATGACCACAGGACGTTGATACTGAGCGCCACGGCAGATCTTCTCGATGATGAAAAGCAGCATGATCGCCGAACCGATAGGGAGCGGAAGATAGTTTTCCCCGGCAGTCAAAATTGGGAATTCTGCCACGGGTTGTTGCCACAACTCATAACAGAGCGTCGAACCGTACCAAAGAATAAAAATACTGATCGCCAGCAACATCAGATCGGCACCGATAAAACAGATCCGACGCCCCATTTCACCAAGACGATCGGTTACCATGCTGACCGCAATATGCGAACCCGCACGATAGCTGACCGCCGCACCAATAAAAGTGAACGTCACCATGCACAATATGGCGATCGGCTCGGGCCAGGACAGCGCGCTGTTCATCACGTAGCGCGCGAATATCCCCACGGGAATAACCGCCACCATCACCAATAAAGCCAGCCCGGCAATCCACATTGAAATTCGATACAGCACATCCATTACCGATGAATAACCTTCACCCATAATCATCACCTCGAACGAATAACCGATTCAGGCAGATGACCTCCGTCATCCGCCTGATGAATTACTTCACATCCTGAATTCGCTTGATCAAATCCTGGTGGTCTTTACCGTATTGATCCCGGACGGGCTGTGTGGCTTTATAAAAATAATCCGTATCGATGTCATGGAAATTCACCCCATTTGCTTTCATGGTTTCCAGTGATTTCGCATTATAGGCTTCCCAGAGTTGGCGTTGTTCTATTTGCGCTTCTTTTGCCAGTTTAATAATTAATTCCTGATCTTCTTTTTTCAGCTTGTCCCACTTGGCTTTTGAAAACAGGAACAGTTCAGGAATAATGAAATGCTTACTCCAGGTGTAATTTTTGGCGACCGGCAGATAGTTATGCGCGACAAAGGTCGGCGGGTTATTTTCTGTGCCATCAATAACCCCGGTCTGCATCCCGCTGAACACCTCACTGGTTCCCATGGCGATCGCATTCGCGCCCATCGCTTTTAAGGTATCGAGCGAGACCGGGCTGGTCTGAACACGGATTTTCATCCCTTTCAGGTCTTCCGGTTTCACCACCGGAGCCTTGGTGATCAGGTTACGCGTTCCGGCATCCATCCAGCCGAGAAACACCAGTCGGGACTGGCTGTTGGCGGTCAGCCGGTCACCAATTTCCTGACCAATTGCCCCATCCAGAACCTTATGCAGGTGATCTTCATCGCGGAAGATATAGGGCAGCGTAAAGACGTTAATCTCAGGCAATATGGCAGCAACCGGAGACATCGACACGCGAATAATATCAATCGCACCCAGTTGCGCCTGTTCAATCATCTGCTTTTCATCCCCCAGTACGCCGCCCGGGAAGGTTTTAATATCCAGACGTCCGTCGGTAGCGGCGCTGAGTTTTTCGCCCATATGCTTCACAGCAACTACGTTCGGATAATCCGCCGGATGGACATCTGCCGCACGCAGCGTTTGCGCAGACGCCGCCTGCGCTGCCAATACTAAAGCAGTCCCCACGCACAGGTTTAACAAGGTTTTGGTCAGTTTCATTTTTCCATCTCCAGAGGTTTATAATTTTCATTAATACAAACGACTTGCAGGATAGAGGGCCGCCTTAATTAAAAGGGACAGTAAGGAATGACATTGCCCAGGCAGACTCGTCGGTGTAACAAAGTATTACGATGATTATGTTCATAAAATGACGATGGATGGAATTTTTTTTAGCACGCTGTTTCATTTTTGCAATGAAGGTCTTTTTCCTGGAAAAAAGATGTCATGAAGCGGGCTTAAATTGTGATCGACCACACCTCTTTGGTTTTTCAAAAAAAATAAAACACGACGAAGGGAAAGAATATATTCTTGCGCGATAAAAAAGAGAATGGCTGCCGAAGCAGCCATTATTTTGTTTACTGCCAGCCGTAGCGGCGGCTATAGAAGCCTTTAACCCATTGCGTTAACGTCATATATCCCACCAGAATCGCCACTAACCAGGGGAAATAACTCAGCGGTAACGCCTGCAATTGCAGATAACCTGCCAGCGGTGAGAACGGTAGCGCAATTCCCACAATCATTACCACCAGCGTCATCAGCATCAGCGGCCAGGCAGCGCGACTCTGAATGAACGGCACGCGGCGCGTACGAATCATATGCACAATCAGCGTTTGCGACAGCAGCCCCACCACAAACCAGCCAGACTGGAACAGCGTTTGCGCTTCCGGCACATTGGCGTGGAATACCCACCACATCAGGCAGAATGTCAGAATGTCGAAGATGGAGCTGATCGGGCCAAAAAAGAGCATAAAACGGCCCAGATCCGCCGGATTCCAGCGCTGCGGTTTCTGGATCTGCTCATCATCAACGTTATCAAACGGGATCGCCACCTGAGATACATCGTACAACAGGTTCTGAATCAGCAAGTGCAGCGGCAACATGGGCAGGAACGGTAAAAAGGCGCTCGCCACCAGCACGCTAAAGACGTTACCAAAGTTAGAACTGGCGGTCATTTTGATATACTTCAGCATATTGGAGAACGTACGACGCCCTTCAATTACGCCTTCTTCCAGCACCATCAGGTTCTTTTCCAGCAGAATAATATCGGCCGCTTCACGGGCGATATCGACCGCGCCATCCACCGAAATACCAATATCCGCCGCACGTAGCGCTGGCGCGTCGTTAATTCCGTCGCCCATAAAGCCCACCACGTGCCCTTCACGTCTGAGGAGGCGGACGATCCGCTCTTTATGCATCGGCGTCAGGCGTGCGAACAGCGTAGTATGCTGAGCCAACGCGGCCAGCGCGTCGTCGCTCATGTCTTCGATATCATTTCCGACAATCACCTCTCCGGCATCCAGACCTACCTCATGGCATACCTTCGCGGCGACCAGTTCGCTGTCGCCGGTCAGGATCTTCACGGTAATGCCACTGGCTTTCAGCGCTTTCAGCGCCGGTGCGGTCGTTTCCTTCGGCGGATCGAGGAAGGCGATGTAACCTTCAAGGATCAGATCGGATTCATCAATACGCTGGTAATCCCCTTCCCGCGCTGGCAGGTATTTGGTCGCCACGGCGACCACGCGCAGCCCCTGACGGTTCAGCGTATCAGTCACGCGCTTCACTCGACGCAGCATGTTGTCATCCAGCGGCACAATTTCGCCGTTATGACGTACTTGCGTACAGACGCTGACGATCTCCTGCAACGCGCCTTTGCACACCAGTTGATGCACATCCGTCTCTTCTGACACCACCACCGACATCCGGCGGCGCTCAAAATCAAACGGAATCTCATCAATTTTCTGCCAGCGGGTAGACAACGTGCGCGCAGCGCCTTCATCCACACCTTCCAGCACGGCGGTATCCAGCAGATTTTTCAGTCCGGTCTGGTAATGGCTGTTCAGCCATGCCGCGTGCAGAACGCGTTCACTGGGCTTACCGGAGATATCCGTATGATTCTCCAGCACGATTTTATCCTGGGTCAGCGTGCCGGTTTTATCGGTGCACAGAACGTCCATCGCGCCGAAGTTCTGAATGGCATCCAGATGTTTGACGATCACTTTTTGCTTGGACAGTTTCACCGCGCCGCGTGCCAGCGTCGAAGTGACAATCATCGGCAGCATTTCCGGCGTCAGGCCTACGGCGACGGAGAGCGCAAACAGCGCCGCTTCCCACCAGTCACCTTTGGTATAACCGTTAATGAGCAGCACCACTGGCGCCATCACCAGCATAAAGCGAATCAACAGCATACTGACGCGACTGATCCCCTTCTGGAACGCGTTTTGCTCGCTTTCCTGTTCGCTGACGCGCCCCGCCAGTTGACCAAACCAGGTATGGGCGCCGGTGGCGATAACCATCGCCTGCGCCGTGCCGCTCACCACGTTAGTGCCCATAAAGCACAGGGTATCGCGCTCAAGCGGGTTGCTTTGGCTGGCGTCGCGGGTGTGCGCCACTTTCTCCACTGGCAGCGATTCGCCGGTTAATGACGCCTGAGCAACAAACAGGTCTCGCGCCTGAATCACCCGCAGATCGGCCGGGATCATGTCCCCCGCCGACAGCTTGATGATGTCGCCGGGCACCAGTTGATCGCCAGGCAGCTCCACCCAGCCGTTTTCCCCTTTCTCATTGATGACCCGCAGCACCGTCGCGGTGTTGCTGACCATCGCTTTCAGCGCGTCTACCGCTTTGGTGGAGCGCGCTTCCTGGACAAAGTTAAGCAGCGTGGAAATCACCACCATCAGAGCGATCACCCCGGCGGCGAACAGATCTTCCGTGGCATACGAGATCGCGCCCAGAAGAGTCAGCAACATATTGAACGGGTTGCGATAACAGGTCCACAGATGCTTCCACCACGGTGACGGTTTCTGGGTCGGCAGAAGGTTTTCACCGTGTTGTTCGCGGGCGGCGTTCACCTCTGCCACATTGAGTCCTTCCGGATGCGCATGAAACGTTTTCCATAGCGTCTTTTCATCCATCACGGCCACTTTCAGGCAGTGTTCACTCAGTGAAGAAGGTATCGGGGTGCTGGCAATCGACTGTGCATTAGGTAATGGATCGCGGTGCACCAGGCGATCGGGCAAATGGCGGCCAAGCCGGGCAAACAGCTGGCGAGTGATATTTTTAAACATAGGAAGCCCCTCCGCGCCAATAAGACAGGCGCAGAAATATCCTTCAGGCGTGGCAAAACCTTACCTGACAGGTAACATCATTTTTAAACAGGGACGTTAATGCGTCACTGTCTTACATCACCGGTAAGACAGCGAAAGGCAGGCTTACCGGAAAGCGCGTGTTCTCCAGGTCGGGAGAGGGGTGGGATCGGGATCCATAAAGCCTCCGGTAATTGAATGAGTTAGCTCACAGATAATAAGTTGTAGATCATAATATTTGTGGCATTTATGGCGTTATAATAACCCCCGGCAATTAAACAAAACATATACACAAAAACATTCGGTTCGCATCCCGGCAGAAAATGAACTACGCCAACGCAAAAGCAGCGTGAAGGATGACGTGTATAAACCAGACTTTGCCCATTGTGGTTTCTATAAGTAAAGTTACCCTCTTATCATCTTTTGTTGCGTACCACGGGAAAACAGGATGCAAAATCGGCTGACTATCAAAGACATCGCCCGCTTAAGCGGCGTGGGGAAATCCACCGTTTCCCGTGTGCTGAACAACGAAAGCGGCGTCAGTGAACGGACTCGCGAGCGTGTCGAAGCCGTGATGAATCAGCACGGATTTTCTCCTTCCCGTTCAGCCCGCGCCATGCGGGGCCAGAGCGATAAAGTCGTCGCCATCATTGTGACCCGTCTCGACTCCCTGTCGGAAAACCTTGCCGTACAGACGATGCTGCCGGTGTTTTATGAGCAGGGTTACGATCCGATCATGATGGAAAGTCAGTTTTCCCCGGAAAAAGTGGAAGAACACTTAGGTATGCTGAAACGCCGCAATATCGACGGCGTGGTGCTGTTCGGTTTTACCGGCATCACGGACACGATGATCGCCCCGTGGCAGGCATCGCTGGTGCTGCTGGCTCGTGATGCGAAAGGCTTTGCCTCCGTCTGCTACGACGACGACGGGGCGATTAAAATCCTGATGCAACGCCTGTACGATCAGGGGCATCGCCACATCAGCTTTCTCGGTGTGCCGCACAGCGACGTCACCACCGGGAAGCGCCGCCATGACGCCTATCTCGCGTTTTGCAAACAACATAAGTTACATCCCGTCGCGGCCCTGCCGGGTCTGGCGATGAAGCAAGGCTATGAGCATGCCGCGAGCGTCATTACACCAGACACTACCGCGCTGGTCTGCGCCACGGATACTCTCGCGCTCGGTGCCAGTAAATATTTGCAAGAACAGCGGGTCGATAATCTGCAACTGGCGAGCGTCGGTAATACGCCGCTGATGAAATTCCTGCATCCGGAGATCGTCACGGTCGATCCCGGTTATGCCGAAGCCGGACGCCAGGCGGCTTCCCAGTTGATCGAGCAGATCAACGGACGCAGCGAGCTGCGCCAGATCGTCATTCCTTCCACCCTTTCCTGAAGCATTGCTGATCGCTTTCTGAACGATAATTTGTGATCTTCGCTGCGTTTCGGGAACGTTCCCATTTTTAATTTTTTATCCCGGATATACTCTGTGGCCATCGCATAACCCCCCTTTTCACAGTCATCGCCACGAGGCTTCATGATGAGCAAAGTTAAACAAGCGGATATTGACCGGCTGATAGAGCTGGTAGGCGGGCGAGAGAATATCGCCACCGTGAGTCACTGTATTACGCGCCTGCGCTTTGTGCTGAATCAGCCAGCAAACGCCAGACCGAAAGAAATTGAAGCCTTACCGATGGTCAAAGGCTGCTTTACCAACGCCGGTCAGTTCCAGGTGGTGATTGGCACCGAGGTTGGCGATTATTACAAGGCGCTGCTGGCCACCTCCGGGCAGGCGCACGCCGATAAAGAGCAGGCGAAAAAAGCGGCTCGTCAGAACATGAAATGGCATGAGCAACTCATCTCCCATTTCGCTGAAATCTTCTTCCCGCTACTGCCGGCGCTGATTAGCGGAGGCTTGATCTTAGGTTTCCGCAACGTCATTGGCGACCTGCCAATGAGCAACGGCCAGACGCTGGCGCAGATGTATCCGGCGCTGAAAACGATTTATGACTTCCTGTGGCTGATTGGCGAAACCATCTTCTTCTATCTGCCGGTGGGCATCTGCTGGTCGGCGGTGAAAAAAATGGGCGGTACGCCGATCCTTGGCATCGTGCTTGGCGTTACGCTGGTATCGCCACAGTTGATGAACGCGTATCTGCTGGGGCAACAGGTACCGGAAGTATGGAACTTCGGGCTGTTCACCATCGCGAAAGTAGGCTATCAGGCGCAGGTCATTCCGGCGCTGCTGGCTGGCCTGGCGCTGGGCGTGATTGAAACGCGCCTGAAACGCATCGTGCCGGATTATCTGTATCTCGTGGTGGTGCCGGTGTGTTCATTGATCCTCGCGGTCTTCCTCGCTCATGCGCTGATCGGTCCGTTTGGCCGCTTGATTGGCGACGGTGTGGCCTTTGCGGTTCGCCATCTGATGACCGGCAGCTTCGCGCCGATTGGTGCCGCGCTGTTTGGCTTCCTGTACGCCCCACTGGTGATTACAGGCGTGCACCAGACCACGCTCGCCATCGACATGCAGATGATCCAGAGCATGGGAGGAACGCCGGTATGGCCGCTGATTGCCCTTTCCAACATCGCGCAGGCGTCTGCGGTGGTCGGCATTATTATCGCCAGCCGTAAACAGAACGAACGCGAGATCTCCGTTCCTGCCGCGATCTCCGCCTATCTCGGGGTCACTGAACCAGCAATGTACGGTATCAACCTGAAATACCGCTTCCCGATGCTCTGCGCAATGATCGGCTCCGGTCTCGCCGGTCTGCTCTGCGGCCTGTACGGGGTGATGGCGAACGGTATTGGCGTTGGCGGCCTGCCGGGCATCCTTTCTATCCAACCGACTTACTGGCAGGTCTACGCCGTCGCGATAGCCATCGCCATTGTCATCCCGATCGTGCTGACTTCTATGGTTTACCAGCGCAAATTCCGTCAGGGCACGTTACAGATTGTCTGATTTTATTCGGGGCGCACTTGCGCCCCTCGCATAACCAGGAATTGACTATGAATACCCTTCCCCACTGGTGGCAAAACGGCGTCATCTACCAGATCTATCCCAAAAGCTTTCAGGATACGACCGGCAGCGGCACCGGCGATTTACGCGGCGTGACGCAGCGCCTCGATTACCTGCATAAACTGGGCGTAGATGCCCTCTGGCTGACCCCGTTCTATATCTCACCGCAGGTGGATAATGGCTACGATGTCGCTAACTATACCGCTATCGATCCCGCTTACGGTACGCTGGATGACTTCGATGAACTGGTCGCCCAGGCGAAAGCACGCGGCATCCGCATTATTCTCGACATGGTGTTTAACCACACCTCCACGCAGCACGCCTGGTTTCGTGAAGCGCTCGACAAAGACAGCCCGTATCGCGAGTTTTACATCTGGCGCGACGGCACGCCTGATGCGCTGCCCAATAACTGGCACTCCAAGTTTGGCGGCAACGCCTGGCAATGGCATGCCCAGAGCGAACAGTATTATCTGCACCTCTTCGCCCCGGAACAGGCGGACCTGAACTGGGAAAACCCTGCCGTCCGCGCCGAGCTGAAAAAAGTCTGCGAATTCTGGGCCGATCGCGGCGTGGATGGCCTGCGCCTGGACGTCGTCAACCTGATCTCCAAAGATCAGCGCTTCCCCAATGACCTGGACGGCGACGGTCGCCGTTTTTATACCGATGGGCCGCGAGCGCATGAATTTTTGCATGAGATGAACCGCGACGTCTTTACGCCGCGCAAGCTGATGACGGTCGGTGAAATGTCCTCCACCACGCTGGAACATTGCCAGCGCTACGCCGCGCTCGACGGTAGCGAACTGTCGATGACCTTCAATTTTCATCACCTGAAGGTCGATTATCCCAATGGAGAGAAATGGACGCTGGCGAAGCCCGATTTTGTCGCACTGAAGACCCTGTTCCGCCACTGGCAGCAAGGAATGCACAACGTCGCGTGGAATGCGCTGTTCTGGTGTAACCACGATCAGCCGCGCATTGTGTCGCGCTTTGGTGACGAAGGCGTATATCGGGTGCCGGCCGCGAAAATGCTGGCGATGGTGCTGCACGGTATGCAGGGCACACCGTACATCTATCAAGGGGAAGAGATCGGCATGACCAATCCTCACTTCACCCGGATCACCGACTACCGCGATGTGGAAAGCCATAACATGTTTGCCGGGCTGCGGGCGGAGGGTCGCGATGCCAATGAACTGCTGGCAATCCTGGCCAGTAAATCCCGTGACAACAGCCGTACGCCAATGCAGTGGAATAACCGCAAGAACGCCGGTTTCAGCCAGGGTGAACCGTGGATCTCCCTGTGCGATAACTACGCGGACATCAACGTGGAGAACGCGCTCGGCGATAATTCGTCGGTGTTTTATACCTATCAACGGCTGATTGCGCTGCGTAAATCCGAACCTGTGTTGACCTGGGGTGACTATCAGGATCTGTTACCAGACAGCCCACACGTATGGTGTTATCAGCGCGAGTGGCAAGGACAGCGGCTGCTGGTCATTGCCAATCTGAGCGGTGAATGTCAGGCCTGGTTCCCGGAATCGTACCGGGGTAACTGGCAGGTGTTGATGCACAACTATGATGAAGTTTCACCACTGCCAACGGCGATGACGCTGCGTCCTTTCGAAGCGATCTGGTGGTTGCAGAAGTCATAAACTGAACACATTTTGCCCGGCAAACTCTCGATGCCGGGCAAAAAGGTCGCCCCGCGTTAGCTTACTGTTTTTGTTGAATAAATAATCAGATTTTTCTATATCACAATTTACAATCGCTATAACGCCCGCCAACTGTACGCTCTGCTTTTTACCTTGCGCTATATCAAAAAAATCGCAAACACTTTTGATGCAAATCACTATATATAGAACTTAAAATGCAATCCGCCCCAACATGTTGTATTAATCAACTACATTTACAACAACAATGATGTCCACAGTCAAGGTGACTTTGTGGATAACATGGGACTGGATTGCGGGAAGTGATTGGATAGAGAGATGAATAACCATATCAACGCCTCCCGAGCCTCTGTGGATAACCTGTTCTTATACATTATGGAGTGATCATGACACCGCATGTGATGAAACGAGATGGCTGTAAAGTGCCGTTTAAATCAGAGCGCATCAAAGAAGCCATTCTGCGTGCAGCTAAAGCAGCGGGAGTCGATGACGCAGATTACTGCGCCACCGTCGCAGAAGTCGTTAGCAGCCAGATGGACGCGCGTAGCCAGGTCGATATTAATGAGATCCAGACGGCGGTTGAAAACCAACTGATGTCAGGCCCTTACAAGCAGCTGGCGCGCGCCTACATTGAATATCGCCATGACCGTGATATTCAGCGAGAGAAACGCGGTCGTCTGAACCAGGAAATTCGCGGCCTGGTAGAACAGACCAATTCCGCGTTGCTCAATGAAAACGCCAATAAAGACAGTAAAGTCATCCCGACCCAGCGCGACCTGCTGGCCGGTATCGTCGCCAAACACTACGCCCGTCAGCATCTGCTGCCGCGTGATGTGGTACAGGCGCACGAGCGCGGTGATATTCACTACCATGATCTCGACTATTCCCCGTTCTTCCCGATGTTCAACTGCATGCTTATCGATCTCAAAGGGATGCTGACGCAGGGCTTTAAGATGGGTAACGCAGAAATCGAGCCGCCAAAATCCATCTCTACCGCCACCGCCGTGACCGCGCAAATCATCGCGCAGGTCGCCAGCCATATTTACGGCGGCACCACCATTAACCGTATTGATGAAGTACTGGCGCCATTCGTGACTGCCAGCTTTAACAAGCACCGTAAGACGGCGGAAGAGTGGCAAATTCCGGATGCCGACGGCTACGCGCATTCCCGTACCGAGAAAGAGTGCTACGACGCCTTCCAGTCTCTGGAGTATGAGGTCAATACGCTGCATACCGCCAACGGCCAGACGCCATTTGTGACCTTTGGTTTCGGCCTGGGCACCAGTTGGGAATCGCGCCTGATTCAGCAGTCCATTTTGCGTAACCGTATCGCCGGTCTGGGCAAAAATCGCAAAACCGCCGTGTTCCCGAAACTGGTGTTTGCGATTCGTGACGGCCTGAACCACAAATTTGGCGATCCGAACTACGACATCAAACAACTGGCGCTGGAGTGTGCCAGCAAGCGCATGTATCCGGACATCCTGAACTACGATCAGGTCGTGAAAGTCACCGGTTCGTTCAAAACCCCGATGGGCTGCCGCAGCTTCCTCGGCGTGTGGGAAAACGAGAAAGGCGAACAGGTTCACGATGGGCGTAACAACCTCGGCGTGATAAGCCTTAACCTGCCGCGTATCGCGCTGGAAGCAGGTGGTGATGAGCCGACGTTCTGGAAACTGCTGGACGATCGTCTGACGCTGGCGCGTAAAGCGCTAATGACCCGTATTGCCCGTCTGGAAGGCGTTAAGGCTCGCGTCGCGCCGATCCTCTATATGGAAGGCGCCTGCGGCGTACGTCTGAAAGCCGATGATGATATCGCGGAAATCTTCAAAAACGGTCGTGCATCGATTTCACTGGGCTACATTGGTATCCACGAAACCATCAACGCGCTGTTTGGTGATACGCATGTCTACGACAGCGAAGCGCTGCGCGCGAAAGCGGTTGCCATTGTTGAGCATCTGCGTCAGGCCGTCGATAAATGGAAAGAAGAGACCGGCTACGGCTTTAGCCTGTACAGCACGCCGAGTGAAAACCTGTGTGACCGCTTCTGCCGTCTGGATACCGCCGAGTTTGGCGTCGTGCCGGGCGTCACCGATAAAGGATACTACACCAACAGTTTCCACCTCGATGTGGAGAAGAAGGTGAACCCGTACGACAAAATCGATTTTGAAGCGCCTTACCCGCCGTTGGCGAGCGGTGGCTTCATTTGCTATGGCGAATACCCGAACATCCAGCACAACCTGAAAGCGCTGGAAGATGTCTGGGACTACAGCTATCAGCATGTGCCGTATTACGGCACCAATACGCCAATCGATGAATGCTACGAGTGCGGCTTTACCGGTGAGTTCGAATGCACCAGCAAAGGCTTCACCTGTCCGAAATGCGGTAATCACGACGCGGCACGCGTGTCGGTAACCCGCCGCGTCTGCGGTTATTTAGGCAGCCCGGACGCACGTCCGTTTAACGCCGGTAAACAAGAAGAAGTGAAGCGTCGCGTTAAACATTTAGGGAATGGGCAGATCGGTTAATTTCCGTTTGCAAAGGCCGTAGGCCTGATAAGACGCCATCGCGTCGCCATCAGGCATCACAATGTTGCCGGATGGCGGTGCAAGCACCTTATCCGGCCTACTACCGCTAACTACAGTTCCAATGTCGTGGTTTTCCTCTAAGCAGTTGGTGTTGTAGCAAGGCGGCAAACGAACGAATCCCGGGGAGCTTACATCAGTAAGTGACCCGGGTGAGTGAGAGCGGCCAACACAGCTACAGCGCCAAATGCAACGAGGAAAAATGAATTATCACCAGTATTATCCCGTCGATATCGTTAACGGCCCCGGTACCCGCTGCACCCTGTTTGTTTCAGGGTGCGTGCACGAATGCCCTGGCTGCTACAACAAAAGCACCTGGCGGCTGAATTCCGGTCAGCCATTCACAAAAGCAATGGAAGACCAGATCATTAGCGATCTAAACGATACGCGGATCCACCGCCAGGGGATCTCCCTTTCCGGCGGCGATCCGCTTCATCCGCAGAACGTACCGGATATCCTGAAGCTGGTGCAGCGCATTCGTGCTGAATGTGCAGGTAAAGATATCTGGGTGTGGACCGGCTATAAGCTGGATGAACTCAACGCCGCGCAAATGCAGGTTGTGGACCTCATTAACGTGCTGGTGGACGGCAAATTTGTGCAGGATCTGAAAGACCCGGCGCTGATCTGGCGCGGCAGCAGCAACCAGGTTGTCCATCATTTACGGTAAACACTATGGCGGACAGCATCTGCTTTCCGTCTTTCCTGCCCCTCCCATCAAAAACGACTCACACACTCCATCGCCACCGCTTTAAACTCGGCGAAGTTTTGGCTGCCGCACAGTCGCGTCATAGCGCGTTCACGCAGGAAAGTGACAAAGATATCGTAGATGGCCATTGCCTCTTCGTACTCGCTTTTACTGATAGCGAGTAAAAAGATCACATGTGCGGTTTCGTCCCCCCAGGCGATACCCTGCGGGGCGAGCACCGTGTAGACCACCGTTTTTTTCGCCAGCAGTCCGAGGGCGTGCGGCAGCGCAATGCTGTCACCGAGCATCGTGCTGACAATCGCCTCACGTTCCACCACCGAATCGAGGAATTCCGCGTCGACAAACCCTTCACGCTGCAACTGATCGCACAAGGTTTTAAACAGCGTCTGCTGGTCCATCTCGCCTTCGATAATACGAAAATGCGCGGCATCGAAGTATTTGTTCAGCATCCACGGACGGGTTCTGTCTACCAGCACTAACTTACCGATCTGCTCCAGTTGATAGTCGGTAGGAAACGGGGCGATCTGCACGACCGGCTTGTCTTTCTCACCGATCCGCGCCGTGGCGATCACAAAGTCCTCCGCGATACTCTCGCGCTGTTCGTAATCACGCAGCGTCAGCGTGTTTACAATCTCGATCTGCGGATATTTGCGCGCCAATACCGCTTCAATCATCCGCACCATCGCATTTCCCGTGTCGCAGACCAGCAGAACTTTTGGCTGCCGCTGGTAACCGATGTTGTAACTACGTTCAAGCCCAACGCCGATGTGTAACACCAGAAAGCCGATCTCGTTTTCGCTGATGGCGTAAGGGGTGTATTTACCCCAACTGGAGACTGCCGCCAGGGTCATATCCCATGCCATGGGATAGTGTTGCTTGATGTTCTCCAGCAGTGGGTTCGGGATCATGATCTGATAGCGCACCCGGGTGATCATCGTTTTGATGTGAGTGAGTAAATCCGCATGAAGCTGGTTATCATTCAACAGGTTATAGTTGTACTGGCTGTTGATAAACCGCAGGATGTAATTGACCAGCGCTTCCTCGTCGTCGGCATTGATCGCACTGGGCGCAATCTCCTGCACCTGCCGCGCCGCGATATGTACCTTCAGCCAGTTCTCTTCCGACACCGACAGCGGATGATTTGCCAGATACTGCACGACAGCGGCAATCTCACGCGCCGCCAGGCACACGTTCTCTTCCACCTCTTCGTTGGTGAATTCCGACAACGGATACCCTTCGCTGATACGGCGTACCGCGACCGCGCAGTACAGACGTAAAAACAGCTCGCCTTCGTCAGTAAGGCGAATATGGAAGCGATTGAAAATCTCCTCAAGCAGCGGTTGAAGCTGCGATGGCACCCCGGCATACAGCGCCTCTTCGGTCACCAGCGGATTAGCGGGATCCTGCTGCGCCAGCGTCCAGAGAAGGTCGGTCAGGCAGGCGCGGATCGCCATCTCGCTGCCGAACAGTTTCATGCCATGGCGCGGACGCGTTTCCAGCGTCAAATGATAGCGTTGCAGCCATTCACGCACTTCTGCCATGTCGTTTTGTAGCGTCGCCCGACTGACAAACCATTCATCAGCTAAATCTTCGAGTTTGAGAGAAAAGGCGGATGTCAGAAAACGTACCATCAGGTAATGTACGCGTTCCTGACTGGTGCGCGGAATTCGCAGCGCGCTGGGCTGCTGCGATTGCAGGGACTGATAGCTTGCCGGGTCATCGATCCTGAGCTGATAACCGTTGCCCCGGCTGAGGATAAACTGCGCGCCGTGCTGAGTCAGCAGGGCGTTGAGCGCTGTAATATCAGCACGAACAGTTCGTGTGGAAACCGACAACCGCTGCGCCAGCTCATCCTGCGGCAGCGTCTCGTTTTGCAACATCGTAAACAGTTGCGCCAAACGTTGGTTGGGGAATCGCACATCACTCTCCTCGTTTTTAACCTACACACGCCCTGGTCAGCGCCAGCAACTGGCGCACATCGTCCGGACGGGTGTTTCCGCTTACCTTATCAATAATAGAACTATAAATGTGAGGAATGATTTTACTGACGCCCGCGTCGAGGGCAATTTGCAGAATCTCAGCGTAGTTTTCCAGATCGATCCCGCCGGTTGGCTCCAGCCAGAAATCATGACGCGCACAGGCTTCAGCCACCGCGTTAAACTCGTCACGGCATTTCAGACCGCCCATCGGGAAGTATTTGATCGAGCTACCGCCCATATCTTTCAGCAGCGCGATAGCCGTTTCGACCGGGACAATGCCGTCCGCCGCTTTGCTACTCAGCGGCCCGGTGAAAATTTTGACCAGACCAGGCGTACCAGTCGGCGATACCAGACCATTGACCACCGTCTCACTCTGCCCGAGCAGGGCGCGGCTGGTTGCCACGCCGGTGAACACCTGGTTGACGTGTTGCGGCTGAACCTGGCGAGAGATTTCACTGACCATCGCCGACTGGTTCGGATCGCCCGCCCCCAGCCCTACGGAGAGCGCATTGTGGATAAGTGCCGCGTAGTCACGCATATCCGCCACCGCGCTTTCGACATCCGGGTAATTTTTGGAGAGTACACCCACCAGCACATGACCTTCCGCCGCGTCGTAAATGTCACGCGCGTTCTCTTTCGAGCCGGCCAGTACATTCAGGCAGACGCGATCGCGATAAAAGTTCGGGGTCAATTTCATGCTTGTTTCTCCTGATTAATCACGTCGCCAATCCGGCGCGCCACAATGTCCAACTGTGCACGATCAACACTGCGCACATCTGCTTCAATAATTCCTTCGTTGGCTTTGTAACCACGGAAGTAAATCGCGTATTCACCCTGCTTGAGGGCTTCCACCAGTTCGCCTGTCGCGATGCCGGTAACAGCTTCATCAAACTTAATTTCTGCGCGGGCGATATCCCGTCCCGCGCTGTCCCACACCACGCGAGCGGTCACACCGTTGAGCGCATTCAGCGCATCAATAAACGGCGTCATTTTTTCCACCATCTCCGCGCCGCTCTCTTTCTGCGCATTCAAATAGAGTTCAATGGCACAGGTCAGGCCGAGAATCCCCTCTTTGCCGACCTTCATCGCCCGACCAATACCCGCCGTCTGGCGTTTCACCCACTCGACGTACTGGGTTTTGCCGATGACCAGTCCGCTGGTAGGGCCTTCGATCGCCTTCGCGCCGCTGTAGATCACCAGATCGGCCCCCGAACGGTAGTAGCACTGCAGATCTTCTTCCGCCGCCGCATCAACAATCAGCGGCAGATTGTGTTTACGCGCCACGACGACGGCCTGCTCAACGCTGAGCATGCTTTTTTGTACACAGTGGTGGGATTTGATGTAAAGAATCGCCGCCGTGCGCGGGGTGATTGCCGCCGCCAGCTGTGCGGCAGAGCATTCATTGGCATATCCGGCTTCCACCAGCTTGCCACCGCCCAGCGCCACCATCGTGCCAACCGGCGCACCAAAGTTAACGTTGTGCCCTTTCGGCAGCACGATTTCGTTATTCTCAATCGGTGTGATGTGCAGGTTCTCCAGCAGCCAGTCGCTGTCCTGGACCAACACGGCGGCCACCGACTGAGCAATGCCCGCAGACGCACAGGAAACCACCGTCGCCCCTTCCACATCCAGCAGCTTCGCAATGTATTCCCCGGTTTTATTCACCAGATCTTTCATCTCAAAGTACTGGTTCATACCGGCCATCGCCGCTTCCACCACTTCCGGGCGCGGCGTGGACACGCCCAGCGCCGTCATTCGTCCGGAGGTATTAATTACCTGCTTTAAATGGTATTTCTCAAAAATCGAAGGCATGTTCCGCGCTCCCTTGTTCGGTCATATAGCCCTTGCCCGCACGTATTGCGGCAAGCGGCACCAGCAGTTTTTCAGCCTGTAAGCTGTCATTTTCGGCATCGTTCAGCACGGTTGGCTGACGCTTCAGCGTAAAGAGGGTTAAGTCAGCGTCCAGACCTGGCTGGAGACGACCTTTGGATTTCAGACGCAAGCCGTCGGCGGCATTCGCCGTCACACAGTTGATGACCTGCGGCAGCGACATCCCGATGGCGAGGAATTTCGACATCACATTCGCCAGCGAATGCACCGGGCCGCTGATACGGTTGCGGCAATAGATATCAGAACTGATGGTGTGCGGCAGAATGCCTAAGCTGATGGCACGTTTCGCCACCGCAAAACTCAGGCTGGCCGTGCCGTGCCCGACGTCCAGACGCACGCCTCGCTGAATCGCCCGGGTGACCGAGGCGCGCAGTTCACCCTCCGGCGTCAGAATGCGATTGGGTTTTCCGTTGTAGCAGTGGGTGATGATATCGCCCGCCGTCAGGCGCTCCGCGATCTCATCCAGATTCGGCGGGTTATTGCCAATGTGGACCATCAGGGGCAAATCACCGTTCGCTTGCTGCATCGCTTTGGCACGTTCCAGCGGCGTGATGCCATTTTCACCCACCACGCTGCTGCTCATACGCGCTTTCAGGCCGACGATGAAATCAGGGTAGCGTTTCACCGCCTGCTGTACCGCGTCGGCATCGATGTTGGCCATATTCGCCAGTTCGTTTTGTGCAATCAGCCCGACGCGGGAGATATTCAGAAGTGCATAGACTTCCGTCGCGGCGTCGCGCGTGAGGGCATAGAAATCATCAATATCATCGGCACCGGTACTGCCCGCATCCACAACGGTCGTCACGCCGGTGGCAATGCCTACGCTGTCCGGTTCGTCGTGATAAATCGGGGAATTTGGATAACAGTGAACGTGGGAATCAATCCATCCGGCGCTGACGTAGTACTCGCCGTTGAGCTCAACGGTTTTCACCGCCGGGTCGTTTATCTCACCTAACGCGGCGATTTTGCCGTCCTTCAGGGCGATATCACAGACCGTATCGTCAACCAGACGCGCACGGCGAAGGAGTAAATCAAACATGTCTCTCTCCTTTTGCCGGATAGCGGCATAACCACCCTATCCGGCCAACAAAGACGCGCTTATCCGTAGGCCTGATAAGCGCTTTGCCATCAGGTAATTAGCTAATCGCAATCGGGAAGATTGAACCTAAAATCATGGCGCCAAGGATAGCGCCCCCGGTGATCGGTTTCTGCCAGATGTAAAACAGCAGTGCGCCGACCAAAGAACCCACGCCGATAGGGATCGACGCCGTCATCGCGCTGAGGATGATCAAGGGGCCGAGGAAACGCCCCGAGGCGTTACCGGCACCCATCATCACGTCCGCCCCGTAGGTCGAGTCACTCTGATTGATGGTGAACTTACGCGCCAGGATAATGACGTAACCAATCGCCAGGCCAATCGCCAGCCCCGTAGCGAGAGAAGCGATAAAGTTCTCAACCGGGAACACAATGCCTGCGCCCAACAACAGCGCCGGAACCCCCAGACCAACGCCGGTCTGAATCGCACCGCCGATATCCAGAATCCCCACCAGGGAGCCTTCGATAATGCGGGCGAACAGGAAGCTGGCACCAAACGCGGCCACTGCGCCGTACGATCCGGTATCAATCCCCGCTTTCAGCATCGCCACGAACGCCACTTCGTTAAACGCGCCAATCCCGTACAGGTAGTACATGTGCGTCCCGGCAAACACGCCGGAGGAGAGCAAGCCAACGAAGATCGGGAACGACCAGTCGGCAAACCAAAAACCTTTATTCTGTTCCATTGTGGCCTCCGTTATTTGCCGCTAAGCGAGTTGTGGATCAGTTCGAGCCAGTTCGGCACGGTCATGTGGAAGGATTCGATCATCTTCATGTCGAAGCCACGGAAGAAGCCGCTCAGGACGAACAGCAGAACGATGGCCGCCATCATCACTTTGGTCACATGGTTCCAGCCGCTCTCTTCAACGCCTTTACCAATCAGGATGCCGAGGACCAGACCCGGTACGGCGTTACCCATGATCAACTGTGCCGCGCCGCCGAAAACGGTTGCCCAGAAGCCTGATTTCTTACCGGCATCGATCGCCGCCAGCCAGAAGATCACCGGCATCACGGTGTTGACCAGCAGGTTTGCCGCAGGGACCAGCACCTTAACGGCGGTCACCTGCAACGCTTCCGGTACGGAAGAAGCCGTGAGGTTCAGGAAGGTCACGACGATCATGCCGATGACGCCGCAGGCAATCGCCATTTTTTTCGGGTCATGCAGCGTTTCACCGACGTTACGGTTTTTGATCATCAGCGCTGCCGCGCCCCAGTTAGGAATGATGCGGTGATCCACGTCCTGTGTGAACGAGCCCGCCGCAACGGATGAGGCCCAGGCGTTGAAGAAAAAGCCCAGACCAAACGAGAAGTGAGAAGCCGGATCCCCTTCGCAGGAATTCAGTTCCCCCAGAGTTCGAAACGCACCCATCCCCTGTGTTGTAGGCGCATGAAACATGCGTGCAGCCCCGGCCCCCACACCCACGCCGACGAGGGCACCGATGATGAGCGATTTTATTAAAATTATCAGGAACATAATTATGCCTTCTTAACAAGAATCAGCGTTGCGAGACAAAATCCACCTTGTCCAGATTGATGGCTGTCACGTTGACGGTCACATCCAGCTCCACGCTGTAAGTGCGTCGTTCCCGGCGCAGAAAGAAGAACAAAAACGCTTCTTTGCGCACCGCTTCACGCGCTTGAACAACCTGCACATCCTGTGGCTCAATACGCAGTAAAATGTGCGGCGATGCCTTCATGACCGCGGCCTGAACGTGGTTCAGGGCATCGGCAAAGGCGCGCGCTTTGGCTTCGCCTTTACCGGTGACTCTCACCGTTGTGGTGAATTGTTCTTTCATACTTACGCGCCGTATTTTTTCTGCCACGCCTGGACCAGGCGCTCGCCAAGCTCTTCTTTATCCATAAAGCCGAACCCCAGCACGTTGCAGCCTTCGTTAATCGCCGTTACGCCTTCATCCACAGAGCGCATCCCATATTTGGCTTTGTAACCGTATTTGTTCTGTGCAGTGATGGCGCCCGCGCCGCCGCTGCCGCAAAAAGAGATGCCGAACGTGGCGTTTTCCGCTTTCATCACGTCCCCCAGTTTCATATCCGCAGCAACGCCCGGTACTACCACCGCACGACCACCGGCTTTCTCGACGCCTGCCGCCACTTTCTGGCCTTTACCCAGACGATCGCCAATCACGACTGTAATCTGTTCCATGTTGTTGCTCCTTAAAGGTTGTCTTTCGCGACTTCAAAGTGGACGGACAGCAGCCAGGCTTCTTCCTCGGGAAGGTTGCCAAACGCTGCGACCACGTCGCGGGCAAGCGCCATTGAGTCGGCTGAAATTTCATCAAACAAACTGGCTTCCACTTCCGGCAAAGGCTCGCCGGTCACCGACCGGTGCGCCATGGCGCGAACGTGAGACGTCAGCATTTGTTCCTGTACGGCGTTGGGAATGATGTGATGTTCACGCAGCAAGGCATACACTTGCGCCAGCATGCGATCGGCCAGTTCACCAATCTGCGCCACCTGTTCCCCCATGTCGTTCATTACTGCTCCGTTATTCACTCGTCTTACCCCGTTAATGGCTCTGAGTTAAAACTAGCGGTGGGGGTAAAAAGTTTGTAGCGAGTTGTTTTCCACTTCGAAGTGGAAAGGCGAGTGGCAATAGTGATCTGTTCCACAGAAAAGGGGGTTTTGATGATTTATCGCTGGAAAAGTGTGATTTTATTCACAGATATCAACGGCGTTTCGTTGCGACGCCAGCAGAGAAGAAAGTCTGAAACTGTGAGCAAAGAGCGATTTTCAACCATAGTATCCAAAAGACTTATGACGAATCTCTGCGAGGCGCTACGCATAGGCTAAACCCCACGCTGGCACGGAATTTGTGATTACAAGAAAATACGGTGATGGCTATGCGTCCCCATCATAAAGAGGAAACACCTAAATTAGCCTATAAGCTAATTTAGCTTTTATGCTAATATTTTATCAGGGAGAGATGCCGTGTTTACCGTCATGCTGCATGTCGATGTTGCCAGCGAGCTGGCAAGTTTACCGCCCACCGTCAGGGCAAAAATGATTCGCTTGATTGATAAGTTAAAAATCAATGCGACTGCATTACGGGAACCCGACAGCAAACCTCTCGGTGCTGGTCTGTTTGAGATTCGCACAATGGGAACCGAGCCAGGCCGTGGTCTGTATGTCTATCAGAAAGGCAAAACCATCTATCTGTTACGCGTGTTCATTAAGAAAACGCAGAAAACGCCCAAACAAGAAATGATGCTAGCCTTCGAAAGGCTGGAGGAGATGCTCAATGAGCAAGAAAACTAAAAGCGTCGCCTGGGACGACGTCAGAGCAGACCTGATGTCCGATCCTGATGTACAAGCCGCAATGGAAGTGGAAGAGCGGAAGGCACGTCTACAAGCTATGCTCGCACAATGGCGTAAACACGCGGGATTAACTCGCGCGCAAGTTGCTGAAAGAATGGGGGTTACGCCGCCAACAGTCTCCAGGATGGAAGCGAATATTATCAAGGCCAGTCTGGAAACGATTGTCCGTTACGCCAGAGCCTGCGGAATTAAACATCCGCAAATCATCCTGTGACGGTCACCTGATGTCCCTCTGGAGACATCAGGTGAGCAAGACAATTAACGATACTTCTTGTGATATGCGTTGCGGGTGGTTTTGAATTGTTCCGCCGCGGCCTGCGCTTCTTTGACCTTCCCTTCGTTTGCCAGCTTCAGCGCACCGTCGATCTGGCCGACCAGAATGTCGAAACCATGACGGAAATCTTTCATTTCCGGGCTATCTGAGGCCTTGCTTTCCAGTTTTGGCGGCGTCGCTTTTTGCGCGTCCAGCGCAGCGGCGCGCATTTTGGTTAACGCATCGGTCACTTGCGTCGCGTTATCCGCTTTTTCGATTACCTTCAGGTTATCGTTAAGCGTTTCCATATTATCTTCCAGATCAGCGGCGAACACGGAAGAGCCCAAAACTAACGTTGAAGCTGCGATGATTGCTAACAGATGTTTACGCATTGCTCACTTCCTTTTTTTTATTGTTATGGCGCGGCAGGTCGCGCCATGGATGTTTACTGCCCGGCGATTTTCATCTCCGGCAACAGTACTGAACCACACTGTATATTGCTACGTGTTTCAATATCGTTACCAATCGTCACAATATTGCGCCACATCTCTTTTAAATTTCCGGCGATGGTAATTTCGCTCACAGGGTATTGAATTTCCCCGTTTTCAACCCAGAAACCGGCTGCGCCGCGGGAATAATCCCCGGTAATGCCGCTCACGCCCTGGCCCATCAGTTCAGTGACCACCAGACCGGTGCCCATCTCTTTAAGCATCTGCTCAAAGTTCAGTCCTTGTCCGGCAATACGCCAGTTATGAATGCCGCCCGCATGACCGGTGCTTTTCAGCCCCAGCTTACGTGCGGAGTAGTTGGTCAGCAGCCATTGAGTCAGAACGCCGTCTTTCACAATGTCACGACGTTCCGTGCGCACGCCTTCGCTGTCAAACGGTGAGGAGGCCAGTCCTTTCAGCAGGTGCGGATGCTCCTCAATGGTCAGCCATTCAGGCAGAATTTGTTTGCCCAGCGAATCCAGCAGGAACGTGGATTTGCGGTACACCGAACCGCCCGCAATTGCGCCAACCAGATGTCCAATCAGCCCGGTCGCCACTTCGTTAGCAAAAATCACCGGCGCTCTCATGGTCGAGAGTTTACGCGGAGACAGGCGGGATAACGTGCGGCGAGCACAGTCTGCGCCTACCCATTCCGGCGTTTGTAGATCGCCCATCGCGCGACCAATGGTGTAGGCGTAATCACGCTCCATATCGCCGTTTTCTTCGGCAATTACGCAACTGGACAGTGAATGGCGGGTGGAGCAATAGCCCTGCAACATACCGTGGCTGTTGCCGAACACTTTAATGCCATAGTGGCTGTTAAAACTGCCGCCTTCCGTATTGGTGATGCGTTTGTCGGCCTGCAAAGAGGCCTGTTCAGCACGCGCTGCCAGTTCGATGGCTTCGTCCGGGGAAATGTCAGCCGGGTGGAACAGGTCCAGATCCGGCGCGTCAAAAGCCAGCAGTTCTTTGTCGGCCACACCGGCGCACGGATCCGGTGAAGTGTAGCGCGCGATATCCAGCGCCGCCTGGACGGTACGGGCAATCGCCTGTGGGCTTAAATCGGTCGATGAGGCGCTGCCTTTACGGTTCTGATGGTAGATGGTAATCCCCAGCGCACCATCGCTATTGAATTCGACATTCTCCACGTCACCATAACGGGTGCTGACACTGATGCCGGTCGTTTTGCTTACGGCGACTTCCGCCCCGTCCGATTTGCCTGAGGCTAACTCCAGCGCTGTCGAAACTGCTTCTTCCAGAATCTTACGCTGCGCTTCAACTTGTGAGATTACTTTCATCGCAAATGCCATAATGTAGAGAGAGTTTCTTTGAAGTCTAACAGAGAACCGTTTTTCAGTGCGCATCTTAACTGGTAACATTAGCCTCTTTTTTTAAGGAGCCTGACATGACAAAGCAGCCCGAAGACTGGCTCGACGACGTTCCCGGTGATGACATCGAAGACGAAGACGATGAAATTATCTGGGTCAGCAAAAGTGAAATTAAACGCGA
>PPYF01525191.1_pt1 | contig 32858 bp, 24 predicted proteins | sample 1559871 | NCBI WGS metagenome assembly PPYF01 (sample SAMN08240021, study PRJNA423297) | Human gut metagenome, whole genome shotgun sequencing project.
CACGCCTTAGAAGGGCGTTGCTCTATCCAGCTGAGCTACGGAACCATCCTTATTTGCGGATGCAAAGGTAGTGCTTTTTGCGAGAACTCAAAAACTTTTCGATACTTTTTTATTCATATTTTTCTTTATAGCTAGAAATCAGCAATTTATAAAAGTACTATTCAGAACCCTGTTCTAGGGTTGAATTATTTTTTCTTATCCCGATATCCCATATATCATATATCTTATTTATCTTTGTGCCTGTCAAATATAAAATCAAAAACTATGTTGAGTCGTATTATCGTATTGGTCATAGCCGGAGTTGCTGTCGTTTATATCGTCCGCTTTATAGATAACTTCTTGTCCCAGCACAGAAGAAAATATTAAATAAGATATATATCCAATCAGGAGAAGTTCATTTAAAACTTCTCCTTCCGTTCAAATTCACCTTCTTCGGTGTAATACTTCCATGTGCCTTTAGGCTGATTATTTGAATATTTTCCACGAAGCTTGAGCTTTCCATTTTCGTGATATTCACGGTAACGTCCGTGACGTTTTCCTTCTTTCACTTCCGCTTCGCTTTTCAGTGCTCCTTCCGGATAGAACTCACGCAGAACATTTCCTTCAAACTTCTCAATATAGAAACGCTTTAACTCGCTCATCTGCTCCTTTTCGGTCACAGCCTCTTCGTCCATATCCTGATCTTCCTCATCGCTGACAACGGCAACTACCTCTTCCGGCTCGTATGGACGGTAATCCATCACATACTGCAGAGAAGCCAGATTGTTATCTCCGATCACCTGCATCGTCCAGTAAGGGAATGAATACAAGACATCTTTATTCGATTGTATTTCATTCCATGTAGCAGGATTCATCATAGGTTTCAATTGTGAGTAGAACTTGTGCATATCTGTATACAAGAAGATTGTGGAACTTGATTTCATATACGAATAAGCATCCTTAAATCCTGCATTATTCTTCAGTAAATTCTTCTGCTCATAGTCTTCTACAAAAGAAAGCAAGGAAGCAGCTTTATTACTGAAAACGACGTAATCATCCACATAAGTATAATATGGCTTCTCAAATTTATCAAACAGCTTTCCGAAGAACAGACGGAAGAAACCTTTCATTTCAACATAATTGATTTCAAAGTCCTTATAATTAACAGACTTTATCTTAACCGGAGACCGGCGTTTGATCTTCTTTTCAATAAACTCCATATTCTTACGGGCGTCTTTGATGCTTTTTGCCCGAATAGCCAGAATCACTTCAGGATCATGTCCTAATAACCCCGGTTCGGATTGTGTTATGGCAAACTCTCCGGACATCCAGCTCAGGAAGTTCTCTTCCAGAGAAATACCAAACAGGCTTTCTATCTTTTTCCGTGAACTCTGATAAGAGTCATACAACAGTTTATCATGAACAGACAGAGCGTTCTCCAGTTCCTTCACGAAAGTTACCGGACTATCAAAGCCGATATTTGTATAAAGAGCCGTTCGCCCGGACAAAATCTCGTGAGCTTTCATTTTATGCTTTCCCGAATTCAGCAAGGCAGTGATATAAGGATCCACCGAATCTTTCTTCAACGTATAACCTTTCACCTCCATCCGGTCTTTATCCATATTCAGGTAAAGACCCGCAAAATTCATAGAATTACTGAACAGATCGACATATTCATTTCTCACTCCCAGATAAATGGACATAAACTGAGGAATACGGGCATAGTTGATAAATACCCTGACAAGCCCTTTACCGGAAACTAATTTTTCCGTTTCAATAAAAGACTGGTCAAGTCCGATCTTAGGCTTATTACGGGAGTTGATGGCAGATTCAACAAGGCCGGAAGTATAAGAACCTACCAGGTGATTATCCACAAAAGCAGTATAAAAGACATCACGGGTATCCGGATCACGCATTTCAAGAATGTTAATTCCATTATGCATTCGATTAGTGACAGTAAAGCCGGACATTGCCAGCACTGTTTCGACCTGATCTTTCAATAAATCCATTTTAGAAGCTTTCTGCATATCTACTATAAGCAGAAAATCCCAATCGGTAGCGCGGGTTTTATGAAGTGAGATAAGCAGATCCCGCTGACCGACCAGTGATAACAGTACTTTATTGCTTTTGACAACCGAGTCAAGCTTTTCCACGCTCTTCGCAACTTCTTCAAATGATTTCGCTTTTCTCAGACATTGCCAGGTTTCGCTTCCACTAAACTTTTCCCAATCTTCAATTGGAGCAGATGACTGAATGATAAACGCCGCATCCTCCGGCACCAGATAAATCTGCTGAATATTACGGTCGGGCGAAATAAACAGATAAACGATGGAGTATACCATGTATACAGCCAAAGCTAGTCCTGCCGTAATCAAAGTTCTTTTTACAATTTTTCGTGTATTATTTTTCTTCTCATTTTTCCCGGGTTCAACATATTGTCCTTGTTCCCCATTGTTTAATTCATCCATTATTTATTTGTTATTGAGTTGATTGGGCAAAATTACTAAAAAAAGATGGAAGTTGAAATTCACAGGTCGGTTTATACTTTAAATCTTCTCATCCATCTACATCCACCATAAATCAGAGCTATTCCCCCCAATATAAATATCCCTCTTTTCCAGCTATTGACACGTTTCACAGAAACAGTTTTCTTCACCTCTTCACTCGTTCTGAACTCTACCCCGGACTCCAAAGACAGAGAATCTTCTTCCGCTGACATACTGCCGGCAACCACCTGCTGCAGCTTCCCTGTCCTTCGGTCAAGAGAATTCTTCATGATCTTCACAGAAACCGACGAAGTCGTATCCACAGGATATATGAAAACGATCTGTTCCAAATGCTCTTCCACTACTTCCGAATCACTTCCCGAAATGAAAGCCTGCTGAAGCAAACTGTTCCTGCGCCCGACCGTAGAACTCGAATCAACTTTAATCTCCTGACTCCTGCAGACAATCTCCTTCTTACCTTTGCACCCCAAGCACAAAAAAGGAATCATTAAAGCCACCAACCATACAAACAAGGCTTCCCTCCCACTTTTCAGAAACTCCTTCACATCAAAACAAGGACAAACCTTTACGTATTCATCAGCCTCAATCACCCCATCTCCATTCAAATCCGGCGAAGTGTCCCGATGTCCCAAAACCTGAAGGATACCATACTCTTTCTGCAAATCCATGATCAATTGATAAAGCACCCTTTTCTGAGCATTCGTCCGAGTATCCGCAGGATGCCCGTTTACATCCAGCCCACCAATATAGCATATTCCGATGCTATGCTCATTCCAGCCTTTGCAATGAGCCCCCGCCAAAGAAATATCCCGTCCTCTCTCCAATCTTCCGTCCAGACAGACACATAGTGATACCCTATACCATTAAATCCACGTTCGCGATGCCAACGGTCAATATCTGCTGCTGTAAAATCCTGCCCGACTTTTGTAGCCGAACAATGTATAATAATAGAATCTATTTTTCTCATGATATTCATATATTAGTCATTATTTAATAATCCGAAGGTGGCATTCTTTGGGTGCATCCTCTGATCTCACACTTTTTCACTTCAGATTCCTTTTGAATCAGCTCCACTTCATGACACTTATGTATCCAGTTTATTTTCTCCTCCTGTTCCTTACGCAGTTCGATATAGAGGCCATCTATTTTTTCATCCCGCTGAGTCAGGCGATCTTCCAGCCAGTCTACCTTCTTACGTCGGTTTTCTTCTTCCAGATTACAGACCGAAGCTTCCTCTTTTCTGGCATCCGTCTTGCGACAGGAGATGTATCGTACTATCCATTTCACAGCTTCCAGACCACCCATAGCAGTAATAAAAGCAAGGATTGTTGTTATTTGCATACTCTTATTTATTTGTAGATAAGTTGAGACTTTAATTAGCTTTCGAAAAGCTTATAAGAAAGAATGAGGCCGAAGCCCCATCCTTATAATCACTCTGTTGTAATGAGCTACCTTACTTTTCACATTATACTGTCGGGTCCGGTGCTTCATCATCGTCACCCGATCCACCACCCGGATTCGGGTTTTCTCCATCATTCCCGTCATCCGGATTTCCTCCGATAACATCCGATTTATTAATATGATCCAAATCTTTGAATTTCAAGCCATCCGAACGAGTTGATGTTCCGGTAGACAGACGAATGTCCGAACTAGCACGGAAACAGATGCGTAACCCTTGAATATCAGCTGCGGTAAAGTCTTCCGCTTTCTTTGTCCCTTTACTTTGGGCAGACAGGAAAAAATACCCCAGTCCTTCGATATTTACCGAACGACCCGCCAGCAATTTTTTCTTTAATAAGGTACGATAATCCTTTAAAACACTAAATGTGGTTCCCTCGCTTACTCCCGAATTAAAGGAGATTTCTTTTGCAATTTCTTTCAGAGTGACACTTGTGTCGTATTGGTAAGAGATTACCGGATACACTTTCTTTCCTAATTCTTTGTTGGTAGGGTCACACAAACGAGACACTCTTCTAAATCTAATTGCCATAATTTTGGTCCTTTCTTTTTAAGATAAATACTAATGATTATTACTTCGCTAACGTTAACGGTGCAAAGATGCGGCATCTTCATTGGGAATGAAAGGACAAGGTAAAATCGTAAACAGGAGATACAGAAACTGTTTTTTTTAGATAAGAATGCTAGTTTAAGACGAGAAAAGGGACAAAAGAAGGGAAGCAACAAGCCTAAATATCAACCTTAAACAAGTTTCTTCCCATATAAAGAAACCAAAAAAGAAGTTTTAAATAAAAGAATCTGAGTACGATAGCAGAGAATAAGTTGATTGCATCAACGACTTTTATATCGTACTCAGATTTTCATATCCATTCAACAGCTGAAAGTCTCAAAACGCCAATGTAGCAATAGGAGAATACCATCCTGCCCCTTTCCCGGCAGAGTTTGGACTACCAGTGCTAAGATTGTACCCATAGGAATGTTGTCCTGTCGATCCTGTCTCGGTACTTGTCCATGAATACCTGTTAGTAAACAACGTGTTTCTACCAAGTTTATTCAGATTCTCCGTCAACTTATCTTTTTGAGAACGTACTGCAGATAATTGTCCGTATGACGGCAAAAACCAACCGCTGCATCCTTTGGGAGAAGGGCAGTCTTTTTCAAAAACAAACAAAGCATAATAAGTTGCCGGATAATTATTATTTGCATCAGTCGATAATCCCGATGTTGCCGTAGCATCCGAATTCTTTGTTAGTGCTTTAGTCTTTATTTTCTGAGTATTATCATATCCCATAAAATCACTCGTATTCTTCGAAGTTCCCACTCCATCAGGCCGATCTGTATCCTGACTTCCCCAAGCACATGAATAAATTTTCGGGGCAGCCACAATTACATATCCATGCACATCCATTACCCCACCATTTTTATCCGTATATGTTCCGCTATCTGAGGCATGCTTGCCTGAATAAAACACAAGACCTGCACAATTCTTTTTATGTGCTTCAGTCAATGTTGCTGTATCATGGGGTAGCAACCCACCATCAGTGAAAAAATAATCGCCGACGGAGAGTATATAAGGTAATGCCGGACTCGCTGGAGTCAATAACAATTCATTGTACTTCCCAACTGCAGTAGTCAGAGTGCCTGTATATTGCAAAGTAACATCTTCCGTTGTTACATAGCTTATTGTTACATCAATCGTGCCGGGTGGAACAATAGCACGATACGTACAATCTCCCGGCTGATAAGCAGCCGTCACAGAGCCAATCTGAAATGTTGTAACTTCTTTAGGAGGCGCATAAAAATCATAACCGTCAGATGTCTGATAATGTTGTCCACGTGGATGAATTATGACTAAAGACATTTGGCGAATAAAATCTATTTTCAATTTAGGATTCTCACTGTTTAACGAAGATGACTGAACTTCACAAGTCATCAAATCAGCAGCAGTATAACCAGAATATTCATCTTGTTCCAGATTCATGGAAGCAATGAAGGTAGACTTTATATCCGCTATACTCATCTTCCCATTCATAGTCATCGGTTGATAAGGATAATAAGCCAGATAAGTTACTCCCGGATAGTAAAATAAACCAGACACACTGGGGTCAGGTTCCCAACTTCCGTTATTATAGGTATAACAAACATTATCCATTCCATCGACTATGGAGCCTCCGGCAACCATAGTGATACCTATCTTATCTCCATTAGTAAAAGTCGTAGTATAACCCACTTCCGATGTACGTGTATTCACTAGCTCATGTTCCGATACAAAATTCGAAGCATGAACTTCAATACAAAACGGAACAGTCGATTCTCGCATTATTATTTCTATTTCATGGCTACAACTGCAAAATAACGGAATCAACCCACTTATTATAAAGTATAGCAACTTTCTTTTCATAATCATATCATTAAAAAACTAAAACAGCACGTGTCTGAGCGCCCTGCCATTTATTCTTTGTACCAATTCCTCCTGTATTCCAATCAGTAATACAAAATGCAGTTGCCGCAGTAGCTTCAGTGCTACTCCAATAAAGTTTCTGCCAACCATTTCCCATAATAGATCCACACTTTTGAAAATTCTTATGTATACCTTGTTTATAATTACTTTTCAAATAAACCAATTGTCCTATTGATGGCAAGAACCATCCACTTGTAATATCGGGAGCTCCAGCCAGACCATTTATATAAGACATCAGATTATTATATCCTGTATGTCCCTACATCTTCTGCGTATTGAAATAACCATTAAAATCGGTTTGACTTAAATAAGTGCCAATCAGAGAACTCGGACCATTATAATATCGGTCTGTTGTTTCTGATTTGTTTATTACATAACCATGTACCTCCATCGAATTTCCGTTTTTGTCTACATACACACCGTTGTCCTCCGGATGCCGTCCTACATAAAAAACCACTCCGACAACTGTTTTACTACCATCAGGTGCCTCGCCAGTATACTCCTGCGCAACATCATTCACCATCACACGCAACCCACCATCGCTTGTTGTTCCATCACTATAATAATAATCACCTAGTTTTACGTCCGTACTTTCAAACAGACGGATATCCTGAGCATCATTCTCACTCCATTCAACATCACTAATTTCAACTATCTCCACTCCGGTTTTCTTTATAATCAGCATATAGGATCTAGCTTCCCCTGCCACCCACGCTGCATCAACAGGCAGTTTTATATCAGTCACCGTTTTTTCTTCAACAGGAGGATCGCCACTTTCAACATTACCATACATATTGTAGGATATTGATACAGTTATATCCGATGCTTCCGGCAACAGATAGTAAGTTGCCAACCGAACCTTTTCATCTTTTTGTGTATTCCCAGGAATAGTAGCAAGACTTCCTGTTTGTTCTTTATATTCTATGTCAGACGATAATCCCCAACTACATCCTGTGGAACTGAAATTAAGTGTTCCTTTTTTCCTAATGCCATCCAATCTTAATTTTGTGATCTTCTTCTCTCCCGGTGAAACATCACCATTTTTAGCGTAAAAACTGACTTTAGTAAGTTGATGTTCCATTTTAAACTGGAGTGTACCGTTTGATTTAGTCTGATTCATTAGTGGAGTTGCTACTAAAAAGTCAGTCTCACAACTCATATTTTCATAATTTAATATAGGACAACCCTTTTTTGCCTTATCTGAAATTGTAACCTCAGGAATATTATGCGGTGCATACGCAAAGAAACTAATTTTATCGCTTTCGTTATTCGGCCAATACTTCTCCGGCGAATAAGTCCATGTACTACCGTTTTTCTCCAATTTCTGATTGTACATAAAATTGGGGATAGCCGTACTAGCATTAAAATCCCCCTGAGTGAAATAGGCAAATACCCCCGCAGAGGTAAGGTTGTCCGTAGTCAGTTCCGTGGCTGCACGTGTCGGTGTGTTCACAGAAGTAGAAAACGAAAGTGGGACGGGAACAACCTCCGTTTCTTCGTTTGCTGTACAACCAGCCATAACTAGTGCGGCATTCGTCAAAGCAATAGTGGTTAAAAGCTTCATTCCTTTCATGTCTTTGTTTGTAGTTTTCTTCTTATTTTTTAGTGACCGGGAAGGGAACATTCAACCCCGCCCGGCCTGTGCTGATAATTATTCGATTGTAGCTTCGTCTTTCAAATCCGACCAAGGCGTTACCTCCGCCTTGTCAATCTTAATCTCGTGCAGATTGATTTTAAGCGTATACAAATAGGACTTGTTTCGTTGCAAATGTCCGGCAGGAAGTTCAATAAACGCTTCCGCATGACTGGCAACGTATTGCCCTGCAGTAGTCTGGTCCTTGGTCACAATATCATAATGGAAACCGATTTTGATATCTCCTTTCTTACAACCGTTATTCAAGCTCACGTCCGCATTATCATCGCCCACAGGAATGAGATACAGGTATTGCTTGTCAGGAAACAAGGCAACAGCCTTGTCGGTTCCCTGAGAATCTTTAGTGATTCTTACCCCCTTGGTGGCTCCGGCATGTCCGGCGGCAGGATTCGATTCTACAATACCCGGTTCTTCCAAATTCAGCATCTTGTTAAGGCTAAAGTCGGCCGTAGCAATAGTGGCATCCGTCGAACCGTAGTTCCAATGCAACTGTGACCATTTAGCTTTTGTATAGAATTTAGAATTGGTATTGACAGGCGATGCAGTGTCTATCATTGACAGGTTGCTGCCTGCAGCAGAATGATCTGTCCCCACAATCCACATGCGAGTGATATAGACGAAACTGTTCGTCCCATCCATACCTGTGAAATCACCGTCACCCAGTTGTGCCTTGAACGAAATGCGGGAAAGTGTATGTTCAAATGTAAAGCTGACTTTTCCTCCCGTAACAGGACTGTATGACTGGTCTTGTGCATTAGCTACCACAAGGTCTACCATTTTATCAAGTTTATCTTCCGGCTTGAGAGTAAAGTTAATATAAGGAATACCTTTCTCGTTTGCAGCAGAGAGAATAACTCCCGATTTCGTTCCGTTCTGCCAATCGTTTTCATAAGGGGCGTATGCGAAAAAGGATATCTTGTCACCCGGACGATTGGGCCAGTATTTCACCGGGCTATAAGTCCAAACACTGTTTGTTTTGTCATACTCCACCATCTGATTGTGCATATAGCTGGGGGTAACTTCGTTCTTTGCCGTCTCAAAGTTGTCCTGTCCGGTAAAATATGCCATGATGCCAAAGCCACCATATTTGTTAGCATCAGTAGGAGCATCTTTCATACTTTCTGTGGTCATGTCAACACCACGGACAGATGCTCCGGTGTACACACCAAAACCGACCTGTGGGTAAGCGTCTGGACTCACTTCAGTCACTTCATTTTGCGAACAGGCTGATAACAGCAGGACCGCAAGCAATGTCATCATTACATTAATCGTTTTCATTGTCTCATTTTTTTTGTGATTATACATTATTTACTAATTGTTTTTAATCTGTTGTTTCCATTATTACTGGATAGGAATGTCCGTACCGACTTCATCACCCCAACCATCCACATCTACATCAAAACCCGATCCGGAACCACCTTCGGGCTTCACGTCAGGTATCTTTTCAGTCGTGACTTCCACCTGAAGAAAAATTTCTCCTCCGCCATTATCTTTTTCTTCCACCTCTACCTGATCGTAATCGTCCGTATATCGGGTTTTACCATCTACCAACAAAGCATCAAGGTATAAATGATGGTTGCCGGAAGCTCGAAATCCAAACACCTCGAACGTACCTGTGAGTGTACCGTTGAAAGGGGATCCGGGAGTAAATCCGGAAGTCGAAGGGGTGAATTCCTGTATCACGGTATGTGGGGATACCTCACCCGTAGCGAGATATACGGATTCCGCCACACCTTCCAGACGGCAAGTTGCCGAACGGATATTGTTCAATCCTTCTACATGAAGTACAGCGACCACTTCACGAGTCAATTTCTTCGGGCACAGACGAACGGTAAAAGTCTCTTTATCCAGTGTATCTTCTGCAGTACGGGAAGGTATTGCCCGACCATAAGTTATCTGGCTATAGTTACCCAGCATATCCTCCGTCACGGTGAAACCTTCTAGTGTTCCCACAGCCAGTTCATCGGGAGAGGATACAATGATACGAGTTTCTGTTCGGAAGGCATCGTCCTTACGCGTTTCCACTTTACGGGCATAAGCTTCCAATGTTCGGTAGGCATTCGTGCCTCGAAAAGATATATTACCGAAATCATTAAAAGAACGGTTAAAAATAACCGCATCGTAGACACCCATCGGTAAACGAACCACTTCACCCGAACGATCTCCCATCCTAAATATTTTCGGCTCGCCACCACCACGGGGATAGAATATAGCGGTAGCGCCATATTGTTGTTCGTCTTCGTTCAGGCCAGAATCGTTCCAGTCCGCCATCACGGTTATTTCAGACACTTCGTAATAGGTCAGTTCGCGACGCTCGCAAGAACATAGCGCCAACAATAAGAGGAAAAACAGCATATGCCACCCGTATACACCATACAAAACACCTTTATTTCTTAACTTTCCATTTTCAATAGTTCGAATCATCTTGCGCCTCCTTTCTTCACCTTATGGTTCAGCAGCCATACGAACGAAATTTTAGCTTTTGTAGGTCCGAACCAAGTATATCTGCCATTCTCCTGCCAAAGTAATGTCTGATAATTGTCACGCGCATGGTAATGACGGTAATCGGTACGAAGCAGACCGATACCAATGTTAAATTCCAGTCGTAAGTTGTTGGCAATGCGGGTCGCCCAGCCATAGCTGATGCCTGCGGCAATAAAAAATTCACCCTGATAGCCGTTATCGTCCCATTGGAGATCATACTTACCACCCCCAGCATAAAGACCGAAAAAATGACCGGTCAGCACTTCTGACTGTTGACGTTTTTTACGGCTACTTAGCCAATAGCGCCCTTCCAACCCTCCCATAAGTATCTGCATACAATATCTGTCGTTGTCAAATACCCACCAAGGAAACATATACTCCGCGTTGATGGACCAGCAGTTGCCTATCGGAACTTCTATCTCTATATTCGGCATCATTGCAGCATCGAAAAGTAAATTGGTTTTCAGAGCGAATAGCGGACGCTTTGTTATAAAAGACTCCTTTACTACCGATACAGGATTTAACATAACTTGCGGTTTGTCCACTATTGCCGTACATGGATTGACAGGTCCCGGCAATGTAGACAAACTATCTGCACGTAACCATACGACACAGACGGCAGCATTACGCAGGTATTGCGACAACCGTCCTTGAATATAACGATAAGGAACGCCTTTGTGAAGATTACGCAGCAAAACCTTGCAACGGTCATTATCAGGAGTATTGTCAATGATTCGCAGCACTTCTTCACGGGCAGGCAGTTGCTTGTCTGCCACTATCAGACGACGAAGTTTATTCCAGTTCTCGCCTTGGGGGCAAGAGTGAATACAGTCTTCGTTCAAGTATGGATATTTTCTGAGAAGATAACCTTTCACAGCGAACGAACGACGTTCCGTCAATTGTTTGTTATACAAACATTTACCATCAGGGGAAGCGAATGAAAGAATGTTTATTGAATCGATCAATAAGGTCCTGATCGTGTCAGAAAACACTTCATCCAGATGACGGAGACTGTAAATATTATCCATATACCCACTATCTACCACAGCCTTGTCAAAGCGAAAATAAAGGACTGTCGGCCGTTTCTCTTGAGCATTAACCCTAAGCGATACAGAAAGAAAGCAACAGATAAAGAATAATATCTTAAACAAATCTTTTTTCATATATAACTGAATAATATCGTTAGTCATTAATAATCCTCCTTATAAGTCGACCAAACGAATATCAGAAAGATAAATACGCGTTATATGATTAATCACGCCTAGTTTATTGGCAGCACGACGATAACAACTGTACATTTCTTCACGAGTGGGATGATTGCAATTCAAATGCTCCCCTATGGATTCCAGAATGTCTAAAAGAGAAATCTCGTAACTGGGACGAGTCAAACGATAAGAATCCATTAATCCTGGAATGCAACCTTCTTTGAGACTGATTAATCCGGCCCTTTCGAGCTTAAATAACAAAGTGGGTAATTCTTGCTGATAAGAAGAATACTCTTGCAAACGACAAAGAATTCCACCATTAGAAATATCGTAGAGAAGGGCGATAGCTGTTTGTGTTAAGGATGTAAGCATAAACCTGTTTTTTATTTGTTATTGTTTGCTGTAAAGTTGATATTCATTCATAGCTAAAATCCATTACTTACCAAGTAATGGTAACTATGCTATCAGAACTATGGGAAAAGGAGTTTTCCAAGTGACTGTCGATTAAAAAAAGACACTTTACTTATACATTAGGTAAATAAAAGTACAATCCGTTTTTGAAGAGTCAAAGATGGATGGCAGGCTTTATGCACTTTTCTAGTGGTAGCGGTGGGCAATATTGTGTTTTCTGGGTTTGTGTCTCTGTTTATGAAGATTTTTTAGCGCCTTGACATAAAAATTAGCGTTTTATTTGGTTTAATGGAAAAATATATTCAACTTTACCGCCGGAAATACTCCATTACTTGGTAAGTAATTTACCACATAATCAACTATCATACAGCAAATTAAATTCACTACTATTTTCCTGTTTACATTTTATCACAGAAGTAATTAGTTTGTCATTCGCTTTATCCACCCGCTCATTTTCAAAAGGCTTTAGGTAAGTTTCCGTCACACGAACAGAAGAATGTCCTAGTGCTGCACTGATAATCCCGACAGGAGTTCCTAGATGAAAAGATAGAGTAGCCCATGTATGGCGTGCTGTGTAAGAACTCACTTTAACACCTGAAAGAAGCCGTGAGGACAACTGTACCAACTGTTTGTTGAACCGACATAAAGCACTCTGATAAGATCGGTGAAGTTCCCCGCCGTTCTGTAACTTACCTTCTAAAATAGGAAACAGATAAATGGAATCCGAATTTTTATCTGAGAACTCTTTCAATAGCGATAAAGCAGCTTTAGGGATACGTACCGTCAGCCGTCTGCCCGTTTTATGGCGACAGTAAATGATCACATTACCCTGTACGTCCCGCTTACGCAAATGCGCCAGATCAATAAAAGGCATGCCACGGAAAAGAAACATCAAACGGAAGTAACCTAAAGCGCGACGCAGTTCAATGGAGACTCCCCTGAAATCCACAGACAACAAAGTCTGCATCTGCCTCCCGGTCAATGCACGTTTGGTTTGAGACTCTACTTTCGTATATACATTGTCAAATAGTCCCGGAATATGCCCAGGACTGCCCGGAGGAAATATGCGGTTTACTACTGCACGCAAAGTACGCATATAAGTAGAAATACTGTTCCAACTCAATGCTTTATTTAAAAGCCACTCTTGATAGGATTTCAGATTGCCCGGAGTAAAAATTTCGTTTATGGAAGCCTTCACTGCCTCACCACCTAAAAACTCCGTAAAAGAGTGAAGCGTACAAGTGTAAGTATGTACAGCAGCATATTTGCCAGCACCCTCTAACTCTCTGATGAAAAACGACATACACTCAGAAAAATAGTGCATCTTTTTTCCTTCTTTCACAAATTCATCTTTCGTTAATTCTTTTTTATCCATAATTTCATGATTTTAATCCATACGTTATGCACGTGCTTTCTCAAACAGGCATAGCTAGGGATTGTTTGTGAATACAAAATAAAGGTTGTGAGCAAGTTATAAAAGGATAGACAAGCAATAGATGACACAACAGAAAGACACCGCTGTAATAAATTTCGTTAAAAATGCCATATGCCAATTATGTACTATTTATTAACACCATTTCATACGCATGTGCGCGCAAATTAAACAAGTAGAGGAATAAATCATACATCTTTACATTATATTATCAAACAACAATTCATCCATTTTGAAAAATACGAATATTCACTCTAGCTTTGCACTTCGGTTTTAACCAATACCTCCGTTTCTCACCGAGAAATACCCTCTTGGTTTTAAAGAAACGGGGCGTTGGTTTTAAAGGAACGGCCCTTTGGTTTTAAACCAAAAAGAGACATTTGTAACTATTTGATTTTCAATTTCTTATAAAAGCAGGATTCCGTCCCCGTAACCTATGGGATTTTTCTCAACAAACAAAACGGAATTCATGGCCCGAAGCGGTCTGATGCATATAATATTTATTTACAATCAAGAATTAAAATCCCATGGTTACAGTTACGATTACCATCAAGCCGTATCTGGCGAGGTATATGTACGTACGCTACGCACAAAGTCTAGAACCCGAATCCGAAAGTCGCTCCTCGCCTTCTTCGTCAGCCTCTCTCCGAAAACCGGTTCCTATCCATCTCTCACACATCACTCCCATCTATCATTTTCTCTATCAGTTATCCGTCCCACATCCATCCAAAGTATCCTGGAAAGAAACAGGAAATATCACGTTTGTACTGCCCAATCCAGCCTACGGAAAGAATCCGGAAGTATATAATTATATCGGGCAGGAAAGCGCATTAATCTTAGAAAAAGAAATCGAAGTGGAAATGAGAGCGGAACTCTATGAATTTCTGCTGGAGAATAAATTCAAAAACGGAATCATGTTCAAACGCTCGATGGAGCTTTTTGTGGAACATTATAATATGGTAGGTACAGTGGAAGAAGATAGCCTGATGAGGGCTTTTAAGAGATGGAGAAAGTCGATGAAAGATAATAGAAAATACTAATACATCTAAAAAAGGGGCTGTCCGATTTTGGACAGCCCCACACAAAAATAAGTCTTATATTTAGGCTGCACTAATAAAGCTACCTAAATCTTTATATATTTCCTCTATTTTAATAAACTACTACCAGAGAACTATCTGTCCGATTCATCATCTCTCCAATGTTCAGGTTTGTTCAACTCATCCGAACACCTGATCTTTCCTTTATCCACATCAAATCCCTTCGGACTGATTGCCTGAACCATCCAATAATCCGAGAACTGTTCCAGTATCGGGTAAGGAGCAGGATAACCCAGCCTGGCTGCATCCGGTATAAAACCATATTTTGGATAATATTCTTTATGCCCCAATACAAACACAAGGCACGAACCTTTTTCCTGTAACCTCTCTATGCCTGCCCGTATCAGCATTCCGCCTATACCCTGCCGTTGATATTCCGGTTTGACAGCTAAAGGTGCGAGAATGTGCATCATCTGTTGTGCTCCCTGACCATCAAAATAGGCTCTGGTGAAGAGAATGTGTCCGACAGCCTCACCTTTGTAGAAAGCGAGCAACGAAACCATTGGTTTTGCAGTTTTGTCAGCCAGCAGGTCGGCTACCAACTGTGCTTCTTTATCATAGCCAAACGCTTGTTTTTCAACAGTCATTATACTATCGAAATCATCTGTATTGGTCTCTCTGATTTGTATATCAATTGAATTTATCATTTCTTTACATATAGTCCGTAAAGGTAATGCTTTCCATTGTATTATGCTATAGTTTGCAGCGGAAACTATCCATCAATTTTACTTTTTTATTGATAGAAACTACTTTTATTTCATTCTCTCCCGGCTGCAACTCCACATTTTTCCATTCCAAAATAGCATACTGATCCGGCATTGCCTTACCATAGCTTTTTCCATTGACAAACAGTTCCGCCCCGGGCTGATTAGTGAATGCAGTAATCGTTTGCAGACGTCGGGAACGTACGGTGTTACGTTTTCCGACCAGATAAAGCACAGGTTCTTCCTTGTTCCAGTTAGCCTTATAAAAGTAGAACGCGTCCTTACGTACTTTCCGGTCAAAGGTAACCAGCCCCTTATCATTAATTCCCGGACGATCGCCTTCCGTACGGTGAGCCGCACCGAAATCAAACATATTCCATACAAAGCTACCCCATATATAAGGACGGGAAGAAATCGCTTTCCAGTTCTCGATATGATAATAGGTCTGCCAGTTCTCCGGATGCCACCAACTGTTTGGCACGGATTTTACCAACGAATCCTGCTGATGATAAATGCTGGCACCGGCACCATACTCACTGATGGCAATACGAATTTCCGGATAATCTCTATGCATACCGTCCAGCCAGCGTCCTAAATCGGCCGGGGTGCCTCCATACCATCCGTCGTACCGATTCCATGCGATGGCATCCGTTATGAAATTCAAGTCACCCATTTGATTACTTGCCGAAGTGGTAGGACGCGTAGTATCTTCCTGATGCGCCAGCTCATTTAATTCCTTGATATATTCCACCGGATTATCACCGGATTCAAGCAGTTCATTGAACAGCCCCCATACACAGATGGAAGGATGATTAAAATGTTGGCGGATCAGCTCCTTCAGCTGTTCTTTCCCATTGGCACGGAAAGAAGGCAGGTTGACAAATCCTTTATCATCATATCCTCCGGGACCGATAAAAGGTATTTCTGCCCAGACAATGATGCCATTCTTATCCATCAGATCATAGAAATAGGTAGCTTGCGGATAATGTGCCAGCCGAACCGCATTCACTCCCATTTCCAGCATCAGGGCTGCATCTTCTTCATGATGCTGAGGACGTAAAGCATTACCCACCTCACTCCTGTCCTGATGCCGGCAAACACCGTGAAGAGGCAGATGCTTGCCATTCAAAAAGAATCCCTTATCCGGATCAATCCGATAATAACGAAGTCCTAAAGGCTGCGTCACACAATCTACCAGCTGCCCTCCTCTCGACAGAGAAACCTCCGCCTGATAAAGGAACGGGTCCTGACGGCCATTCCACAGATGAGGATTATTTATCTCAAATGTAAGTTCCTGCTGCAAAGCTGCATTCCCGGCAAGAGTAAGTGTCTGTTTCTGTTGCGCCACCACTTTCTGACCATCCAGCAAACGGACACCCAGTTCTACTTCCTGACCGGCATTATTACCATTTGCCAAATCAACGACCGCCCTTATTTTCGCATATTGATGACTGACACTATCCTGTATCAGACGAACTCCCGGAGATGCATAATTCAAAGGAGAAATACATGCCTCATCAGTGATCAGCAGATGCACATCCCTGTAAATACCGCCATAAAAATTAAAGTCACCCACCAAAGGCATCACGTCCAGTTGTTCTCCATTATTCACCCGCACTAATATAGAGTTCTCTTTTCCATAATTCACCTCTCCGGTTATTTCAAAGACAAAAGCTCCGTATCCTCCACGATGTTCACCGATATGACGGCGATTGATAAATATATCTGCTATACTGTTCGCCCCTTCGAAACGAAGGAAAAGACGCTTGCCTTGCCATTCGGGACGAATGAACAGTTTCTTTTCATAATTACCGATTCCCCGTTTATAGTCGATCTTTCCGGACAAAGCATCCTGTGTATTCCAGGTATGGGGCAGATCTACTCTTATTTCCGACCCTTTCTGCACCTGATGCGAGAATCGGAACTTCCAGTTGTCGTTTAATAAAATATCCTGCCGCTGAGCAAATAGCGGCATACTGCAAAACAGAAATAAAGCAACTGCCATCAAACGGCAGCATGACATAATTGGTGTTCTCATATTATTTTTTTAATGATGATTTCTTCACTTTGATAAAAGAAGAGAGTGATTCAACTTTACTCTTATATTTTTTCTCATTGACTCTATTTTTGTTTTCTTCTTTATCTATCCGATGATCGAACAGCATACTTGCTTTCTTCACGTCACCTTTCATCCATTCGGCATAACTAAAACGTTGATCAACCACATTGTCTCCCCCTTCCCACTGAATATAGACTTTATCCTTCGTCTTAGCCTTCAGATTGCTGAAAACTTTTGCAAAACTCTGTCCATCCAACTGTTCTGCTGGTTGTGGTATCTGACATAACTCGCACAAAGTAGGATACAAATCTACAAACTCAACCATCGACCGGGTCTTTCCTTTTTTCATTCCGGGCACACGGATAATCAACGGCACATGAGTAGAACGGTCCATCAGATTATGTTTACCCACAAAATCATGTTCGCCCAGATTCCAGCCATGATCTCCTAGCAGTACCACAATCGTATTCTCCGCCAGACCTAACTCATCCAGAGCATCCAGCACTTTTCCGATTTGTGCATCCACGTAGCTCAGGCAAGCATAATATCCATGCTTCACTTCCCGCTGAAAATCGGCATCCCCCGTATCAGTCACCCGTGCATAAGCATATATCTCACTCGAATTACGGACTTGTTCCGGCAAGCCTTCCGGTCTGAAACGGTTGGAAGCCAAAGGTATCTCTTCCCGCTTATACAAATCCCAATATTTCTTCGGAGCATTAAACGGCAAATGAGGTTTCCAAAATCCGCAAGCCAGGAAAAACGGCTTGTTCATTTCTTTCATACGCCGCAGGTCACGAATGGCACGTTCCGCCAATTTTCCGTCATCGTATGCCGTATCCGGAACATCCGCTGACTCGCAAAACGGTCCGCGCATAGTCTTGGGATTGATCGTCTTGCCCGATTCTGAGTTCATCCAAAGTTCCCATTTATTATATTCCGCCCAATAGACATCGTATCCATCCGGATGATTCCGGTAGGGAGGTTCGCTCCACGATGCGGCATGATCGCTCATGTGGTGAAAAACTTTGCCATCCGAAACTGTATGATAACCATTCTTTGTGAACCATCCGGAAAGAGGTATAGCCTCCGGACAATCCTTGCTGGCATAAGCCGAGAAATTCACAAAACGATCGGGATAGTGAGGATATACGCCTGTCAGAAGGCTGGCACGGGAAGCGCCACTCACCGGAACATTGCAATAAGCGTTCTGAAACAAGACTCCGCTCGATGCTAGACGATCCATATTCGGAGTCTTGACCGCCTCCACTCCGTAACAACCCAGTTCGGGACGCATATCGTCAGCCATCAGAAAAAGAACATTCATTCTGGAAACATCGGAGACATTGCGCTGCGCCTGCACAGCAGAGGCCATACAGCAAGCTGTCCCGCAAAGAAGGGTATATTTTACCGAAATAGCGTTCTTCATTTTATAGTTTAAATTTTCAAGACCTGCAATATACAAAATATTACAGGTCTTGCCTCTGTTTTTACTCAAAAAATTATTTAGTCCATACCGGATTCTGTTCCAGATTCGTATTCAGTGCCAGTTGCTTCAGAGGCAGCGGATACAGGTAATAATGTTCCTGCCATCCGAGCGGAGCGTCAAAGAAGTAAACATACCCTTCGTCATTACTCGGTCCGCCGGTTACTTTCAGATTTTTAGCCGAAGCTCCCGTCACATATACTCCCAACGGGCGTTTATTGACATAGTCTCCTTTTTTCCATCTGCGAAGGTCATCCAGACGGAATCCTTCCCCCATCAGTTCCACACGTCTCTCCCTGCGTACCTCCCACAGAAGAGCAGGAACGGAAGGATCACGGGCCGTATCAAAATCATCTGTAATGTCTTCGACCGTCATTTTCGCTACATGTCCGCGTGCACGAAGTTTATTAATGGATTTATCGGCAGCCGTCTGATCAAACTTACCTAATTCGCACATGGCTTCGGCATAATTCACCATTACCTCTCCTACACGGAACAAAGGCGCATCTGTCGTATTCACTCCATTGGCATTGGTAGCTACGGTATGCGTATTATAGTACTTCCATACCCAGAATCCCATTTGAGAAGCATTCCAGCCCTGTCCCCAGTTCTGATTCTTGAAGTGCGGCTGCCCCTGCACCGTGAATCCTTTGAAGTTGGAAGACGGCAAACGATGATAAGTCTCACCGGAGATTGTAGCAAGAAGATCTATAAACTCTCTGTCCTGCGCATGATCCGTATATTTCCAGTCGGCCGTGCTCGGACCATTTTCTTTCTTTACCATATAGGGAGGACATATCGTCAGATACAACCGGTAATCACGGTCGCGGAACTGTCCGTAAATCTCCTTATCACCGCCATACCGACTGGTGGTAGTACTTACCGGACGACCATCCGTACACAGATAACTGTCTACCGCATCCTTTGTCGCCTCAATATAAGATTCACCGGTACGCACCATGCGTGTCAGGCCATGCATCAACTGACCGGTTTCATAGGCTTTATACAAGATAATGCCCGTCACCCCATCCAAAGACTCCGAATTGAAAAGCTCGTCATACTGTGGATGTACATTCGGATAAACCTTCAAGACTTCTTCCGACGCACGTACACACTCTTTCAAGTAAGTCTCGGCATCAGACAATCCATGATACTTCCGCCAAGTACCCTCGAACAAGGCAAAACGGGAAATAAGTGCCTGCACCACAGATATACCAATGGTGTTTTTGCCATCGTCCGCACCGATATGTGTCTCCGCATATTTCAGATTGGACAGGATATTCGAAGCCACCAGATCGCGACTATCCCGTTTGCCATACAGTTCCGGACTGTCTTCTTTCAACGCATTCTCCACCCAAGGGATATCTCCAAAGCGGGAAAGCATCTGAAAGTATTTATATGAACGGAAGAAATAGCCGACACTGCGCCAGTGCTCCTTCTCCGTATCATTCATCTGCGAACCATCGATATTGTCCAGCATCAGATTTACCCGGCGGATATAGTCGTAATCCCATTCCTTGACTTCATCTGTTGCCTTCGCCTTCTGGTATGCCCACTGCCCTTCATATCCGGACAAACCTTTGATCATATTGTCCGACTCAAAATCTCCGCGGAATATTTCGTCCGTCTGCCCCGTATCATACGTATATCCGAAGAATACATTATATAATCCCCATGCATACGTTTTGAAGTTATCATAGGTAGTAAAGACTGTCGCTTCCGTCTGTTGTCCTTTCGGATAAACTTCCAGAAAAGAGTCATTCAAACAAGACGACATCAGCAAACAGAGACTAATGCCCGTACCCAGTATATATTTCTTCATAACAATTACTCTTTTAAATAGTGAAACAATCAGAATGAAAGGTTGATACCAAACGAATACTGCCGCATATACGGATAGGTAAAACCGCGTTGTCCCAAGTCATCCGTTACCGAACGTTCCGGATCGAGTCCTTTCGGCAAATGATCGAATGTATAAAGATTCTCACCGCTAAAGAAGACAGCCAGATTATTGACACCGATCTTAGTCATCCACTTGGACGGGAAATTATAAGATAAGGTGATGTTCCGGATACTCAGGTAGGAACCATCCTGCAGATAACGGGTCTGAATACGTGTATTGGCAGCTGTATTTCCGGCAGCTTTCTCATACAGACGGGGGAAATAGCTGTCTGTGCGCTCCGGCGTCCAGTAATTCAGTTGTGTGTCATATACCGTCGTCCATGCGTCATAGTGCGGATAGAACAAGTCATTCATAATCCACAAATCACGTTTGCCTACTCCCTGCAACAGGAAAGATAAAGAGACCCCCTTCCAGTTTGCACCACCGTGGATGCCATACTGATAACGACGGGTACTATTACCGATGATCTTACGGTCGCCCGGATCTTTCGTCGTACTTGTACCTCCGTTGATAATATCGTTGTCATCCAGATCTTTATACAGGATATCACCCGGATTCGGATTGTAGCCTTCCACTTTTGGAATGCCTGCTTTCAGCTTGCCATCGGCATCAAAATCATCAACAGTATACAGGCGGTCGGTAACATACCCCCAGATTTCACCCAGTTCCATACCTACACGGTAAGTATCTTTATCGTTCTTATCCTTGCCGAAGAGACCTGTCTCGTTATTATACTTGGTAATCTTGGTTTTAGCATCATAAAGGTTGAAGCCCAGATTGTATTTCACTTTTCCGATCTGATCATTCCAGTCTACAGTGATCTCCCATCCTTTGGAACGAAGATCGGCAGTATTCTGCAAAGGAGCACTTGCACCCAGCACAGCCGGTAATTCCGCTCCCGGAGCGAGCATACCTTTCGTATCACGACGATACCAGTCGAATACAAGATTCAGCCTGTTGTTCAATAAACCCAGATCAAAACCGACATCGACAGTCGTCACTTTCTCCCAGGTAAAACTGTTACTGACCAATGCAGCTGGTTTAAGGGTAGTTACCTTGATACCCGAAACGGTCCAGTAAGCCTGCTCGGCATCCATGCCCGGAATATAAGCGTAAGGAGTGATACTCTGATTGCCAATATTACCCCACGAAGCACGCAATTTAAAGTTAGACAATACGGATGTCAACGGTTTCATAAACGCTTCTTCGCTCACACGCCATCCGGCAGAGACAGAAGGAAAGAAACCGAAGCGACTGTCTTTCGGAAATTTGGAAGAGCCGTCATAGCGTCCGTTCGTTTCAATCAGATATTTGCCGGCAAAGGAGTAGTTGATACGATAGAATAATCCTCTTACTGTATAGCGTTCGAATTTATCTTTAGCGAAATAATCTCCTGTAGCCTGCGATATAGAAGGAAGGTCTTCGTTAATCATGTTCATACGCGACATTTCCGCATAGCGATAGTCACTGCTCTCCTGATTGAAACCTCCCATCACGGTGACTTCATGCTTGCCCCATGTGTTATTGTAGTTTCCGTAGAAGTTCAGGGCATTATAATCGGTAATGCCGTTGGAGTTTTCATACTTAGAGTTTGCCGTCGAAGTCTCTTTCACAAAGTTACCTCCGTGGGCATAATAGAACTTCTTTTCAAACTTGGTCTTTTCATTACTCAGATGGTTGTATGTATATTCACCCACCAGTTTGACGTTCTTCAAAGGAGTAATCGTCACCTTTCCGAAGATACGGATATTGTTTTTCTGGATAGTCGTCGGATAAGCAAGATTAATCAGATTCCGGGGAGTATTAATCGGTAGTTCTTCTCCGTCGATATTCATTGTTCCGGTAGGGAAATAAGACGGGAAGGCAACGGCTGCTCCCCAGATTCCATATCCTCCCGAAGTCTCCGGCAATTCTGATTTCGAGTTCGTATATTTGATATCCAGTTCCGGAGTAATCCATGAGAATACGTCCGAACGGATATAAGAAGACACATTGTAACGTTTATACGCATCCTTGTCCGAGGCCAGCACTCCATTCTCATCGACCATACCGAAAGAGAAACGATAAGATATATCTTTCGTGCCGCCACCTACAGAAAGATTGTGCGTCTGCTGGAAACCGGTCTCCATCATATCATCAAACAGATTGGTTTCTGCCAGACTATAGCGCAATCCGTCCACCATTGCATACCCATCGGGATAAGCCGAAGGATTGGCATTGTATTCTTTTAATAAATCCAGCCACGTATCCACATTCTGTCCACTCTGATAGTTGATGGTTCCCATGTCTTTATAAGCCTGCACCGTCTGAAGCGGTGTTGCCTTACGAGGCATATTGGCAGGTCTGCTAAATGAGAAATTGTTAGAATAATTAATAGAAAGCCTGGTTGAATCCGATCCTTTCTTTGTCGTAATCAGAATGACGCCAAATGCGGCACGTGCCCCGTAGATAGCCGAAGAAGCAGCATCTTTCAAGACCGTTACTGATTCAATATCATTCGGATCGAGCATATTGATATCCATTTCTACGTTATCCACCAGAACCAACGGTTTGCCATTCTTATCCAGACTGTTGACACCACGGATATTGAAACTCATTTCCTCTCCTGGTCTACCGGAGTTACCCGTAATCTGCAAACCGGGCATCGCACCTTTCAAGGCATCGCTGACCGACACTACCGGACGGTCTCCCAATACTTCATCCATCTTCACGCTGCTTACCGCACCAGTCAGATTCGCTTTCTTCTGCACACCGTAGCCTACTACCACAACTTCGTCAATCAGACGGCTGTCTTCTTTCAGAGCAATGTGCAAAGGAGTCTGATTCTTGACGACGACTTCCTGCGTAGCATATCCGATATAAGACACGGACAAACATGCATTCGGAGTCACCGACAGAGAGAAGTTTCCATCCATATCCGTGATCGTGCCTTCCGTAGAATTCAGCACTTTCACATTGGCACCGATCACTCCTTCACCCGAAGGATCGGTCACTTTGCCTTTCAGGACAAACGCTTTTCCCTGTTCCTTTTCAGGCACTGCGGCATGGAATATGACCACCCGGTTTCCGTTTACTTCATAACTGATCCCCGTACCGGTCAGCAGTTGGGCCATCACGTCATTAATCGTACCCTTGTCCACGTTCACAGAGACTTTCTTATTCAGGTCAATGTCGTTATTGCGAATCAGAAAAGAATAATTTCCCTGCTTCCTGACTACTTCAATGGCTTCTTTCAAAGTAACGTTATCTGCTTTGACACTGAACTTCTTGTTTTGTTCCTGTGCTGAAAGTTGAAAACCTGTCAGGACATTACTTAGGGACAAAAGCAGAAACATCAATAATGTTTTTCTTATTATCAATCTCATTTTTATCACTATTAAAGGTTAACATATAGTTATTTATCGTAGCTGCGGACTGCCGATATATCTATCGGCTGTGTCCATTTTCTTTCTCCTTCCTTTTATCTTACCCCCTTTCTTTTATCGGTAATAAAGATGGTGTCACCACTGACTTTCCACGTGTATTGTTTCTCAACGTTGATTTCGTGTAATATATCATAAATATTCTGATTGCTGTCGAAGGAACCGGAGAAGTGTTCGGCCTTCAGACGTTCGCTTTCTATGCTGATCTTCACCTGGAATTTACGTTCCAGACGATGGGCAATATCAGCGAATGAAGCATTCTCGAAGGTCAACCCGCCATCCAGCCAATCGCAGGCTTTACTTGCATTGGTCTTCAGCTTTTCCATGCGTCCGGTGTTCTTGTTATACAGTGCCTGCTCATTCGGGAATAATTTCATCACAGAATTAGCAGACGCCAATAAATTCACCCTGCCTTCCAGCAGAGACACCATCACATAATTATCGTCATCATAAGCACGGACATTGAATACCGTGCCGACTACCTGCACCTGCACATCGTTCGTCTTCACGAAGAAGGGAACCTCTGCATTTTTCGCAACTTTAAAGTATCCTTCGCCATCCAACGTCACATTACGTTCGCGGATACCAAACCCACGGTGATAGCGCAATACAGAACCTGCATTCAGAGAAACCTCCGTCCCGTCAGGAAGAACGATATTCGTTCTCGATCCGGCAGGAACCTTGATTTCGTAAGGAGAATCGGCGTTGGTATATACTTCCGTCAGATTTTCCGTATACGTATACCAGAAATAGTTGCAGCCGATCAGCAGAATAACGGCGGCAGCCACTTTCAGCCAGACAGGTATCAGTTTCCGGACAGGCTTCGAAGAGGCAGGAGCAGTCATTCTCTCCTTTATCCGCACTAAATTGGAGTTTTCTATTTCTGCAAACGACGGTACGGAAGAAAGTGCCCATACGGCAGACATTTCCCGGAAAGTCCGGGCAGCTGCTTCATTGGAAGCCAGAAAGGCAAGCAACGTTTCTTTTTCTTCATCGGTACTATTGCCCGACAAATAATTACTAATCTGTAATTCCAGTTCTTCTTTATCGTAATATTCTATCATAAACCGTTCTTTTTCTATGGTGTATATAACTAGATACGCAATAAAAAAAGAAACGTTTAAAAGAAAACCGATTTTTTTTAAAGAAACATCAAAATAGCTATCATATAGGGAGTACCAAGGGATTCGCGCAATTTAGTCAGCGCAATTTTCATCTGCACCCTGACGGTGGCGACATTAATATTCTGCTCTTCCGCAATTTCGCTGTACGATTTGCCTTCATACAGGCTCGCCTTAAAAACAGCACGGCATTTGGCAGGGAGTTCCTCTACTTTCCGCAGAATGATCTCGTTCATTTCACTGCTTTCCAATGCCTGCAATGGATTGTCGGAAGAAAGAATATGATTTTCTAGAAAAGCCCATATTTCCTCCATCTGTTCGGTCATTATGCGCTCGTTAAAAGCGGAAGACCGCAAATAACTGATACTTGCATTCTGTATAGCCCGACGAAGATACGGAAGGGCAGGATAAGTGATATGGTGGCGATTCTGCCAGAAAGAGACGAAGACATCATTGACTATTTCACCGGCGACTCTCTTGTCATGTACATAGTAAACAGCTATCGCACACAGGTATAAATAGTACGTATGATAAATTTTATCAAATGCTTTGGTGCTACCGTGATTCAGTTGTTCGATTAGTTTTTCAGAGACTTCTGGTAAATTCATTCGTTCTTTTTCTTTAAGGGACGGGTGCAAATATAGCGATTAATTCAGAAACTCAAAATTCCGGTTATTAAAACCGGAACTTTGAATCGTGAATTATAACCCCATCGGTATCTTCAACAGATACCATACGATAAACAGCAATGTCCATGCTGCCAGAATGCACAAGGAGTACCTCCATGTATATTTCAGCAACGATCCGTATGTGATCTGTTTGTCATATTGCCGCATATACGTCAACACCAGCGGCATATAGAATAAGAAAGGAGTAATGGCATTCGTCGAACTGTCTCCGATACGAAAAGCACACTGCGTGACGTCCGGCGAAATCCCCATCTGCGCAAACATCGGGATGAAGATGAAAGACATAAATGCCCATTTGGAAGTGGCGGATACCATAATCAGATTGATAAATGCCGTAAACAGGATAAACAAGATGAGTGCGGACAAAGGAGCCGGCTCAAAAGAAGAAAGCAGGTCCGCTCCCATAATCGCAAGACACTTGTCCAAATGAGAATACTCGAAACAGGCAAACATCTGGGCAGCGAAGAAAGCAATAACGAAATACACACCCAGCAGTTTGATCGGCTGGGTAAGTCCTTCGATCACATCATTATCGCTGCGATAACGACCGGAACTGAACCCATAAGCCATCCCCGTAAAGCCTGCGCCCAGAGATAGCAGAAACAGGATACCGGCAATGAAGGGCGAATGCATCAAACCTCCGTTAACGCCACGCAGGATACCATAGGAAGAGAAAGTAAGCCACAAAATAAGGGCAACGTATATCCCTGCCACTACGACAGCCACCATCAGCGCACGACGTTCTTTCCGTGACAAAGGGCGGTAAGCTTCGACTTTCACACTTCCCTCATATTTTCCTAAGTTCGGGAGAAGCCATTTCTGAGTCACCCAATAAACGATCCCTGTAATTACCACTGTCGAAGCGCTCATAAAGAAGTAGTTGCACAGCGGCTCCGTGTTTCCCTGATATCCCATCAGTGTGAGCGCGGCTTCCTGAGTGGTATGCGCCAAGAGCGGGTCCATCGTACTCAGTACGATATTGGCACTATATCCGCAGGCCACGGAAACGTAGGCCGTCACAATCCCCGCTATCGGATGAAGTCCCACCCACTGAAACAGCATGGCGGCAATGGGAAGCAGAATAATATAACCGCCGTCCCCAATGACGTTCGACAGCAATCCAAGGACAATCACCCACAGGATAACTTTTCTTTTCTCTTTCCGGTTTCCCACTCCCAGACGGATGCACGCATCGATAAATCCGGAATGTTGGGCCACCCCCAGTCCGAACATGGCGATAATCACCATGCCCAGCGGAGCAAAACCGGTAAAGTTCTTGATAGCATTCCGCAACCACCAGCGGATTCCCTCAGGACTCAGCAGGCTTTGCACCCGAATATCCTCCCCTGATTGCGGCAGCGTTACTTTCAGTCCGTAGATATCACATATCCACGAAAGAAAGACCACCGCCATTGTCAGCAGCAGGAACATCGTAGCGGGATGCGGCATACGCCATTTACTCTTCATCAGCTTCCAGATTATCCAGATCGATAATGCGTAATTCCAATGCACGGACAGCCAGACGGGTCGCGTTCACTCCCACCCGTTCTCCATTCGGGAAGAGACGTCCGATCAGGTCATTCTGTCGTTTCTCCAATGATTTCACGCCAAATGGCATCCCTTTCAGGTTGGCAATCATATCTTTGGTGTAGCCTAATGCCAGATGGCGAAGAAAACGCTCGTCATATTCATCAATATCATAGTTGATTACTGCTTCCTGACGCTTGGCATCATTCGCTACCGACTTCTTGAAACGATCTACGATCTTCTCCAGAATCGGATAGTTGAATACCAGCTTCTTGCCGTCCATCACAGCTTGTACGTCTGTCTTGGTCAACAATTCTCCTGTTTTAAGAATAATGCCGTCCGCTCCTGCATTCAGCACATCCACCCACAGTTTTTCATTCAGTATTTCCCCCGTAAAGATCAATACACGAACCCCCTTATAACGTCTGAAAATATTCCGGCAGATATCAACGCCAATCGTCGTAGAACCTCCCAGTCCCAAATCCAGCAAAACCAGATCGGGAAGCTGCGCTTCCATCAACGGCCAGAACTCGCTTTCTGTCATTGCCGTGCCGATCACTTCTGCGTTGGGTATCTCATGACGGAAAATTTCTTCTGTGCCTTTCAATTCCAGTTTTACGTCCTCTACAATAATAACTTTAAACTTCTGTTCTTCCATTTTATTTATCTAATAACTTTTATGTGTCTTCTTTCTTATCTGCGCGGGATGGTGAAGTAAACCGTAAATCCTCCCCCTTCTGCCGGTTCGGCATTGATACGGCATCCTCTGCGCCCCGCAAATTCATCATGGTCACGAATAATCTGCTTGCATATCAGATATTCCGTTCCCCTCAACTCCCCTTTTTCGCCGGAAGTCATACGAGCCAAGTTCGGATAGAACAACTGGTTCAGCTCCGTCACACTCTTCTCGCGCCTGGTATCCGTAAAGAGGAAACGGATATATTCGTTGTCCTTACGAGCCTGCAAGCGTATCACTCCTTCTTCACGAACCGCCAATGCTTCATCAATCAGATTCTCAAACAGGAAACGCAACTGATTCACGTCGCCGATCACTTTGGCTTCCATCGGTTCTATGATTAGTTCTACCTTTTCCGTCCGGTTTTTCATGACCTTCCTGAAGTATTTTCCAGCAGCATCAAAAAGCTCCTGTACCGGAATCGTATTCCGGCGGAAAGTAACCTCCTCCAGCTGTCGGGCAGCGCATGAACTCAGAATCGTAAAGATCCCTTTATAGTATTCAATCAGTTCCGTAATCGTCTCCACAGCTTCCCGTTCATCCTTTTCCGGAAGGTTCTGCGTATTCAACCGACCGATAATCTGTTTAATCTTGTTTGGATAATAAATCGTCTCATGCTTAATAGTCGAAAGGCAGTTATCGAGCACCATGTTCTGCACATGGAGCATACTGTCTTCCCACGAAGCACGGCGTGTTTCCTCGTGTGCCGACTCAATATCCCGGTATTGCGTGGCAAGTTTTACCACTGCATTAAACACCACAATCGACACATAACGTGCTACCAGCTCAAAAAGAAGATGATCCGTTTCCTGTTGCGTCCCTTCCCTGCGTTCCAGATAAAGCACACCTACACATTGATGCTCACCTCCGGCTTCCACCATCAACGGAATCGCCTGAAGGTTCTGTTCTGAGAGATATTCACCCGTATCAAAACATTGCTGCACCATTTCCGGCATTTCCTGTCCGGGACAGGAAGCATATTCCAGCCGATGCGTAGTCTCATTATAAACCGCAATGCCCATCAGGCTGATTGTCAGCAACTCATTTACTGAGCCAAAAGCCTCATTCACGATGCGCTGCGGAATCTCTTTAAGCGTATTTTCCTCCCTCTGAAGAGCTTCCTCGTTCTCCTGAGTCTGAGGTCTGACCAAAGAGGCGGCAAAAACTTTCTGATTTATCTCAAGCACCTGTTCCAGGTTCAAACGGTTCTGCAACATCTTCCTCATATACAAGAGATAATAGCCGATCAGAGAAACGATCAGCAAGACGAAACAGAGGATGATACCAACCGTCTTATTCGTGTTGGATCGTTCCAACTGCCTGCAATATCCTTCCAGAGTCTGGTCTTCTCCCTGTACCTTATATAAATCCGTAAAAGCCGAATTATTATAACTGTAGGCATCAATTTGTTTCAAAGCAAGGAATGCTACCGCCGCTTCATTTCTGATATCCAAAATCACATGATAGTCTGAATCAAAAAGTTCATTCCACCAAAACAGTTCAGCAGGGGTTCCTTTTCCCACCAGTTTCATGTATCGATGCGGCTTAGGGGTACGCGTATATTTCTTATAATGCTCATTCAGCGACATCATTGCCGAATCTATATACTGCAATGCTATTTCGTAGTTCTCATCCACATTGGCAAAATAAGCGGCATTGGCATAATCAGAGGCTGCATCAAGCAGATCTTCATAAGTAGAATCTGTAGTAATCGCAATGGAGTCACTATCCTGCAATATCGACGGAAGGGGTTCATGCAGACAAGAAGCCATTCCCAACGGAAGCAACAGGCAGAGCAACACGCCAATCACTTTACGTACTCCTGAAGGCAAGCGGAAATAAAAACGGCTTCCCTTTCCCGGTTCGCTTTCTATATCGAATACGCATACCCGGAACAGTTCATTCGTTTTCTTATATTTCTCTATGATTCCCTTGCAGTTCATCAAACCAAAACCGCTTCCCTTATTCTCTTTCAGTTCTTCCGGATCTGCCGCGTCTTTCATGCCGATAGCACGCGAATCATATACCTTTTCACCAATAATATGCGCGATATCTTCTGCTGAAAGTCCTCTCCCATTATCTTCTACGGAGATTTCCACATACGCATCGGTAGCATGCGCATATACTTTAACCGTTCCCCCCTCGGGCGTATACTTACGGGCATTTTCAGCCAGTGTATTAATCATAAACAAGGTCAATGCGCGATCGGCCTTTACCATCAGGGTGGTCGGTTCGATTTCCAGCTTTTGCTTTTTCATTTCAAAAGCACGCCGTCCTTTTCCCAGCAAATCAAACAGTTCATTCAGACTGAATGTCTCGATGTTCAGACTAAGCGTACCTTGCTTCATTTTGATCCAAAGTGCCAGAATATCATTATATTCGTTGATGGTAGTCACCAGTTCATCAATGTACTGGTATTTCTCTTTCTTTATCCTGGCGTCATCAATATATCCTTTTTCCGTCAACTTATGTACTTCGTTCAGAATCCGGTCGATATAAGGATTAATCCCGTTCACGATGGCCATACAAGCCTTCTTTATCAGATTCTGACGTTTGTTTCCTGCAATATGCTGCTCGTAGATATACCGCTGTTTCTCCAGCTGATTTCGCTCGTCGCTCAACGTAGCCACCATTTGTTCATTTTCAGCAGCCCATACGATATAAGGTTCCACTACATGCACCAATGCCTTCTCGTCCCGGTTCAGTCGATGGGAAGAAGGTACCAGTGCAGCTTTTCCTTCTTCCGGAATTTCCAGCGTCAGACGTCCTTTCCCAAACAACTGGTCAATGCCTTGCTGAATCAGAGGTACGTTCATCGGTATGGAAGAAGTGATATCCCGACAAAGAGAGAGAATCCGTTGCAGACGTTCCACATCCACCTGATTCCTGATCTTGGAACGTTTGTTGAAGAACCACCAAAGGATGATCACCAGTACTAAGCCGACAATAACCAGAAAAAGAACGACCGTCATCTGTCGCGATCCTGCTTCCAAAGACAAATAACGGCTTTCCAACTCCTTATCCTGACGGGTAAAGTTCAAAATATCCAGATAGATATTCCGGTTATAATCAGAAGCATCCTTCATCCCCAGCCCGGCATATGAAACGCTCAACTGCTCCCTTATCCGTGAGATCCATTCGGGAACGGTCTTCACCTTCTCCTGTCCAATCCATGGAACTCCGGTATAAGTAGTATCTCCCTCGGCAAACGTATATAATTTATCCAGCGTATCCACTTCATTATGATAATAAAGCATGTGATGATGGTTTACGCAGTTCAATGCTTTTGATAATGTATCCAAAGCTTCCTGATAACGTCCGTGCGCATTCAGGTATTTGCCGATAGATACATAAGCTCCGGCAATCTGATACAAGTCATTATATTCGCGAAATTTCTCCAGTGCCAGTTGGGCCAAACGCAAAGGGAACAAAGAATCTACCGGAAAATCAAACTGATCCAACGCATGTGTACGCCTTGTCTTGAAAAACTCAAAATTAGACGGGGATGCCATCAGATTGGCAAGCCCCTGCATTCCATTCCCCTCAAAATACGGATGCTTGCTCTTCACGGCTGTCCGCCAAGTGAAATAGAGTTCGTCAAACTCACGGAGTTTCCGTTCTTCCGGAGTATTCGCTCCGACCAAAGAAGCCGATCCTTTGAGATAATGATAATAAAGAAGCTGATTGGTATCGCTCAACGCTTCGTCTTCCTGAATATTATCGATAGAGGTTATCGCTTCCTGCCGTTGCTGGAGATAGTAATAGTAAATGGAGGAAACGAGGAAAAATTCGGTAAATGCATAATCCAGCCGAAGCGCTTCGTGACGGTCGGCAAAGAGGTCGCTCTCTTCACGGATACGCTTCATCCGTCGGAGAGCACTGTTCCGGTAATCATAAAATTCTTTGTTGAGCGCTGTCCGCTGGCAGATTTTCATCAGTCCGATGTCTGCAATCAACAGCTCAAGCTCATTTTTAGTCAGCTTATATACCTCTTTATGATACGCCTCGGCACGGTCGAAATCCATATTCATGAAAGCACAGAACCCCAGATTATTGGATGCTTCCGCTTTCCCCGACTTATACAAGTTTACCTGCCGATATGCTTTATAGGCGTATTTGTAGGAAGAGTCCAGATTACGGTAACGATAAGCATACGCTTTTCCATTTAGCGAGTCGATAAGCCTCACTTCTTTTGTGGGCACCATGTCGGTACACGAAAAAAGGGAGGAAAGCAACAATACTCCTATTATATATAATGGAGAATGGAAAATAGAAAATAGAGAATAAAAAGACAGGCGATAACTATCTTTCATTCTTCGTTCTTCATTTTCTGTTTTTCGTCCATAATTCTTCATTCTTCATTCTCAGTTCTTCGTTCTTACTTGCAAATCTACAAATATTTCCGATAAGTTGGAGAGAAAATTATTTTTTCTACAATAAGTCTTTCTAAATAATAAGAGAAATTCCTACCTTTGCAGGCAAATTAACAAATAGGTAACATCTATTACAAAATGAGCGAAAAA
>PPYF01171842.1_pt1 | contig 32812 bp, 29 predicted proteins | sample 1559871 | NCBI WGS metagenome assembly PPYF01 (sample SAMN08240021, study PRJNA423297) | Human gut metagenome, whole genome shotgun sequencing project.
ATTAATTATATACCAAAATAAATATAAAGAGGAGGAAGTATGATAAATAATTTACTATGCTTTTATCATACAAGGAATAGATGAAGAAAATAGGAATACTTTTTGGAATTCTAGTTTTGTGTACAACTATTTTTGGGGAAACAAAAAAATATGAAACTGATGTAGTAATAATAGGTGCTGGTGGAGCTGGAATGACAGCTGCTATTGAAGCTTTTGATGCAGGAGCAGGGGCGAAGAATCCTCGTATGCATAGACCAACTGGTGGAATAAGTATAGGTGGAGTTCTTGTTAAAACTTTAGCAGGAAATGTTGAAAAAAGAAATATAACAGTTCTTTATAGAACTGAAGCTCAAAGCCTTGTAATAAATGATGGAAAAGTTGAAGGAGTAAAAGCTAAAGATTTAGTTAGAAATGAAGATCTTGAAATTTCTTCTAAAGCTGTGGTAATAGCTACTGGTGGATTTGCTGCTAATGAGGAGTTATATACAAAATATCGTAAAGATTTAAAAGGATTTATAACAACTAATCACCCAGGAGCAGATGGAAGCGGAATAGTAATGGCTGAAAAAGCAGGGGCAGAATTAGTAGATATGGAATATATTCAAACTAATCCAACTGTTGAACAGTCTAAAGCTGAAGTTATTTCTGAATCTGTAAGAGGTAATGGAGCTATATTTGTAAATAAAAAAGGAGTACGTTTCATTAGTGAAATGGAAACTAGAGATAAACTTTCAGCAGTTATTCTTGAGCAGCCTGAAGAATATGTATATATAATATTTGATCAAGGACTTAGAGAGAATGAAAGCTGTAGAGGAAATGGATCAGATAGGAATATTGATAACTGGAAAAGATCTTAAAGAACTTGCAGGAAAAATTTCTGTAGAGCCTAAAGTGTTGGAAGATTCAGTGGCTAAGTGGAATGGTTATGTAAAAAATGGAAAAGATGAAGAATTTGGAAGAACAACAGGAATGAAATTTGTTTTAGAAAAAGGACCATTCTATGCAATTCCAGTGGCACCAGGAGTTCACCATACTATGGGTGGAATCAAAATTAATTCAAAAACTGAAGTTTTAGGAAAAGATAATAAAGCGATAAAAGGTCTTTATGCAGCTGGAGAAGTAACTGGTGGAGTACATGGAGCTAACAGACTTGGTGGAAATGCTGTTGCTGATATAATTATCTTTGGTCGCCAAGCAGCAAAACAATCAGTTGAATATATTGGTAAAGATAAATTAATGGGTAATAAAAATGTTGGAAAATCTGAAACAGCAGTAAAAGTTAATCCAGAATTGAAAGCACAATATAAAGATGGAACTTATAAAGCTACAGCTAAGGGACATAATGGAGATATCACTGTTGAAGTTATTGTAAAAGATGGATTTATAGACAGTATAAAAGCAGTGGAATCAAAAGAAACAGAAATGATTTTTAAAGGTGTAGAAAATGAAATGATCCCTGCTATGATATACAATCAGACATCTGATGTAGATATGGTTACAGGAGCTACTGTATCAAGCAGAGCCGTAAGATCAGCAGTTAAAAAAGCTTTAAAAAATTAAAAAATAGCATTAAAATAAATTGTAGATAAAAAGGTACACCCTGATGTTAAAAAATTTAATATTTAGAGGTGTACTTTTTTATAGTTAGTTAAACATTAAAGTTATAGAGGGTTAACAATAAGGTTGGTGAGAAAATGAAAGAAAAATATACTATAGGGGAAACTGCTGTACTTCTTGGAGTTTCTACTCAAACATTGAGATACTATGATAAAATAGGTCTTCTTCCTCCTAAATATATAGATGAAGAAACAGGATATCGCTTTTATTCTTACAATCAATTTCACTACATAGATAAAATAAAATATTTACAGGGGTTTGGATTATCTTTAGAGGAGATAAAAGTGATCATAAAAAGTTGAAGTGTAGACAGCTTGATTACTTATCTTCAGCAAAAGCAAAAAGAGAAAGAAAAAGAACTCCTTGATTTGCAAAGACAGATTAAGGATATAGAATGGTATATTAATTATTTCATCTATATGGATAAAGATAAAATAACAGACAACATATATAAAAGAAAGCTTCCAAAAAGATATATAATAAAAACTCCTTGCTATTACAAAGAGGAACTTGCAAATATGGAAATAAGTCTGGCTGAAATGAAGAGCCGCAAGGAATATAGTGAGTTAAAATTCCATAGGCAGTATGGATATAAAATAGATTTCCAATCTCTTATGAATTGTAACTTTTATCCAAAAGAATATTTCGTATTTTTAAGTGAGAAACCGGATATCGATAAAGCTCTCTATGATGAGCTCCCAGAGGGAGAATATCTGTGTTTTAAAACACAAATATTAAATGAAAACTGGAATCCTAAAATATTAAACGAATATTTTCCTGATGGAAAAATACCAAAGCTTACATTGGCATTAGAATTTGAAGATAATCTTCATGACTGGCAGGATGCATGGTATGAGGTACAGATTTTACTTTAAATTATTAAAAAGTGTTTGTAATACTTTTTAAAAAACTTTTATTTTAACAAAAAATATATAATTAGAACATTTTTTAAAATTTTTCTTGACCTTATTCTTACAATAACTTTTATAATAGATACAAAGAGTTTCGAAACTTTGTATCTATTTTTTATTTATAAGGGGGAGTGGAATGAATAAAGTTTATCAGGATGAAACAGAACTTTTATATAGTGGAACAGACTTTGGAGATAAGGCTAAGAATCCTGAAACACCGCCAATATATCATACAACTGCTTATATTGTAGAAGATACTCAAGATTATGATTTTGCAAATAATGGAGGAAAATACTTTTACAATAGAACAGCTAATCCGAACAGAGATGGGGTTGCACAGGCTATAACTTATCTGGAAAAAGGAGAAGATAGTATAATCTGTTCATCAGGAATGGCGGCAATTTCAACAGTGTTATTATCACTGCTTAAAAGTGGAGATCATATTCTATTCAGCAAAGCTATTTATGGGGAAACAATTGAGATTTCAGAAGTAATGTTAAAAGATTTTGGAATTCAAATGTCTTTTGTAGATTTTACAGATTTAGAAGCTATAAAATCTAATATTAAAGAAAATACAAAAATATTTTATACTGAAATAATTGCGAACCCTCTTACAGATGTAGTTGATTTGGAGAAAATAGCAGAACTTGCAAAAGAAAATGGAGTTTTAACAGTAGTAGACAGTACTTTTACCACTCCTTTTTCAATCAAACCTCTGACATTGGGAGCAGATATTGTTATTCACAGTTTAACTAAATACTTTGGGGGACATAGTGATATCACTGGGGGATCGATTACAGCGAATCAAAAAATAATAGATATAATACAACCTAAATTTCGTTGGTTAGGATGTTGCATGGATCCTAATTCTGCATGGCTTGCACAAAGAAGCATTAAGACAATGGCAATGAGAGTAAATGCACAGTTTTCAAATGCTGAAAAATTAGCAAAAGCATTGCTGGAATTACCTATGATAAAAACTGTATACTACCCAGGACTTGAAAGTCATCCACAGCATGAGCTTGCAAAAAAAATTCTAAATGGAAAATATGGAGCTATGCTAAGCTTTAGAGTTGAGGATGATAGAGAAAAAGTTGATGAATTTATGCATAGGCTAAAGCTTGTAAAATATTTAGGGACACTTGGAGGAATACGTACAACAATTGCTCATCCTGTAACAGCATTCAGAAATGAATTTACTCAGGAACAACTTGAAAAGATGGGAATGTATGAAGGACTTATTCGGATTTCTACAGGAGTTGAAAATATTGAGGATTTGCTAGAAGATTTTACACAGGCTTTAACTGTATTTCAATAGAGTTTATAAAAAAGGGGGAAAATTTATGAATGAAAGTGTATTAAAAAAAGGTTTTAAAGTTCCACATACTTATGTTTTAATTTTTTCTATGATAATTATTGCTGCTATTATGACTTATATCATACCAGCAGGAGAATATATAAGAACAAAAAATTCATTAGGAGCTACTATTATTGATGTTAATTCATATCAGGCTATGAAACAATCTCCTGCTACAATTCTTGATATTTTTTCAGCTCCTTCAAGGGGAATGCTAGCTGTTGCTCCATTAATATTTTTTGTTTTTGTTGTTGGAGGTTCTTTTCAAATATTGAACGGAACAGGTTCTTTAAATGCTCTCATTGGAAAACTTGTTAAAAAACTAGAAGGAAAAGAGGAACTAATAATTCCTGTTTTTCTAGTAACTTTCTCAATGGCTGGTGCCTTTATGGGAGTTTCAGATGAATGTATAGCATTCGTTCCTATTGCTATTCTGGTAGCAAAAAAATGTGGCTTTGATGAAATTGTTGGAATGTCTATGGTTGTTCTTGGAAGTTCAGCTGGATTCAATGCTGGAACTATGAATGCATGGAGTGTTGGTATAGCTCAGTCAATAGCAGAACTTCCTTTATTTTCAGGAATAAAATTAAGAATACTTATGCAGATAGTTTTTGTTTTAACAGTGAGTATTTATTTAATGAGGTATGCAAAAAAAATTAAAAAAGATCCCACTTCCAGCATTGTATATGGTCTTGGATTGGAAGATATTGACTCTAAAACTGAAATAATTAAAGAAGTTAAATTAAGAGATTTTCTTGTATTATTCTCATTTGTAGCTGGGCTTATATTTGTTATTTATGGTGTTGTCAAAAAAGGGTGGTACATTGAAGAGATGACTCCTGTATTTTTAGCAGTTGGAATAATTGGTGGGTTAATTGGGGGACTCACACCTAGTAAAATAGCTGTTCAATTTATTGAAGGTGCAAAAGCCTTAGTATTTGGAGCTCTTGTTATCGGATTAGCAAGAGGTATATTAGTTATTCTTCAAAATGGACATGTTTTAGATACATTAGTAGGAAGCTGTGCTAATGCTCTTAAATTTTTACCTCGCCAGATAACTGTATTTGGTATTTATGGAGTGAATTTATTTTTAAATACATTTATGCCTTCTGGTAGTGGAAAAGCTGCTGCTGTCATGCCTTTAATGATTCCTATTTCAGATATGCTGGGAATAGGACGTCAAGTATCAGTATTGGCCTTTCAACTTGGAGATGGAATAACTAATTCCATAGTTCCTACATCTTCTTATATGAATGGATATTTATCAGTTGCAAAAATTCCTTATCCAAAATGGGTAAAGTTTGTATTCCCATTAATAGTGATTTGGTCTTTAGAAGGACTTTTATTTTTAACATATGCTACCATTTTTGGGTATGGACCATTTTAAATTTTATAAATTATTTGGAGGTTATTATGAAAAAAAACTTATTGAACTATATAGATGAACTTTCTCATGATATTATAGATATGTCTGACTATATCTATGACAATCCAGAATGTGATGATGATACATATAAGGCTATGGAAACTCTTACAACCTATTTAAGTAATAATGAATTTCAGGTAAGTAAATCTATTGGTGGGAAAAATACGTCTTTTAAGGCAGTCTTTACTAATAAAACTAATGGGCCAATTATTGGAATGCTATGTGAATATGATGCTCTTTCTATTGGACATGGATGTGGACATCATATTCAAGGACCAGCAATAGTTGTTGCTGCTAAAGCAATAAAAGATGTATTAGAAAATATTCCATTTACTTTAGTTATTTATGGTACTCCTGCTGAAGAAACAACAGGAGGAAAAATAACTATGTTAGAAAATGATTGTTTTAAAGAACTTGATATTGCTCTTATGTTACATAGTTGCTGTGGAACTTCTGTTGAAACAAGAGCTATTGCCAGTACAAGTATTGATGTTACTTTTCATGGAAAAGATGCTCATGCTGCTCTTTGTCCAGAAGAGGGGAGAAGTGCTCTTGACGCCTTACTGCTTTCTTTTCAGGCAATTGAATTTATGAGAGAACATATCAAAGAAGATAGTCGTATGCATTATACTGTTTTAAATGCTGGTGGAGAAAGTAATGTTGTTCCCAAAATAGCTTCTGGAAATTTCTGTTTAAGATCTTATGACAGTAACTATCTTGACAATAATATTATAAAAAGATTTTATGATATTATAAAAGGAGCCTCTCTTATGACAGGAACAACATATGAAATAAAAGAATATGGTCATTATAAGAGCCATTTTCCTATTTTTTCATTAAATGAAACAATGATGAAAAATATTGAATTTATCCAAGCTAAAAATATTTCACCTTCAAGAGAAAAAACAGGATCAAGTGATTTTGGAAATGTGTCTCAAGTTATACCTTTAGCATGCTTGAGGACAGCTTGTGTTCCTAATTTTGTTGCAGCACATTCAAAGGAATATGTAGATGAAGGAAAAACTGATTTTTTCCATCTAGGAGCTATAAATGGATCTAAAATATTAGCTGCAACAGCTTATGATCTTATCACAGATAAACAACTATTGTTAAAAATAAAAAAAGAATTTAAAAATAGGCAACAAAAATAATAACTATTATTTTTATTTATAAGGTGGAATGAGATGAATAAAGTTTATCTTGATGTAATAAGACAAATTTTAATAACAAGGCTAAGAATCTAGAATATTAAACAATCATTTATATTATAGAAGACGCTCAAGATTATGACTTTGTCAATAATAAACAACTAACTTAAACAGAAGGGAGTTGTCCAAACTATAACTTATTTGATATAATCTTTTTGTTAAAAATGGCAGCTATTTCAACCACTTACAATAAATAAAATTATGTTTAAAATAAAAATATATTAAAATTAATATGATCTATAAAGTGTAAAGAAGAATCAATAAATATTTGGTTCTTCTTTTTGCATTTTTAAACTTTTGCCAGAACTTTTTTAAATTGCATATTAGAGATTTTTAAGGTATAATTTTTTTATTCAGATATAAGGAGGAGAATATGCTGTCAAGAAAATCAATAGATTTGCTGCATTTTTTACTTAAAGAAAAGAGAAATGTATCCTTGAAAGAACTTTCAGATCATTTTGAATTAAGTGAAAGAAGCATAAGATATGAAATAGAAAAGATACAAAAAGAGCTTTCAGTAAAAGATGGATTTGAATTCATCATTTCTAAAGGTGAATGCTTTGTTGATGACTATACAGCATTAGAAAAATATCTTAATGAAAGTAGACAGGACTATATTTTTTCTCCAAAAGAGAGAGAAATATATATATTGTTGAAGATATGCTTTGAAAGAGAGATTAATCAAAATGTAATATCAGAAGAGCTTGATACAAGCAGAAGTACTATAAAAGTTCATCTGAGAGATATAAAAAAAGTTCTGGATGAGTACAATTTAGAGTTGGAGCTTTTACATAAAAAAGGTCTTGGAGTAACAGGAGAAGAGGAAAAAATTCGTCAATGTACTTTAAAGATTATGAATATGGTAAAAAAATCCAACAGCAGTTTCTTAAAAAATATACTGGATGATTATTTGGAAGAGATAGATATAGAAGGGGTAAAACTTTTTATAAATTATTGTCAGAAACTTATGAATAAAATAGTGTCAGATGAAGCTTTTGATATAATATCCAAGTATTTGATACTTGCAATATACTTTAATAAAAAAGGGTATAAAATTACGAGTATAAAAAACTATAATTTTTTAAAAAATACATCAGAGTTTGAATGTGTGGAAAAATCAAGAGCACTTTTAGAAGGATTCTATGAGATAGAGCTTTCAGAAGAGGAGTATCTAAAGATAACAGATTATTTCTTAGGAAGTCATACATATAATATCTCTTACTCTTATTATGAAAACTGGGTAGAGATAGAAATGATAGTGAAGAACTTTATAAATAAGATAAATGAAAAGCTAGATGTAGATATATCAGCAGATGAAACTCTTATGACAGGGCTGGTAAATCATATAAAGCCAACTATCTATAGACTGAAAAATGGAATAGAACTGGAAAATACTATTTATGAGGAAGTTGTAGAAAGTTATCCAAACCTTTTTTCATTGATAAAGGGAAGTGTAGGAGAGCTTGAAGATTTCATAAATAATAAATTTACAAATGATGAAATAGCTTTTATTACAATACATTTTAAAGCTGCAATAGACAGAAATATAAAAAAGAAACGTGAAAAAGTAAAAGTGTTAGTTGTGTGTGGTTCAGGGTATGGAAGTTCAAAACTTCTGGCACAGCAGCTAAAGGATATGTATAGGGTAGAAATTATAGATACTATTCCAAGATATCTTCTGGAAAAAGTAAATAAGAGAACTGATATAGATTTGATACTGACTACTATTCCATTAGATGATTTTGATACTGATAAAACTATTATAAAAGTAAATCCAATTTTAAATAAAGAGGATATGTTCAAACTGGATAATTATCCAATATCAAGAGACAGTAAAAAGATAATATTTTCTGAATTGATAGAAGTGATTGAAAAAAACAGCAAGATAAAAGCAGATGAAAAACTGTTGGGAGCTTTAAAAACTTTTCTGGACAGTAAGCTGATAGACGATCTTTTTCATAAAAAAATTACAATCTCTGACCTGCTGTCAGAAAAAAGAATAAAGTTAAAAGGAAAAGCTGCAAACTGGAGAGAAGCTATAAGAGAAGCTGGAGAACTACTGTTGAAAGATGGCTGTATAGAAGAGGAATACATTGACAATATGATAAAGCTGGTAGATGATTTTGGAAATTATATAATGCTTATTCCAAATGTTATCTTTCCTCATACAAAGTCAAAAGATCTGGTGAAAAAAACAGCATTTTCCATAGTTACTTATGATAAAAGAATAGATTTTATAGATGAAGAAAAAATTGGACTGGTAATATGTTTCTGCGTAAAAGATGAAAGAGAACATCTGGATAGTCTGATAGAAATTGTAGAAAAAATTGAAGAAAATAATCTGGAAGAAAAAATAAGAAGAAGTAAAACAGCAAAAGATGTAATAAAATATTTAACTAACTAGAGTGACTGGTCAGCAGACCAGTCATTTTTTTTGAATAAAATAGAATCTTTAAAATAATTATTGGAAGGAGTACAATTATCTTAACAAGATCAAAAGGAGATATTAAGATGTTGAAAAATGCAGTTAAGGGAAGGGTAAATATAGTAGAAAATGTAAATGACTGGAAAGAAGCAATAACTTTAGCAGCAAAGCCATTAGTAGAAGATGGAAGTGTTGAAAATTCATATATAGATGCAATGATAGCCAATGTAAATAAGTTTGGAACATATATAGTAATTGCACCAAAAGTAGCTATGCCACACTCTAGACCAGAAGATGGAGTGAATAAAAATTGCGTATCTTTGCTGAAGGTAAATGAAGGGGTTCTTTTTGAAGGAGAAGAGGAAAAAGTCTATGTATTCTTTGTATTGGGAGCAGTAAACAGTGATTCTCATATAGAAACTCTTATGGAACTTATGGAGTTGATAGAAGATGAAGAGAAGATAGATGAAATTATTGAAGCAGGAAATGTTCAAGAAATAATGGATTTAATTTAAATTTAAAAGATAAATATTATGAAGGAGTGGTAATAATGATAAAAATATTAACAGTATGTGGAAATGGAATCGGAAGCAGCTTAATGTGTGCTATGAAGATTGAAGAAATATGTAAAGAAGAAGGAATCGAAGCAGATGTATCATCATCAGATTTTAACTCTGTATCAGGAAAAGGAGCAGATTTAATAGTAACTGTAAAACAACTTGCAGATCAACTTTCTGGATACAATGTAGCAGAAATCAGAAGTTACACAAATAAGAAAAAAATTAAAGAAGATGTACTTGATAAAATTAAGGAATTAGTAAAATAAAATTTATATAAAAAATATTTAGGAGGGAAAAGAATGAACTTTTTAAACGTTATAGGAAATGATATACTTACTAACCCGGCGTTCTTATTAGGACTTATGTCACTTGTAGGATTAATAGCTTTGAAAAAACCATTTAATAAACTTATAACTGGAACGTTGAAGCCAATACTAGGATATATAATGCTTGGAGCTGGAGCAGATTTCATCGTTAAAAATCTTGATCCATTAGGGAAAATGATAGAGCAAGGATTTGGAATTACAGGGGTAGTACCAAACAACGAAGCAATAGTTTCAATTGCTCAAAATATTCTTGGTAAAGAAACAATGTTCATATTAGTTGCTGGACTTATTATCAATATAATAATAGCAAGAGTAACTAAATTTAAATATATATTTTTAACAGGACACCACAGCTTCTTCATGGCTTGTATGTTCTCAGCAGTTCTTTCTACTTCTGGAATGAAAGGAACTACACTTATTCTTATAGGTGGAATTTTATTAGGAGCTTGGTCAGCTATATCTCCAAGTATCGGGCAAAGATATACAGATCTAGTAACTGATGATGATGGAATAGCTATGGGACACTTTGGTTCTTTAGGATATTATCTATCAGCATTTATTGGAGAAAAAATTGGAGATAAAGAAAATAGTACAGAAAATATAGTTATCCCTGAGAAAGTAAACTTCCTAAGAGACAGTACTATATCAACAGCTATAACTATGATTGTATTCTATCTTATTGCAGCTATTGCAGCAGGACCTGAATATACAGAAACTTTATCTGGTGGAAAAAACTATATAGTTTTCGCTCTTACATCAGCTTTAAGCTTTGCTGTTGGAGTTACAATTGTATATAATGGTGTAAGAATGATACTTTCTGAACTTATTCCAGCATTCCAAGGAATTTCACAAAAACTTATTCCTAATGCAATACCAGCAGTTGACTGTGCAGTGTTCTTTACTTATGCACCAAATGCAGTATTAATCGGATTTATCTCTTCGTTCATAGGTGGAGTAATTGGAATGGTTATACTTGGAGCAGTAGGAGCAGTTCTTATTATACCTGGTCTTGTACCTCACTTCTTCTGTGGAGCAACAGCAGGAATCTATGGAAATGCTACTGGAGGAAAAAAAGGAGCTATAGTTGGATCATTTGTTAATGGACTTTTATTATCGTTCTTACCAGCAATGCTTCTTCCTGTACTAGGAAATATTGGATTCCAAAATACAACATTTGGAGATTTTGACTTTGGAGTATTGGGAATTTTAATAGGAAAATCAACATCATCTATTGGTACAGCTGGAATATATATAATAGTGGCAGTTCTTCTTGCTGTTCTTATTATCCCTAGCTTCATAAAAACAAAAACAAACGTTATCAATGCAAAAGATGAATATTAAAATCATTATGAAAGGATGATGTTTTATGAAAAAGATACTTTGTGTAGGGCATTCAGCATATGATATAACATATCTGCTTCCTCATTTTCCAGTAGAAAATAGAAAATATAAAGCTAAAGATAGAATAATGGTAAGTGGAGGACCAGCAGGGAATGCTGCTTACCTCTTAGGTAAATATGGAGAGAAAGTTTCATATATAACAGCTTTAGGAAATGACTTCTATGGAAAAAAAATATTGGAAGATCTCAATGAAGTAGGAGTAGATACTAAAAATATAGTTGTATCAAACAAGTTAGTTACACCATGCAGTATAATAATAGCCAATGAAGAAAGTGGTTCAAGAACAATAATAAACTACAGAGAAGAAAAGCCTATAGATGATTTTAAAATGACATATGAAAAAGCACCAGAAATAATACTTTTTGATGGTCATGAATTGGATATAGCTTTAAAAGTACATAAAGAATTTCCAAATGCTGTGTCAGTATTAGATGCTGGAACATATAAAGAAGGAACTTTAGTCATAGGAAAATTTGTAGATTATCTAGTGTGTTCAGAAGACTTTGCAAAAGACTACTGTAAAATGGATAGGATAGAAGAGAAAGATTTTAAATATGTTCTTGAAAAATTGGAAGAGTTGAATAAGAATACTATTATAGTAACTTTAGGGGAAAGAGGTTCTATAATGAAAAAAGATGGAGAGTTATTGAAATTCAAAGCTTTCAAAACTAAAGCAGTAGATACTACTGGAGCAGGAGATATTTTTCATGGGGCATTCGTTTATGGATTGAGCAATGAATTTTCAATTGAGAAAAATATAGAGTTTGCTTCAGCATGTGCTTCACTGTCAGTGGAAAAACTTGGGGGACGTAACTCAATACCTGAATTAGATGAAGTTGAAAAAAGAATAAAGAGAGGATAATAGAGATGAAAAAATATAGTTTCAAAGAACTTGGGCTTGAAAATACAAGAGATATGTTCAAAAGAGTCAATGAAAATGGATATTCAATACCAGCATTTAACTTTGCAAATTTAGAGCAGCTTCAAGCTATACTGGATGCATGTACAGAAGCTGAAAGTGACGTTATAATTCAAATATCAGCAAGTGCAAGAACATATATAGGAAAAGAACAGCTTCCTCTTTTAGTAAAAGGAGCAATAGATGAAATAAGAGCGAAGGGATCAAAAATAGCAGTAGCCCTGAATCTTGATCATGGTAAGGGTCATGAATTGATCAAAGACTGCCTTGATTATGGATTTTCATCTGTAATGATAGATGCTTCAAAATATGATTTTGAAAAAAATATAGAATTAACTAAAGAAATAGTAGAACTTGCAAAAGATTATGATGCTTCTGTAGAGGGAGAAATTGGTGTTATTCATGGAACAGAAGATGAACATTCTGCTGATGAAAGTGCATTTACAAAACCTGCTGAAGCAGTGGAATTTATAAAAAGAACAGGAGTAGATTCTCTTGCTATTGCAATAGGAACTGCTCATGGAGCACATAAATTCAAAGTAGGAGAAGATCCTAAATTAAGACTTGATATACTTGAAGCTATTAAAAAAGAGATAGGAAGTTTTCCAATAGTTCTTCATGGATCATCTTCAGTACCTCAAAATTACATTAAAAAATTCAAAGAATTTGGCGGAGAAGTAAAAGATGCAATAGGAATACCTGATGAAGAACTTAAAAAAGCATCTAAGTCAATAGTTACAAAAATAAACGTAGATACAGATGGAAGACTTGTATTCACAAGTGCATTGAGAGAATATTTTGCTGAAAATCCTAAAGAGATGGATTTAAAAAAATATCTTGATTATGCTAGAAATGAAATGAAAAATTTCTATGTGAAGAAAATTAATTCTGTCTTTAAAACAAAATAAAAATATATCAGTGGTCTGAAATTTCAGGCCACTTTCTTTATTTCTAATAGTACTATTAAAAAAATTCATGATAAATTTTTCATATTTATTTAAAAGAGAAAGAGAAGTTTTCTTGAATATTAATTAAATAAGAGATATATAAGTGAGATTGAAATCTTTCAAAAGAAAAGAAAGATATAGATATGACAGTATGAAATACCTAGATAGTGTGTTTTTTAAATACATAAGAAAAGGAAAAAGTATCTGTAAAAAAATGCCTTATTCAACCTTGAAATCTCTTGAGAAAAAGAGATGAAAAGAATTGAATTTTAAAAAAAGTAGAAGTAAAAATTAAACATAAAAAGGTCAAAAAATACACGATAATTTTCTTGATAAATTACATTATATAATATAAACTTCATAGTAGATAAATTTCATTTATTGAGAGAAAGATGAGTGGGGAAAACAAACTGTTTATAATATTTAAATTTTAAAAATAATATTTGAGGTGAGAATTTTGAAAAAGACGAAAATTGTTTGTACAATTGGACCAAAAACTGAATCTGTTGAAACTTTAAAAGAATTATTAAGAACTGGAATGAACATGATGAGATTAAACTTTTCTCATGGAGATCATGAAGAACATGGAAAAAGAATACAAAACTTTAGACAAGCAAAAGCAGAAACTGGAATCAGAGCAGCTTTATTATTAGATAACAAAGGGCCAGAAATTAGAACTATCAAACTTGAAGGTGGAAAAGATGCTGTAATAGTTGCAGGTCAAGATTTCACAATCACTACTGATAAAACTGTAATAGGAAACAATAAAATAGTTGCTGTTACTTATGAAGGACTTACAACTGACCTTAAGGCTGGAGATACTGTACTTATTGATGATGGACTTCTTGAGTTCACTGTTAAAGAAGTAGTAGGAAACGAAGTAAGATGTGTTGCTGTAAACAATGGAGAATTAGGAGAAAATAAAGGTGTTAACCTTCCAAATGTTGCAGTTAATCTTCCAGCATTATCAGAAAAAGACGTAAATGACATGATATTCGGATGTCAGCAAGGAATCGACTATGTTGCAGCTTCATTTATCAGAAAAGCTGATGATGTAAGAGAAGTAAGAAGAGTACTTGATGAGAATGGTGGAAAAGACGTTCAAATCATTTCTAAAATAGAAAACCAAGAAGGAGTAGACAACTTTGAAGAAATTCTTGAACTATCTGATGGTATCATGGTAGCAAGAGGAGATCTTGGAGTAGAAATTCCTGTAGAAGATGTACCAGTAGCACAAAAAATGATGATTGATAGATGTAATGCAGTTGGAAAAGTAGTTATTACAGCTACTCAAATGCTTGATTCTATGATCAAAAACCCAAGACCTACAAGAGCAGAAGTAAATGACGTTGCTAATGCAATCCTTGATGGAACAGACTGTGTAATGCTTTCTGGAGAATCAGCAAAAGGAAAATATCCAATAGAAGCTGTTTCAGTAATGGCTAAAATAGCAGAAAAAATGGATCCATTAGTAACTCCAAGAAATAAATGTAAAAATGAAACTGTAACAATAACTTCAGCTGTTGCAAAAGGAACTGCCGAAGTAAGTGAAGCTTTAGGAGCAAAAGTAATAGTTGTGGGAACAGAATCAGGAAGAGCGGCAAGAGATATCAGAAGATATTTTCCAACAGCTACTATACTTGCAATAACTAATAATGAAAGAACAGCAAACCAATTAATGCTTTCTAGAGGAGTTATTCCATATGTAGATGGAAATTCAGAAACTCTTGATTCATTCTTTGCTTTAGCTGAAAGAGTAACAGTTGAGTTAGGATTAGTAACAAGAGGAGATATAGTAGTTGCTATCTGTGGAGAAAGTGTATTCAAAAGAGGAACTACTAACTCTGTAAAAGTAATTGAAGTAAAATAAGGGTAAATTAATTTAAATATTTTTTAAACTATGGTATAATGATAATGATAGATTAAAGATATAATTTATTAGGAGGTTTTTTTAAATGACAAGAATAGTAGATGTAGTAGCAAGAGAAATACTTGACTCAAGAGGAAATCCTACAGTAGAAGTAGATGTAGTACTAGAATGTGGAGCAAAAGGAAGAGCAGCAGTTCCATCAGGAGCTTCAACAGGAGCTTATGAGGCTGTTGAATTAAGAGATAATGACAAATCAAGATACTTAGGAAAAGGTGTTCTTACAGCTGTAAACAATGTAAACACTGAAATTAAAGAAGCTATCTTAGGAATGGATGCATTAGATCAAGTAGGAATTGACACTGCTATGATAGAATTAGATGGTACTCCAAACAAAGGAAGATTAGGAGCAAATGCTATACTTGGTGTATCTTTAGCACTAGCTAAAGCAGCAGCAGAAGCATTAGGAATGCCTCTATATAAATACTTAGGAGGAGTAAATACTAAAGAATTACCTCTTCCAATGATGAACATTCTTAACGGAGGATCTCATGCTGACTCAGCTGTAGACGTTCAAGAATTTATGATTCAACCAGTTGGAGCAAAAAGTTTCAAAGAAGCTATGAGAATGGGATGTGAAATATTCCACAACCTAGGAAAACTTCTTAAAGCTAATGGAGATTCTACAAATGTAGGAAACGAAGGAGGATATGCTCCTGCTAAAATAAACGGAACTGAAGGAGCTTTAGATCTTATGATCGAAGCTATCAAAAAATCTGGATATGAGCCAGGAAAAGATATCACTTTTGCAATAGATGCTGCATCAAGCGAATTCTGTAAAGAAGTAGCACCAGGAAAATTTGAATATCACTTCAAAAGAGAAGGTGGAGTAACTAGAACTTCTGAAGAAATGGTAGAATGGTACACAAAATTAGTAAATAAATATCCAATTAAATCTATCGAAGATGGATTAGGAGAAGATGACTGGGCTGGTTGGGCAAAATTAACTGCTGCAATCGGAGACAGAGTTCAAATAGTTGGAGACGACTTATTTGTAACTAATACTGAAAGACTTAAAAAAGGAATAGAATTAAAATCTGCTAACTCTATTCTTATCAAATTAAATCAAATCGGATCATTAACTGAAACTCTAGATGCTATTGAAATGGCAAAAAGAGCTGGAATGACTGCTGTTGTTTCTCACAGATCTGGTGAAACTGAAGATGCTACAATAGCTGATATAGCTGTTGCAACAAATGCAGGACAAATCAAAACTGGTTCAACTTCTAGAACTGACAGAATGGCTAAATATAACCAATTACTAAGAATAGAAGATGAATTAGGATCTACTGCTCAATACAAAGGACTTGACGTTTTCTATAACCTTTCAAAATAGTTTAAAATAATATATTTATGAGAACCGGCTGAAAATGCCGGTTTTTTTAATGGGAAAATAAAAACAGTAGCTATCTTCAAAACATAAAACTTTCTATAATGAGAAAAGTGAAAATTTTTTTAGTTTAAAATATATGATATAATTGATATAAAAGAGAAAGTGAGGGGATAGATATAGAACTTTTATTTGAAAACAGATACTATGTCACTAAAAATATTTTTATAGAGTATCTGAAAGGTATAATTATGAAACGTTTAAGAATATGTGGAGTTATTCTTGCAGTAATATGTTTTTTTGTAACATATTTAAATATTATGAGAAGAAGAAGCAGTTTTGAGATACTTGTATTTGTCATCATGTTTTTCTTTTCATTAGCTATATATTTTATTCATATGAAAGTAAGTAAGGATATGCTGAAAAATGCTCTTGCTATCCATAATGGAGTACACACAGAAAGTATTTTTCGCTTTGGAGAGGATGTAATAACTCTGGAGGAAGGAAAAATTTTTATGGAGTTTGATTATAATCAAATAAAAAAAATACATGACTTGAAAAAGCTCTATGTGTTAATGATTGGAAAGCAGAATGGGATAATTGTAAGAAAAGACAGTTTCTCTGTAGGAACATTCCATAAATTCAAACAATTTATAGAGAGAAAATGTAAAAATATAAAAAAGTAAAAGGCAGTATAAATAGTACTGCTTTTTTATAAGCTTAAAGAAAGATTGTAATTTTTTTTGAAAAAATGTAGAATTAAAGTAAGATGAATAAAGGAGGGATTTATTTGGAATTAAAAAATAGATTTAAACTTGTTTTTTATGTAGTTATTTTATTATTAAGTTTAGGAAATATTGTTTTTGCAACAGGAAATATAAAGGATCAAGTGAATCAAGGGAATTCTTATTATGAAGAGGGAAACTATGAACAAGCAGAAAAATATTGGAAAATGGCAGCAGATCAGGGAGACATAGAGGCTCAATATGCTCTGGGAATATTGTATGAAGATACTGGAAGAGCTGATTTTTCTGAAAAATATTATAAAATGGCAGCAATACAAGGGGATAAGGATGCTCAATATAATTTGGGAGTTCTATATGATGATCAGAAAAAATTTGCTGAAGCAGAAAAATATTATAAAATGGCAGCAGATGAAGGATTAAAAGATGCTCAGTACAACTTAGGGCTTTTCTATTCAGATCAAGGAAGGAAAGAGCTTTCTAAAAAGTATAAAGATATGGTAGAAAATAATAAAAATTAAATAGACTGAAAAGTACACTTAACTATTGAAAAAACCAATATTGAAAGTGTACTTTTTTTATCTAAATGATTTTATGGATATAGTTGTTATTTTTAATAAATTCTTCTAATTCTTGTTCAAAAATTCGAATAGATGATTCAGCTGCTGGATTTGATTTTCTATTTAATATTTTATATATTGTTCTTTTAGGAATTGAACAGTTAAATCTTGATATTTTTATTGGGGAGGTTTCTTTAAATTTCATTGCTATATTTAATGGAACGATAGACCAAAGATTATTATTTTGAAGAAAATAATTTATAAAATAGGGAGAATCAACATTCATTGGATTGAAATCAGAAGTTGACCAATGAGTATCATGCCACATTTGAAATTCACTTCCCCAATTTAAAAATATTTCATTTTCTGTTTTTAATATTTCAGGATCAATTATTTCAGGAATATCTGAAAGGTTTTCATTTGTTATTAATACCATTTCCTCATAAAATAATGGAATTGTTATTGTATTTTGAGACTTAAAATATTTTGAAACAAGCCCAATATCTATTTTATGAGTTTCTACAAGATTGTATGTGACTTCATTCCAATGAGAATTTATATTTAAAACTATAGGATATTTTTTTTCAATAATATTATTAAATAAAGGAAGTAAAACATAAGAACTTATGCTAGGAGGAGCAGATACTTTAAGTTCATATTTAGCTATAGACTTACTCCAAATTTTGATATCTTTTTCTAAAGAAATATATCTGTTGGCATAGCCTAAAAACTCCTTTCCTTTGGGAGAAAGAATAACTCCTTTTATTCCTTTTCCTCTTATAAAAAGAGAATTTCCAAGATATTCTTCTAAACATGCTAATCTGCTGCTTATTGTAGATTGAGAAACAAATAGTTTTTCACAAGCTTTAGAAAAGCTTTTAGTTTCAACTATTGCTAAAAATGCTTCAATTTCTAATTTATTCATAAATTCTCTTCCTCCTTTTATGAAATATCTGTTTTTTCGATAATATATATCTGATAAAGATATTTTATTTATTTTTAACCTTGTGATACTCTTAGATTAAGAAATGTAATTTTATATATTTTAACAGATATATCTTTTATATTCAAATACATATGTTTTAAAATAGTATAGGGAGGAATTAAAATGAAAGTAGATTTGATAATTAAAAATGGGGAAATTTTTTCAAATGGAGTATTTTTTCGTGGAACTGTTGTTGTTAAAGATGGAAAAATCATTTCTTTATGTGAAGAGACAAACGGAATTGAATTTGAAGATTGCATAGATGCAGAAGGAAAATTAGTTTTACCAGGAATGATAGAACCTCATATTCATATAAGAGAACCAGGAAGGCCAGATAGAGGTACTTTTCTTACTGAAACTATGGCTGCTGCTGCTGGAGGAGTAACTACAATTTTAGAACATCCAATAGCTAAACCACCTCAATATTCTAAGGAAATATTAGAAAACAGAATAAAAGATGCAGATGATAAATGTATTATAGATTTTGGATTTTATGGGGCAGCAGGATCTAAATATCCTGAAAAAATAAAAGAAATGGGAGAACAGGATATAGTTGCATTTAAAACTTTTCTTCATGAAGCACCTGAAGGCAGAGATGAAGAATTTATAGGTTTAACTATGGCAAATGATGGAGAGATGTATTTTGGATTTAAAGAAGTTGCAAAAACTGGAAAATTATGTGCTGTTCATGCAGAAAATAATGATATTATTCATAAAATGATTTCTCATTTTAGAAAAGAAGGAAAAGTATCTTCTATATACCATTGTGAATCAAGACCTAAAATAGCAGAGTATGAAACAGTAGAAAAATTATTAAACTTTGTAAGGGAATGTGGAGTAAAACTTATATTCTGCCATATATCAACACCAGAGGCAATGGAATTAATAAAAAATGCTAAGGTAGAAGGATTAGAAGTATATTTAGAAACTTGTCCTCAATATCTTTTATTGACTGAGGAAGATGTAATAAAACATGGAGTATATGCTAAATGCAATCCACCATTAAGAAAAAAAGAAGATGTAGAAAAATTATGGAAATATGTAAATGATGGATCAGTAGATTTTATTGGCAGTGATCATGCAACTTATACGGTAGAGGAAAAAGAAAGAGGAAGAGAAGATATATTTGTTGCTCCTTCTGGATTTTTAGGAGTTGATTTAAGATTGCCTTTAATGCTTAATGCTGTAAATGAAGGAAAAGTAAAATTAGAAAGAGTTATAAAATTATTGTCCGAAGATGTAGCAAGATCTTTTAAAATATTTCCTCAAAAAGGAATAATTCAAGTTGGCTCAGATGCAGATTTTGTTATTGTAGATATGGAAGAAAAATTTACAGTGAGAAAAGAGGAAAATTATTCGCAGTCTAAAGATATAGCATATGTCTATGAAGGTATTGAATTACAAGGAAAACCTGAATATACAATAGTAAGAGGAAAGGTTGTTATGGAAAAAGGAAAAGTAAATATAGAAAATAAAGGATGGGGAAAATTAGTTAAACCATTGAAATAGGAGGGGGAAAAGATGATACCTGATTTTATACCTAGTAGTTTAGTGAAATTTTGGATTTTTGTTACAGTTTTAAGTTTTTTACCTTTAGTTTGTGCAATAGTTTCAGAATACATGATAAAAAAGAATAAAAGAAGAGGTGATAACAAATGATGTATATAATTATTGTGATTATTTATTTGCTATCATTGGTTGTTGTTGGATATTTTGCTTCAAAAGGAGTAGAAAATGATGATGATTGGGCTGTAGCAGGTAGAAGCTTAGGAATTTGGTCAAGTGCAGCATCTTTTTTTACAACTATACTTAGTGCTTTGGCTTTTACTGGATATATAGGTTATTATTATAAGTTTGGTTGGGCAGGATGGTGGAATTGGATTGGAACAATAATTTCAACAATATTATTTGCAGCATATTTTGCTTCTAGATTAAGAAAATTTGGAGGAGTGACATTATCAGATTTTCTTGAAATAAGATATGGAACTATTCATGCTGGGCTTGCTTCTCTACTGATTTTCTTTTCAACAATATTATTTACAGTAGCTCAGCTTGTTGCCTCAGGAAATATAATTAAAACAATTACTGGACTTCCTAATTATATCTCAGTAATAGTTGTGGGATTTGTATTTCTTCTATTTACAATAAAAGGGGGAATGAAAGCAGTAGCATGGACAAGTACACTAACCTCTATATTAATATTAGTAGGAGTATATGTATTAATGTTTGCAATTCTAGAAAAAACAGGAGGTATATGGAATATACATAAAATTCTTTCAGAGACAGAGCCCACAGCTTTAGACCCATTTGCTGGAGGACAAATAAGTGTAGGGCTTGCTATTTCTTGGTGTTTAACATGGGGGATAGGAAATTTTGGATTGCCACAGGTTATAACAAAATTTAATTCTTGTAAAGATGAAAGAGTAGCTAAATATAGTATGGGAGTTTCAGGAATTGCATTTATTGCATTTTATTTACCATTGATGATTATAGGGTTAGGAATGAAAATAATATCTCCTGGAGTAACTAATACGGATTCTATTGCAGCAATAGCAATACTAAAAATGGTTCATCCAGTAATAGGGGGAATAGTTCTGTCAGCTATATTGGGAGCTGCTATTTCAACTGGAGATGCAGTGCTGCTCCAAGCAGGAACAACTGCAACTAGAGATATTTATCAAAAATATATAAATAAAAATGCAGACTCTAAAAGCTTGTTAAAAATATCGAAACTAAGCACAATGGCTGTAGGAATAATAGCAATAGTTTTATCATTATTTAATTCAACAACTGTATTGATGATTCAAGCCAATATGGTTGGAATATTAGGTTCCATGTTAGCAATGACAGTAATATTAGGATTTTCATGGAAAAGATCTAATGCTCAAGGTGGTTTAGCAGGAATGATTGTAGGAATATTGACAGCAGTAATTTGGTATGCTTTGAAACAACCATATGGGTGGATGCCTATTTTACCAGCTATATTTACATCAACTTTTGCAAATATATTAGTAAGCTATTTAACAACACCACCTGATAAAAAAATGATAAGTATATTTTTTAATGATTAGTAAATAGGAGAAAAAAATGGAAAATATAAATTTTAAAAGATTTATGACTAATTTTAAAATTATCGGAAAGATAGGAATAAATCAAGAAAATGGAATAGACAGACTCGCATTTTCTGATAAATATTATGAGGCTCTTGAAAAATTGTCTGAGATTATGCTTAAAGAAAATATAGATGTAAAAAAAGATAAAGTAGGAAATATTTCTGGATTAAGAAATGGAATAGAAAAAAATAAAAAAATTATAATGATAGGTTCACATTTGGATACTGTAAAAAATGGAGGACTATATGATGGAAATTTAGGAGTTATTTCATCGCTTGAAATAATTTTGAGCTTAAATGATAATAAGAAAAATTTAAAGCATCCAATAGAAATGCTTGCATTTAATGCTGAAGAAGGAAGCGAAATGGGAGGAACTTTTGGAAGCAGAGTGATGACAGGAAGACAGAACTTAAATGAAAAAGGAATTGAAGAAAAACTATCTGTTTACGGTCTTAACATAGAAGATATAAAAAAATCTGAAAAAAATATGGATGATAAATTATGTTTTGTAGAACTCCATATAGAGCAAGGAGGAATACTAGAGAAAAATAATTGTTCTATTGGGATAGTAACAGGTATTGTAGGAATAAGCAGATATAAAATAATAGTAAATGGAGAAACTAATCATGCTGGGACTACTCCTATGAATTTGAGAAAAGATGCGATGACTGGAGCAGCTAAATTAATATCTTTTATAAATGAAGAGGCTTTTAAATATGGAGAATCCTTTGTAGCAACAGTAGGAGATATGAAAGTTTTTCCAGGAGCAGTAAATGTAATTCCAGGAAAAGTAGAATTTTTACTAGAAGTGAGAGATATGGAACAAGAAAGAATAGAGAATTTTATAAAGAAAATAGAAGAGTATAGTAAAAAATTAATAGATACTGAAGCTGAATTTATTCAAACAGTTAATAAGCCATCAATGAAAATGGACGCAAAACTAAATAAAATTTTAGAAAAAGTATGTAAAAAAAATCAGATTAATTATATGTTTATAACAAGTGGAGCTGGACATGATACTAAAGAATTAGCAAATAAAATTCCTACAACAATGATATTTGTTCCAAGCTGCAAAGGAATAAGTCATTCGCCAAAAGAATATACAAAAGAAAAAGACTTGGAGATAGGAGTAAATCTATTTTATGATTTTGTGTTAGAAATAGATAAAGAGTTTGAAAATTAAAAATGATTCAAAAAATCTAAAAGACTGCAGTAATGTAATGGCAGTCTTTTTTAAATTATTTGTTTTTTTCTTTTTTCAAAGTAAGTCTATTTTCTGAAATAAACAATCCTGCTAGTGTAAGAAAAGTTCCAAACATAGCAATAGGAGTTATTTTTTCTTTAAGTATAAGAGCTGAAAAAGCCACTGTTATAACTGGAACAGCATAAATATATACACTTGTTTTTAATACTCCTAAAAGTTTTAAAGATAGATTCCAAGTAACAAAACATACAGCAGAAGCTCCAAATCCTAAGAATAATATATTAAATAGAATAAGAGGATCTCTAAATCTTTCTGCTCCTAAACGGAAATCAAAAAAGAAAAGAGCTGGAAGCATAAATATCAATCCATAGAAAAATATTCTTCTTGTTGCTTGTATTGTGTTGTATTGATAATCACTTATTTTTTTTGTAACTATAGAATAAACAGACCATGTAGCTGCTGCTAATACAGCAAGAATATCTCCTATTGGGTTAAGTTTTAAAACTGTGCTTCCATTAAAGCTGATAAGAGCTACTCCTGTTATAGACACAAGAAACCCAAGAAAGAAAGTCAGTTTTAACTTTTCCTGCTTTAGAAAAAAATGAGTAAGTATTCCTGTAATAAATGGAGAGATAGAAACAATAACTCCTATATTAGAAGCAAAGGAGTAAGTCAAAGCTATATTTTCAAAGAGAAAATATAATGTAACTCCACACAACCCAGCCAACATAAATAATTTTTCCTGTTTTTTATCTGTAAGAATCAGTCTGTGTGGGTATATAATAAGCAGAGCAACAAATCCTAGAGTGAAACGAAAAAATAGTATCTCAATTGGTGTAAAATGTGTAAGAAGAACTTTAGTAGAAATGAAAGTTGTTCCCCATATAAGTACTGTAAGAATAGCAGAAATATGTCCTAAAGTGTTTTTATTATTCATGTATTTCCTCCAAAGGTTTATTTTTGTTAATAAAAATATTTTGGTACTGTTTGGGTGTCAGTCCTATGAACTTTTTAAAAAAATTACTGAAGTGACTTTGATCACTGAATCCTGTAAGGAAAGCTGTTTCAGCTGGAGATATTTTTCTCTCAAGAAAATTTTTAGCTTTTTCAATTCTTATAGTTTCAAGATATCCGTAAGGAGTAATACCAGTTTCTTTAGTAAAAGAGCGAAGAAGATGGTATTTACTAAAATCTGTAAGAGAAGTAAGTATATCAAGTGAAATATTTTTATCAAAGTTTTTTTCTAAAAACTCACAAACTTTCTTTATATTTTTACTTTGTTTTATAGGATAATTATTTTCAACAGAAATAGAGTAGTATTTTATTAGATATTCTATAATAAGTATAAAAACTTCCTCTTTTCTAAATTCTTTAGATTTTTCTGTTATTAATGAATGAAGCTCTTTTATTAAAGAAGATAGATAAAGATTAGTTATAACTGTTGAAGAAAAATTGATATTAACTTTTATTTCTGTAATATTCTTTATAATTTTCTCCATGATTTCTTCAGAAATATTAAGACATCTGTAATCAAGAGGGAGCTCATTTATTTGTTCACAGGTATGGACATCATAAGGATTAAAAATTGTAATATCCCCACTTCCAACTATATATTCTTTATTAAGGCATGAAAGTTTTCTTTCTCCTCTTTCAATAAAACCAATTACATAATGTTTATGAAAATGATTTGGAAATTTTTGCATTACACCTTTAAAACTGTACGCTTCTATATTTAATTCATTATCAAATATAATAGTTCTGCTCTCTTTTTTCATAATGTCCTCCTGTGTATTAGGAATATTTTAACATAACTTTGAATTTTTTTCTTGTAAGATATTGCTTATTGCAATAAAAAGTATTTTATTTGTAACACGAACGCCATGAAAAAGAGATATAAAATAAATATAAAATTTTTTTCCAGTATTAATTAAATTACACATTTAACTAAAAAAACTTCTGACAGAGCTATATCCTGTTGGAAGTTTTTTTGTTGTATATAAATTAAAAAGACAGATTCAGGAGCTAAAGAATCTATAAAAATTTATCCCCAAAAATGGTAAGCTTCAGAATTTTTAAAAGCTTAAAAAGCAACTGATAAAAAAAGAGATCTGAAATTTTATGTTTCAGATCTCTTTTATTTTTGGGTAAATAATTTTGAGCCTTAGTTAGAATGTGTAACCCATATATACTTCAAACAGTGGTGAAGATGAATCTAAATCATTAGACAACATCAGAGATATAGGTCCAAGGAATGTATCCCAACCTATTCCTCCTCCATACCCATGATATCTTCTGTCTCCTATATCATAAGATTTTTGGAAAGATAATCCATCAGATGAATAAGTCATCATATTATATTTTCCTATAAGATAGAAAGTATCAGTAAGTCTATACTGCAAACCACCACGAATCATATAAAATTCATCAGTATATCTACCCATCATAGGAAGACCTATAAATGAAAATGCTAAATCATTATCTCTCAATCCACCTATTTTGAAAAGGCTACTGTCAGGGACATTTTCTCCAGCTGTTTTTCCTCCAGATAACCCTAAATTCATAGAGAACTTTTCAGTTACAGGAAGATAAAAGTCAGTTGAAAACATAAATCCATTATAGTTGATATCCTTGCTGTCCACACCTTGAGTATTGAATCCTTCAAAACGCAGGACATTTCCTTTTGAAGGGAAATTTTTTCTATTTAGAGTATCAATATATAGATAGGTACCAGTAGAAATAGTCTGATAGTTCTCATTAAAATCTTTGTAAGATCTGCTTCCACTTGAATATTTATTATCTGAACTTTGATATCCTAAAGTTAAACCTGTAACCACATTATTAGATATTGCAGTACCAAGAGATAAAGTAGTTTTAAAAGTATTTGATTCATATGTAGAAACTTTTTTTCCATCATTAAAAATAAATAATGGATCTACTTCATAACCTATACTTGCAGCAGTTAAAATTTTTATTTTTCCTAGTTCATAAAATGAAAGATTGTTTAAAGCTATTTTAGGATAACTTGATGCTTCTGCTTTTACAGTATAGTTTCTTGTCCAAAGTCCAAAGTTAGGCATAGTAGCAGATATATTCATGGATCCACCATAGTTTGAGGCATAATTAAGAGAAGCATTTATATTTATTCCATCTTTTTCTTTTACCTTAAATGTAATAGTATCTCCATTTACTTCATAGAAAGCTCTTTCTATATAGCTCACTGAATACACTCTTTTTGTCCAGTCATTGAGATCAGATTTAGTAAATTTATTTCCTGAGACACTAGGCATGAGATTTCTAACTTTATTTTCAGTAAGAATTTCATTTCCTACAAGTTTTATATTATTTATTTCTATCGGCTTTTCTTTAAAGCTCTTTGCTTTGATCTCTTGAAATTCTTGAGGATAACTTAGATTTTTTAAAATATATGCATATTTTTCAGTTGCTTTTTCTCCTTCTGTTACAAGGCTTGAAAGATCGCTGAAATCTATAGTATCATGGTCTTTTACATCTGGAACGATGAGAATATCAGCCAGTCTTTTATGGAGATCAACTTTTCTGTTTCCATTGTATGTAGCGAGTTTATCTAAAATAGTTATAAGATTTGACTTTTCATTTATATTGGAAGCCTCTGCTGAAATATCCACAGCAATGATTATATCTGCCCCTAATGAAAGAGCCACATCTATAGGAAAATTATTAACAACTCCTCCATCTACATAGAATTTTCCATTATCTTCAATAGGCTCAAGAAAACTAGGAATAGCCATACTTTTAAATGTAGCAAGAGCAAGATCACCATCTCGAAGGACAACTTCTTTTCCAGTTTGGAGGTCAGTAGTTATAGCTCTGTACTGAATAGGAAGATCATTGAAGTTTTTTATATTTTCTGCTCTATTAAATATTTCTTTTAATTGTAGGTAGATATTTTCTCCATTTAAAAATCCCATAGGGAATGAAAGTTTAAGATTCTTATCTATACTTACAGTAAAAGGGTATTTATCATTTTCTATTTTATCTTCAATATTTTTTAAATTTCTGTCTTTTGAGTTTGTAAGAAGTGATGTAAATTTTAAATTGAGGACAGTAGTCTCTATTTCATCTGGAGAATACCCAATGGAATACATTCCTCCAACTATACTTCCCACACTTGTTCCTATTATTATATCAACAGGAATCTGATATTTTTCAAGTACTTTAAGAACTCCTATATGAGCAGCTCCTTTTGCCCCACCACCGCTTAGAACAAGAGCTATCTTTGGTCTTTCTTCAGAAGTAGGAGCTTTTTTTGTAACATCTGTATCTGTACTTTCTATTTTTTCTTTTAAAAGCTCTAAGTGAGCTTGCTGCATTTTTAATTCTTCTATTGCTTTGTTGATGGCATCTACTTTATAGGCTTTAGATTGAACCCCATCAGAAAATGAGAAAGAAAATATGAAAATAAAGAGGTGAAGAATCAAGAATTTTCTTATCATAATAGTGCATCTCCCTGAGTAAAGTTATTAACATATAATTTTATCATAAAATAGTGAAAGGAGTAAGGAAAATTTTTGTAAATACTTTGACCTTTACAATAAATCATGAATGTGTTAAGATTTTAGATGGAAAATATATGGAAGAAATTAGGAGAGATAGAAAATGGCACTTCTGCAAGTAAATAATTTGTTTATGGGATTCACAGGGGAGACTCTGTTTAAAAATATAAGCTTCTCAATAGATGAGAGAGATAAAATAGGAATGATAGGGGTAAATGGAGCAGGAAAAAGTACCCTTATTAAAATACTTTTAGGATTGGAATATGATGAAGTAGATCCTGAGACGAATCAAAGGGGAACTATTTCAAAAAAGGGTGGATTGAAAATAGGGTATCTTTCACAGCATCCTGATCTTAACCCTGATAATACTGTCTTTGAAGAACTAATGACAGTTTTTTCTAATGTACAAAATGATTACCATAGAATACAAGAATTAAATGTTATTCTGGCAGAAAATCTTGAAGATTTTGATAAAACTATGGAAGAGTTGGGGACTGTAACAGCAAGATATGAACAGAATGAGGGATATGCTATTGAGTACAAAGTAAAGCAGATATTGAATGGGCTTACTCTGGCAGAATCTTTGTGGGCTTCTAAAATAAGTGATTTATCTGGAGGACAGCTTTCAAGAGTAGCTTTAGGAAAGATACTTTTGGAGGAACCGGAACTCTTGATATTAGATGAGCCTACTAACCATTTAGATTTAAATGCTATTGAATGGCTGGAAAGAATATTAAAAGATTATAAAAAAGCTTTTATTCTTATTTCACATGATGTTTATTTCTTAGATAATGTAGTAAATAGAGTATTTGAAATAGAAGGAAAAACTTTAAAAACATATAATGGAAATTATACAGATTTTACTATTCAGAAAGAAGCTTATCTGTCTGGTGCTGTGAAGGCATTTGATAAAGAGCAGGATAAATTAAGAAAAATGGAAGAATTTATCAGAAGATACAAAGCCGGAGTAAAATCTAAACAGGCAAGAGGAAGAGAAAAGATACTTAACAGAATGGATAAAATGGAAAATCCTGTTATTACAACTAAAAAGATAAAGCTTAAATTTGAAACAGATACTACAAGTGTAGATTTAGTATTGAGAATAAAAGATTTAGCTAAATCTTTTGATGGTAAAGAAATATTTTCGAATTTGAATCTTGATATATATAGAGGAGATAGAATTGGAGTAATTGGTAAAAATGGTGTAGGAAAATCTACTCTGTTAAAAATAATAAATGGTATGGAGAAACAAAGCAAGGGAGATTTTAAAATAGGGGACAGAGTAAAGATTGGATACTATGATCAAAATCACCAAGGGCTGAATCCTAAAAGAACTGTACTGGAAGAGTTAATGTATCATTTTGTACTGAGTGAAGAGGAAGCAAGAAATATATGTGGAGGATTTCTTTTTACAGAAGATGATGTATATAAGGAGATATCTAGTTTAAGTGGAGGAGAAAAGGCAAGAGTGGCATTTATGAAGCTTATGCTGGAAAAACCTAATTTTCTGATATTGGATGAGCCTACTAACCATTTGGATATTTACTCAAGAGAGATATTATCTGAATCTCTGGAAGAATACACAGGTACAATATTAGTAGTATCACATGACAGAAATTTTTTAGATTGTGTTGTCAATAATATATATGAAGTAAAAAAAGATGGAGCAGTACTTTTCAAAGGAGATTATAATTCTTACTTAAATCAAAGAGAAGAAGTGAAAGAAAAGGATATTAAAGCTTCTCTTAATTTTGAAGAGCAGAAAAAAAATAAAAACAGAATATCATCTCTTGAGAAAAAAATAATAAAAGCTGAGGCAGATGTAGAAAAACTTGAAGAAAAAAAATCTTCTAAAGAGGAAGAGTATAATAAAGCAGGAATAGAAAATAATGTAGATAAACTTATGGATATTCAAAAAGAGCTGGAAGAATTAGACATGGAGATACTTTCATTGATGGAAGAATGGGAAAGTTTAGAAAATGAATTAAAAACTTTAAAAAATACTTTCTAAATTTGATAAAGTGTGATATAATTGTAAAGATTTATAAATATAACCTTAGCTTTATATTGACTTTTTGAAACAAAGTGATTATAATATTTAAGTTATAATATATAAAAATTATTTTAAATTAATAGGAAGGAGGGTAAAATGCCTACTTTAAGTCAATTAGTAAAAAATGGAAGAGACACTTTACTAGAAAAGAAAAAATCACCAGCATTACAAGGAAACCCACAAAGAAGAGGAGTTTGTGTAAGAGTTTATACAACTACACCTAAGAAACCAAACTCAGCTTTGAGAAAGGTTGCCAGAGTAAAATTAACTAATGGAATCGAAGTTACTTGCTACATTCCAGGAGAAGGACACAATTTACAAGAACACTCAATCGTACTTGTAAGAGGTGGAAGAACAAAAGACTTACCAGGGGTTAGATACAAAGTTATCAGAGGAGCTTTGGATACAGCTGGAGTTGCAAAAAGAAAACAATCAAGATCTAAATACGGAGCTAAAAAAGCGTAATTATAGGGAGGTGAACAGTTAAAAATGTCAAGAAGAAGAGCAGCAATAAAAAGAGATGTACTACCTGATTCTAGATACTCAGATAAAGTAGTTACTAAAGTTATCAATTCAATCATGTTGGATGGAAAGAAAGCTATAGCTGAAGGAATATTCTACTCAGCAATGGATTTAATAAAAGAGAAAACTGGTCAAGAGGGGTACGATATATTTAAACAAGCATTAGATAATATCAAACCTCAAATCGAAGTTAGATCAAGAAGAATCGGAGGAGCTACATACCAAGTTCCAGTTGAAGTAAGAGTTGAAAGACAACAAACTTTAGCAATCAGATGGTTAACACTTTATACAAGACAAAGAAAAGAATATGGTATGATCGAAAAATTAGCAGCAGAATTAATCGCAGCAGCTAATAATGATGGAGCAACTATAAAGAAAAAAGAAGATACTTATAAAATGGCAGAAGCAAACAGAGCTTTCGCACATTATAAAATCTAGTTTTTTATAGACGGCAAAGATTAACTTTATTCATTTTTTTTGAGGAGGAAATACTTAATGGCTAGGAAAGTTTCTTTAGATATGACTAGAAACGTTGGAATTATGGCTCATATCGATGCAGGAAAAACTACTACTACTGAAAGAATCCTATTCTATACAGGAGTAGAGCATAAGCTAGGAGAAGTTCATGAAGGTGGAGCTACAATGGACTGGATGGAACAAGAGCAAGAAAGAGGTATCACTATCACTTCTGCTGCAACAACTTGTTTCTGGAGAGAACATAGGGTAAATATAATAGACACACCAGGACACGTGGACTTTACAGTTGAGGTTGAAAGATCTCTAAGAGTTCTAGATGGAGCAGTTGCAGTATTCTCAGCAGTTGATGGGGTTCAGCCTCAATCAGAAACTGTTTGGAGACAAGCTGATAAATATCAAGTACCAAGAATCGCATTCTTTAACAAGATGGATAGAATCGGTGCTGACTTCAGCATGTGTGTTGGAGATATTAAAGATAAATTAGGATCAAATCCTGTACCTATTCAATTACCAATCGGTGCAGAAGATTACTTCGAAGGAGTAATCGATTTAATTACTATGAAAGAAATTATTTGGCCTATCGATTCAGATAATGGACAAAAATTTGAAGTAAAAGATATTAGAGCAGAATTAGTTGAAAAAGCTGAAGATGCAAGACAATTCATGTTAGAATCAGTTGTTGAAACAAGTGATGAATTAATGGAAAAATTCTTTGGTGGAGAAGAAATCACCGAAGAAGAAATTAAAGGTGCTCTTAGAAAAGCAACTATCGCTAACATGATCGTTCCAGTAACATGTGGAACAGCATTTAAAAATAAAGGAATCCAATCATTACTTGATGCCATTGTTGATTATATGCCAGCGCCTACAGACGTTGCAATGGTAAAAGGAACTGATATGAAAGATTCTTCTATAGAAATAGAAAGAGAAATGTCAGATGATGCTCCATTTGCAGCTCTAGCATTTAAAGTTATGACAGACCCATTTGTTGGAAAATTAACATTCTTCAGAGTATACTCTGGTGTTGTAGAAAAAGGAACTTATGTTCTTAACTCTACAAAAGGTAAAAAAGAAAGAATGGGAAGAATTCTTCAAATGCATGCTAATAAAAGAGAAGAAATTGAAGCAGTTTACTGTGGAGATATCGCAGCAGCAGTAGGATTGAAAGAAACTACTACTGGAGATACTCTTTGTGCAGATAATGCTCCAATAGTTCTTGAAAAAATGGAATTCCCAGATCCAGTTATCTCAGTTGCTGTTGAACCAAAAACAAAAGCTGACCAAGAGAAAATGGGAATTGCTTTATCAAAACTTGCTGAGGAAGACCCTACTTTCAAAGTTAAGTCTGATGAAGAAACTGGACAAACAATCATTTCAGGAATGGGAGAACTTCACCTTGAAATCATTGTTGACAGAATGAAAAGAGAATTCAAGGTTGAATCTACAGTAGGAAAACCACAAGTTGCTTACAGAGAGACAATTCTTGGAACTACAGATCATGAAGTTAAATATGCAAAACAATCTGGAGGTAAAGGACAATACGGACACGTTAAAATTATCCTTGAACCAAATCCAGGAAAAGGTTTTGAATTTGTTAACAAAATTACTGGAGGAGTTATTCCTAGAGAATATATTCCAGCAGTAGAAAAAGGATGCAGAGAAGCTCTAGAAAGTGGAGTTGTAGCTGGATACCCAGTTGTTGATGTAAAAGTAACTCTTTATGATGGATCATACCATGAGGTTGACTCATCAGAAATGGCGTTTAAGCTTGCAGGATCAATGGCTGTTAAACAAGCTGCTGCTAAATCTAATCCAATAATCCTTGAACCAGTATTCAAAGTAGAAGTAACTACTCCAGAAGAATATATGGGAGATATCATAGGAGACCTTAACTCAAGAAGGGGAATGATAGGTGGAATGACAGACAGAAATGGTGCTAAAATCATTGATGCTAAAGTTCCATTATCTGAAATGTTTGGATATGCAACTGACTTAAGATCTAAATCTCAAGGAAGAGCAACTTACTCTATGGAATTTGCTGAATACATTCAAGTACCAGCTTCTATCCAAAAAGGAATTCAAGAAGAAAGAGGAAAATAATCTTTCTTACATATAGTAACTTTATAAAGGGTTGGTACTATAAGTACCAACCATAAAAAATAAAATATAAAAATTAGGAGGAGAATTTAAATGGCTAAAGAGAAATTCGAAAGAAGCAAACCCCATGTAAACATTGGAACAATTGGACACGTTGACCACGGAAAAACAA
>PPYF01114232.1_pt1 | contig 32799 bp, 32 predicted proteins | sample 1559871 | NCBI WGS metagenome assembly PPYF01 (sample SAMN08240021, study PRJNA423297) | Human gut metagenome, whole genome shotgun sequencing project.
GCCAAGGTGCTCTCCCTCTCCGACCAGATCGTGGAGGAAAACCATCTGACCACCATGATGGTGACCCACAACATGAAAGACGCCATCGTCCATGGTAACCGCCTTATCATGATGTACGACGGCCACATCGTCATCGACGTGTCCGGCGAGGACAAGAAGAAGCTGACGGTGCCCGACCTGCTGGCCCTGTTCAGCAAGGTCAGCGGCTCCGATGAAGCCGACGACAAGATGCTGCTCTCCTAAAAAGGCAATTCGTACCCATTCTGGGGCCATTTTCCACAATGGCCCCAGAATTTTTCTTTTGTTCTTTATCTGTTTAAATAAAAAACGCAAATTTTCCGGATAGGGGTTGACATTTCCCTCGCCGCCGCATATAATGCAAACAATCAAGCAAAACCGATGAGCAAGAGGAGTACCCGTTTCGGTCTCCTTTCAGAGAGCTGCGGATGGTGGGATCGCGGCAGAGAACGGTTCGGGGAATGGACTTGCGAGGGCAGAGCGAACAGCCACCGGCTCAGTAGCTGCTGACGGGATCCGCACCCGTTATCCAGGCGGCACGGATGATCGTCCGTGGAACGAGCGGGCGCTATGCGTCAACTTGGGTGGTACCGCAGGATTTCAGTCTTGTCCCAATCTTGGGACGGGACTTTTTTTATTGTCCGGAAAGGAGCGTTCTCTATGAAATTATATACGAAGCGATGGCGGCGCCTCAGCTGATGTTTCCAGACTGCGCGACAGCTTCCCCTTTGATAAAATATCTGATATGATTGGAGAGAACACCATGAAAACTTTGAAGAATCTCATCGCCGCCATCCTCACCCTCACCCTGGTCCTGGGCCTCACCGCCTGCGGCGGCAGCAATACTGAAGAAACCAGCCAGGAATCCGGAGACACGGAAACCGCCTCCTACAAGATCGGCATCTCCCAGTACGGCGAGCACGGCTCCCTGGACAACTGCCGGGAGGGCTTCCTGGAGGGCCTGGCCCAGGCGGGTATCGTGGAGGGCGAGAACCTGGAAGTTCTCTACGAGAACGCCCACTTTGACAACCAGATGACCACCCAGATCGGCCAGACCTTCTCCGCCGCTGACGTGGACCTGATGGTGGGCATCGCCACTCCCTCCGCCGTGGCCTGCTACAACGCCGCCGAGGATAAGGACATTCCCGTGATCTTCACCGCCATCACCGACCCCGTGGAGGCCAACCTGGACGCCGGCAACGTCACCGGCACCTCCGACGCCCTGCCGGTGGAGGGCCAGCTGAAGCTGATCCGGGCCCTGCAGCCCGACGCCGACACCATCGGCATCATCTACACCACCAGCGAGCCCAACTCCGTCTCCGCCATCCGCACCTATGAGGAGCTGGCCGGGGACTATGGCTTCACCATCGACGCCGTGGGCGTGGCCGCTCAGGAGGAAGTCACCCAGGCGGCGGACACTCTCATCTCCCGCGGTGTGGACTGCCTGTCCAACCTGACGGACAACAACGTGGTGGGCGTCCTTTCCGCTATTCTGGAGAAGACCAACGAGGCCGGCATCCCCATCTACGGCTCCGAAGTGGAGCAGGTGAAGCTGGGCTGCGTGGCCGGCGCCGGCATCGACTACGTGCAGCTGGGCATCCAGACGGGTTTGATGGCCGCCAAGGTCCTCACCGGTGAAGCTACCTGCTCCGACATGCCCTATGAGACCATCGAGAACTACGGCCTCTACATCAACTCCGACGCCATCGCCGCCATGGGTCTCACCGTTCCCGACGACATCGCCTCCCAGGCTCAGGAGTGCGCCGAATAACCTTCTCGCAACGCAATCCCGCCTTTCGCGTGCCGCACAGACTGTGCGGCACGCAGGTGCGTTTTTCCATCTTCATTCATAAAGGAGACTTTTTATGAAGCTCATCACCTACCGCCTCCGCGGCGCGGAGCATGTGGGCGCCCTGACAGCGGATGGCACCGCCGTGGCTCCCCTGCCCTATCCCGATATGAACACCCTCATTGAGACCGCCTCCCTGGAGGAGCTGCGCTCCGTGGCCGCCGCAGCGGAGACCATCCCCATGGAGGAAGTGGAACTGCTTGCCCCCATCCCCCGTCCCCGGCAGGACGTCATCTGCCTGGGAATGAACTACCTGGATCACGCCCGGGAAGCCGCCCAGTACGACGCCGGAGCCTTTGAGAAGGAAAAGCCCGTGGCGGTGTACTTCTCCAAGCGGGTAACAGAGGCGGTGGCGCCGGAGGGCTTCATCGAAAGCCACACTGACCTGGTGGAGCGGCTGGACTATGAGTCTGAGCTGGCGGTGATCCTGGGCAAGACCGCCCGGAATATCCGGGGGGAGGACGCCGGGGACTACATCTTCGGCTACACCATTCTCAACGATGTCTCCGCCCGGGACGTGCAGACCGGCCACAAACAGTGGTACTTCGGCAAGAGCCTGGACGGGTTCACTCCCATAGGCCCCTGCATCGTCACGGCCGACGAGATCGCCTATCCCCCGGCGCTGGACATCTCCGCCGCCGTCAACGGCGAGACGCGCCAGCACTCCAACACGGCACTGTTCATCACCTCCATCGGCCAGGCCCTGGAGGAGCTCTCCCGGGGCATGACACTGCTGCCGGGCACCATCCTCTCCACCGGCACCCCCGCCGGAGTGGGCATGGGCTTCGACCCGCCGAAATTTCTCAAGCCCGGCGACGTGGTGGAGTGCACCGTCCAGGGGATCGGTACCCTGCGCAACACCGTCCGCTGAGGAAGCCGCCCCAAAACGGCCTCTTTCGGGGGACACCGGTTTTATTTTCAATGTTTGCCGCCCGCCGCGGCGAAATGAGGGATTTTTATGGATTTTGTGGAGCTGCTCTCCGGCACCGTGCTCCAGGGATTGATCTACGCCCTGGTGTCCTTCGGTGTGTACATCACCTATTCCATTCTGGACTTTCCGGATCTGGGTGTGGACGGCACGTTCCCCCTGGGAGCCGCTGTCACCGCCGTGCTGCTGACCCAGGGGGTAAACGCCTGGGCGACGCTGCCCATCGCTCTGGTGGTGGGTGCCCTGGCGGGGCTCATCACCGGCTTTGTCCACGTGCGGCTGCGGGTGCGCAACCTCCTGGCAGGTATCATCACTATGACAGCTTTGTACTCGGTGAACCTGCTGCTGGCGGGGTCCAACCTGACGGTGGACCGGGCCACGGACACCATCTTCACCTCCTCCCTGGCCACGGGATTGCTGGGAGATATGACCCTCACCGGCCGCAAGCTGGTGGTCTCGCTGGTGCTGGTGATCGTGGTGAAGCTGGTGCTGGACGCCTATTTCAAGACCAAGTCCGGCCTGCTGCTGCGGGCGGTGGGCGACAACGCCACCCTGGTGACCACCCTGGCCCGGGACCGGGGCAATATGAAGATCCTGGGTCTGATGCTCTCCAACGCCCTGGTGGCCCTGGGCGGATGCATCGTCTGCCACGAGACCCGCAGTTACTCCGCTACCATGGGCACCGGACAGCTGGTGTACGGCCTGGCGGCCGTCATCATCGGCGTGTCCGCCTTCCGCTGGTATGAAAACTCCGGCGCCGCCCGGCATCTCCGGGACGTGAAGGGCCTGCGCTTCTTCGCCACCCCCCGGGGCACCACTGCTGTCATCGTGGGCAGCATTCTCTACAAGCTGTGCATCCAGCTGGCCATGCTGCTGGTACCCTCCAGCATGATGAAGTTCATCACGGCGGCGCTGTTTTTGCTGGTGCTGGTGGCCTCCGGCCGGAAAGGAGAGGAGATCATCCATGCTTGAAGTACGGGATATCACGAAGATCTATAACCAGGGCTCCCTGACGGAGCAGTGTCTCTTCGACCACTTCTCCCTCACCGTGGAGGAGGGGCAATTTGTGGCGGTAGTAGGCAGCAACGGCTCCGGCAAGACCTCCCTTTTGAACATCATCTGCGGCTCTATCCCCATTGAGGGCGGCGACGTCCTCATCGGCGGCAAGAGCATCGCGGGCCTCAAGGACTACCAGCGCTACGCCTCCATGGGCCGGGTATACCAGGACCCTGCAGCCGGCACCTGCCCCAACCTGACGGTGCTGGAGAACCTCTCCCTGGCAGACAACAAGGGCAAGCCCTTCGGCCTCACCCGGGCAGTGGACAAACGCCGGGTGGAGGCCTACCGGGAACAGCTGGCCTCCCTGGGCCTTGGGCTGGAGGATAAGCTCCAGGTGCGCATGGGGGCCCTCTCCGGCGGCCAGCGCCAGGCCATCGCCCTACTGATGGCCACCATGACGCCGCTGAAGTTCCTGATCCTGGATGAACACACCGCCGCCCTGGATCCCAAGACCGCCGAGATCATTATGGCCCTCACCGACAAGGTGGTGCGGCAAAAGCAGCTCACCGCCATCATGGTCACCCACAACCTCCGCTACGCTGTGGAGTACGGCGACCGGATCCTCATGATGGACCGGGGCCATGTGGTGCTGGACCGGGCGGGGGAGGAAAAGAAAAATACCTCCATCGACGACATCCTCTCCATCTTCAACCGCATCTCCATGGAGTGCGGCAACTGAACTCCGGCCCCGGCGGAACGGGTTGACAGCCCTCCGCCGGGGCATTATCATGGAATCATCATTTGCGGAAAGGCGGACACCCTATGGATATCGGCACATACCTCCCCTTTTGGAAGGAGCTTACCCCCCAACAGCAGCAGGCCCTGACCTCCCAGGCCACGGTGCGGCATTTTCCAAAAGGCACTATGGTCTATGGGGGCGGCGGCGACTGCGCGGGGCTGATCCTCCCCACGCAGGGGCAGCTGCGGGTTTACCTTTTGACGGAGGAGGGCAAGGAGCTGACCCTCTACCGGCTGTTTCCCCGGGATCTGTGCCTCTTTTCCGCCTCCTGCATCATGCGGGGCATCCAGTTTGACGTACAGGTATCGGCGGAGCGGGACACGGAGGCCTTCCATATCCCCGCCCCTGTTTACGAGCAGCTGATGCGCACTTCGGCGGCGGTGGCCAACTACACCAATGAGCTGATGGCCACCCGCTTTTCCGACGTCATGTGGCTGATGGATCAGATCCTCAGCAAGAAGATGGACAGCCGCCTGGCGGCGTTTTTGCTGGATGAGAGCCGTCTGGAGGGCAGTGCCTCCCTCCCCCTCACCCACGATCAGATGGCCCGGCACCTGGGCACCGCCCGGGAGGTGGTAACCCGGATGCTCAAGTACTTCCAGACGGAGGGGCTGGTGCGCCTGAGCCGGGGCGGCGTGGAGCTGACGGCACCGGAAGCGCTGGAGAAGCTGGCCAAAGACAGCTTACGGTGATTTTATCACGGAACCGGGCGGGCCGGTTCTGGTATCCTGTGGTCATTCGTTGACCGGGATGCCGGAGCGGCTCGCCCGGTACTTTTTTATGGGCGGAATGCGTATGGTAATGCATCTGCCGCAAGCAAGGAGGAATCGCAATGGCACGTAAACTGGCCCAAGTGGAGCAACGCCGCTGTGTGGGCTGCGGATGCTGCGTCAAGGCCTGCCCCCTGGGGGCCATCGCCGTTCACAAAGGGCTATATGCCGCTGTGGACGCTGCCCGCTGCGTGGGCTGCGGCCGCTGTGCTGCCGCCTGTCCCGCCGCCATCATCACCGTCATTCCAAGGGAGGAACCCGCATGAAGACCAAACAGCGCCACTGGTACGACTATCTCTGGATCGCCACCGCCGCCTATCTGATCCTGGGATTATTCAACATTCTCTTTGCCTGGCTGGGCCTTTTGTGTTTCTTTATTCCGCTTCTCATGGCCATTTTCGGCAAGGAAAAGGGCTACTGCAACCGCTACTGCGGCCGGGGCCAGCTGCTGGAGCTGCTGGGCAGCCGGCTCAGCCGGCGTCTGCCGGTGCCCCGCTGGATCAGTTCCAAGGTGTTCCGGTACGGCTTCCTGATTTTCTTCCTGGCCATGTTCATCAATATGCTCTTCACCACCTACCTGGTCTTTGCGGGGCAGCGGGAGCTGGGCCAGGCGGTGACCCTGCTGTGGACCTTCCGCCTCCCCTGGCACTGGGCCTACCACGGAACCATCCTGTCCCCCTGGGTAGCGCAGTTCGCCTTCGGTTTTTACAGTGTGATGCTCACCTCTACGGTGCTGGGCCTTGTGACCATGGTATTCTTCCGCCCCCGCACCTGGTGCGTCTACTGCCCCATGGGCACCATGACCCAGCTGGTGTGCCGGGCCCGGGAGAGCGGCGGCGGCTGCTCCGGCGTCTGCTCTGAAAAGGCGTGATGTGCAGACGGCAGGCTACTGCCGACTTTCACGTGTGAATAGAATGCTCCAGGGCTACATACGCTACTTTCGGGTGATGCTCTGTGAAAAAATTCCCGTGGAAACCCTATGTATTCTGGATCCTTTTTACGGAGGCAGTGGGAGCACTCTCCGGCTGGCTGACCCGAGACGGCGCAAAGCACTACGGGGAGGCCATCGTGCAGCCGCCTCTCTCGCCTCCCGCCATCGTCTTTCCCATTGTCTGGGGCATTTTGTTCGCACTTATGGGGATCGGCGCAGCCCGGATCTATCTCTCCCCCCCCATCCGCTGCCCGCTCCCGAAGCCTGCTGCTCTTTTTGGTACAGCTGGCCTTCAACTTCTGCTGGAGCCTTCTGTTCTTCAACCTGCAGTGCTTTGGCCTAGCCTTTGTCTGGCTGATGGTGCTGTGGGGACTGATCCTCTGGATGATCCTGTCTTTCCGCAGAACAGATCCTCTGGCCGCATGGCTCCAGGTGCCCTATTTTCTGTGGGTTACCTTCGCCGCCTATCTGAACTTCGGCGTGTGGCTGCTGAACCGATAACCCGGAAGTCAGCATCCGCGTAAAAAAGCCAGGAAGCCTTGCTGAAGGCTTCCTGGCTTTTGCAATATGGCGTCCCTGAGAGGATTCGAACCTCCGGCCTACCGCTTAGGAGTATGGCGTACCGCTTGGTACATCGTCCGTTTCATATGGATGAGTTTTTCCGGCAGCACGATCCGCAGTATGCCGCCGAGCACCCGGAGGAACACGCGGCAAAGGAAGAAATTTACGAAAACCTGATGGCCGGGCGTATCTCTGCCCTGGACGAGAAGCTGGCTGCCCTGGGGCAGACCCAGGAGGACTATCTGCCTTCGGAGATCGAAAAATTCAAGGACGCCACCGGTTATGAGGAATTTCTGGATGTGGACCCCCAGGCGATCCGGGAGGCCATTGAAAACCCGGATCAATCTCATGTGGACGAGATGCTGGCCTTTGCGGAGCAGGCAAACCGGGAGTATGAGGCGGAGTTGTACGGGCAGCAAGCGGCGCCTACCCCGGATGACCGAGAGACCGGCGAGACGGTGCGGACCCCCAGGGGCACCTTCCATGTGACGGATATGAGCCGGGAACAGATGGAGACAGCCGGATACGGTTTCCACCACGAGTCCGAGGACGGAAAGTATCTCATCATGGCCAACGGCAGCCGCGCCTTTGCCATCCCCAGCGGAGACGCACCCGAACATACCGCGCCGGAGAAGTTGACTGTCCTGGTGGTGGAGCCCATGAAGGAACCCTATGTGAAGGAAATCGACCCCGGCCTCCATGCGCTGCAAGCGGAGGTGGGCGGCGACATTGCCGCCTCCTATCCCTTTGACGATCCGGTGGGGCTGGTGCTGAACGACGAGGGCAAGCTCATCGGTCTGGACCTGAACCGTTCCCTCCGGGACGAGCATGGGGAGATTTACGACATTGTGGCAGGCACCTTCCTGGTGGTGGGCCTCGGCGAGGAGTCCTTCACCTCTCTGCCCCCGGAACTGGCACAAAAGTACATGGAGCACTTCAAGCAGCCGGAGCAGTTCATCAACCTGAACGACCAGATCGTCGCCTTGCCGGTGGAGCCGGAGAACCCTCTCCGTACCGCTGAAATGACCCTGGAGGACGACTATGGGATGATTGACGGGATCATCAACAACGGCCGCCGTGGGGAGGAACTGGAGAAAGTCCAGAATGAGGCGCGCAGGACCACACCGGAGAAAAAGCCCTCTATTCGGGAGCGGCTGGAGGACGCGAAACGGGAGTGCGCGGAACGGAAAAGCCCGGACAAGCCCGCCCCCCAGAAGAAGCCCCCGGAGCTGGGCGACTTATGAGCCGGAGCAAGAAATGGCGTCTGGAATGGGCGTTCTTCCTGGGCGAGAACGGCAGGCGCCAGTATAACAAGCTCTGCAAAGGCTGTGTCCATCCCTGCAAGCAGAGTTTCCGGGCGGTGGTGGTATCCTGTCCGAACTATCTTTCCCTCCGTTCCAAAAAGTGCGGGAATTAGGGTTCAAAACATGCGAAAAAACCGCCTGTGGCGGCTTTTTTGTGTAGGGACAGTATGATTTCCCATGTAGGGCGTGTGTTCTGATTTGAAGGGCACAAATGGCTGCTTTGAACACTTCTCCATAACAGAGCGGGAGCGCTGCCTTCGGTCGATACCGAGGGTGACGCTCCCGCTTCTTTTTTATTTTTTCAAGATATCGTCTATTTCTTCATCTGATATTGGTTCCCATTCAAGCATCCCCGGCAATTTGGGTTGTGGAGCAGTAAAGTTGTGTGAAAGCTGTATAGGATTTGGATATCGCTCTGTATTTTCATAGCTAACAGCATACTGATCCACAATTCCAGCAAGTGGAGTAAACGAATACTTTTGTTCATCATTGGCATCAATAATACTTTGATACATCAGCCCTGATGATAATAGTCCCTGGACATAGGTACTGTATGTGATATCTACTTCATTGATATGTTCGCTTAAAAAAGACAAATCTTCTTCCAGCGTGTGTATAATTGCATGGCAAATTCGGAAATATGTTGGCCTGTCAATAAAATCCACAAGCAAGCATCGAGTGGCATTGATTAAATATCGGATTTTTTGCTGTGTTTCCGCTCTATCAATACTTTCCACCAAACGAAGAGCGTTGTCTTGTTTCTCACCGTCTGAAGTAAGAGTGGCACGCAATTTGGCACAATCATTTTCATTTAGATATACGCCATTCAGAAAAGCTTCCATCTTCGTCCAAAATAATTGTTCACGGATGAAAAACGGTGATTTAACAATCGCGAGCATTATTTTCCCGACAGAAATCGGATCACCTAATACAGCACCGATTGTATCCTCCAACATATTAGTTGAAGCATCCTGTATCTCGCCTCGTGAAATAAGACCTTGTATTTTTTCAGTAAATTTCATCTGTCAACCTCCAATCATCTTGACTATCATAACATACTTTTCTTTTGGTGACATCCTAAAAGTTCAAAAGGATAGGAAGGATATTCGCCGTAGTAGGCGCTGTGGGAATGTGTGTAAACGGTCAAAGGAGCGGAGCTGTGGGTAACAGTGTTTGCGGGCTGTGGGAAAGCTGGCAGATTTTCCATCGGGCCGTGAATATCTGTTTTCCATCGGCGGAGCGGCCGTTTTCCACATTTCCATAGTGTAAAGCAGCGTGATAACACACTTGTATATTGCTTTTCCGCAAGAAAGGATTTATAATAAATTGTAGTTAGTTATTGCTAACCGCAATTCCGATTCCTGGAGGCAGTTATGGGAATATTAAGGGCTTTTTTCAACAATACCCGCAAGCCCGAAGGATTGCTGGGTAGGTGCATGGTGGGCAGCATGAATCGTGCTCATGCTGCCCTTGCGGATTGGGGCCTTAGCTATTTGTCTGAAACAGGTCCCACCGAGATTGCGGAGTTGGGCTGCGGTGGTGGGCGGAATATCCGAGCCCTTTTGCGAAAATACCCTGCCGCGACTGTCGCCGCCTTGGACTATTCAGAAGTATCTGTGGAAAAGGCCATGCGTGTGAACCGAAAGGGGCTGCAAGCCGGCCGCTGCCGTATTATACAGGGCGATGTATCTTGCCTTCCCTTCGAGGATGGCGCATTTGATTTGGTGACCGCATTTGAAACGGTATATTTCTGGCCTGGTCCTACGGAGAGTTTCCGGGAGGTGTACCGAACTCTGCGGCCGGGCGGCATCTTTCTGATCGTCAATGAGTCGGACGGAGAAGATCCCCACGCCAGCAAGTGGCTTTCTGTCATTGATGGGATGAGAATCTTCGATGGAGACCAACTTGCCCATTTTCTCACCGAGGCAGGTTTTTCTGAGGTCATCGTAAATTGGAACGCGAAAAAGCACTGGCTCTGCGTGCTGGCGATACGGGAAAACAGCAGCCTTTTAGAAAATGAAGAACTGGGTGGTATCTCATAAAAAGCGGCAAATGGTACGGCTGAGTACAGCATTTGACTTATGATTCAACCATTGGAATGTTTCTGATGGAGTGTACCGTATATGCTGGACCCAGCGAAACGGATTATAAGCAGAATGGAGGAACAAAAGATGTGGAAATACACAATCCAAGTAAACGGCATGATGTGCGGTATGTGCGAGAGCCATGTGAACGATGCGGTGCGGAAAGCCTTTCCGGTGAAGAAGGTCACCTCATCTCGGAGTAAAAAAGAGACTGTGGTAATCACGGAAGCTGAACTGGATCAAGAGGCTCTACGGGCGGCTATTTCCGCCACTGGCTATGATGTGGGGGAGATTTGGAAAGAGTCTTGGCAGAAGAAAGGGCTATTTGGCCGATAAGCGCCAGGACACAGATCAAGGAAAAGGAGGCAAACAGATGCTGGCAGAATTTTTGTCAGAACAGGGGGAATGGGCACAAGTGATGCCTGGCGCGCGAGCCTGCCTGGTTTCCCTGTGCGAGAGGGCACTCCCTCTGCCCCTTCGGCTGGAGCCTCTGCACTTCGAGGTATTGTTCTGCCTGGCCGGGATGTTGACCCTGACCCGGCGGGATGGTTCGGCTCTGAGGTTAGGTACCCGGCAGGTGCTTCTCCTCACCGACATCTCTGATCTGACTGATGCCAGAGTGGAGACCGGCTTAAAGGGTGTGCTGGTGGCGGTGGACGCCCGGGGCGCCCGGGAGAGTCTAAAAGCCATTTGTGACCTGCTGGGCGGTTTGACCTTGAACACGGATCAAGTGCGGCGTTGGATGGTCAGCCGGGGCGGCTGCGCCGTGGAGGGTCCCTCTCACTGGAGCCAGGCGGCCTTTGCTGACCTGGATCGTTTGCCCCAGAGCGAGCGGGCGCGCTGGTGCGTGTGGAAGTCGGTAGAACTGCTGTATCTGCTCTCTGCCCCGGAGGAACCAGCGGCGGAAATGGCCCCGGTGCTGGATCAGGAGATGATCCGGACCCTGGCAGAAACCCGCCGATATATGGAGGAGCATCTGGACGAACCCCTCTCCATATCAGATTTGAGCCGCCGCGCCTGCCTCTCTGCAACGACATTCAAGGAGGGGTTCCGTCGTCTGTACGGACTGCCGGTCCACACCTGGCTGCAGCAGCGGAGGATGGAGCGCGCGGCGGAGTTGCTGCGGGACTCCTCCCTCAGCGTGCTGGGGGTGGCCCAGTCCGTGGGATACAGCAGTGCCAGCCAGTTCTCCGCCGCCTTCCGGCGGCAGTATGGCATGTCGCCAACTATGTATCGAAAAATGTCTGAACCGGCATAACATCGTCTGATTCGGTGATACACGGGGCATCCCATCTGCTATAATGTTTCAACACACAGTGGGACGCGTTTGTTTCCGAGCAGGAGGAGATCTCAATGAAACAACATCGCTTCTGGGCCTGGGGCGCTGTGATCTGCATGGTCATGGTGATGATCACGGGCTACAAACACAAATAATCACATAGCAGAAAGGAAAGATTCCCATGATGAAACACTATGTCAGACTGGCCTGCTTTGTAAGCGGAGCCCTGTTTGGCTCTGCCGGCATCAAGCTGCTCACCAGCAAAGACGCCAAGAAGGCTTATACTCACATTACTGCCGCAGGTCTGCGGATGAAAGACAGCGTAATGGAGACCGTTACCTCTGTTCAGGAGAACGCCGCCGACATTCTGGCCGCTGCCAAGGACATCAACGAGGCCCGGGACGCCAAGGAAGCCGAGGCTCAGGTGGAAGGTCAGGAAGCCTAAAAACTGCGGAAGGGAGCCGGAAAACGGCTCCTTTTTTCATGAAAGGAGACTTGCATGAGAGCAACCATCGTACACGAGAGCCGGGGCCGGATGCGTCTGCGGCTCCGGCAAAAAAACATGACGATCCGCCAGGCGGATCTGCTGGAAACCTGGCTGAAGGGACAGCCCTGGACCCGGGAGGCCGTGGTCCATGAGCGCACCTGCTGCGTCATCGTGACCTATACGGGAGACCGGGAAGCTGTCCTCTCCGCCCTCGGCGCGTTCACCTGGGCCGGGGCGGAGTCGTCTGTCACTCTGTCCGGCCACAGCACCCGGACTCTGAACCGAGAGTTCCAAGAGAAGCTGGTAGGCAAGGTGGCGGTGAAAGCAGCCGCTGCCCTGTTTTTGCCCGCCCCGCTGCGGATCGCCCGGATTGTTTGGCACATGATCCCCTTTCTGCACAGAGGTCTGCGCTGTCTGGGACATCGTCAGATCAAGGTGGAGATGCTGGATGCGTTGTCCATCGGGATCTCCGTCTGCCGCAGGGACTTCGGTACTGCCGGCACTGTCATGTTCTTGTTGGAGATCGGTGAACTGCTGGAGGATTGGACACGGAAAAAGTCCGTGGCCGACCTGGCAGAGAGCCTGTCTCTCCATGTGGATCGGGTGTGGCTGAAAACCGAGGCTGGTGAAGTGCTCACCCCTATCGGCCAGATCAGACCCGGCGACCGGGTCGTGGTTCGAGCCGGAAGCGTCATCCCCCTGGACAGCGTGGTGGCGGAGGGAGAGATCACCGTCAACCAGGCATCCCTCACCGGCGAATCCGTCCCCGTGGCCAAGCGGCCCGGCGGCGCGGTTTATGCCGGCACTGTGGTGGAGGAGGGCGAGTCCGTGCTGGAGGTAAAGCAGGCCTCTGGCCAGAGCCGCTATGACCAGATCGTGGAGATGATCCAGCGTTCCGAGCAGATGAAGTCCGCCGCCGAAGCCAAAGCGTCCAACTTGGCAGACAAGCTGGTGCCCTATACCTTTGCCGGCAGCCTGGTGAGCCTTGCGCTCACCAGGAACTTGACCCGGGCCTTGTCGGTGCTCATGGTGGACTTCTCCTGTGCCCTGAAACTGGCCATGCCCCTGGCGGTGCTCTCTGCCATGCGGGAGGCGGGGCGGGAGCACATCACGGTCAAGGGCGGCAAGTTCCTGGAGGCTGTGGCCAGCGCCGATACCATTGTCTTTGATAAGACCGGCACCCTCACCCATGCCTGCCCCAGGGTGGTCCGCGTCATCCCCTTCAACGGGAAGGACGAGGCGGAGATGCTGCGCCTTGCCGCCTGTTTGGAGGAGCATTTCCCTCACTCTATGGCAAACGCTGTGGTAGAGGAGGCCAAACGCCGGGGGTTGAGCCACGAAGAACGCCATGCTAAGGTGGAGTACCTGGTGGCTCACGGCATTGCCAGCTCAGTGGACGGAGAGCAAGTGTGCATCGGCAGCGCCCACTTCATCTTCGAGGACGAGAAGTGCGTGATTCCCGAGGGTGAGGAAAACAAATTTGATGCCCTGCCCCCTGAATTCTCCCAGCTCTATCTGGCCATCGACGGGGTGCTCTCCGCTGTGATCTGCATCTCCGATCCTCTGCGAGAGGAGGCGCGGGAGGTCCTATCTGCCCTAAGAAATCTGGGCGTAAAAAAACTGGTGATGCTGACCGGGGACAGCCCCCGTACCGCCGCTTCCATTGCGGAGCAACTGGGGGTAGATGACTTCCGGGCCGGAGTTCTCCCGGCGGATAAGGCAGAGTATGTGGCTGCTATGCGGCGGGAGGGGCACACCGTACTGATGGTGGGGGATGGCATCAACGACTCTCCGGCCCTCTCTGAGGCGGACGCCGGCATCGCCATCAGTGACGGGGCGGCCATTGCCAGGGAGATCGCCGACATCACCATTGCTGCCGACAGTCTGTGGGAGCTGGTGCGCCTGCGGCAGCTGGCCATGGGCTTAATGTACCGCATCCAGAACAACTACCGCTTTGTCATTGGGTTCAATGGGGCGCTGATCGGTCTTGGCGTGGCAGGCATCCTGCCTCCAACCACCTCCGCTATGCTCCACAACCTGTCTACCCTTGGCGTAAGCCTCCACAGCATGACTGCCCTGCCCCAGCCAAAACAAAATAAAGTCTCCTGACAAAGTCCGGCGCGTATGCGCCGGGCTTTTTTCGTATTCCACTTGACAAACTACTGCTCCAGTCGTATTATAACAGTGTTATATAACGCTGTTATAAGGAGAGAGTCTATGGAAGAAAAGTCTAACGCCACGCTGGAAAAAATCCATGAGGCGGCCATGGCCGAATTTCTGGACAAGGGCTTTCAAGGGGCTTCTCTGCGGCAGATCGTGAAAAATGCCGGGGTAACCACCGGTGCGTTCTACGGCTATTTCTCCAGCAAGGAGGCGCTCTTTGCCTCCATCGTGGAGCCGCACGCGGCTGCTTTGATGGGGCGGTTCATGGAGGCGCAGACTTCCTTTTCCGAACTGCCTGAGCAGGAACAGCCGGAGCACATGGGGCTGGAGTCCAGCCAGTGCGTGAATTGGATGGTGGACTATATCTGCGACCACCGGGAGCCGGTGAAGCTGCTGCTGTGCAAGGCCGAGGGAACCAGCTATGAGCACTTTGTCCACAACATGGTAGAGGTGGAGGTGGAGTACACGCTCCGTTACATGGATGTTCTCCGCCGCTTGGGCCGGGAGGTCCCGGAACTGAGCCAGTCTCTTTGCCACATCATCGCCAGCGGAATGTTCAACGGTCTTTTTGAGATCGTCGTACATGATATGCCGAAAGAGCAGGCCCTGCGGGATGTAGAACAGTTCCGCACTTTCTACACGGGTGGATGGCTGAAATTGATGGGGGGATGACCCCTATCTTTTTTGAATATTAGTTAGTTATTGCTAACTTACAGAAGGAGGTTTTTTCATGAAGCAGAAGAAAAAGAGTGATGTTGCGGTCCTGCTGGACTACGCAGGCAGTCACAAGGGGCTGACCTTCCTGGGGCTGGCCCTGTCGGCGGTGTCCATGCTGTTGAGCATGGCACCCTACATTTGTATCTGGCTGGTGGCCCGGGATCTGATTGCCGTAGCGCCGGACTGGACCCGGGCGCAGGACATCGCACAATACGGCTGGCTGGCGTTTGCCTTTGCGGTGGCCGGCATCGTCTTGTACTTTGCAGGATTGATGTGTACCCATCTGGCGGCCTTCCGCACAGCGGCCAACATCCGCAAGCAGGGCGTCGCCCATGTGATGAAAGCCCCTCTGGGCTTCTTCGACTCCAACGCCTCTGGTCTCATCCGGGGACGGCTGGATGCGGCGGCGGCCGATACCGAGACCCTGCTTGCCCACAATCTGGCGGACATCGTAGGCACCATCACCCTGTTTGTGTCCATGCTGGTGCTGATGTTCGTCTTTGATTGGCGGATGGGCGCGGCCTGCCTGCTGGCGGCGGTGATTTCCATGATTGCCATGTTCTCCATGATGGGCGGCAAAAACGCCAAACTGATGGCAGAGTATCAGGCAGCCCAGGATCGCATGACCAAGGCGGGCACCGAGTATGTCCGGGGCATACCGGTGGTCAAGATTTTCCAGCAGACCGTTTATTCCTTCAAAGCCTTTCAGGAGGCCATTGAGGATTACAGTTCCAAAGCGGAGCACTATCAGGGCGATGTGTGCCGTGTGCCCCAGTCCATCAATCTGACCTTTACCGAGGGCGCTTTTGTGTTCTTGGTGCCTGCGGCTCTTTTCCTGGCTCCCGGAACTCTGGCCGGCGGCGACTTTGCGGGATTTATTACAAACTTCGCCTTTTACGCAGTGTTCTCCGCCATCATTTCCACCGCGCTTGCCAAAATCATGTTTGCCGCATCCGGTATGATGCTGGCCAGTACTGCGCTGGGGCGCATTGACCAGGTCATGTGCGCCCCGGAACTGAAAGTGCCTAAACACCCTCAATCCCCCGGAAGCAGCCGTGTAGAATTTGAAGATGTGAGCTTTACTTACGACGGGGCCCAGACCTTCGCCCTCTCCCATGTGTCCTTCACAGCGGAGCCGGGACAGACCGTAGCCCTGGTAGGACCCTCCGGCGGCGGCAAGACCACCGCTGCCAGCCTGATCCCCCGCTTCTGGGACGCCACCTCCGGCGTAGTGAAGGTGGGCGGCGTAGATGTGCGGCAGATCGATCCCCATGTACTCATGGATCAGATCGCCTTTGTGTTCCAGAACAGCCGCCTATTCAAAGCCTCCATTTTGGAGAATGTCCGGGCTGCCCGTCCCAACGCCACCCGGGAGCAGGTGCTCTCGGCGTTGAAGGCCGCCCAGTGTGAGGACATTCTGGAGAAACTGCCTCAGGGCATAGATACCCTGATCGGCTCCGAGGGGACTTATCTTTCCGGCGGCGAGCAGCAGCGCATTGCCCTGGCCCGGGCCATCCTGAAGGATGCACCCATCGTGGTTCTCGATGAAGCCACCGCCTTTGCTGACCCTGAGAACGAGGCGTTAATCCAAAAGGCGTTTACCGAGTTGACCCGTGGCCGCACCGTTATCATGATTGCCCACCGTCTGTCTACTGTGGTCGGTGCGGACAAGATTCTGGTGTTGGAGGAGGGACGCATCGTGGAGCAAGGCTCCCATCAGGAACTGACTGCCGCCGGCGGCCTCTATGCCCGGATGTGGGCGGATTACAACAAGGCGGTCCAGTGGAAGATCACCAGCGAACAGTGAGAGAGGGGTGAAGAATATGTTCAGCAAAAACTTTCAGAGGAAATACGCCCTCACCGACCAGGGCGTAAAAAATGTCAAAAAGGGAGCCTTCTGGACGGTCATCGTCAACCTTGTCGTCATGGGCGGCATGAGCATCCTGTATCTGCTGATGTACGGCCTGATGGGAACCTTTACAGACGACCAGCCGCTGCCCAACGCAGCCCTCCTGCTCGGGCTGGTGGTTGTATTCCTGATCCTTTCCTTTGTGACTCATCTTCAGCAGTACTACGCCACCTATGGACTGGTCTATAACGAGGTGAGATCCACCCGTCTCAGTCTGGCGGAGCGGCTGCGCAAACTGCCTTTGGGCTACTTCGGCAAGCGGGATCTGGCGGATCTGACCGAGACCATTATGGGCGATGTGAACCGCATGGAACATGTCTGGTCCCATGTGCTGGGCTATCTGTACGGAGCCTATATCTCCACGGCGATTATCGCGGTGTGCCTGCTGGTGTATGACTGGCGGCTGGCCATCGCCTGCCTGTGGGGTGTGCCGGTGGCCTTCGGCCTGCTGTTCGGCACCCGGAGGATTTCCGCCCGGACCTCTGAGCGGACGAAAAAAGCTGCGATCCGCGTCTCCGACGGCATTCAGGAAGCTCTGGAAAATGTCCGGGAGATCCGCGCCACCAATCAGGAGGAGCGCTATCTGGCCGGGCTCAATCAGAAGATCGATGACCATGAGAAGGTCACCATCCAGGGCGAGCTGGGGACCGGCATCTTCGTCAATGCGGCCAGCGTCATCATGCGTATGGGGGTAGCTACCACCATTCTGGTGGGAGCCAGCCTGATTCTTTCCGGGCAAATCGACTTCATGCTGCTGTTTTTGTTCCTGCTGGTTATTACCCGCGTGTATGCGCCTTTTGACCAGAGCCTGGCTCTCATCGCTGAGATGTTTGTGTCCCAAGTATCCGCCGACCGCATGAACGAGATCTACGACACCCCCACGGCTGAGGGTGCAGAGGTGTTTCAGCCCAAGGGCCATGATATTGAGTTCGACCATGTGGGGTTTGCCTATGACAAGAAAAAAGTGCTGGACGGCGTGAGCTTTACCGCCCGGGAGGGCGAAGTGACTGCCCTGGTGGGGCCTTCCGGGTCCGGTAAGAGTACCTGCGCCCGACTGGCCGCCCGGCTGTGGGATGTAACAGAGGGAAGCATCAAGGTAGGCGGCGTGGACATCTCCACGGTGGACCCGGAGGCATTGCTGACCGATTACTCTATGGTATTCCAGGATGTGGTGCTCTTTGACGACACGGTGATGGAGAACATCCGTCTGGGCAAGCGAGGCGCCACCGACGAGGAGGTGCGGGCCGCGGCTGAGGCCGCCAACTGCGGGGAGTTCATCTGCCGCCTGCCCCAGGGATATAATACTCCCATCGGGGAAAACGGCGCCAAACTCTCCGGCGGAGAGCGGCAGCGCATCTCCATCGCCCGGGCTCTTTTGAAGAACGCCCCCATCGTCCTGCTGGACGAGGCTACTGCCAGCCTGGATGTGGAAAATGAGACAAAGGTGCAGGGTGCGCTCTCCCGTCTGCTGGCAGGCAAGACGGTGCTGGTCATTGCTCACCGGATGCGCACCGTGGCAGGAGCAGACCACATCGTTGTACTGGAAAACGGCCATGTGGCCGAGCAGGGTACGCCTGCGGAACTGATGGAACGCGGAGGCCTCTACCGCCGTATGGTGGAACTCCAGAGTGAGAGTGCCCGTTGGCAACTGGGCTAATTATTTCGTTTATTCAAGTTCATTCGATTTTTCCTTCGGGAGTACAACATCCTCTGACCGTTCCAGTAAGATACGGACGTTTTGGTTGAGGGTGTCGTACTCCCGTTCTTTCTGTTGAGCCTTCCTGTATTCCGATTGCAGGGCGGTCCTTCTGACGGTGAGTTCATCTATTTCGGCCCGGAGCCGCTGGGCGGCGGGCAGGGGTACGGCGCCCAGCCGTTTCAGTTCCCTTGCCGCTGCCTCGAACAGGATGATCTCACTCTCATGCCCCCGGAGAAATTTCTCCTTGTCCCTGGACTGGCGGTATTGGTCATACATGGGACGGAGCTGACGGTAAGTGGCGGCGTGCTTCATGGTGAGAGTCAGCCGCTCCGCTTCGTTCTCGATGGATCGGAGTTCCGCCTTTATCCTGGCGGTGGCGGCCGCCGCCCCGTCGCACCGCTCGGACAGGTCCTCCAAACTTCCGATGCCATGCTCCGTCAGGAAGTTCAGCGTTTCCGCCGCCCGCTTCAGGTTCTCGATGGTTGCCCAATGAGACTCGCGCATTGGACGCCCACAAAGCATCGTGCGCCGCACCCATCAGCATGGGCCGGGGTGAAATTCCCGTGGAGCTGCGGCCAGCAGCCATCCGTTTTCTGCCTCTTTCTTTTTAAGCAATCCTATTGCTTTTAAGTTTATGGATAATTCATAAACTTTTTGATTAGCAGCAGACAAACCCGGAATGGCGCGTTAGAATGAGGATAGGCAAGTTATGACTTTCCTTCAACGCGCCGTTCTTGTTTTAGAAAGGGGGCTGCCATGTCACAAGCATGGAACGGTACGAAGAAGGAGTCCCCGGAGCGAAGAACTTATACGGTGGAGGACATTACTCAAATCCTGGGTATTGGCCGCACATCCGCTTATCTTCTCGTGAAGGAAGGACACTTTAAGATCGTACGAATTGGCAACGCCATACGCATTTCCAAGCGGTCATTCGATGAGTGGCTGGAGTCACTTGATCTATGACTTAGAAAGGAAGTATCGTTATGGCTTCGATTATCAAACGGAAAAAGAATTATTCCATCGTCTACAACTATACGGATGAAAATGGTGAGACCCGGCAGAAATGGGAGACCCGCACCTCTTACCAGGACGCATTGAAGCGCAAGGCGGAGGTGGAAAACCAGCAGTTCACGGGGACCTTCCTTCCGCCCAGCAACCAGACCATCGCAGAATTTCTTTTGGACTTTGTTTCTCTTTATGGGGAAAAGAAGTGGGGCGTGTCCATGTACGACAGCCAAAACTCGCTGATTGCCAACTACATCAACCCCATCATTGGGGATATGAAGGTGCAGGATGCCACTCCGCGGGTAGTGGACAAGTACATCCAGACCCTGCAGAAAACCCCAGCGGTGAATACCAGGACCCATCATGCAAAGACAGACCTGGTCACTAACGCCACCATCGAGAAGATCATCAAACTCCTGCGCTGCGCCTTCAAGCAGGCAGTACGGTGGGAGCTAATCGCCAAGAACCCCTTTGACAACGTGGTTCTGCCCAAGACGGAGTATAAGAAGCGGGACATCTGGACCGCCGATATGATCCGCACCGCCCTGGATCAGTGTACGGACAGCAAGCTCTATGTAGCGATGAACCTGTCCTTTGCCTGCTCCCTGCGGATGGGTGAGATCCTGGGGCTGACCTGGAACAATGTCCACATCTCCGATGACGATATTGCCGATGACAACGCCTATGTTTTCATCGACAAGGAGCTGGCGCGGGCCTCCAAGCGGGCCGAGATGCTGGGGCAGAAGGATGTCTACCACATCTTTACGCCGCTGTTTCCCAACACCAGCACCAGGGTGATTCTGAAAAAGCCCAAGACGGATTCCAGTATCCGCAAGGTGTGGCTGCCCAAGACGCTGGCCTACATCCTGCGGGAATGGAAGAAAGCCCAGGATGAGCTGCGGGGCTTTCTCGGTGACGAGTATCAGGATTATGACCTGGTAGTGGCGCTGCCCAACGGACGCCCCTGCGAGGACCGCATCATCCTGAAGGAGTTTGAGAAGCTGCGGGAGAAGGCAGGGCTGCCCAGGGTGGTCTTTCATTCCCTCCGTCATTCCAGCACCACCTACAAGCTGAAACTGAACCACGGCGACCTGAAGGCCACCCAGGGCGACACGGGCCATGCGGAGATTGACATGATTACCAGCGTGTATGCCCATATCCTGGACGAGGACCGCAAGATCAACGCCCAGAAGTTTGAGAGCGCCTTCTACGCAAATCCCAACCTGCGCGCGGTCCGTCCCCCAGAGGAGCCGAAGGAACCGGCGCCGGCGAAACTCGATCTGGAGGCGCTGGTGGAACAGCTCCGGCAGTCGCCGGAACTGGCAAATACCCTGGCTGCGCTGCTCTCGGCGGCACCAGGCGGCAAGTAAATCCGAAAACTCCAATTAGCACGGATGGGATTTTTCTTAGCAAGAACGTGGAAATCGTTCGTTTCTTCTTAGCAGGATATACATAGCAGCGCATAAAATTCTCCCGGCCTCAAACGAGCGGCAGGCCGGGAGAAGGGAAATAAAAAAACGCTGCAAACCAGCAAAAAATGGCTTGCAGCGGTGCTTTTGGCACCCCCGGCTGGGTTCGAACCAGTGGCCTGTCGCTTAGGAGGCGACCGCTCTATCCAACTGAGCTACGGGGGCTTATACAAAAAATATTCAATTTTCGGGTCCAGCCGGATTCGAACGAACTGCCGCTTAGGAGGCGGTCGCTCTATACAGCTGAGCTACGGGGGCGTATGGAATTTTTCAATAGAGCACTGGGTTTACTATACTCGTTTTGTTCTCTGCTGTCAAATGTAAAAGAGGGCCCGCCGCTTTTCTCCGGCGAGCCCTCTTTTCCTTACTGAATCACCCGGACACGGATCACATTGGGCAGCGCTTTCACATCCTCGATGATGGATGCGTCCACCTGATTTCCCAGATCCACGATGGTGTAGGCGTAATCACCCCGGGACTTGTTGCTCAGGTTCTCCACATTGACGCCGTCCTTGCTCAAAAGGGTGGTAATATTGGCCAGCATGGCGGGGACATTCCGGTGGATGATGCACATACGCATGACGCCGCTGCGCTCCAGGCTGGCAGCCGGCATATTCACGGAGTTGCGGATATTGCCGTTTTCCAGATAGTCCCGCAGCTCATCCACAGCCATCACGGCACAGTTCTGCTCACTCTCCGGCGTGGAGGCTCCCAGATGGGGCATGGCGATGACATGGGGTGCCTTTACAATCCGGTTATTGGGGAAGTCGGTAATATAGGTGGAGACCCACCCCGTGTCCAGCGCTGCCATCATGGCATCGTCATCCACGATCTCGCCCCGGGCCAGGTTGATGAACCGGACACCCCGCTTCATGGCGGCGATGGCCTTGGCATCGATCATCTTCTCGGTCTTGGCGGTATAGTGGATGTGGATGGTGATGTAATCAGCACGCTTGTAGAGCTCGTTGATGTCCTTCACCACATGGATATGGCGATCCAGACGCAGCGCGGCATCCACAGACAGGAAGGGATCATAGCCGTAAACGTCCATGCCCATGGACAATGCGATGTTGGCCACCAGAGAGCCGATGGCACCCAGGCCAATGACACCCAGGGTCTTTTTATAGAGCTCCGGCCCCACAAAGGCCGCCTTGCCCTTTTCCACCACGGTGGTGACGTCCACGCCGGATTCCACCTGCTTGCGCACCCACTGGATGCCGCCGTCCACATCCCGGGAGCCCATCAGCATGGCGCACAGCACCAGCTCCTTCACTGCGTTGGCATTGGCACCGGGGGTATTGAACACCACGATGCCCGCCTCGGAGCAGCGATCCAGGGGGATGTTATTGACACCGGCACCCGCCCGGGCGATGGCCAGCAGATTCTGGGGAAAGTCGTAGTCCAGCAGCTTGGCAGAGCGAACCACGATGGCATCCTCGTTGGTCTGGGTGTCGGAAACGGTGTACTGCTCGGGGTCAAAGTGATTCAGGCCCACAGGGGAAATCTTGTTGAACGTCTTGATCTGATACATGGCAAATGCCTCCTGGGTGGTTCCAGCGAACCACAATACTTGCGGCGGAACGTGCAGCGCTGGCGCCGCTTCCGTCACAGCAGTTTCATTATAGAGCCGCTCTCTCAACAGCGTCAATCGTCCAGGTGTCGAAAAGGCGCCCGCCCCCAGCTGATTTTTTGTGGAAAAGGTATTACTTTTTTGCAGCACGGAACAGGCTGTTTCATTCCTATGAAAAAAATCAGAAAAATATCAGGTTTTTTCAAAAAACTCCCGGAAAACAGCTTGCAAAACAGCGGCAGGCGGAATATAATGTAGAACCGTGTGCAAAACTTGATTACTTTAACCCAAGGAAAGGGGTTTTTACTTTGCAGAATGAACATTTGAGAAACGTTGCCATCATCGCCCACGTCGACCACGGCAAGACCACCCTGGTGGACGAAATGCTCAAACAGGGCGGTGTGTACCGGGAAAACCAGGAAGTCGTGGATCGGGTCATGGACTCCGGCGACCTGGAGCGTGAGCGCGGCATCACCATCCTGGCCAAAAACACCGCCATCCAGTACAAGGACGTGAAGATCAACATCGTGGACACCCCGGGCCACGCCGATTTCGGCGGCGAGGTGGAGCGCATCCTGAAGATGGTCAACGGCGTTATCCTGCTGGTGGACGCCGCCGAGGGCCCCATGCCCCAGACCCGCTTCGTCCTCTCCAAGGCTCTGGAGCTGGGCCACCGGGTCATCGTGGTGGTCAACAAGATCGACCGGCCCGACCAGCGCATCCACGAAGTGGTGGACGAGGTGCTGGAGCTGCTGATGGACCTGGACGCCACTCCCGAGCAGCTGGACTCCCCCATGCTCTTCTGCTCCGGCCGCAACGGCACTGCCTCCTACTCCCCCGATGTGGTGGGCACGGACTTGAAGCCCCTTTTCGAGACCATCCTGGAGTATATCCCCGCCCCCGAGGCGGACACCGACCAGCCCTTCCAGATGCTGGTGAGCTCCATCGACTACAACGAGTTTGTGGGCCGGATCGCCATCGGCCGCATCGAGCGGGGCGTTCTCAAGCAGAACCAGGAGATCGCCGTTTGCAACTACCACGATCCCGAGGCCGTACTGCGTAAGGCCAAGGCCACTGCCATCTATGAGTTTGACGGACTGGCCCGCAAGCCCATCCAGGAAGCTACCGCCGGCAATATCATCGCCATGAGCGGTATCCCCGACATCACCATCGGCGACACCATCTGTGCCCCCGACTGTGTGGAGGCTCTGCCCTTTGTGAAGATCTCCGCCCCCACCCTGGAGATGACCTTCTCCGTCAACGACTCTCCCTTTGCCGGCAAGGAAGGCAAGTTCGTCACCTCCCGCCAGCTGCGGGAACGGCTGTACCGGGAGACCCTGCGGGACGTGTCCCTGCGGGTCACCGACACTGACAAGGAAACCGCCTTTAACGTGGCCGGCCGGGGTGAGATGAGCCTCTCCATCCTCATCGAAACCATGCGCCGGGAGGGCTATGAGTTCCAGGTCTCCCCTGCCCGTGTGCTCTATAAGGAGATCGATGGCAAGAAGTGCGAGCCCGTCGAGCGTCTGGTGGTGGACGTGCCCGGTGACTGCGTGGGCAGCGTCATTGAAAAACTGGGTCAGCGCAAAGCGGACATGCTGGAGATGACCCCTGTGGGCGACCGCATGAAAATTGAATTCCTGATCCCCGCCCGGGGCCTGTTCGGCTACCGCAACGAGTTCCTCACCGACACCCGGGGTGAGGGCATCATGGCCTCCGTGTTTGACTCCTACGCTCCCTACAAGGGCGATATCCAGCGCCGTGGCAACGGCTCCATGATCTCCTTCGAGACCGGCGAGTCCATCACCTACGGCCTGTACAACGCTCAGGAGCGGGGCACCCTCTTCATCGGCGCCGGCGTCCCCGTCTACGGCGGCATGATCATCGGCGTGAGCCCCCGCAGCGAGGACATGACGGTGAACGTGTGCAAGAAGAAGCAGCTGACCAACACCCGTGCCTCCGGCTCCGACGATGCCCTGCGGCTCACTCCCCCCAAGCAGATGAGCCTGGAGCAGTGCCTGGAATTCCTGGCGGACGACGAGCTGCTGGAGGTCACTCCCAAGAGCCTGCGGATGCGCAAGGCCATTCTGGACCACGAAAAGCGTATGAAAGCCCTTCACAGCAAAAAATAATCATTTCCTTCCGTCCGGCCATATTGGCCGGACGGTTCTTTTTTACCATCTTCTTTGTCTGCGGGGAACTTTTTCCACCATCTGTGCGTCTATCTCAGCAAAGGCCGCGGAATCCTGTTGGTTCCGCGGCAGAAAGGAAGGACTGCAATGAAAAAGAAGATGTTCAGGCTACTCTCGTTGGTGCTGTGTGCCACCCTGTTGTGTATCCCCGCTATGGCGGCGGAAGCAAATGCCCCGCATCTGACTCCCACCGCCGGCCCTATCCGGGTCTGGGGCACCCTTACCCAACTCTCTGACGGCGGTCTGCTGGTCCGCAATTCCAACCAGGACGATTCTCTCAACGAAGTCATTCTTCACGGCGAGAGCATCCTCTGTCTGGATGCCGTTACCGGTGAACCCATGTCCACGGACGACTTGAAAGACGGTGAGACCATTTACGCATGGGTAGGACCGGTGATGACCATGAGTCTTCCTCCTCAAGCCACTGCCATTTTGATCGTAGCCAATATTCCCGCAGATTTCAGCGCACCGCAATACCACGAGATCCGCGCCGTTACGCCCCAGGCCATGATCGCCATCTATCCTCCTCCGGCTCTGACCTGGACAGAGGTGACCACCACAGATGATAAAATTCTGAAAATCACCGATGCGGCCCAGCTGGAGCGCTACGGTTCCGACGATCCCGTCCGGCTGGAAGATCTGGTTCCCGGCACCCGGATCCTGACTTGGACCGGCACGGACGGTGACATCTCCAAAGTTCTTGTATTTCCTTACACGTACAGCAGCTACATCACCTGCGGGGAAGACGGTCTTCTGACGGTAGGCACGCAGGTACTCTCTGAGAAAGCCAAGCTGGTGGGTGATGAAACCATGCTGCCGCTGCGAGCTGTGGCCGAATCCGTGGGAATGACGGTATACTGGGATGCAAAGACCGGGGCCAATGTGGCCCGCTCCGATGGCAGCATCGTATGTTCCGTAGACCCCGGTACAGGGTCCGTTTGCTGCGGCGACGGCAGTACCATTTCCGCTGCCAGTACGCTGGAAGACGGCACCACCTATTTGTCGGCCGGTACCCTGATCCAGCTTCTGAACCTGTATGTGGCAGGCTGATGGCCTTCGAGGGCCGCGTCTTGGATAAGACGCGGCCCCTTTCCGTTCTGCCCCCATAAAAGAATTTCATTTTTCCGTTGTCCGCATGCGCCTGATGTGCTATACTGTTGTGCATGGATTTCTGGATGATCGCCCGGCAAGAGTTGCCGCATGACCTGCTGGATATCTTTTCAGCACTGGGGGATTTGCAGTACCAATATGACTGGGTCATTACTGACCATGATCTTTGGTATGCAGAAAGCTGCCCGGAGGAAGTGCGCAGGCGCTGGCAGTGGACAGGATTACTGATGGACGGCACAGAGCTGACCGCCCATCTGTCTGCGGGCCACGTACACTTTATCCTGGGCGGCGTCCTCTCCGCAGTGCCAAAAGGCACGCAGCCCTGTGAGGTTTGGAATTATGAGCCCTACTGGGAGATTGAAAAGTTCGGTTCACCGGAGTATTGCTTCCAGACGCCATTGACCCAGCTGGAGCTGATTTGCTATGATGGGTACGCTTGGGTTTTGATCTGCAAGCCCGACTTTTCGAAGCAGGTAAAAAAGGCTCTCCCCATGGCAAAAACACCTGATGAATTTTACCCGCAGCATTAAAGCGAAAAAACAGCGGCACGGGTTCCCCGCCGCTCATATGCGCCTGTGATGGAATTGGTAGACATGCGAGATTTAGGTTCTCGTGCTTTTAGCGTGTGGGTTCGAGTCCCTTCAGGCGCACCATGTCGGAGCAAGCGTCATATCGCTTGCTCCCGTTTTCTGTCAAAGCCCCGCGATTCTTGATACATTTTGTATAACATCACGCATAATATCCTAATCGTATACCATCCCCCTCTCTTTTGCCCCAACGCATGCCTGTCATTTTCTCGGCGGATTTGGGATTTCCTCCGTCAAAACTTCATACGATGCACTATCAAGACAAGGAGGGATCCCTTATGAACATCATCCTGCGAAAGCGGCCCGCCGCCGCTATGGCCGCAGGCATCCTGGCTGTGTGCATGGCCGCCTATGTGATCCTGTGGCCCGCCACCGCCGGGGCCTATGCCACTGACCGCCAGCTGCCCATCTACAGCGTGGAGCGGGATCAGAAGGTCTGCTCCGTCAGCTTCGACGCCGCCTGGGGCAATGAGGACACCCAGCAGCTTATCGACATTCTGGGCAAGTACAACATCAAGGCCACCTTCTTTGTGGTGGGAGACTGGGTCACCAAATACCCGGAGTCTGTCAAAGCTCTCCATGACGCCGGGCACGAGGTCATGAGTCACTCCGACACTCACGCCCACTACAACTCCCTCTCCACAGAGGAGATCACAGCCGACCTCCAGGCCTCCAGCGACAAGATCAAAGCTGTGACCGGCGTGGCCCCCACCCTGATCCGGTGCCCTTACGGGGAGTATGACGACCACGTGATCCGGGCCATCCGGGACTTCGGCATGGAGCCCATCCAGTGGGACGTGGACTCCCTGGACTGGAAGGAGATCTCCGCCGCTGAAATCACCCAGCGGGTCACCTCCAAAGTGCAGCCCGGGTCCATCGTCCTCTTCCACAACGCCGCCCTCCACACCCCGGAGGCCCTGCCGGGCATCCTGGAATACCTCATCGGCCAGGGCTACACAGTGGTTCCCATCTCGGAGCTCATCTGGCAGGGAACCTACAACAGCGACTACACCATTGACCACACCGGGCGGCAATTTCCAGCGGAATCCAATTCACAAAATTGAGGGTTGCCAAGGATAAAAAAATATGATATTCTCGGGGCGGTTGGGGAAACCCGCCGTATCTTTTACAGAAAAGGAGGAAAACCAAGTGGACGTATGCGGACGAAGTACGAAAACGGGCAGTGATATTCCGTTATGGATCTCTCAGGCGCTGCTTCCCTGGTTTTCCTCATAAACCGGGACGCCGTCAGACGTTCCATGCATGAATATCGCCGCACGGGGCTGCCGGGAAACCGGCAGCTCTGGGCGGTTTTGTCTGTTTTATGACTTCCTCGCTGGATTCTCAACCGTTTGAACAGAGGAGGAATGCAACATGAAGCAGAATTTTGAACTGCTGGAGCAGCTGCTCCAGCGCCGGGATTTCCACGCTCTGCGGGCAGCGCTGACGGAGGAAAACCCCGTGGACATCGCACTGTTTCTGGAGACGCTGACCCAGGAGCAGGCAGTACTGGCCTTTCGTACCCTGCCCAAGGAGCTGGCAGCGGAGGTGTTCTCCAATCTCTCCCCCGAGCAGCAGCAAGGCGTGCTGGAGTCCATCACCGACCAGGAGCTCTCCGCCATTGTGGAAGAGCTGTATGTGGACGACGCAGTGGACATGCTGGAGGAGCTCCCGGCCAACGTGGTCAAGCGGGTGCTCCAGATCGCCCGTCCGGAGACCCGCAAACTCATCAACCAATTTTTGAACTACCCGGAAAACTCTGTGGGCAGCATCATGACTGCTGAGTTTACCGACCTCAAGCAGACCATGTCGGTAGCAGAGGCCATCCGTCATATCCGTGAAACCGGCGCCGACGCCGAGAGCATCTACACCTGCTATGTGACGGACGCCTCCCGGAAGCTGGAGGGCGTCATCACCATCCGGGAGCTGCTGCTGGCCAAGGATTCCGACAAGGTCTCCGACCTGATGGAGACGGATCTCATCACCGCTGAGACCGGAGAGGATCGGGAAGAGGCGGTGGCCCGGCTGATGAAGTACGACTTTCTCTCGTTGCCCGTGGTGGACAAGGAGGGCCGCCTGGTGGGCATCGTCACCGTGGACGACAGCATGGACGTGCTGGAAGAGGAAGCCACCGAGGACTTTGAAAAGATGGCCGCCATGGCCCCCTCGGAAAAACCCTATCTGAAAACCGGCGTTTTCACCCTGGCCCGGCACCGGATCGTGTGGCTGCTGGTACTGATGATCTCCGGCATGATCACCGGCGGCATCCTGGGCCAGTATGAAGCCGCCTTTGCCGCCATGCCCCTGCTGGTGACCTTCATCCCCATGCTGACGGACACCGGCGGAAACGCCGGCAGCCAATCCAGCACCCTGGTGATCCGGGGTATGGCCGTAGGCGAGATCGAATTGAAGGACCTCTTCCGGGTGTTCTGGAAGGAGCTGCGGGTGAGCCTGGTGGTGGGCGTGGTGCTCAGCGCCGTGAACTTCGTGCGCCTCATCATCACCTACCCCGGCAACGAGGCCGTGGCCTTCACGGTGGCCCTGGCGCTGCTGGTGACGGTATTGCTGGCTAAGACCATCGGCGGCGTGTTGCCCATGGCCGCCAAAATGGTTCACGCAGATCCGGCCATTATGGCCGCTCCCCTTATCACCACCATTGTGGACGCCATCTCCCTGGTGGTGTACTTCAAGATTGCCTGCGTGCTGCTGCCCATCTGAGGGACGTGACCTTGTCACAGACAGCGGCCGCCGGCCCTGATATCCTGCAGAAAAAGGAAAGGAGCCGTAACCCCTCCATGGAATACCTCATCACCTTTCTGGAAGGGCTCATCACCTTCATCTCTCCGTGCCTTTTGCCCATGCTACCCATCTACCTCTCCTATCTGATGGGGGGCGCCGCCGTGGGCAGCAAGCTCTCCGCTTTCAAAAATGCCCTGGGCTTTGTACTGGGCTTCACCGTTACCTTTGTGGCCCTTGGGGCCTTTGCCGGCAGCGTGGGTTCCCTGCTCCAGCACCATCAAACCGCCGTCAACATTGTCAGCGGCCTCATCGTGGTGCTCTTCGGATTGCATTTCCTGGGTCTTTTCCAGCTGAAACTATTCCGGGGGCTGGGCTCCGGCGCCTCCGTGGCCCGGGGGGATTTCCTCTCCTCCATGCTCTTCGGCCTGGTGTTCTCTGTGGGCTGGACACCCTGCGTGGGAGCCTTTCTGGGCTCGGCGCTGATGCTGGCTTCCCAGCAAGGCTCCGCTCTCAAAGGCGTCACACTGCTGCTGGCCTACTCGCTGGGGCTGGGCGTGCCCTTTTTGCTCAGCGCCCTGCTGCTGGATCAGCTGAAGTCCGCCTTTGACTGGATCAAGCGGCACTACCGCCCCATCCAGTTCTTCTCCGGCGGGCTGCTGATCGTGGTGGGCATCGCCATGATGACCGGGCTCATGGGCCGGCTGTTGTCGGTCCTGGCCATCTAAAGGAGGAACTCCATGAATGCCAAGAAACGATCCCTGCTTTTGATCCTGGCCCTGGTGGTAATTCTGGGGGCTGCCACCATCGCCTACCGGACGCTGGGTTCCGGGGGCGGTGAACAGGTGGCCCAGGAATCCGGCGGTGAGGAGGATGCAGCCCCGGTGGCTGCCCCGGACTTTACCGTCTACGACGCCGACGGCAACGAGATAACCCTCTCTTCCCTTCTGGGAAAGCCCGCCGTGCTGAACTTCTGGGCCAGTACCTGTCCCCCCTGCCGGGCGGAAATGCCCCACTTTCAGGCCGCCTACGAGGAACTGGGGGAAGACGTCGCCTTCATTATGATCGACGGCGTGGGCAGCATGAACGGCGAGACCCAGGAGGCGGGCGAGACCTACATCCAGGAGGAGGGGTACACCTTCCCGGTATACTTTGACACGGAGCAAAACGCCGTTTACACCTATGGGATCTCCGCCTTTCCCACCACCTACTTCATCGACGCCGACGGCAACCTGGTAGCCCGGGGCATGGGGCAGCTGTCGGAGGAGGCATTGGATCAGGGCCTTGCCATGATCCTGCCGGAATCGTGAGAATGCGTCAAAACCCCGGCGGCGCAGTGCTTTCCCTCTTGACAAGCGGGCCGCCGTGCTTTACTATGGAATGGTAAATACACTGGTTTGCGCCATCCGCAAACGACGAGATTGGAGATCTGTATTATGGATAGAATCAAGACCATCGAGACCCGTGACCTGTGCAAGAGCGTGGAGAACGGCGGCTGCGGCGAGTGCCAGACTTCCTGCCAGTCTGCCTGCAAGACCAGCTGCGGCGTTGCCAACCAGCCCTGCGAGAACCAGAACCACTAATCACTCCGCATGACAAAAGTGCCGCCTTGCACACGAGGCGGCACTTTTTTGCTGAGCATTCCCTCTCCCGTTGGGGAGCGATACATATTTTATAAGACGCGCCTGCGGGCGCCCGGAGGTTATCTATGCACCATCAATACAAGCTGGACGGCTACAACATCGTCCTGGATACCTGCAGCGGCTCCGTCCACCTGGTGGACGACGTGGCCTATGACATCATCGCCATGTTCCAAGACCACACCCCGGATGAGATCACTGCCGCCATCCTCAAGGCCTATCCGGATCGGCCGGACGTTACCGAGACTGACGTGCGGGAGTGCATCGACGCGGTGGAGTCCCTGAAAGCCGCCCACAAGCTCTTCACTCCCGACACCTACGAGCCCATGGCAGCCGACTACAAAAACCACTCCAACGTCATCAAGGCCCTGTGCCTCCACGTGGCCCACACCTGCAACCTAAGCTGCAGTTACTGCTTTGCAAGCCAGGGCAAATACCAGGGGGAGCGGGCCCTCATGTCCTTCGAGGTCGGCAAGCAGGCCCTGGACTTCCTGGTGGCCCACTCCGGTGACCGGCGGAACCTGGAGGTGGATTTCTTCGGCGGTGAGCCCCTGATGAACTGGCAGGTGGTGAAGGATCTGGTGGCCTATGCCCGGTCCCTGGAGCCCATCCACCACAAGAACTTCCGCTTTACCCTCACCACCAACGGCGTGCTGCTGGACGACGAGGTCATCGACTTCTGCAACCGGGAGATGCACAACGTGGTCCTCTCCCTGGACGGGCGCAAGGAGGTCCACGACCGCTTCCGCAAGGACTACGCCGGCAAGGGCAGCTACGACACCATTGTCCCCAAGTTCCAGCGGTTTGTGGAAAAGCGGGGAGACAAGAGCTACTACATGCGGGGCACCTACACCCATTACAATACCGACTTCACCAACGACATCTTCCACATGGCGGATCTGGGCTTCACGGAGCTGAGCATGGAGCCGGTGGTGTGCTCCCCCGACGACCCCTGCGCCCTGACCAAAGAAGATCTGCCGGTGCTCTTTGAGCAGTACGAGATCCTGGCCCGGGACATGCTCCGCCGCCACCGGGAGGGCAAGCCCATCACCTTCTACCACTACATTCTGGACCTCAAGCACGGTCCCTGCATCTACAAGCGCATTTCCGGCTGCGGCAGCGGCACGGAGTACATGGCTGTCACCCCCTGGGGCGAGCTCTTCCCCTGCCACCAGTTTGTGGGCGATCCCAAGTACTCCCTGGGCAACATCTGGGAGGGCGTGAATAACACCGCCATCCAGGATCAGTTCCGCTCCTGCAACGCCTACGCCCGGCCCGAGTGTAAGGACTGCTGGGCCAAGCTCTACTGCTCCGGCGGCTGCGCCGCCAACAGCTACCATGCCACCGGCTCCATCCTGGGCGTGTATGAGTACGGCTGTGAGCTCTTTAAAAAGCGCATCGAGTGCGCCATCATGCTCCAGGCTGCCCTGAGCCAGGACCAGGAGCCATGACCACCCCCATCTGTGACTTTGTCCGGCGGTACGCCCAGAGCGGCACCGCCCGGCTCCACATGCCCGGCCACAAGGGCACGGGACACCTGGGCTGTGAAGCCCTGGACATTACGGAGATTTCCGGGGCCGATGATCTGGCAGACCCCGAGGGCATCATCGAAGAGAGTGAGGCCAATGCCTCCGCTCTCTTCGGCTCCCGCCGCACCCTGTACTCTGCCGGGGGCAGCTCCCAGTGTGTGAAGGCCATGGTGCACCTGGCCCTGCTCCACCGCCCGGCGGGGACGGAGCCGGTGATCTTGGCGGGGCGCAACGCCCACAAGGCCTTTCTCCACGCCTGCGCCCTGCTGGACGTGACGCCCCAGTGGCTGTATCCGGATGCAGAGAGCAGCCTGTGCGCCTGCCCCATCACGGCGGAGGGGCTGGAAACCGCCCTCTCCACCGCAGAGCGCCGCCCCATGGCGGTGTACCTTACCTCCCCGGACTATCTGGGGGGGATGCTGGACATCGCCGCCCTCTCGGCGGTGTGCCGGGCCCATGGGGTC
>PPYF01670511.1_pt1 | contig 32798 bp, 28 predicted proteins | sample 1559871 | NCBI WGS metagenome assembly PPYF01 (sample SAMN08240021, study PRJNA423297) | Human gut metagenome, whole genome shotgun sequencing project.
CTTTTTGCCGTGCCGGTAATCCGTCAAGGCCGTTTGTCCCTTGGTAAGGGAGTGATTAAAAAATGAATTACTTGCAAGCTAGATGTACACAAAATATAAGTAGCGAGAAATGAGACAGAAATGGAAGAAAGCAACATTTTACTAAAAAATAATTTTAAGATTACTTGCAGATAAACAATATATTGAATATCCTTGTAAATATGATTAAAGAGATAAATGTATTTTTATTCCGTTGTATGAGGAAACTGGGAATGCAGTCCTTATACTATCGGTTGCTCTACCCCTTTTATCACTCTCCTTCCGCCAGGACAGAGAGAGAATATATAGAAAGGGCATGTGACCGTTTGTATACACTTCATCCGGATGTGGGCCAATCCTCTTTGTCTCAAAATAAATTGGAACGGTCGTTTCAATACGATTTACAGATTATTGTACCGGCTTATAATGTAGAATCATATATAGCAGAATGTATAGATTCCATATTGGCGCAGCGCACATCCTTCCGTATTCTCGTTACAGTAGTGAATGACGGCTCTACCGATCAAACCTTTTCCGTCTTGCAACGCTATGCAGACTGTCCGGAGATATGCATAATCCAGCAAGAGAATAAAGGATTCTCGGGAGCAAGGAACGCAGCTTTGAAACATATTCGTGCATCTTATATTATGTTCGTGGATGCGGATGATAAACTACCAGAAGGTGCCGTTGAATCTTTGATGCGTTCGGCATTGCGTACGGATGCAGATATCGTGGAAGGCGGGTATAGCCGCTTTGTGGGAAAACGTACGACTTTTACTTTCCGCCATTCGGAGAGTTTTACCCGGGATTGGAGCATATTGTATGGATTCCCGGTGGGGAAAGTCTATAAGTCTTGGTTGTTTGAGGACGTGGTTTTTCCATTGGGCTATTGGTTTGAGGATACAATTTGTATTTATCTCCTCTATCCGCGTTGCAAGGCTGTAGCTACCATAAAGGATGTTGTCTATTTGTATCGGCAGAACGAACAAGGTATCACTTTTACTTCTCGGGGGAATATCAAGACGTTGGATGCTCTATGGGTGACCCGCCGTTTGTTGGCCGACAGCAAGCGGATGGGAATTCCTGCTACACAGGCTTTGTACGACATGTTGTTGTTGGATTTAAGCGTGAACCTGACCCGTTTTGTGACTTTGGATGATATGGTTCATCAGGATGCTTTTATGGTCAGTGCGGCATTGTTGCAGGAATATTTTCCCCGTTATCGTACGGAGAATATTCGCCTGTGTCCTTTGGAACAGGCTTTTCTCCATTACGATTACGGGGCTTACAGGCTTTATGGCAAATGCTATCTCGGTGTGTGAAATAGTTGCATGCCGTCCTTGGCTCTATGGGCATACGACCTTCCGGCCTTCGATGATGTAGATGCCTTTTTTCATCTCTTTTACAGGGCGTCCGGACAAATCATATACTGACTTCATGGTTCTATCTCCGTGATGGCGGACCGGTTCAACAGACGAACCGCCTTCTCCGGTGGAGAAATCGGTCACCCTGTTGCTCATCGTGTTCAACGCTCTGACATCCGTTGTTTCCAATGCCCGATTGTATAGGATAAGGTCGTCCATCCTCACGTCCACAGAACCCCAGAAAGAACCGTAGCCCAAATAGAAATTGGGACAGGACTGGATGAAATCCATGACCTTATTATAATCGAAGTCCTTTGCGTCTGTAATATTGATGCCATTGCAGTTTCCTGTGTATTCAACATCACGTATCCTGCTTCCGTTGACATATATGCAGTAGCCTTCTGTACGTGAAACAGTGAGCGTGACCAGGCTCCATTTACCGACAGGAATTCGCTCGGAGATAATACTACCAGGATGGTTGATGTCGAACCAGTCTTTGCCATTGTTAAAGCCTACGTACGAATTGCCTGTAAGGTACAACCGGGTGTTGGCCGCAGGATTATAGAAAGACCATATTGCATCCCACGGAATGTCGTCGGTACGTTTCACCCATAAAGATACGGTCATGCCTTCCAAACGCTCATTCTTTAGCGGATTGGGCATTTGTGTGTAGCTGCAATAGCCGCTTGCACCGAAATATTGGTGCAGGATGCTGCCGTTGCGTAAACTATCTTTTTCTAATGATGGTATGTCATTGCCGCCTTGCGACAAGCGCCTGGCCGTTTGTGTGTAGTCGTAGGCATTGACAAAAGGCTCCTGGTCGAAATCATAATATGCTTTTATGCCGCCAAGCCAGTCGCCGTCGGGCAGGGATTCCTTACGGGCCGTGACGTGGAACGTGTCGGTCCAGAAGTAGGCACCGCAAGACAGTTCGCAGGATAATTGCACGGGGATGTCTTCCGTCAGGCCGGCCGGATTGTATCGTCCGGTATGGGAAACCACGTCCGGTGTGTCGGACTCCCATTTGGCGTTGACATTGATTTCCTTCTCCAGTCCATACAAGTCTATGTTGCGCGAGATGTATTGATTGTTCTTGACCGGAATGGCGGTCGTATTGAGTGTATAAGCCAAGGCATATTCGTCCTTCATCCGGTATCCCCATACATTTGTGCCATTGTCGCCACATGCAGTGAAACAGATGGCTTTGATGGTGGTCGGTTCCATTTGTTGCTCCGTCACGACTCCTTCGTAAACCGTACCGTTCAGGTTCAAGGTGATGTATGAATTGCCGTCATATATCTTCCAAGTTCCGCTGTATGCCCCTTCTACCTTCCCGTCTTCGCGGAGCAAGATTTCTGTGGGGGCGGCCTCTTCGTAGGCGGCATGGTTTTGCCCGTAGGGATGGGTGAGGACGTGATAACGGCCTGCTATCTCTTTAGAATCGAACCGTTGGGAAGAGGCAATCTGACGGTCGCCTGTCGTTTCTCCGTGGAACTCGAACGGAGCGGCTACGGGCCAGTCGGAACGGTTCAGGAACAGTTGGTGCACACGAACCTGATGTCCCGCCGTCCCGTCATTGAATTTGGTATGGTAAACCAAGTAAGTGCGTCCGTCCTCTGCGGCAAGCACGGAATTATGTCCTTGTGCACGTTCGCCGACATTCATAAATCCCCAATGATTGTAGGCTCCCAATAGCTTTTCACCTCGGGTGTCTGCATTGGGACCGTAATTAAGTTTCCAACTTGTGAAGATGGCATCGGTCCCGTTCATGTCCTTGTACGGGCCGTCCGGACGAGACGAACGGAATACGCGCATCTCGTATCCGCCGTTGGGTTCAAGCCCGCCATAACTCATGAACAAGTAATAGTGGTTGCCGATATGTTCGATATAGGAACCTTCGCCCGATACATAACGACCGCCTGCGATTTTCTTTCCGAAGTACGGGTCGGATGTCACGTTAGCCCCTTTCGTATCGAAGTCCCCCGTATAAGTGACGTTGTAGTCCCGCAGACCGGTATTCGGATCTAATTGCAGGATATAGATTCCACCCGACCAAGAGCCGTACGACATCCATAACGTCCCGTCTTCATCGTAGAACACGCAAGGGTCTATGGCGTGCGGCCAATAATCTCCCCATTTTTCCTGTTTATACCGTGCGGGGAGGCTCGATTGCTTCCCGACGACTAATTCCAAGTCGGTTTTGTGGAAAGAGATGCGCTCGTCCGTGTCGTTGCGGAATCCACTGAATATTACAGGGCCTTGATAGACGTAAGGCCCCTCTATACGGTCGGCCGTGAGCAGGATGATACAAGAGTTCCATTGCGGACCGTTCAAGCTGAGGTATTGGCACCACTTTCCTGACACGGGATTGTAAATAATGTCCGGAGCCCACATGTTGCCGTCTACGGTCCATGGTATTTCTTCTCCATTGGTACCGGTACCGGGAAGGGCGCAGTTCCAAGCTGCGGCATCGAAATTACCGAAATCCACCGTTTCGCCGTGAATGGTGATTTTCCGCGTTTGGTGAGTATGGAAAGCGTCCGCCGGAGCTACGTTGGACGTGATTGTCCCGTCCGTATCCACTGTGCCCCAAGGAAAGGACACCCCGGTCCAGTTTTGCAAATCACGGGTTTTGGCAGTGGCCATGTGTGAACCGAAGACGTAATACAGCCTGCTCCCCTCATCATAAACGATAGAAGGGTCGTGCACACTGGTGCGTTGCATGCTTATTGTGGAATATTTGTTTTTCGCATCCTCCGTAGTCATGGGAATCCGGAGAGTTTCCTCTTGTCCGTGCGAAGGCAAGGAATGGGATAGCGTAACTGTGAGCACCAGGCTTTTCAATAGAGAATAGAATACTTTTTTCATGACTTTAATCAGGTTAATGGTTTTAAAGTACAAAACGCAACTAACTTTCCTGAAGTTAATTGCGTTTGTATTGAGTTGCGGAGGCCCGACTCGAACGAACGACCTCCAGGTTATGAGCCTGGCGAGCTACCAACTGCTCCACTCCGCGATGTGTTTCTTGATTTCGAGTGCAAAGATAGCGTATTTCCCCCGAACAGCCAAACAAATTGCGGATTATTTTCGTGAAAATGCGAATGTGACTGTCTCGTTGCCGGTGGAGCGTCTCGTGTCCTTTGTCTTGCAGCGGTGGCAGGCCGTCATTGGTCCTGTACAGGGATATAGTCTATTTGACTTTCTTCGTCGGTGGCCTCCAGTTTGAAGATGACCGGTCTGAGACCGTCGTTACAACTACAGATGGCCATGCCCGGTTTACTTATCCAATCGCCGTAGTAGAACGGTTCTTTCGTTGCGCCGTGGGCCAACGCAAATACATATTGGTAAATCGCTTTCCAAGCCTCGTCGCAAAATCCGTCGGGTTTGGCATAGTCAGCATAAAACACCTGTCCTTCGCGGAGCATCGGGCAGGGCCGTAGTCCAGCCGCACCGTATTCCTTGGCCAAGTCCTCGTTGAACATTTTGCGGAGGACCGTAATTTTCACTTTCTTCATCCTGTCCTGTTTTTATTGTTTCTGAGGCCGGTGGGAAAGTTCGATAAACTCCGGCAAAGTACATATCAGTCTGTTCAACGACAAAAGGAGAAACGAGGTTTTAGATTATAAAAGGCAATCCGATAATGTTTATTTGTGTTAAATATGATTTGGTTTAAAAAGTTTATACCACTTATTCGTCTTCCTACATGAAAAGACTAAAAAAAATGAATGATATGGAAATAGAAATTCTCAACGAACAATGTGTAGGCTGTGGGAAGTGCGTGGTAAACTGTCCCGGAGGAGTATTGGCAATCGAAAACAACGGCACGCACCGTCATGCCATCGTGGTAAACAAGGAACTTTGCTTAGGCTGCAAGAGATGTACAAAAGTCTGCCCCAAACATGCCGTCAAAGTCAAGAGGAATGGCTTCGAGCCTACCGGAATACCAATGCCCGCCTTGCCAAACCTTCGTGCTTTCTTGTACAGAGTGTTTATTTTAGGTGCGGCAATGGCGGCTTTATTTTTTCTTAAGCAGACAATATGGAGATAAATACATTCACGTATGATTGCACAGGTTGTGGGAAATGCGTACATTTCTGCCCGAATGGATGCTTCAAACTTATCGACACTGGCACGTGTCGGTTTGTTAATGTGGTAACAGCCAGCTAATGTACGGGTTATGGATTGTGTGAACAAGTATGTCCAGCCCGTGTAATCAGAATAGAAAAGACTAAAACAAGCAAGACAATGAAAGTATGGAAATTGAGAGCGAAATTCATGCTCTATGCGACAAGCGGAATAGGAATAATGGCACTCATCGTAGCAGCCGTAATGTGGCTATGGAATGGGATAATCCCTGATTTGACAGGCTGGGAGTGCATCGGCTACTGGCAGGCTTTGGGATTGACCGCGCTGTGCCGCCTGCTGACCGGCACGCTGCTACCTTCCCGATTCTCTCCCATGCACAAGCGGAACAAGTGGACGCATCTGCACAACATACCGATTTCTGAACGAAAAGAGTTTATCCGCAGACAGTTGGCAAGATTGAGCGATGAAGGTTGCGAGCATGAAAAGGAATAATATTGTCGAACTGTTCAACAAATACCGTCAGCGGCTCACAGTCTTCATCCGCTCCAAAACCGCAGAGGAAGAGGCGGAGGATATTGTGCAAGACGTATTCTGCGCTTTCATACAATCCGACAGGGAAAGTCCCATCAACCAAGTGTCCGGCTGGCTTTTCCAAGCGGCAAGAAACAAGATAATCGACAGCAGCCGGAAATGCAAGGACGAACGGCTGCCGGAAAACTCCCTCACACAAGATGATAACAGGTTCATCCGCCAAGTGACGGAAGTTTTGGTGGATGAAGGACAATCTCCCGAAAAAGAGTATCTGCGCAGCCTTGTGTGGGAAGAACTTGAAAAGGTTCTCAATGAACTCCCCCGTGAGCAGCGCATGGCATTCGAGGAAACGGAACTGAACGGTTTGACATTCAATGAGCTTTCACTAAAGACAGGGATTCCCGTAAACACACTGGTTTCCCGAAAGCACTATGCCGTCATCTACCTTCGCCGCAGACTGAAAGACATATATGAAACTTTGATTTATGAATGACAAGTTATGCTGATGAAAAAAGAATGATTGCATTCTGTTCATCAGCATATTTTTATTACATTTGCACAGTAGTAAGTTACTCAAATAAGTAAAATCAAGCAGACCGCAGCAATAGAGACGGTTGCCAACTCATTACCTGAAAATGAGGTGTTCTTTTTAATTCTTTTGATTTTAAAAAGTTGTATCCCTTATGCAAAATTACGGAAAAAGCCGGTATGTCGGCAATAATTTCCATGTTAATTTGAGCCGGGCTTACCCGTTTCGGGTAAAAAGGGCAGGCTTTTTTGCAGGACAGAAACGAAAATTAAGGGGGAAATATTGCCTGCTTGCCGGATTTCGCTTACATTTGTAACAGTTATGACTGTTTCGAAGACAAGGACACGATTGGTGGATGTGGCGCGCGGGCTGTTTGCCAAGCAAGGGCTGGAGAATACGACGATGAACGATATTGCCGTAGCCTCGGGCAAAGGACGTCGTACGCTTTACACCTATTTCAAGAATAAGGAAGACATTTATTTTGCCGTGATAGAAACGGAGTTGGAGCATCTTTCGGCCCAGTTGTCGGAAGTGGCCAACAAAAGGATGGACTTGGAGGAAAAACTGGTGGAAATCATTTATGTCCATTTGCATTCCATTAAAGAGGTCGTGTTGCGCAACGGTAATTTGCGTGCCGAATTCTTCCGCAACATCTGGATGGTGGAGAAGGTGAGGAAACATTTCGACCAGAAGGAAACGGAGTTTTTCATCGGGGTGTTGAAAGAAGGAGTCGCCTCGGGTGAGTTTTCCATAGAGAATGTGGCATTGGTGGCTGACGTGATGCACTATTGTGTGAAAGGGTTGGAGGTGCCTTACATCTACGGCCGCTTGGGAGAGGGATTGAACAAGGCGGAAACGCGCCGTATGGTGAAGACATTGATACACCGCGCATTGCGGGGAGAACGTTGACAGATAATATATTTAACCATTAAATAATAAATTGATTATGGGATTATTGACAGGAAAGACGGCTTTGGTGACGGGTGCCGCCCGCGGTATCGGTAAGGCCATAGCCCTGAAGTTTGCCGCCGAAGGCGCGAACGTGGCTTTTACGGATTTGGTAATTGATGAAAACGGGCAGGCTACCGAGGCAGAAATCGCCGCTTTCGGCGTGAAGGCCAAAGGCTACGCTTCCAATGCGGCTGATTTTGCACAGACGGAAGAAGTGGTGAAGCAGGTGAAAGAGGATTTCGGCTCGATAGATATTCTGGTAAACAATGCCGGTATCACTAAAGACGGCTTGATGTTGCGTATGACGGAGGCGCAGTGGGACGCAGTGATTGCCGTCAACCTGAAGTCGGCTTTCAACTTCATCCACGCTTGTACGCCTATTATGATGCGCCAAAAGGGCGGTTCCATCATCAACATGGCTTCCGTGGTGGGTGTACACGGCAATGCCGGACAGTGTAACTATTCGGCTTCCAAGGCCGGTATGATAGCTTTGGCCAAGTCCATAGCCCAGGAGATGGGAGCCAAGGGCATCCGTGCCAATGCCATAGCGCCGGGCTTTATCGAAACGGCCATGACAGCGGCATTGTCGGACGACGTGCGTGCGGAATGGTGCAAGAAGATACCTTTGCGTCGTGGCGGTACGCCGGAAGACGTGGCCAACGTGGCGCTTTTCTTGGCTTCCGACCTGTCTTCTTACGTGTCGGGACAGGTTATCCAGATTGACGGTGGCATGAACATGTAATCCGTATGGACGTAGTCTACGAAGACAACCACCTCATCATCGTCAACAAAAGCAGTTCGGAGATTGTACAAGGCGACAAGACCGGCGACAAGCCTTTGGCAGAGATAGTGAAGGAATACATCAAACAGAAGTACCACAAGCCGGGGAACGTGTTCCTCGGCGTGGTGCATCGTTTGGACCGCCCCGTGAGTGGCTTGGTGGTCTTTGCCCGTACCGGGAAGGCCTTGGCCCGGCTCAACGAAATGTTCCGTACGAAAGAAGTGCACAAGACGTATTGGGCCATTGTGGGGAATTGTCCGCCCACGGAAGAAGGGGAATTGGTGCATTGGCTGGTGCGTAACGAAAAGCAGAATAAGTCGTATGCTTATGACAAGGAAAAGCCCGAGGCAAAGAAAGCCATCCTCGATTATAAGCTTATCGGCCGTTCGGAACGTTATTTCCTTTTGGAAGTAGACCTCAAAACCGGCCGTCACCATCAAATCCGTTGTCAGTTGGCCAAGATGGGTTGCCCGATTAAGGGAGACCTGAAGTACGGCTCGCCGCGCAGCAATCCCGACGGGAGCATTTGCCTGCATGCCCGCCGTGTGCGTTTCGTCCACCCGGTATCCAAGCAAGAGATAGACGTGACGGCTCCCGTGCCTGAGGGTAATTTGTGGCATAGCTTTCAAAATGACAAATAGTCATTTCCGGGCTGGCGAGAATGGCGTATTTGCAAGCCGGGACGGGAGCGGTCGCAAATAATGGATTCTCGTGTATCGGGAATCTGACAGAATGCTGCCTTTTGTTTTTGGAGCTTTCTTTTCGATAGAGGATGTGCCATGTCTTTCCGCATGGCTTTTTTTATGTGTCTTTCCGTCGGGCGTTTCCGCTGTCGTTTTGTTTTTCTTTTTTGAGGCTGTCGGGCTTTCATCTACGTGGAAAAACAGGGCTTTCGGCATCTCTTCTCCACGGTAAGAAGTCGTTTTTCCGTCTTTTGGTACGGGTTGCTCGCAAGTTCTGCGGACATTGGAAAATTGCTTTCAGCCGAATGATTTCTCGTTCGGCTGAAAGCGATTTCGGGAAATGCCGTATGGAAGCAAAAAACGTCCTTTTTACATGGTTTTTTGTTAACGTTTGGCTTCCCTTTGCGGGAAACATCCGTTTTTTGCAGCGGTGGAGAATGAGGTGGGCGCTGTCTTTTTGTCGGCGTCTTATTTCTTTTTCTGACGTTTTGTTCGCTGTTGTCGGCCGGTGTGCTTTGCCGCAATGTCAAGGTCTTCGGTATTTGTGCCAGATTCAGGCGGTATGCTTTGAAAATGATACAAGAAACAAAATATATGTAACATGAGCGAAGTGAAAGTCTTGTTTTTATTCGTACTTTTGTGACGGGAATAATCAAAAACTATTAATCAATCATTTACCCAATGAAGAAATACTTCTTACTTGCGTGCGCACTGGGTGCGTTTGGGGTGGCAGATGCGGCCACCGTACAGTTTTCAAGTCCGGATAAGAAATTAGTGGTGACGGTAGCCGATGACGGCGGCCGGCCTACTTATCGTGTGTCCTACGGTGAAACTTTGTTCTTGGAATCCTCCCCCTTGGGGTTGTCTACGAATATCGGCGACTTTTCGCAAGGCATGGTCTTGCAGGAATCCTCTTTTGCCGTTTCGCCCGTGTCGGGGCATTATGAATTACCGACCATCAAACGTGGTAGGGTGGACGTGCGGGCGACGAAAGCGGTCTGCCCTTTTTACCGGGATGGCAAGCATATTTTCGATGTCGTATTCCATGTGTCCGATCATGACGTGGCCTTTAAATATAAGATGTATCCGCAGGGAGAAACCTTGTGTTGCGTGGTCAAGGAGGAAGCTACGGGTTTTGTGCTCCCCGGCGGTACTACGACTTTCCTTTGCCCGCAAGTGGCACCGATGGGCGGTTTTGCCCGTACCTATCCGAGCTATGAGACAGGGTACACCGCCGACGGTGAGATGGGAAAGAACGGATGGGGGTATGGTTACACGTTCCCCTGCCTGTTCCGTACGGGAGACAAGGGCTGGGTGCTGATTTCCGAGACGGGAGTGGACAGCCGTTATTGCGCGAGCCGCCTGATGGGAAAGGACGGCGGGCTTTACACCATCGGCTTCCCGCAGGAAGGGGAATATAACGGTAACGGGACGACCTGTCCCGGTATCGCTTTGCCGGGCGAAACGCCTTGGCGGACGATTACCATAGGGCAGACGTTAGCACCGATTGTGGAGACCACCATACCATACGACGTGGTGGAACCTCTTTACGAGCCTTCGCGCCGGTATGTTTACGGTCGTGGCACGTGGAGCTGGATTATCGGCGGCGACAACAGCATGAACTATGACGAACAGAAGCGTTACGTGGATTTCGCTGCGGACATGGGTTACGAGAGCGTGCTCGTGGATGCCTGGTGGGATTCGCGCGTGGGATACGAACGGATAGCGGAACTGGCCCGTTACGCCGCAGGTAAGGGCGTAGGCTTGTATTTGTGGTACAATTCCAACGGTTATTGGAACGATGCGCCTCAGGGGCCGCGCGGTCGCATGGACAATATGATAGTCCGTCGCCGTGAAATGAAATGGATGAAGGAAGCCGGCATCCGGGGTATCAAGGTAGACTTTATCGGAAGCGACAAGCAGCAGACCATGCAGCTTTACGAAGACATCCTGGCGGATGCCAACGATTACGGTTTGATGGTGATTTACCACGGTTGTACCCTTCCGCGCGGTTGGGAGCGGATGTATCCCAATTTCGTGGCCAGTGAGGCGGTATTGGCCAGTGAGAACCTGAACTTCTCGCAGAAAAGTTGCGATGCCGAGGCTTTCAATGCCTGCCTGCATCCTTTCATCCGGAATACGGTGGGCAGTATGGACTTCGGTGGCAGTGCGCTGAACAAGTATTACAATGCGAAGAACGAACCGCGCGGCAGCCGCCGGGTGACGTCCGATGTCTATGCGTTGGCTACGGCCGTATTGTTCCAGTCGCCCGTGCAACATTTTGCCCTCGCCCCCAACAATCTGACGGACGCTCCGGCTTGGGCGATAGATTTCATGAAGCAAGTGCCTACGACGTGGGATGATATCCGTTTTATCGATGGTTACCCTGGGAAATACGTCATTCTGGCGCGTCGTCACGGTGACAAATGGTATGTGGCGGGAGTGAACGCGCAGCAGGAAACGCTGAAGACGGAAATCACTTTGCCGATGTGGGCTTCCGGTACGGAATTGCAGGTATATGCCGATGATAAAGAATTGCAGGGAGAAGTGAAGTCTGTGAAACTTGGGAAGAAGCAGACCATGAAAGTAACGATTCCTTGTAACGGTGGTCTGATGATAGTAAACCGATAAAAGAGGGAAAAAGACAGCCGGAGGGCGTTTCTTGCTTGTATCCGGCTGTTGTTTTTCTTGTTTTTCCCAGATAAGATGAAAGAATTATGAAGTTCTTGAGCATGATTATTTTATGCTTTGCCGTAGGTTGGCCGACCTCGGTTGTGGCACAAGGAAATCCGTGGAATAACCCGGTCGTGTCGCCCCGTGTGGATACCGGTGGGGAGGTGACCTTCTCAGTCTGTGCTCCCTCGGCTTCACGAGTGGAGCTTTCGGGACAGTTTATGGAAGGCACATGCCCGATGCGGAAAGGAACTGATGGAGTGTGGAGCGTGACGGTAAGGATAGACCGTCCCGACATTTATCCTTATTCGTTCCGTATCGATGGGGTAGAGACCTCCGATCCGAGCAATCCCCTGATTTTTCCCAACGAACGTTTCAAAGCCAGTTTGCTGGAGATGCCGGATACGGCAGCCCTCTATGCGCGCCATAAATATGTTCCGAGGGGACAGGTACGCTATTGCAGTTATTATTCCGAGGTTTTGCACGCCGATCGTACGATGTTGGTTTATACGCCTCCGGGCTATGACCGGGAGACCGAACGACGTTATCCCGTGCTTTATCTCGTGAGCGGTACGACCGATACGGAGGAAACCTGGTATAAGGTAGGGCGTGTGGATGCCATTTTGGACAATCTCATTGCCAGAGGCGAGGCCGAGCCGATGCTCGTAGTCATGCCGTACGGTTATATGCCGTCTCATGGTACGCCCATGCCCTCATCGCCTGAGGCTGCCGAGATGTATGCCACCTTCGCCCGCGAACTGACGGAAGCTGTGATACCCTATGTGGAGTCAAATTTCCGTACGGAGCTTTCGCGCGAGTCCCGTGCGGTGGGCGGGTTCTCGCGTGGCGGCGGGCAGGCTCTGTTTGCAGCCTTTTCCCATCCTGAATTGTTCGCCCACGTGGCTTCTTATAGTGCCTATCTTACTCCGCAGGTGATGGAGCGTCATTTCGGGCAGCTTATGGGGAATCCCGCACGTATGGACTCCCTCTACCGGGTGAAGTGGTTCGGTGTAGGGCGCGGAGATTTCCTCTATGCCGATGTGATGAGACACCTCGATTATTTTCGGGAGAAAGGCATTTCCTGCCGGACGCGTATCACGGACGGGGGACATACATGGATGAACGCCCGTGCCTATCTGGCTGAAACATTGAGACTTTTTTTCCGGTCGTCCGAGTCCTGAGGATGGAATTTTGGCTATAAAATATAACCTTTAAATAATAGATTGGTAAAATGAAACATTCACTTATGACATCCGCCCTCGCCACATTGTTGGCATGTGCAGGGCAAACCGTGCTTTACGCACAAGAGCCCATTATCCAGACCAAGTACACGGCTGACCCCGCGCCGATGGTGTACAACGACACCGTGTTCCTTTATACGTCCCATGACGAGGACGATGCACAGGGATATGGATTCAAAATGTTGGATTGGCAACTTTACACTTCCACCGACATGGTGAACTGGACTGATCATGGTGCCGTAGCCTCGTTGAAAGATTTCACTTGGCGTAAGCGTGACAACGGGGCATGGGCTTTGCAGGTCGTCGAACGTAATGGCAAGTTCTATATGTACTGTCCGCTTCATGGCAATGGAATCGGCGTGTTGGTATCCGACTCGCCTTACGGTCCTTTTAAAGACCCTATCGGCAAGCCTTTGGTATGGCAAAAGGAGCATTGGGACGATATCGACCCCACGGTATATATTGACGACGACGGACAGGCTTATATGTATTGGGGCAACCCCAATCTTTATTATGTGAAGCTCAACGAAGACATGATTTCTACCTCGGGCGACATCGTAAAAATCGGCAAGCTGAAGACTTATCAGGAAGGGCCATGGTTTTACAAGCGCAACAACCATTATTACTTGGCCTTTGCTTCCACTTGCTGTCCCGAAGGCATCGGTTATGCCATGAGCGATTCTCCTACCGGTCCGTGGGACGTGAAGGGATACATCATGCGTCCGACCGACCGTACGCGCGGCAACCATCCCGGCATTATCGACTACAAGGGAAAGACGTACGTGTTCGGACAGAATTACGACTTGTTGCGTCTGGAAATGGAAGAACACCACGAACGCCGTTCCATCTCTGTGGCCGAGATGCACTATAATGCTGACGGCACGATACAAGAAGTGCCTTATTTCAAGGATGTGAAGGTGGAACAGATTGAGCATTTCGACCCGTACCGCAGAGTGGAGGCCGAGACGATGGCTTGGGGATATGGATTGAAGACGGAGAAGATGCCGGACGGCGGCATCTATGTGACGGCTGTGGATGATGGCGACTCGTTGATTGTTCGCGGCGTGGACTTCGGGAAGCGCGGTGCCAAACGTTTCCGTGCCTGCATCGCTGCGGAGCAAGGCTGTACCGTAGAGATACATCTGGACCGTGTCGACGGACCGTTGGTGGGCACGTTGGAGGTGAAAGCCACCGGAGGCATGCAGGCGTATAAAGAAATGGAATGCCGCGTGAAAGGGGCTAAAGGCGTACATGACCTGGTGTTCCTTTTCAAGGGCGGTGCCGGCAAGAACCTGATGAACTGGGATTACTGGCGTTTTAGCTGATTCCGGTAGAAACAAGATACATAAGCGGGCGCGTGGGATGCCGGTCAGGATTCTTTTCCGAAGCCGGTTCCCGCGCGTTTTTTCTATCGTTGGCAGAGGTGTTCTTTGCGGCATGTAACATGAAAACATATCTGGTGTAACCTGTCGGTCGGGATTCAACCTTATTGCCATAGTTTTCAACATTTGTGTTATGGATAAACGCGCATAAGGTCGTATTTTTGCGAAGTCAGAATATTAAAAACAATGAGACGGATATGAAAAAACTTTTTTCTTTGGTTGTCGCGGTCGCGGCAATGCTGAATGTTTCCGCCAAGACGGAAACTAAAATAGAAGTAAAGGCGGGCGGTTATACGTGTACGGCCACGTTCTTGTCACCTACCATCGTACGGGTGACGAAAACTCCGGATGGAAAAGCCATCGAGGGGAAAAGCATGGTGGTGACGATGCAGCCGCAGGAGAACGTCAAGGTAAGCCGTAAGGAAGACGGGACGAATCTGGTTTTGAAGAGTGCCGACCTGTCGGTGGCACTGGAGAAAGCTACGGGGCGCGTGACCTTCTCGTCGGAAGGAGAAACCCTGCTTCGTGAAAAGTCGTTCACGTTGGAAGAGCGGACCACCGGAGCCGACAAGGGAAGCTACATGGCCGGACAGGTGTTCACGTTGGATGCGGATGAGGCCATTTACGGTCTGGGCATCCTGCAAGACGGCAAGATGAACCGCCGTGGAACCCATCGCTATATGATACAGGGCAATACGGAAGATTACCAGAACGTCATCCAGTCGGTGAAGGGCTGGGCGCTTTATTGGGACAATTACTCCCCCACGAATTTCGACGATGACGAGAACGGCATGTCTTTCCGTTCCGAGGTGGCCGACGGCGTGGACTATTATTTCATGTACGGGCAGACGGTGGACGGCTGTATCAGCGAGATGCGCGAATTGTCGGGACAAGTGCCGATGTTCCCTTTGTGGACATACGGTTTCTGGCAAAGCAAGGAACGCTATAAAAGCCTGGCCGAACTGACCGGGGTAGTGCATAAATACCGCGAACAGGGCATTCCTCTCGACGGTATCGTGCAAGACTGGCAATATTGGGGTTCGCACTATCTTTGGAACGCCATGGAGTTTCTGGGTGACGGATTCCAGAACGCGCAGGCTGCCATCGACGATATCCATAACCATAATGCCCACCTGATGATAACCATCTGGTCGAGTTTCGGTCCGCAAACCAAAGGCTATCGGGAGATGGCGGCAGGAAACCATCTTTTCGATTTCTCTACTTGGCCGCAGAGCGGTATAGAAAGCCAGTGGCCGCCGCGTATGGATTATCCTTCGGGAGTGCGTTGCTATGACCCGTTCTCGGCCGAAGCCCGTGATATTTATTGGAACAACCTCAAGCGTTTGTACGACATGGGATTGGACGGATGGTGGATGGACTCCACGGAGCCGGACAATTTCGATTTCAAGGATTCGGACTTCGACCATCCCGTTGATGGCGGAAAGGCCACGATGCGCCGCCTGCGCAATGCTTACCCGTTGGCCTGTGTCGGTGGGGTGTACGAACATCAGCGTGCCGTTTCGGACGAAAAGCGTGTGTTTATCATGACGCGTTCCGGTTACGCAGGCCAGCAGCGTTACGGTTCCAACGTTTGGAGCGGGGATGTCGGCTCTTCATGGGAGATTTTCCGGGCGCAGATTCCGGCCGGTTTGAACTTTACGCTGACGGGCAATCCCAACTATAATACGGACATCGGCGGTTTCTTCGCCGGAGCATATAATAAGGGATGGAACGACGGGTCGGCCGTACATAATCCTTTGTACCGTGAACTTTATACGCGTTGGATGCAATACGGGATGTTCTGTCCGGTGTTCCGCAGCCACGGTACGGAAGTGCCCCGTGAAGTATATCTCTACGGGAAGCCCGGCGAACCCATTTACGATGCCATGGTGTCGACCATCCGTTTGCGTTACCGTCTGTTGCCTTACATCTACTCCACAGCCTGGCAAGTGACGAGCAATGCCCAAAGTTACATGCGTCCGTTGGTGGCAGATTTCAGGGAAGACAAACGTACGTGGGACATGGGGCATGAGTTCATGTTCGGCAAGAGTATTCTCGCCGCACCGGTGGTTCATGCACAGTACACTCCTGAAAAGTCTGTTTCGGTAGATGCCATGAGCGGTTGGGACAAAAAGGAAAACAAGGATAATTTCGACGTGGCGAACGTGGACTTCAGCCAGCCTCGCAGCACCACGAAGTATTTGCCTGCCGGTACGCGTTGGTACGACTTCTGGACGGGGAAACAGTATGACGGCGGTCAGGAGGTAGAATTGAAAACCACTATCGACTACATCCCGATGTTTGTGCGCGAAGGAAGTATCGTGCCTTTGGGCGAGGAGATGCAACATACCGGAGAGAAAAAGTGGGACAACCTTGAAATCCGGGTGTATCCCGGCGCGGATGCCGCTTTCACCCTTTATGAAGACGAGGGCGACAATTATAATTACGAAAAAGGCATCTATTCCACTATCGACTTCAAGTGGAACGACCGTGCCCGCCGTTTGACCGTTGAGACACGCAAAGGGGAATACCCCGGCATGCTTACCGAACGCCGGTTTACCGTGAAATTGCCCGACGGACAGGAGAAGACTGTGGCTTACGAGGGTAAAAAAGTGAGCGTGAAGTTCTAAGACAGGAGTAATGGATTACCCCTATACGGAGTCCTTGGATGTTGCTGCGTCCAAGGACTTTTCGTATGAGTGGCGGGAGGCTTCGGAGGGTTTGTTGTTCCCGACAGGCCTACACAGGAGTTTTTGGAAAAACATCCTTCATCCTTCAGGTTGTGTGGTAAACTTCTATTATATAACGTGTTGCGGTCTGAAGGATGTTTCAGGCATCTTTCAGTTTCCTTTCATGGCGGAAAGCGATAAAAAGTTCTCAGCCGAACGATTTTTCAATCTCAGCCGAATGATTTTTCGTTCTGCGCCAAACGATTTTTCATCCTGTATCAAGCGAAATGAAACTTGGCTGAAGGATACCTGAAACATCCTTCAGTCTGTAATATCAATATTATGAGATGCTTATCGCATCACCTGAAGGATGAAAGACGTTTCTGCAAAATTCTTGTGTAGGGAGATATGTCCGGCATGTAAGGGAGTCGATATACTCCATTGGCGAGCCGCTGTCCCGTGTTCAGGTTTCATGCCTAAGAATAAGGCTTGTCTTTTGATATGCCCATTCACTCAGGCGGAAAACCGGATAGGAGGCTAATATCCCGGCAATGGCATCCACTAAGTAATGTGCCTGGATATAGACTGTGGCCAGTGTCAAAAGGATGGCGAAAGGCAATAATATGAAGAAGAAACGTTTGCTTTGCGGATGGACCAGATAAAGCAGGATAAAAGTAATACCGATATGCGAGGAAGGAAAAGCGGCTGTCGGGCGTTCGCCGGAATCCTGAGCCCATTCTACTAAATGACAGAAGAAACCGTCGGCATAGCCCGGCGAGGGTAGCATATCGGTACGATGGTTGAAGTAGGTGCCTAAAGACGGAAATATCCCGTTCTCGACACTTTCCGGACTTACGGCCTGAAAATAGAATTGGGGGCCGGCAACAGGGAGGAATATATAGACAAGATAAAAGATGAAAAAGGAGCACATGACGGTGAATGAGGTTTTCTCGTAACGGTCATTGCGACATAGAAAGAAGAAAACCATGACGGCCACGATCATGGGATAATAAGAGAAATAACCCATATTTACGGCTTCGGAAAACCAAGGCCATGGGCAAAGGCGGCTGAATTCCAATGAGGGCTGGCAACCGAACAACACTGCATCCCATCGGGCGAATATGTGGTCCAAATTGGGAAACGTCCGGTTGAACTCGTAAGTGTCCGGATACCAGTAGCTGAGCAAAGCCATCTGTGCCGTGATACGGATGAAAGTCATAAGTCTGCGCGGCCAAAGGAGATAGATTCTCCATAATAAGATTGTACCGAGAAAGATGTACAGGCGGTCGGCGAACATGTCCCAAGGATGGTTCATGTCCGGCCAAAGCACGAACATGGTCAGAGTCGTGAGGATACTGTAGGTTATGGCCAGCCATTCAATCGGCCATAAGCCTTTGGATTGATTGTCGTTTCCGGTGAGCCATTGGAAGGAAATTTTCATAGCCATCCCTCCTTCTTATACCAGGCTATCGTTTCTTTGACTCCTCGTGCCAAAGGATATTCGGGACGAAAGTCCAGTTCTTTCACGGCCGGTTGGATGTCGCATTGCCAGTTGCGTTGGCACAGAATGTGAAATTTGTCACGGTTAAGGGTGGTGGTGCGGCCCCGCCATGTGCTGAAACTGCCATTTATGGCGCATACGACACGAAGAAACCATACCGGGGCTTTGATGCGGAGCATGAACGGATGTCCGAGCTCTGTGCGTATCAGGTCGCTGAATTCCGTACTGTGGTATACGTTTCCGTCGCTGATGAAAAATTCGCGTCCGATGACATCCTTTACCATGGCAGAGAAAACGGCTTGTACGAGGTCTTCCACGTAAATGAATGTGATTTCCTGCGGACGGTAACCTACGCTGAAGTCTACGTGTTGTTTGATACTTTGCGCCATGACGAAATAGTCTTTTTCACGTGGCCCGTATACACCGGTGGGGCGGAGAATGACATAAGGAAAATCTTTCAGAGACTTGAGATAACGTTCGGCCTCCAACTTGCTTTCCCCGTATGCCGTGTTGGGGCGGGGCGTATCATCTTCCCGTATCGGGGCATATATCCAGGGATTGTCTGAAGTGGCGTGACGTACAGCCTGTTCGCGTATGGCGCCGAACACACTGAGGGAACTGATGAAAATAAAACGCCCGGGTACCATGTCCAGTTCGCGGAGCGCATCAACAAAATGACGCGTACCTTCCGTATTGGTGCGGAAAAAGTCTTCACGCCGGATACATTTGGTGGCTCCGGCTGCATGTACGATGACATCCCAACCTCCGAACTCGGCTTTGCATGCCGCCAGTTGGGGGCGTAGGATTTCAGGATGTTCCATGTCTAATTCGACGAAACGGATTCGGGAATCCTGAAGATAGTTCCGGCTACTGGTGGCACGCATGCCTGCCCACATCGTGTGTCCTTCCGTCAGTCCCTTTTCAACGATAAAACTGCCGATGAAGCCGCTGGCTCCTGTTACTAATATTTTCATACGCGTTTGTTCTATTGGTTTTATTCCTCGTAAGTGCCATCGGCACTTTTCACGGGCTCCACATGGATGCCCACATGGGTTTCATTTCCGTATTTCTCTTTCAGTTTGTTTTCTATGACCGAAGCCTTGGCGTGTGCTTCATACAAAGTCAAATGCCCATCCATCCGGACGTGCATCTCTATGGCATAGTGGTTGCCGATGCGGCGTGTGCGCAAATTGTGTATGGCCGATACTCCCGGTGTGTTTTCCGTAATGAGGCAGATTTCCTTTTCTATTTCGTCCGGCAATGATTTCTCGGTCAGTTCATCCACACATGGCTTCAAGAGCTGGACGGATACCTTCATGATGAAGAAACTCACGACCACTGCAGCCATGGGGTCGAGTACACTCCATGATTCGCCCAGGAGTATAGCACCTCCGATACCTATGGCTGTTCCGATGGAGGAGAAGGCATCGCTACGGTGATGCCAGGCATTGGCAATGACTGCACTGGAATTGATTCTGCGTCCCACGTGGATGGTGTAACGATATATCAGTTCTTTGGAGACGATGGAAATGATGGCTCCGGCGAAAGCAAGCATGCCCGGGGCGGGAAGGCGGCCTCCCTGCCATACGGTCTGGATGGCTCGCAGGCCGTTCCAACAGATGCCTGCACCTACGGCAAAAAGCACGATACCTATTATTGCCGTGGCCAGCGTTTCGTATTTGCCGTGACCGTAATCGTGACTTTTGTCTTGCGGTTTATTGGAAATACGTGTGAAGATAAGTACGACGATGTCGGTTGCAAAATCAGACAATGAATGTACGGCATCGGCTATCATGGCCGCGCTGTGCCCCAGGATTCCGGCTATGAACTTGAATACGACTAACAGAAAGTTGACAAAACTTCCTGCCCATGTGACTTGATAGATGGCTTTTTCCCGTTCGGTTAGTTTCATTGGTCTGTTGGCTTATGAAAAAGAAAGAACAAAGATAAGCATTTTCAGAAAAAATAAGAGATAAAAGAGGAGCGGAATGAATAAATATGCTTAACTTGCAGAAAGATTATAGATAACAAACCTCTAAAATATCAGATTTATGGGAAAAACAGGAAAGAAAGGCGGCAAGCGCCTGAAGAAAAAAGAACTGGCGAAAATGTTAATGGAACTTTTTCAAAATAATCCCGCCGAGGTTTACGACATTAAACGTATATTCAGAGACTTGAAACTGGACACTCATCCTGCCAAGTTGCTTTGTATGGACTTGTTGGAAGATTTGGCGATGGATGATTATATAAAAGAAACGGAGAAACTGCATTTTCGTTTGAATACCACGGGGCAAGTGTTTGAAGCCATATTCAATCGCAAGGCGAACGGTAAAAATACCGTGACCCCGTTGGATGGAGGAGAACCTGTTCTTGTGGCCGAACGGAACTCTTTGCATGCCATGGGAGGAGACAAGGTGAAAGTGACTTTGTTGGCCCGCAGGAAGCATCATGTACGCGAGGCGCAAGTGGTCGAGATTCTCGAAAGGAGTGACAGGTCGTTTGTCGGAAGATTGGAGGTGCGTAAGGATTTTGCTTTCCTGCTCACCGAAGACCGTACGCTGGCCAACGACATATTTATTCCTAAAAAAGCGTTGAAAGGTGGTAAAAGCGGAGATAAGGCTGTGGTGAAGATTACCGAATGGCCCGAACATGCCAAGAATCCGATAGGTAAGGTCGTGGATATATTGGGGCAGAGTGGAGACAATACCACGGAAATGCACGCCATTTTGGCCGAATACGGTTTACCTTATGCTTATCCCAAGTCCGTAGAAGATGAGGCTGAGAAGATCGAACCAGGCATCACGGCCGAGGAAATCGGGCGGCGTGAGGACCTGCGTGAGGTGACGACATTTACCATCGACCCGAGGGATGCCAAGGATTTTGACGATGCGATTTCCATTCGTAAAACGGATGACGGATTGTGGGAAGTAGGAGTGCATATTGCAGATGTCTCGCATTATGTAAAAGAGGGGAGCATCATAGACAAAGAAGCTGTGAAGCGTGCCACCAGTGTGTATCTGGTAGACCGGACGATTCCGATGCTGCCTGAACGTTTGTGCAATTTCATCTGTTCTTTACGTCCGAACGAAGAGAAGTTGACTTATAGTGTCGTTTTCAAGTTGGACGACAAGGCTGTAGTCAAAGACTGGCATCTGGCCCATACGGTCATTAAGAGCGACCGTCGTTTTACGTATGAAGAAGTACAGAAAGTGTTGGAAGACCATAAGGAAGCTTCGCCTGAAGACTATAAGATGCCGGGCGACCATGCGGCAGATCCGAACTTTAACGGGCCGGACGTATTGCCGGCCGAACATTTTGCCACGGAATTGATAACGTTGAATCGTTTGGCCAAACAACTTCGTGCCCGGCGTTTCGAACATGGTTCCATCAATTTCGACCGTAGTGAGGTTCGTTTTGATATAGACGATAAGGGTAAACCGATAGGAGTGTATTTCAAGGTAGCGAAAGATGCGAATAAATTGGTGGAAGAGTTTATGTTGCTGGCTAATCGTACGGTAGCTGAGAGTGTGGGGAAGCAGCCTAAAAATAAAAAGCCCAAGACGCTGCCCTATCGTGTGCATGATTTGCCGGATCAGGACAAGCTGATTAATCTGAGTGAGTTTATTGTGAAATTCGGCTATAAACTGAAACCGACAGGGTCTAAGGAAGAGGTGGCCAAAGGATTGAATAAGCTATTGACCGACATTCAGGGGAAGAAAGAGCAAAATCTGATAGAAACCGTTTCGTTGCGGGCCATGATGAAGGCACGTTATAGTACGCATAATATCGGGCATTACGGGTTGGCTTTTGATTACTATACGCATTTTACTTCCCCTATCCGCCGTTATCCTGACGTGATGGTGCATCGGTTGCTGACACGGTATGCCGACGGAGGACGCAGTGCCAGTCAGGACAAGTATGAAGAATTGTGTGAACATTGCAGCGCGATGGAGCAGTTGGCTGCCAGTGCCGAGCGTGCCAGTATCAAGTATAAGCAGGTGGAATTCATGAGCGACAAACTGGGGCAAGTGTTTGAAGGAACCGTAAGCGGTGTGACGGAGTTCGGCCTGTATGTGGAAATCAATGAGAATAAATGTGAAGGTATGGTGCCTTTGCGTGATTTGGATGACGATTATTATGAATTCGACGAGCGTAACTACTGCTTGTGGGGACGTAAGTATCATCATCGTTATTCTCTGGGGGATACGGTACAAGTAAAAGTGGCGAAAGCCAATCTGGAAAAGAAGCAGTTGGATTATGCTTTGGTCAGAGAATGAGAGGGCGGAATCCAATCATTTGTCTGAATATATTTGGCATTTTTCGGGTCATACGCTAACTTTGCAACGGAAAACGTCTCATTAAACGTGTATATATGTCACAGAAATTAGTTCAGTCTCAATCTATGCAGCAGGTTCAGACACTGTCCCCGCAGCAGGTGTTGCAGGTGCGGTTGCTGGAAATGCCCGTTTCAGAGCTGGAACAACGCGTGAAAAACGAATTGATAGACAACGGAGCGTTGGAAGAAAGTCTGGGAAGTCCCGAGGATGCCGATACGTCTTCGGAAGATGTCTATGACGGAACAGATGCAGAGTCGGTCGGGAGCGAGACTTCCGGGTTGGACGGTGGTCTGCCTTCCGATGAATATCGTCCGGCAGAGGTGCGGCAGGCGATGGATGATTATCGGACTCCGGACGATGTGCCGGATTATCTGTTGCAGGAACGGGGAGGGAAAGACCGTCCGGAAACGATGGACTATGGCGACACGACATCTTTCTACGAGCAGATGACGGAGCAGATGAACGAATGTGACCTGACGCCGCGTGAACAGGAACTGATGACTTATCTTATCGGTTCGTTGGAAAATGATGGCTTGTTGAAAAAGAAACTTTCCACATTGGCGGACGAATTGGAGATATATGCAGGAATACAAACTACGGAGGCGGAACTGGAAACAGTGCTGGCCCGGTTGCAGACTTTCGATCCTCCCGGTATCGGAGCACGCGATTTGAGAGAGTGTCTTTTGTTACAACTCCGTCGGGACGAACATCGCGGGAGCCGGCAAAAACAGTTGGAGTATGAAATTATCGACAAACTGTTTGATGAATTTACCCATAAACGCTGGGACAGGATTGCCGCCCGTCTGCATTTGACAGAGGCTGAATGCGAACGTTTACAGAGAGATTTGAAGAAGCTCAATCCGCGTCCGGGAAGTGCCATGGGCGAGGTGGTAGGACATAATTATCAACAGATTGTGCCGGACTTTGCCGTAGAGACCGATGACGATGGGGGAATTACCCTTTCGTTCAATAAAGGCGACGTACCGGAGTTGCGTATCAGCCCTTCGTTCATGGAAATCCTTCACCAGGTGGATACCGGGCGTGCCAAGATGAGTCGGCCGGAACGGGAAGCTTTGCAATATACCCGCCAAAAGATAGAAAAAGCACAGGGCTTTATCGAGGCTGTGAAACAGCGTCGGCGTACGTTGACCGCTGTCATGCAGGCTATTATTGATTTGCAGCGTCCTTTCTTTCTGGAAGGAGATGAGACTTTGTTGCGCCCGATGATATTGAAGGATGTAGCCGAGCGTACGGGATTGGATATCTCTACCGTATCCCGTGCTGCCAACAGTAAATACGTGGAGACCCATTACGGGACTTATCCGCTCAAATGGTTCTTTAGCGACGGTTATGTGACAGACGACGGGCAGGAGATTGCCACCCGTAAGATTCAGGCCGCTTTGAAGGATTTAGTAGAGGCGGAAGACAAGAAGAAGCCGCTGAGCGATGAGGCATTGACGGCGATGTTGAATGAAAAAGGCTTTCCCATTGCGCGGCGCACGGTGGCCAAATACCGGGAACAACTGGGAATCCCCGTAGCACGGTTAAGAAAATGAAACATAAGGGACTTATTGTAGCGGCTCGTCTGTTGTCGGCAGTATTCAGACCATATTACATACCGATTGTGGGGTTTGTGGCCTTGTTCACTTTCACGTATCTGAGCCTGTTGCCGTTGCTTTACAAATTGACGGTGGTGGCGATGGTATATGTTTTCACTATATTATTGCCTCGCTTGTGTATTTACGTATATCGTAAACTGAACGGATGGGCGCCGGTGCAACTGCGTTTGCGGGAGAACCGTGCCATACCTTATATATTGTTCATCCTGTCTTACGTGGCCTGTCTTCATTTGATGTTCCGTATGCACATGCCGCGTTATATGTGCGGTATTTTAGTGTCGGCTTTGCTGATACAGATGGTATGCGTCATTGTGAATGTGTGGTGGAAAATCAGCATGCATTCGGCCGGGGCAGGCGGTGTGATAGGTGCGTTAGTGGCTTATTCGGTACTGTTCATGTTCAATCCCGTTTGGTGGCTGTGTGTTACGGTACTGATTTCTGGAGCTGTGGGGACAGCACGTATGTTGCTCCGTCAGCACAGTCTGGCGCAAGTGGTGGCCGGTACCCTCGTGGGAGTGGTTTGCGGTTTTGCCGGTATAATTTTATTATAGAAAACGAGTTCAATTAAAAAATTCAGATAAGTCATGAAACCAGTTGTAAGTATTATCATGGGCAGTACGTCCGACCTTCCGGTGATGGAAAAGGCTGCCAAGTTCTTCGATGAGATGGAAATCCCTTTCGAGATGAACGCTTTGTCGGCCCATCGGACACCGGTCGAGGTGGAAGCTTTTGCCAAAGAGGCTGCTGGACGCGGCCTGAAAGTAATTATTGCGGGAGCGGGGATGGCAGCGGCTTTGCCGGGTGTGATAGCGGCCAATACGACGTTGCCCGTCATCGGGGTTCCCATCAAGGGGATGTTGGACGGTTTGGATGCCATGCTTTCCATTATCCAGATGCCTCCCGGCATACCGGTGGCTACGGTGGGAGTAAACGGAGCGCAGAATGCCGCCATTCTGGCCGCACAGATGCTGTCGCTGGCTGATGAAGGACTGGCTTTGCGTTTGGCGGGTTATAAAGAAAACCTGAAGCAGAAGATTGTAAAGGCCAATACGGAACTGGCCGATGTGAAGTATAAGTTTAAGTGCAATTAAAGACAGACGGATGAACTTGTTCGATTACCGACGCAGGGAGACCGGTGAAGTGCAGATCGGCGGTAAGCCGTTGGGCGGGAACCATCCGATTCGGGTGCAGAGCATGACGAACACTTCTACGATGGATACCGAGGCCTGTGTGGCTCAGACGTTACGCATTGCCGAAGCCGGAGGAGATTATGTACGTCTGACGACCCAAGGGGTGCGTGAGGCCGAGAACTTGCGGAACATCAACGCCGGTGTACGTGCGGCAGGCTGTGCGGTACCTTTGGTGGCCGACGTGCATTTCAATCCGAAAGTGGCCGACGTGGCAGCTTTGTATGCTGAGAAGGTACGTATCAATCCCGGAAACTATGTGGACGCAGCCCGTACGTTCAAGCATCTTGAATATACGGACGAGGAGTATACGCAGGAGTTGAAAAAGATAGAGGAGCGTTTCGTTCCTTTCCTACGCATTTGCCGTGAGAACCGTACGGCCATCCGCATTGGTGTGAACCACGGTTCGTTGAGCGACCGCATCATGAGCCGCTATGGAGATACGCCGGAAGGTATTGTGGAGAGTTGCATGGAGTTCCTGCGCATTTGTGTGAAGGAAGATTTCAAGGACGTGGTGGTGTCCATCAAAGCCAGCAACACGGTGGTGATGGTACGTAGCGTGCGTTTGTTGGTCGATGCCATGGAGCGTGGAGGAATGCGTTTTCCCCTGCATTTGGGGGTGACCGAAGCCGGCGACGGTGAGGACGGACGTATCAAGAGCGCCGTGGGCATCGGGGCTTTGTTGGCGGACGGTATCGGTGATACGGTCCGTGTGTCATTGAGCGAAGCTCCGGAGGCTGAAATTCCGGTGGCACGTAAGTTGGTGGATTATGTGCTCCGTCGGGACGGTGCCATGATGATACCGGCAGCCGAAGCGGAGGATTTCGATTACTTGAACCCCGTACGGCGGAAAACGCGGGCCGTGCGTAATATCGGAGGAGACCATGTGCCTGTTGTCATAGCCGACCGTATGGACTTGGCTGCTTCCGGCAGATTGAAAGGCTTCAAAGCTCATCCCGATTTTCGTCCCGACTACATTTATTGCGGCCGTAATCTGCCTCCCGTGGAAGAGCGTGAGGGGGATTATATCGTGGATGCGGATGTCTGGACCGGTGAATCCGGTACGTATCCGGCTTTTCCTTATAATATGCTGCCTTTCATGAGCCAGTGTACAGCCGATTTGAAGTTTCTTTTCCTTTCATACGGAGCTTTGAATGAAGAAGTGCGTGCCTGCCTGAAATATCATCCGGAGGTGGTGGTGATTTCTCAAAGCAACCATCAGAACCGTTTGGGCGAGCATCGTGCTCTGGTGCACGAACTGACGCGTGAAGGTTTGCAGAACCCCGTGGTCATTTTCCAGCAGTACGCCCACGGGCAGGAGGAAAAGGAGGATTTCCAGATAGAAAGTGCGGCCGACATGGGAGCCTTGCTCTTCGACGGGCTTTGCGATGGCCTGTATCTATATAATAATGGTACGTTGGAGCATCGCGATATAGACGCCACCGCATTCGGCATCCTTCAGGCTGCCCGTTTGCGGACGACCAAGACGGAATATATCTCTTGTCCCGGTTGCGGGCGCACGCTCTACGACCTGCAAGACACGATAGCGCGTATCAAGGCGGCCACCGGGCATCTGAAAGGCCTGAAGATTGGCATCATGGGCTGTATCGTGAACGGTCCCGGCGAGATGGCGGATGCCGATTACGGTTATGTGGGGGCTGCGCGCGGTAAAGTCAGCTTGTATAAGAAAAAAGAATGTGTGGAGCGGAACATTCCGGCGGAAGAAGCTGTGGAGAAACTGCTCCGTCTGATCCGGGAAAACGGAGACGACCCGGAATATGTATCATAGACCATCAAATACTTTGATTATGGAACAAAAATTATTTATCTATAATACGCTTTCCCGTAAAAAGGAAGAGTTCAAGCCCATCACGCCGGGGCGTGTCGGGATGTATGTCTGCGGGCCGACAGTATATGGGGATGCCCATCTGGGACATGCCCGTCCGGCCATTACGTTCGACCTGCTGTTTCGTTACTTGCAGCATATCGGTTATAAAGTACGCTATGTGCGTAATATTACGGATGTGGGGCATTTGGAGCACGATGCCGACGAAGGCGAAGATAAAATTGCCAAGAAGGCTCGTCTGGAGGAATTGGAGCCGATGGAGGTGGCACAATACTACACGAACCGTTTCCATGCGGCCATGGAGGCTCTGAATGTGTTGCCGCCCAGCATCGAACCGCATGCTACCGGGCATATCATCGAGCAGATAGAACTGGTAAAGGAAATCCTGGATAACGGTTATGCCTACGTCAGTGAGGGCAGCGTGTACTTCGATGTGGAGAAATACAACAAGGCGCATCATTACGGCAAGCTTTCCGGACGCAATCTGGAGGATGTCATCAACAACTCCCGGGCTTTGGACGGCGTGGGAGAGAAGCATAACCAAGTGGATTTCGCTTTATGGAAGTGTGCCCAGCCTCAACATATCATGCGTTGGCCCAGTCCGTGGAGCAACGGTTTCCCTGGTTGGCATTGCGAGTGTACGGCTATGGGCCGCAAGTACTTGGGCGACCATTTCGACATTCACGGTGGAGGAATGGACCTGATTTTCCCGCACCATGAGTGTGAAATCGCACAAGCCGTGGCCAGCCAGGGCAGCGACATGGTGAACTATTGGATGCACAACAACATGATCACCATCAACGGGCAGAAGATGGGCAAGAGTCTGGGTAATTTCATTACTTTGGCACAGTTCTTCAGCGGTGAGCACGAAAGCCTGACGCAGGCTTACAGTCCGATGACCATCCGTTTCTTCATTCTTCAGGCTCATTATCGCAGTACGGTGGATTTCAGTAATGAAGCCTTGCAGGCCAGTGAGAAAGGATTGGCCCGTCTGATGGAAGGTATAGCCAATCTGAAGCGGATTACCCCGACAGCGGGTGGCAGTGTAGAGATGGCGTATGTGGACGAACTTCGCCGGAAGTGCTACGAGGCGATGAACGACGACCTGAATTCACCCATCGTCATCAGCCACTTGTTCGATGCCTGCCGTGTCATCAACACGGTGGTAGACCAAAAAGCTACGATGGCCGGTGATGTATTGGCCGCCTTGACCGAAGTGTTCCATACCTTTGCTTTCGACATTCTCGGTTTGAAAGAAGAGACGGGAGGCGGAAGCGGACGTGAAGAAGCTTTCGGTAAAGTGGTGGATATGCTTTTGGAACAGCGTATGATAGCCAAAGCCAATAAGGATTGGGCTACCAGTGATAAAATCCGCGATAACCTGGCCGCTTTGGGCTTTGAGGTGAAAGATACGAAAGACGGTTTTACCTGGAAGCTGAATAAGTAAATCCGGGTCTTCTTTTCCGGTTAAGCCGGATGGATAGGAATTGCGCACGTAAGGGGGATACCTTTACGTGCGTAGTTTATTTTGAAGGTCGATAGCTTGGGGGATTGTTTCGTTGGTGGAGTATTCCGCCTTGCGGAACGGTCTGGATATGGAAAGGGGCAGCCCTTCCTTGGACTGCCCCAAAAACGGGAAACGTCTTGTAGTTCCGTTCCTCTTCGAATGGGAAACCTTAAAACTCGTTACCCCAGATGTCTGTGAACTTCTCCATGTTGGTCAACACCTCAATGTTCCCGTCTGCAGGATCTTCTACGCGAGGAGGGATGGTGCTGGTTGCCATCATCTGGTCGGTTTCCACATGGCATATTGAAATCTCTGGTTGGATATATTTGCTCTTTTCCATAATCTTTTTCATTGTTTTTTGTTTTTCAGATGTTTAGTTTATTTTACGGCTTTCTTTGTACCGTTTACGATGTAGGTGCCTTTGGAAAGGCCTTCGAGAGCCTGACCTAACTTCACATTCTCACGTACGAGTATGCCGTTGAGGTCGTATACGTTCACCAAGGCGTCTTCTGCCACGATTCCGTTGATGCCGGTTTCGATGCCCGGGAGAAGCAGAGCCACGATGTTGGCTTCGGCCACGTCGGCATTGATGTAGGCACGGTAAGGCTTGATGGTGGGTTCGCTGCCTGCAATCACCTTGTAGAATCCTACTTTACCCTCTTGGTTCTGGAGTACGTAAGTGTTGACAACGGCTTTTTGCTGTGTGAAGGTACCCGTCATCAGTCCGGCTGCATATTGGTCTTGCAGGGCCGTTCCGTAGTCGGAGAAGTCGTAAGTGTCCCCGTCCTTGCCTTTTACGATGTACGGTGTGTGGGCTTCAATGCTTTCAGCTTTCTCCAAGACCAATGCCGTGGATGTTCCTACCGGAACTTCTGTACCCGTGCAACTGTACACTTCGAAGCCTTCCGGGATTTCTGCGTCGAACGGCAGGATGAGCGTGCACCAACCCGCAGCCGTGATGGACAAGGGCACGTTGGCTTTTTCCGCTTTCACGAGAGACAGGTCTGAGCGGTCATTGGTAGTGAACAAATCATCATTGCCCGTACTTCCGAAATTACTTCCGTGTTTGGTGTTTTTCAGCTTGTACACGCCATCTCCTGCCAACAAAATTTCTACGGGCAGTGCTTTTTCGGCCTCTTCCGTTACGCGGATACGGTCATGCCGTGTGCCTTCCATATATCCAGCCAAGGCTTGCGTGCTGAGGTAGCGGGTATTACCCTCTTCGTCCGTGAAGCTGATTGTGTATTGGTTCTTTTGTCCCTCCACCGGAGTGAACTTGAAAGCTTGCGCGTAGTTAGCATCCACGATGTGCGACCATTTGAGATTGTATTCGCCGTCGTTAATTTTGTCCGCGCTATAGATGGGAGACAGTGCGTTGTTCTTATATCCGAAGCCTTCCGTGATATTGACCATGCAGAAGAGTTCGCCTTCCTTCGGGGCATTGAGTGTCGGGTTCTTCAAAGCTTGCATCGCTTCTTCCAGAGCCTTGGTGGCTGCTTCTATTTCGTCCACTTTTTGTGAATTCATATAAATGTCATTAGCCTTGTCAAATGCAGCGTCGAATGCATCTATGGCCGTTTCCGGGATTTGGAAAGCTTCCGTGCCCACGTTGGTTTCGGTATCCATGCTGCCGGCTTCCTCTAATTTGGCATAGAGTGCTTCTTTGGCTTTGGCGGAAGCTTCTGCGTCAGTCAGTTTGGAGAGGTATTGCAGTTGGATGTTGGTGATGCCAATCCAGTTTGCGCCACCGATGTTCAGACCGAAAGTCAGTTTGCCTTCGTTGACTATCACGTCGTCGATGCTCGGTTGGGTATAGAGGTTCGTGGTGTTGTCTAACTCCACTTCCTTGTCGTTGGCCGTGAACGAGGTCTTGCCGTTAAGCGAAGTGAAGGCGTATGCTGAAATCTTGTAATGGCCGTTGGGGAGGTCGTTCTGCGTGTAAGTCAGCGTGCCTGTGAAGTCAACGCCGGCATTCCATGCTTCGATGAATCCTGTTTTGTAAAGTCCCAAATCCGGATTGTTTTTGGCGGCATCGTCTTTTTTGTATTGATAGTTGTCGGGATGTGTGTATTCGGTAGAGAAGCTGTTGGTCCATCCGTTTTTGGAGTTGCCCACTTCGGCCACGAGGAAGGTGTAGTCGAAAGGATAACCCTCTTCCGGTGCCGCATTCAGTATGTAAGTTTCACATGCTGTCTGCAAGGTCTGGGTGGCTTCTTGGATGGCTTCAACCGTAGTGGCCGCATCTAAGGCAGTTTGGGCGTCGGTCATGGCCTTTTGGAATGCCTGTTTTACGCTTTCTTCTGCACTTGAGTGGCTGGCATAGCCTTGGCAGGTTACCATGAGGGTTTTGAATGCTTCGGTTGCCGGTGCTGTTTCTTCTGCCAACGCAATGGCTTGGGTCAGTGCGGCAATGGCTGCGTTCAGGCTTTCTTCCGTGGGTTGGGCACTATCCCCCTGGGTGATGGCTGCATTTACGATGGCTGCAATGCCTTTGGGGCAGTTCTCCACGTATGCTTTAGCTTCCGTTATCTTTTCTTGCAGTGTGGCTTTCAGTTGTTCTATGCTGGCAGCTCCCAAGTACTGCAATTTGAAGTTCTTGAAAGACACCCAATTGAAATTAGCATTGGCCACTTTTATACCGAAAGTCAGTACGCCGTCTGTTCCTACCGTGCCTTTCACTGTATATGTACCGTAAACACCATACAGGTCTTTGCCGTCTTTTTTACAGGGACTTCCGGCACAAGCATCTGTTGTCCCTTCATTGGCAAAGAGTGTGGCCCCGGATGGGGTAATACCCCCTCCTGCTTCGTTCAATACGCGAATCAAGCCGCTTACTTCGTAAATGCCCGGTATCAAATGGCTGACTGTGTGGCTGATGGTGGCGTTTGCAGCCTTGTTTTCTTTTCCTACGTGGTCTTGGATGAAAGGAGTCGTCATGTTGCTTCCGTCCGTTTCACCTTCGTGTGACCACGTGTTGACTTCAAATGTATTTCCTCCTTCGATATGCCAACCACCGAGGGCATAATAGTTGGAAGTGGTAATCAGCCCGCTCACATCCATGGGCTTGTTTTCGCTTACGTTCTCTATTTGATAGAGGCGCAGGTTGTCCCAAGCGATGTCCGAACGTCCGTTGTTTCTCATATTCTGTACAAGAGAAATGGTTACGGTGGTGGGTTCCGTCACGGTGAACATCGTGCCTAATTCATTCCATGCAGCGTTGACCATATAGGCATCGCTCTCCGGATTAGAACCCCTATTTGCCATGGAATAAGCCCGTCTGACGGCAGGATTTTCACCCAAAAGGTTCGAGGCGGCATCATTGACTTTGATACCTATGGTCGTACCGTTAGTGTTCGCATTGTTGTTGTTGGAATAGTCTGCCGCTTTATAGTCGATGACGGCATAATAAGTTCCGGCAGGCAATTCTTTCGAAGTGGTGGTTTTCAATTCAGAGTCCTTATTGCCCCAACCTTGGCGGTTGAAGTAATAATAGGTGCCTTCTGTCGGTTTGATTTTGCCTGAGCCGTCGGCGGGGAAACCCGTGGAAGAACCGCTTGCCTCGCTTTCCACTTGATAATGACTCATTGCCACGACTTCCCATCCTTGCAGGCCGTTTTCAAGCGTGGTCTTTACCGTCACGTCGGTTGTTCCGTCCGCAGCTTTTAAAGTCTCAAAAGACGGATTGACGAGATACTCCTTAGTGACATCAGTTTGGGCTTGTGCGATGCCCAATGCAGAGCAAAAAGCCAATGCACTTAGTACTTGTTTTTTCATTTGATTTAGAAATTAGTTAATGTTTTATATGAAACTCTCTATAGGTATTCGTTTTAGGTTGTGATGAGGCTGTTTTTCCGGCGTGTTTTTCAGTCGCTCTCTTAGGGAGAGATAAACCG
>PPYF01638747.1_pt1 | contig 32773 bp, 37 predicted proteins | sample 1559871 | NCBI WGS metagenome assembly PPYF01 (sample SAMN08240021, study PRJNA423297) | Human gut metagenome, whole genome shotgun sequencing project.
AAGGCCCGTGGTTTCCACTCCATCGGTTACCACTATTACATTACGAAGGATGGCGTGGTCTATCCCTGCCGTCCAGAAACCGAGGAGGGTGCTCACGCCCGCCACTACAACGCCCATAGCATCGGAATCTGCTACGAGGGTGGTCTCGACGAGAAGGGCAAGCCTGCCGACACTCGCACTCCAGCCCAGAAAGCATCTCTGGAAGACCTCCTCTACAGTCTCGTCCTCGACTATCCCGATGCCGAGATCCTAGGTCATCGCGACCTTCCCTGGGTTCGCAAGAGCTGTCCTTGCTTCGATGTCAAGGAATGGCTGAAGGAAATCGACTTCCATCTCTAGAAAGCCCGGACAGTTCCCAGATATTCGTGCTATACGTGTTCAAAATCATCCCAGCTTATAAGTCCTAAAAAGCTTATGGGTTGGGATTTTTTCTTTGTTTATTCACATCATTTCTTCAACCCTTGATACACTCCTCCTACTTCATCAGCAATTTGGTCCCAATCATATTTGCTCATGTCGTAAACCACATGCTGCAAAGGAGTCTCGATAATCTTTCCGAGCTTTTCCGAAAGTTCATCCACGTTGCCACAATGGAAGTAATCATCCTTTGGTAAGCCAACCTCCAGATTCGCAGGAATATCGCTCACTACTACCTTTACACCATAGCTCATCGCCTCCAACAGGGCAATCGGCAAACCTTCGTGCGAAGATGGAAGACAATAGCAACGGCAATTCGTCAACAGCGAATGAAGCTTTCTGCCTTTGATAAAGCCAGTAAGCACCACACCATTCTCCCTTGCCATCTGCTTCAATCCCAACGAATACTCATCCTCGAAGTCTGTATCGCCAGCTAACACTAACTTTATATCCGTGGAATCCGTGAGATCCGTGTGCGACTTTTTCCACTTTACAAACGCTTCCACCAGATGATGCAGGTTCTTCTCAGGCACAAATCTGCACATACCCAGGATATACTTGCCTTTCTCTATCCCCAGTTCCTTGAAATATTCAGGATAGTCACAGATCTCAGGCTCAGAGACACCATTATATATAAGGTGAACATTCTTGGTTCTCCCATATTTACGGGCAATGAGGTTCTTGATGACGTTCGAGATGACGATGATATCATCGGCAAACATGCAGCCCATACGCTCACCCATCTTCAGGATCGTCTTGGCAGCAAATCCCCACTTATCCCTGTCATAGTCAGGACCATGATGTGTAAACACCACCTTCATACCCAACAGTTTGGCGTATGGCACCAGCAAGGCAGGACCGATGGCATGGATATGCAATACATCAGCACCCAACTTCTTCGCCTCATTGATGGCACGGAAAGTATGGATGATGGCCTCGAAACTCTTCTTCTTAGGAGAAGGAATCGTTACCAGTTTCACCCCCTTCCATTCATGTAAGTCATCCTTCACATAGTTCGAGCGACGGATCAGCGTTACATCATAACCACGCTCCACCATTCTAGGAAACAATTCCTCACAATGCGTCTCCACGCCACCCATGATATTCGGGATACCACGAGTACCTGTTACAACTATTTTCATAAAAACTAGAGATTTTCAAAATAAAAGTATTACCTTTGCAGGCATGAATAAGATTTCAAACTATATCAAAGAAGCCATACAGTACTTCGGCATCATCTTGATGTCGATGCTCTCCGCACTGTGGCTTCTTATCAATCATAAGAGAATCAAGTGATTACTTGATTTCAATATTTCTATCAGTTTCCTTCTTGGTAGCCTCATAACCCTGGCTAGCCACGTCAGCGTTCACGATGTCCTCGCCACGCTTGCCCTTCAAAGCCTCCTTTGAATCGGCAGAAAGACCATTATTCACCACGGCATTCATATCGCAGGTAGAAAGCTTGTCAAGCTGTTCCTTGGTCACCTTACCATCACGATATTCGCAGCAGATAGGGTTCTCATACATAGAGTACTTCATACCGAGCAGGCTCTTCAGCTTGTGCTTAACCACCCACAGGGCTGGAGTCTTGATGTACTTGTGCATGGCAGGAGAAACAGAACCGATCATCCAGCAGTTTCTGTCACAATGTCTTACCTTCTTACGAACCTGCTCTGCCTCTGGAGAACTCCAAAGCTCATCCCAAGTCTGGCGGTTCAGGTTACCCATCACCTCCTTATCCTTGGTACCATTACATGGCATCACATCACCGTATGGGTCGATGAAGAAGGTATCGAAACTCATATCACAAGGCAAGAGACGCTTCTGACCATAGATATAGTTGATGAGTCCATGGTTGAAGTAAGCACGGAACCATTTCTTTGGAGAGTTAGACTTCAACAGCTCGTTCACCAGGTTCTCGAAGTTCTTAGCCACCATTGGACGGTCGTGAATGATGTTCTTAGCCTCAACGAAGTAGAAAGAGTTATGGAGCGATGCTGTAGCAAACTCCATACCCATCTTGTTGCTCAACTCATAGAGAGGCACGAGGTCTGGAGCATTCTTGTCCTGAACGGTCATACCGAAGCCCACATCCTTCAATCCCATCTCACAGAGCTTCTTCAAGGTAGTATAGCCACGGTTGAAACCATTGTTCAAGCCACGGATTTCATTGTTGGTCTTCTCCAAGCCCTCAATAGAGATACGGATACCAATCTGAGGGAACTCCTTCGCCAGGTCGATGATACGGTCGGTGAAGAAGCCGTTGGTAGAGATTACGATACGGTCGCTCTTCTTATAAAGCTCACGTACGATGTCCTTCAAGTCCGTACGGATAAAAGGCTCACCACCCGTGATGTTGGTAAAGTACATCTTAGGAAGTTTCTTGATAGTCTCAATAGAGATTTCCTCCTCAGGCTTAGAAGGAGCCTTGTAACGATTGCACATCGAGCAACGAGCGTTGCAGCGGTAAGTCACGATGACTGTACCATTCAATTTCTTTTCTGTCATAATATATTTATTTATAATATTCCATTAATTTATGATAATAGGCCTCGGAAGAATATCTTTCGATGGCATCTCTAGCGATGGCTTGATAATCAAAGTCATGCGCAAACATCTTTTCTATTTTGTCCTTCAAATCCTCCACATCACCAGATGTAAAGGTCATACCGTTAGAAACCATTGCCGCAGCGGATTTACCGCCCTCAACAATCAGTTCCGGAATACCTCCGATATTCGCACCCAGAACTGGTGTACCCAGGCTCTGTGATTCAATCACAGTAAGAGGATTATTCTCGCTCCATTCAGCAGGAAGCACCATCATGCGAGCCTTCTGGAGGATAGGCATAAACTCCTCCCACTGCATCAAGCCCTTAAACTCGATATGAGAGCAGTTCTTATAAGTTTCCTTGAGTTCCGGAAGCAGCTCACCATCACCAATCACGATCAATTTCTTGTCGAGCTGAGCAGCCGCCTTACACAAGGTTCTTACACCCTTCACCTCATTCACTCGACCCAGATAGACATAGTAGTCTTCCTTAATCTGAGCCTTTGAAGAAACCTCCGGAAGTTTAGTCACATCGATGAAGTTGCAGAGCACTCTGAACTTCGATGGAGAATAACCACCCTTCACGCAGGTATCCATCATAAATTTCGATGGAGGAAGGAACCAGTTCACATACTTCTGCAGCACCTCCTTGTTCCATTTCTTAGCTTCCAGATAACCCACGATAGCTCCAGGGATACTTCCCGGCATACAGCGGTGCTTCACCACTGCCAGTTTATCCGTAAAGCACTCCTCGCACCACTTGCCATCTCTCATGCAGGTATAGCAAGGACAAACGAGTTTGGTATCATGCAATGTCCAAACCACCTTTGCCCCGTATTCATGCGCCAACTTAGCAATCAGCGGAGAAAGCTGTGTATGGATATTGTTCAGATGCACCACATCTGGCTTGAAGTCATTTAGCAGTTGCAAGAACTTGCTCTTCACTTCCCCATCGCCAAACGGACGGGTAAAAGCCATCAATTTGCTCATATTCTTTGGAAAGTATTTTTTCCAAGGCGTATCCAGATTCTCCGGATAGTCCATGGCAAATACCGCCACATCATGCCCATGCGCCTTCAGCAGCTTTTCTAGATTGAGCATATAAATACAATCACCGCCACGGCGGTAATAAAACTTATTCGCTAATAAAATCTTCATCATTCTTAAATCAAGAATTCTTTTTAAATATTACACAGGCTCACATCCTGTCAGTCCCCAATGTCTCCAAAAGAAAGCATATGGGCACAACTTTGTCTCCCCTACCTTTTTCCAAGGTGCAGTATTACAAAGTTCATTCGGAGTCGATTCTAGAGAATCATTACACCAAGTTAACAGACCACAAGGTTTGTTTCCCTCAAGAAACAGTTTATAAATCTCTTTTAAAGCTGCATACATCTCGACAGACTCACCTTCCTGCATTCCATCATATGGCAACTTAAAGTAATGATTATTAGCATTAACCATCAAAGGACTACCTATTCTTGCCACAGTATATCCCCAGCAATCATTTTTCTTCAAATCATTTTTTCTTGCCATTTTCAGCAAAAAATATCTATCGTTATTGCGCCAATCTCTAGAAAAATCCACCAAGTGATTAATCCATTCATGATAAGATTTTAGACTATCTATTCCCTTTATATAATCCTGTAAACAAGTATCTACTTGATCCAGCAATTTATTATAAGAGTCCTGCCAAGAGGTTACTCTACCATATACACTTTTCACTCTTCGATTATAGAAGTAATCGTAAATACTTTCAGGTGTATCAAATAGCAGTTTTCCCTCTCCCACCAGTTTCATGATATTGACAAAACATAATCCTGGATTAGAATTTTGCAAAGACATATCACAAAGAGCTAAAACTCTCAATAAATCATTTCCGAATTTTGCATCATAATAAATAGCTACTAGTTCTGCTGCTCGATAAGGATAATCTGGAGATGATACATATGCATTAGGCGAGCACAATCGCTCCAAGATATATGCCATACTTTCCATAATAGCAATAGCACCAAATGACCTCATATTATCATTTTGGTTCAGTACAATGTTTTTTATTTTACTAATTGGAGGATTAGAAATAAAATCATCAGCCAAATCATCTGACCATTCATCTACAGAATGTACTAAATAAAAAGAAGATTCTTCAGAATCCCCATTAGTAAGTCTGCATATTTTCTGATTTAGCAAAACGTTGTCTTTATTATCTCTTATCATGTAAGGTACTTGGAATTGCAAATTTCCTTTTACCCTATTTACGACACTATGAAGGTACTCGCTTTGAACATATAAGTTATTCAATCCATAAAATGTAGTTATATCTTGAAGAAAATGTATATATTCATGAAACAATACGGTTGCATCGCCATCAGACATTTGATTGATAGTCATATCATCATCGCGAGTAGCAACATGCATTTCAAAAAATGTTGGAATATAAGAGCCCAACAATGTTTTTAATATAGTCATATTAGTAAAAATTACTTTAAGTCAGAATAAAATTTCCATATCGGATAACGCTTCAAATTCTCCACATCATCCTTACATAAATCCAAACAATGATTAAATGTATCTTTTTCTCCTAATAAAAGGGACACCCCAACCTTGGTCATAGGCATAACAGTTTCGTCTAACAACAATTTCCTCAACCCTTCAATACATTCATCAGTTAAACAACCTCGACGTTTTAATATCTGACAATAATTAACAAAGTGCATAACACCCTTTTCGCCAGTGGATTCAGATTTACTTAGCCATTCATTCAACTTCTTTGCATATGCCAAGATATTATCCCTTTTTATTTGCTCCGTTTCATCCAAAGAATCATAGGCATTCAACATAGCAAGCAAATCCAGATTAGCCATATCATATATATGAGGATTCCTGCCTATCAAGATACCATACGAATCAATTTGCTTGTCGAATGGGATATTGTCACATTTACTCCACAAATTGTTATTTTGTAAGTATGAGAAAGGACTTGACTCATAATGTTTGCCTGCCTCAAACTGATATTTTATATCAATTCTCCCATCAAAGAAATCGCCGAAAAAGGAATTACCATCTTTATCTACGCTCTCCCAAAGAAGTAAATTTAGATTACCTATTTCAGCAAGGGTCAAAGTACTTTCAGAATGTCCAATTCTTATGGGCTTACCCATTTCGATAGTGGCTATCAGAACTTCTATTAAATCATTCTGCTCCTTATCTATTTTAGATAAGTCAAGAGGCTTCGTAACATGAAGTAAGTCTAAGACATGCTTTAATTGTCTTAATGCTATCAATCGCTGCCCACATTCCTGGATAATTTCTGGTTCATTTACTTTTAGCTTAATTTCAACTCCACCTAACTTTACTTTTCCTTCCTTGTCTAGAGCCATCAAAAATTCCATCTGATGCATACTCTCATCCAAGAAGTCAGAACTAACCTTGAAAGATGCCGTGCTATTCTTACCTTGTTGATTGATTGGAAAAGACAATGTCAACACATTTCCGACATTAACAACAAGATTACCATCCTTAATTTCATTACAGAATTGATTATAAAAAATCCTTTCTCCTACAACCACATCAAGATTCGCCACATTCGTAAAAGAGAAGTTCATCTCTCCAGAAATAGGAATTTCTATGCCTAAATCCTTATCAACCTGTGCATACATATAAGAATCATGCGAAGATAAATACCCCATGCAATCAGCAGGACTCATATTGGCTAAAGGCATAACAAAAGAGAAGTTATTCACTTTTCGCTTTCTTGCATCTTCCAATGTTAACGATTTCATTCCAGAATAGCTAATTTGCTTTCTGCTATCTCCTATAAAGACACGAAGTATTGACTCAAAACTCTCCAATGATTCAGGAAAAGGTTTCATCTTTACTGCAATAGTCTTTTGTTTATCCTTACCTTTAAGAAGATTTTTGATTGTCTCTGGCAAAAGATTCCTATAATAAAGAAGAGTATCTTTACTATCTTCTTTCATTTGGCAAACGATATAAACTGTCGGATCGGCAAGATAAGCTTTTAAGTCAGTTACATCTATATTGTATTTAAACTTTTCTTTCTTAAATGAACGTACAAGCTTACCTTTAATCTGCAAAGGAACACGCCCCAGAAAAGATTTTTTATCTTTCTGAGAATCTTTGTATAGATTAACGTACCCATCCCAAAATGGTTCCTTGTCATTTTCGGCTATAAACTGAGAGATAACCTTACTTCCCCATATATAGTTTTTCAATGCTAAGATAGCTTTTTCTTCTATGTCTTTAGATGTCATATATATCAGCTTTTATATATTTCACATTGAAACATAAGTAATTCCATTAGCCAAATCTACATAAAGAACAAATCATATTTATCTATATCTGTCCATTCCTCCTTAGCCACGTTCTTACAACCTTTCTTTACAGTCTTTTGAAATTCCCAAGGTCATCCAACATCTTTTTGAACTTAGTCTTCAACGTGCTCGGGGTCTGCGAGAAGTATTTCTTCCATGGGGCACATTTTATTATCAGATTCCATAGTAGACACCGCTACGGCGACAATAAAACTTATTGGCTAATAATATCTTCATAGAATCATTTAAGATTATCTGTACCAACAAGGATTTTTCCCTTCAACTTCGAAATAATTCTATTTTCCGTTCTGAGCGCTAAATCTATTTCAAAATCAGGAATGGATGCATTATCATGCAATATTTTATTTCTGAGATATAAGACACTAGAAATATCATCAGAAGAAATATCTTCTTTACATATATCAAGGAGTATTGGCAATATACTCTGTATGGTATTAACTCTCATAGGAGACATCGAGTTTACAAGATTTTCTATTTCGCTCCATTTATGAACAATCATATATTGCTTGTTTAACTTATTAGAATTCTCTGTAGCAAACAGGTGCCTACTTTTATTAACGAAGATTCCAAAAATAGCAAAACATGCAGATACTGCCAATCCCATAATCATTACAAATTGCCCCAAATCTTTATCTGGCCTAAAATTTGTATTTTGTACAAAGAAAATCACGCTGCCACATACAGTATAAAGTAATCCTGTTAACACTCCTAGATATACTAATCTCCTGCCTTTAAAATACACTCTTTTACTAGAAACATTGTTGTTTCTTAAAATATTAGCCAAAGCCTCATCTATGGATTTTTGTGATATCCCCTCTTCATCACTCTTTTTAGAAAGCATATAAGCTTCATGAAGCAAATCTAAACGAAAGCTATTTACACATTCGTCCAAATATTCTTTATCTAAAGAATCTATCTTATAATTATTTATTTCCATCTTTTATTATTGTTAAAGTTGTAGTTATTAATAAAACTCCCAAGCTAAACATGAAAGCATACAATCTCATTGGCTCATCCTTAAATTTGTCTTCATCAAATAACCAACCAGAAAACCAGCCAGTAATAGACATGAGAAGATAGCAAGTATACCACCATTTTGACTTTTTAGGTTTTTGATTTATTTTCGACAATATACCAGCTGCACTTACATCAGACTGAGTCACTTCAGAAGTTGAAGTAGGCAGACGTCTTCCAGCCTCTATACGATTAGCTTCCTCTGCCAAACTGTCCGCTATGGTGTCTAATTGCCTTTTCAGTTCATTTTTAGCCTCTGGACTATAATGAACCAATCTTGCTTCATTAATTTCTATTGTTATATTCATTGTTTTATAAAACTTGAATTTTGTATCATACTTCTAATCACTTCAAGTGATTTTCTTCTTTCAACCTCCAGCAATTCATTGACTTTACCATAATCAATCACCTTATCTACCAACGAGTAGTCATTAAAGTCACATAAAATTCTATCAGATAACCCTGTCAATTCAAGGATGCTTTGATTTCTTGTACCAGTCGCATTATTCGGAAGGATCTCAATAAATTGCTTTCCAAAGTTGATGGAGAAACAAGTGCCATGAAAAGAATCAGTTACTATACATAAGGCATTGGCTATAAGGGATAAGAATTCACTTAGGTCTGGGCAACAGATAAACTTACCACCACGTAAGATTTGATGAAACATAGGATTGACTCTCACCAATTCCATACCAAAATGCTTAGACAATCTCTTGGCATAATCAGACAACTTAGGGTCATTATGAATCTGATAGACTAGGATATAATTCTTTCCCTTGTATTTACCAAAGTCATTTTTCTTGACTATCAAGTTCATCCATTCACTCTTATCTAGCAATAATGTAGGATCCAACACTTGACCCACACAATTCTCTAATCCCCATTCATCCAGCATTTCCACAGCAGATTTCTCTCTAACAGCAATCTTATCATAAGAAGCTAGCATCTTCTTATAATCAGCAACCGTAGAGGCATCAAACTTTGTTTTGCCAAAACTGGCAGCATAAGCCAACTTACGTACATTGTTTTGAGCAAACTGCAAAAAATAAGCACTATCATAAAACCCATTCATCATAGGTCCCCATACTTGATCACTTCCTGTCATAAAGGCATCAGCAGATAACTTAGCCAAATCTTTATGAGAAGAACATCGCTTAGTCATTTTCAAATAACACTTTCGCATTCTGTCAAACTTCACTTGAGCGTACTTCTCTATAGGGTATCTAATGGCTATATACGCCAGTCTTTTAAGCGGATTACCATAACTTCCCTTACAATTCAATTGCGTAAGTACACCTTTCAGACCACGCTCATCTTTGCGTTGATAATCTATTATCTCACATTGATGTCCAAGTCGTTCTATAACATATACCGTTGCTATAGACTGCAACAGGGAGCCATAGTTTGAAGGAGAATGTCTCGTTATTACTTTTATGTCCATCATTCAATTACAGTTATTTAGACTTAGTTCTATTACTTCTCCATAGCATCAGTTTTGCCACTATATAAGGGGCTATCAATCCTAAGAAGCCTCTTATTCTTTCTGTTCTTTTAGTTGGAACACGAAATGCTATATATGCTTTAGATTGAGATACGTATCTACATTTCTTGTACAATTCTACATTTTCATTTTTTGCCTTGGCATTAACAATCCAACAATACATATCAAAATGAGTATGCCAATAAGCAAATATCCAAGCCTTCTCGATTCGAGCAGACTTCAGCACAAGATTAGCTTTTATAATGTCTATTGCCTTTAAAGCCATTTGGCATTTAGCCTCCTTAAATTTGGTCATGGCACTAGCTTCATTATCTCTTCTATAAAAATAAATTCGCTCATTACTCATTACCACTTTATTCGCTCTCTGAAAGCAAGCCGTATTAAAATTGAATCCCTCTCCAATATAAACATCTTCCAAGAAGCGGATATTGTTTTTAACCAAGAATTCTCGATTGAACAATTTAGAATACACTCCGATTGGAACTTTATAACAAAGTATGTTCTCTGTAGCATCTTCTGGTGTAATAACTTTAACTTGGCTATTAGCTATATGCTCGTTATGGAATGTAGTGTACATATCAACCGTGTATGCCACATCTACATTATATTTATATGCTAAACATAATTTTAACAGATGCTCTACATAATTTGGCATCACATAGTCATCCCCATCTGAGAAACATACAAAGTCCCCCGTAGCCGCATCCAAGCCTGAATTTCGAGCAGCACTGACACCAGCATTAGCCTTATGGATTACCTTTATACGATTATCTCTCGTAGCATATTCATCTGCTATATTTCCAGAGTCATCCAAAGAGCCATCATCTACCAAGATAATTTCGATGTTCTTATAGGTTTGCTCTATAATACTTAAAATACATTTTCCAATATACTTTTCTACATTGTAAATTGGAACGATAACAGAAACCTTTATATCATTCTCTTCCATAATTATTTTTCATATACACAATTAAAAATTACCCTCACAAATCCATGCTACAAAATTCTGCAAGTCCTCTCTCTGCCGTTTTGTTATATACTCAAAACGCTCTCCACCTTTGACCTGCAAGCTTTTGTAAAGCTCTTTATCATAAAGAATTTGAAGAATTCTATTTTTAATCTCCATATAGTCAAATGGATTAAAGTACAACACGGCATCACCACAAACTTCTGTAATAGAAGAAATAGGAGATGCCAAAACTGGTACCTGATAGTTCATTGCCTCTAGAGGAGGATAACCGAACCCTTCATTCAAAGAAGGATAAATGAAACAAAATGCGCCTTTATACAATCTTGCCAAATCCTCTTCGGAAACATAACCTTTGAAAATAAAGTTATCTGGATTTTGGAAATTATATTTAAATACCCCCTTTTCTGCACCTGTCAAATAGACCTTATATTCTTTGAATTCTGGTCTCTGAGTCATCAACTCATCTAATGCCTGTACTGCTCGTAAAGCATTTTTCTCAGGACGATTGGCTGAAACTAATAAAAAATATTTGTCATTACAATAAGGTAATACATTTTTATCTCCAGCTGTAGATGGACTATAGAAGACTTTTATGTTTTTATCTTTCAAAGAAGGGAAAAAAGAAAGAAGAGAAGCTTTTGTATGATTACTTACAGCTATATAGTGATAATTCGGTTGCATTAAATCATTTTCATATTCCTTAAGAACCCTCGCTCTCCATTTTTTAGGAAAAAGCAAGGTATAAATAACTCTTAACTTTGATTTAAGAGTTTGCTTATAGCATAGATAATTCTTATCATTGGGCATCTCTAATCTTCTCAATCCATGAACAGAGCCAACAACCTTCAAGTCTTTTCTCTTAAGTGCATCAGTATAGCTTGGCATTGCAGAATAATAAACATCAAAATGCCCCTTTTCCAAAACATCCTGAAGCGTAACTTTGTTCAAATCATGAAGTTTTATCAATTTACACTCTTCCTTTATCTCCTCAGGAAGGTATTTTGAAGAGTAATAAACAGCTTCCATATCAATCTTGTGCTTCACCATTTCTTTAAACATAACTATGCCATATTTGCCTCCGCCATGCATTTTTCCAGAAGCATTAGGTTGCACACCTGTTAAATCAAACAATATGCGTTTCATAATTTTTACAATATACTTTTTACTAATCTATATGTTTTACCCAAACTATTTTTTCTTATCGACTTGAAATAAGAAGACCATAGCAGGGATTTCAATTCTTTTTTGTTTACATCCAAAAATGATCGATACTCAGGATGAGAACGATAGGAGGATGTCAAGAGACCATAACTTAAGCTGAAGACGCCTTCCTCCAATATGGTTGTTTCTTTATAATTTGCAGAAGATTCCGAAAGTTTTCGGAAATTCTTAATGATCCATAGGGTATCATAGAATCTCTTCATCTTAAAAGTAGAAGTGATGCTTCCACTCTCCCTGATGTTATAATTGTACCAAATGCGTTTCAAAGGCAATACACTTTGTGCCTTAGTGTAACATCTAATCAAGAAGTCTTGATCCTCATGATAAATGCCAGGAGTAAACTCCAACTCATACTTCTGCAAGAAACTTCTAGAGAACAAAAATTTTTGGGAAACCCCTGTCGGTAATTTTCGGCAATAAAAATAACCATCATGCTCTTCGCCATAATACTTGCAATAAGATGGCTTAGAAAAAAGAGTGGTAGGAGTAAAATTATCTCCCCTTTGCTCATTCAAGTCGAAGCAAAACATTTCCACATAGGGATGACGAGTAATTTCCCCCAATGCCTGACTTATGGAATTTTCAGTAATGCTATCATCACTATCCACTACCCATATATAATCACCCTTTGCCACTTTTATGCCGGAATTACGAGCAGCACTAAGTCCTTGATTTTTCTGATTGATAATCGCCAAATTCGTGTGAGCATCAGCAAACATTTCTACGATAGCCATAGAATTATCTGGTGTGCCGTCATTGACAACTATCACTTCAAACAGGCTTTCGTCCACACCTTGTTTATATATACTGTCCAATGTACCTCTAATAAAGGGTTCTACATTATAAACAGGTATTACTATTGATAATTTCATCATTTATTTTTGATTTAAAAATTTCACCCAATCAAACTGGTCATATACCTTTTGCCCCCAAAATCCCTTGAAGTCCATAATATTACCTAATTCGTTACAATTTTCATAGCCCTTTACATAGAAGCCACAAGTTATATCTGGATATTCAACATGAGTTAAGGCTACTTTACTTTCATAAGATAAATGCTCAAATTCTTCTAAACACTTCTTTGTGCAGCCATCTTTTTCTGACAAAACAACAAAGATATTGTTCCATTGTATTCGTCTTGCTCTACGTTTCCACGCACTGACACCTTCCTCAAAACTCTGATAATGAAGGAAATACACATGAATTACCCCCCCCCAGAAGTCCCGCAGGACACGCTTTATGAGGAATCTCTGTAAACTCTGCATATACCAGCTGTTTTAAATTTTTCAGAAATAAGATGTAGTCTGGGAAAGGGATATATAGATTAACTGTTGGCGTATCGAAGCGCAATTTCAAATCATGATATATACATCCTGCCAAACAATTATTTGCAATGATTGTAAAATCACGATTTTTCAATCTCTTTCGCAGAATCTTATTTCGTAATTCTCTTAGTTGTTGTTTCATATTTATTTTTTTTATTTGGTATGAACATACAAAGAAGTATCACATAATACACAAAATCCGTGATAGATATATTAGGGATAGAAGACATGCTATTGAAGACTAAAAATCCCAACACCACGATAGTATACCTTATAGCATTATGCTTTATGAGATAAATCATACATGCTACAAACATGGAAGAGACAGCAACTGCACCCAATATACCTTGGTCTATCAAAACTGGAATCCATAAACTTTCTGCACCCAACAAATCCTTATTCTGAGGTAATACATACTCCCAGGTAAAAGCAATACCATTACCAATCCAAGGAGATTGAGACAAATAATAAAAACAAATATCAAATTGTGTTTGACGCATGTCAGCATTACTGCCATTCACCTTCTCCGTATCGGTAAAAGAAGAAACTATATCTCCAAAATATCCAATGAATAAAGGACTGATAGCTATCACTAACAATATTAATCCCCAAACTTTCTTTGATTTCAAGTCTTTTATATCTACAAATGCCAACAAAGCGACAGCAAATCCCAAGAAAGCACTTCTAGCTCCTGTAAAGAATATATTCATTCCTAGCAAAATAATGAGATAGTTTGCATACTTGAAAGTTATATTGCAATATTTTTTCAGATATAGCAAGAAGCAACAAACAATGAAAGCATATCCACCCCAAGAGGTATGCATACCAAAAGCAGATTGAGCACGTTTCAGACCATATCTAATTTCTGTTATTATAAGAGTATCTGAAGGATATAAACCTGTTGTGATAGCTAAATTTAAGATAATATTGTAATGAGTTAATGTTTCTATTAGACCATTGATAGAAAGCACAGCTGCCATTACTATCACTACCTTAAGAGCATATTTCTTCAAATAAGCAAATCTACCCAAATAGTCAATTAACACAAAAACAAAGAAAAGCTGCATCGTATTAGTTATCGCTGAAGGTAAATGTGGAGATCTACCATAATGATTTGATATCAAATACGAGAATCCTAAGACTAAAACTGGACATAAAAAGACAGACGTAGAAAATACCTTCCATTTACGCTGACTGGCTATCATCCACTTGAAGAGAACTATTAAGCCTAAAAATAAGCTTAAACTTTTTCCTCCTATGAGCACCATACTAAGAAATGGTGTCAATAACAAAATCAATATTGACCCCTTTCTATAATCATAAAGAAAATAGAGAAGCAAAATTGCAAATATAATAATTGACATAAATAAAAAATATGTTTATTTCAACTTATCTTAAATCAACCACATCCCTTAAGACTTGGACATTATTATGATACAAGAACTCCGAATCACGCGCCACTAAGACCCTGTCATAAGAGTTAGTTCTTTGCGCAGGAACTATGAAATAGCAAGCTTTCTTTGCTCTTGTTTTTTCAACATTATGCAAATCTAAATCTTGCTGCCATGATTCATATTTCAAATGTTTAAAGTCACCATTAATAGGGTGTTTTAAGGGGAATACACATTCATGAAGATTCAGATGAAAGACCAAGTCAAGCTCCAAACCTTTGGACTTGTTAAGGGGCATTAAATTAACTTGATTATCACGAATTGGCTTATATGACTCCAGTATTTTTTCATCTGATAATACTTTCTCTAAGATTTCAAAAGAAGAGCCTTCTGAAACCTTAGGTAAAATAGTATTAGCCATATTCTTACAACATTCCAAAATCGCATTCCTATCAACTTCAATCTTCATTTCCCGCAATTGGTCTTTAATTGAAGAAGCCTTTGATGTATAGTTTTGATAATTTCATAAAACAACCAGTTACTAGTAACAACGATATTAGTATTTCTTCTATACGTGTTTTAAATTGGTCGCCAATTTAGACAAGTACTTTTGGAAAATTTTGTCTTTCAATGCAAATAATACAGCAACATACCCTACAAGGACTATCAACAAATAGGATAGAATATTTAAAATATTACTATTAAAATCTATCATCAGAGAAGATAACCATCCCACAACAAACGCTATGATTACATAAACAGAAACATCCATAAGCTGCTTTACATAACTATATGGTAGGAGTTTACGAGTTGCCCACACATTAATCAATGTTCCTGTGATATTAATAAAAACGTTTGCTATCGCCAAGCCAACTACTCCATATTGAAAACCTACAAATAGATATATACAATATACTATTTTCTTCGGAAATTCTAGTTTTAACACCATTCCAGTTCTTCCTAGTGCTTGCATTAAACTAAGGCTCATCTGCCCAACTGGTCCAAACATGATGCCCACTATAAGTATTTTAAAAAGTAAAGAACAATAAAGCCATTTTTCCGTCCACAACAAGACGATAATATCATCTGACGCAAAGCTCAAAAATGCAGTTAATGGGGCGATCAACATCACTAACAAACGCATGATTTCACGGAATTTTTCTGTTAGCATCAATTCGTCGTCTTGATACTTTGCAAGTACAGGAAGAGCGACTCTCTGTACTATTCCTGATGTTACACCATCAACATTGGTACATAATCCGTTTGCTTTAGAGAAATAGCCAAGCTCTTTCTTGCCTATAAACTTACCAATGACTATGGAATAAACTTGACTAAAAAATGTACCAATCAAATTTGCTCCCAACAATTTACTTCCAAAGCTCCACAACTTTGCCAATGATTGCTTGTCAAACTTCTCCTTAGGTATCCATTTTGCAAATATCCAAAGCAATACAACACGAATCAACGAAGCCAATACTGTCTGCAACGCTAAGGCATAAACACCCATTCCCCGATATGCCATAACAATAGCAATAATACCAGCAGGAAGTTGAGCCGACAAATTGATAATCGTCTGAAGACGAATATTTAGTTTCGCAGTCAATATTGCAGTCTGGACAATACATAATGAATTCAAGATGACATTTATCCCAACTATCTTAAGCAAAGGTATCAACAGAGGCTCCTTAAACCAGGTTGCAATACCTGGTGTGAACAACCATAGCAACGCATAACAAACCACCCCTATTACCACATTAAAATAAAATGCAGTAGAAAGATCTTTCTCTGTACGATGCTGATTTTGTATCAATGCATTCGCAAAGCCTGCTTCGATAAACACATTTGATACTGCAATAAAAATAGCAGTCAATCCTACGACTCCATAATCATAAGGAGTCAACAATCGCGCCAAGACGATGCCAATGACAAAACTTACAGCTTGACTGGATAGTTTCTCGAAGAAGCTCCAAATAGCTGCACTTACTCCTGTGTATGATGCCATAACATTTTATTCATTTCGTTAAAAACAGCTTGACAAGCTGTACCTTTTTCTTTAATACCCAAAAGTTTCCAATATTTGTCAACAGCCGCAGTGTATTTACTTTTATCAAAAGTTCGGATATTGCATAACAACTTCTCTTCTGTTTCTGCAAACATAAAAGGCATTTGATCTGGGGTTAAATAAAGACCTCTATCATACGATTCGTAATCTGGTGCATACAAGAAACAAGGTTTTCTTTGTACAGCAAATTCTGTAGAAACTGATGAAAAATCTGTAATAAGGATATCTGCAGCACAAAGCAAATCTTGCATATCATCATATTGAGTTACATTAATGACATAACGTGACAAGTGCTTAGCAAAGATGTCTGGTAGAGGAAAGTTTGCTACATTCGGATGAAATCTTAAAAGTAACTTCCACTCACCACCAAACTTTTCTTCAAAAGTTTTTATGAGTATTTCAGAATCAAAGCCATAATTATCGATTTCTGTAAGAGAACGAAATGTTGGAGCATACATCACTAGCTTGGTATGCTCACCTATATGATACTTCTCCAAAACACGCTTTTTCAAAGTATCATATATTTTCTGATTAAAGAAATCATCATATCTAGGTGTTCCTGCTTCAAGAATTTCACCAGTGGTGTACCAGGTAGAACGACGTATCCATTTTGAGAAATATGTACTTCCGCTCAACATTAAATCTGTTTGATGACAATCCTTGATAGCACAATCTATGTAAACTTTGTCCAATACAGCAATACTGTCTTTTTCTGACTTTTTGGGTCCTGTTCCATGCCAAGTTTGGATATATAACTGTCCCTTACGTTTGTTAAACGAACTCATTCTGATATTTGCGACCAACATCTTGCAAGTTGCCAGCATATATATATGCTTTAGAGAAAACGTACGGATAAACTTTATACCACTATATTGATTTCTATAAAGTTTTGGATGATTTACTACAGCAATTAACTGTAACTTGCCATCATCGTTGTGCTCTGCTACATAAGTAGCAATAGCCTTCGGATTGCAGTTAAAATGAGCTCCATTCCAACTTATAAAACAAACCTTATTTGAAGAAACAGGAAACATCTTACAGCATATTGGATAAAGAACATCCCATCTTCTATGCTCCCATCTCCACTTTATTCCGTGAAGAATCCTATGTAAAGTTATTTTTCTATATTGCATTACAATGTTATTTTTCGAGGAAATGTTTAAGTATATTATTCTCTTCTGATTCTAATAACTTTTTATCAAACTTATAACTCAACTTATGTATAAAACAAGAATCCTTTATGAATTGATAATATTCTGGTGTATATTTACGAGAAAAGCTAAAGAGAAGAACATGAGGATTCATATTACAAACATACGGCATATTTTGCCAAAGTTCCTTACATTGCTTATCCTCTTCAACCAAAGCAGATAAAGCAAAATGGAACATATAGTAATTAATAATATAGTTCTTTCTTTGCCAATAATTAAACATCCAGTTCTTCATTCCACACAATATTGGAGATTCCTTTTTGCTATGAATAAACCAGTTAGAACACTTTATCGGAGAAGCCCAATCAGGAAAAAGATGGCGCTGAAACATAAAATACTCACTCTTATCAATTACTTCTGGAAATGAAGATGTCAAGAGACAAGTTGCATCTAACCAATATCCACCATATTGAAGTAAAAGACAAGTACGCAGCATATCAGAATAATTTGCTTCGGGAATAATACCCTCAGCATGCATTTTCTCTATGAATGCGGGCATCTTAACATATTGAGTCAGATTATTCTCATCCAATAAGATAAGTGGATGTCCACCTGCATTAGCTCTCACACTGGCCAAACATCGTTTCACCAATTCTGGTGCATTCTCCCAACCTTGTTTCCAATACATAAAAATAGATTCGTTTTCTACTACATCATGTGGAGGTATCACTCTTTCACATTCTATGGACATATAAGCCCACTTCAAATGTCTTTTTACCCACTTATAGAAGAACCACTGTTGTTTGGTAAGATTCAACTCCCTAAAATATAAAAAATCAGGAAGCCATCTAAAAATCAATTGTACAATATTCATAGTCACTATTTTTGGAAAGGCAGGCTACATGCAAAGAGCAGAAAAGTAGCTTATAAAAATGTGCCCCCATGCACTTCGCCTGCCAATAGTTTTTATCTTAGCTCTTCAGAATTTCAATTGTTCTGCTCACAGCATCACTCATTTCGTAAACTGGTTCAAAACCAATTTTCTTAATTCGTCCGTTCTCTAAAATAGCTTTAGTTGCAATACTATAGCCTTTTTTTTCTGTTTCAGATGGCAAATCAAAAATTACTTTTTTGCCAATAGCCTCAGCACAAAATCTTGCAAAATCACGTAAATGAACATTCGTTTTTTCACTACTTACATTATACGGTACCCCAATCTCTCCCTGCAACAAAACGGTCAGTAATCCTCTTACTGCATCTGCAACATAAGTATAAGAAAAATACTGATTCCCCTCGCTCTTGAGAACTATATCTTTACCATCTATAGCATTTTTAATAAACTGCGAAGAAGCCTTAGTGTCGTTTTCCAACATGGTTGGTCCAAAGATTCGACACAATCTGGCTATCTTCACGCTCGTGTTTCTTTCCGCTATATAAGACTGGCACAATGCCTCTGACGTTCGTTTTGACTCATTATAACAAGAACGTGAATTAGAAAGATTTAATATTCCATTATAATCCTCCGTAAAACTCTCTTCGTTTCGTGCATTACCATACACCTCATTAGTTGAAGTATACAATACCGTCGCATGGCATCTATCTGCAAGATTCAAAGCATTCTCTATACCCTTAACATTTATTAGTATGGTTTCTATCGGATACTTTGAATAAGCCAACGGATGCGTATTACTTGCCATAGGAATGATATAGTCTACACTTATATTTTCTGTGAATGGCTCACACACATCATGCTCAATGAATTCAAAATTGGGATTAGAAAAATACTCACCTAATCTTGCTTGCGCTTTCTCTGCATTTCTACCTACAGCATAGACTTTTACTTGATGTATACGCATCAGGGCATCAATCAGCATTACACCAACCATACCTGTAGCACCTGTTATCAAGAAAGACTTTCCTTGGAGTTTATCTATATCTTTTATGCTGAGAATATGATTTAGATCCTCAACATATAAAAGATTATGCTTGTTCAATTTCATCATTTGTTCTTTCTATTTAAATATCCTTTAAAAATTTCCAAATCATCAGGTGTTGTTAACTTGATATTCTTATCGCTACCTGCGGCGAAATGTAAACGAACACCTAGTTCTACCATCATGGTATTTGTATAGTGAGAACCATAAATACCAATCTGCTTTTCAAAAGCCTCATGGTACTTGCCATCCAACAAGTCAAAACGATAAGCTTGAGGCGTAGAAACACGTCGAATCGTTTCACGAGGAATAAACTTTGTTGTTGTAGATTCATCATCCTCGCTCACCAGAAATATTTGTTCATTATAAGGTAAAGATGTAACAGCATTACCATATTTCTGAGCTTTACATATAACATCAGCTAACACCTCAGCGTCTACCAATGGTCGAATACCGTCGTGAATGATAATCGTGTCATCCTTTGAGCATTTATCCTCCAAATTGAACACTCCATTTCTAATGGACTCCTGACCAGAGTTTCCCCCCTTTACAATCCATTTCAATTTAGATATATTGTATTGCTCAGCATAAGACCAAACAACATTTTCCCACCCATCAATACAGACAAGTTCAATGGCATCTACCATAGGATGCTTCTCAAAACTTTCAAGAGTATAGAGAAGAATAGGTTTGTCATACACATTGATAAACTGCTTTGGGATGCTTTGTCCCATTCTACTGCCGACACCGCCAGCTATTATAATTGCTATATTCATAAATATATTATTTTTTAGAGTTTACATTTATCCAAACATACATACTTTCTCATAACAAATGGCACAATCGCCAGAAAAGAAAACATAACCATCTAAAGTGGCGAATTAATATTTTCTAACGTATGTAGATACAAATCTGTTCTCTCTATCGATTTTGTTATTTCAAAATTATCGGTAAAACTTTTAAGTTCACTTGGCTCAACAAGACATTTTCTGACAATGCAACTTTTTACCAAGAACTCATAACATGGCATAAAAGTATGAGTTCCTCCTTTCCAATATTTATTGCCTGCAGCTGTCAAAATATCTACTTCATCAGTAAATCTGACTAAATCAAGGAGGTTATCAAGCTTATTCATATCACCACGATGATAGATATCATGGCAATCAACCTCTACTTCATAAACATAACCACCATATTTTCTAAAGAAATTCAATGCTGCGGAGAGCTCGAAGAATAAGAACAAGCAATCCTTCCTCAGAGGGATCTGAACTGGACGATTAGCGTTAAGTATATTTTCTACTTTCATTGACTCTTCGTCCATATATTGTTCAAAATTCGTTTGAGGTTGAATCTCTGCCCCGACCTCAAAATATCTTTTATCTACTCGATATAAATACATAAGCGTTTTATCTCCTAAAATTATTATTTTTCAATCTACAACTCATCTATTCCCTTAGTAAGCATTCAACCCCTATGACAAAAGTGCCTTTGTCATCAAGGCATAATGTATATTACCGATAAAGCATTCCCATTATTTTACAATCGAGAGCATTCGCTCTAAAAAATTTTTATCTGCCATAAGACCCTATTTGTATAAATCTATGTTGATATCAAATGGAGAATCGAAGTCCTTCAGCATCGCATGCTTCGTATCTTTCTCTGAGAGATTAGCATGTTCCGTTGGTATCTTCCAATCAATACCAAGGGTATCATCGAGGATGCTGATGCCACCATCAGCCTCTGGATGATAGAAGTTATCACACTTGTATTGGAAGACTGCTGTTTCTGAGAGAACGGCGAAACCATTTGTCTTGGCAGAAGTGAACACTGTGTCCCAGGATTGGGGCAACCTTTTCTTCAAACTCTCGTTCGCTGAAGCTCTCGAAGAAGTAGCCACGAGAGTCGCGGAAGAGGCGTGGCTCTATAATGAGTACGCCATCTATATCTGTTTTGATTATATTCATTGTTTTCTAATATTCTAAATTCTTTTTTAATGTTTGTTCTTTCTCTTCAAGTATTGAAAGAAGATACTTGCCATAGTCATTCTTCAGCATTGGCTGAGCATTCTCTCTTAATCTTTCTGCGGTAATCCAACCTTGACGGTATGCAATACCTTCCAAGCAAGCCACCTTCAAGCCCTGGCGCTTCTCCAGGACCTCAATAAAGGTGGATGCTTCAGAAAGAGAATCATGAGTTCCTGTATCGAGCCAGGCGAATCCTCTTGCCATAGTCTGTACCTTCAGCTGTTTATCCTTCAGGAACTCCTGGTTTACTGTTGTGATTTCCAACTCACCACGAGCGGATGGCTTGATATGCTTAGCTACATCTACCACCTTGTTAGGATAGAAATACAAGCCTACCACTGCATAGTTGCTCTTAGGATTCTCAGGCTTCTCTTCAATGCTCAGGCAATTGCCTTGTTCATCAAACTCTGCTACACCATATCGCTCCGGATCACTTACACGATAGCCAAAAACGGTAGCCTTGTTATTCTGCTCTGCATCTACTACTGCTTGATGCAGCATCTGATTTAATCCTGCACCATAGAAAATGTTATCACCTAATACGAGGCAAGCAGCCTCATCGCCAATAAATTTCTCACCGATAATGAAAGCTTGGGCTAAGCCATCTGGTGATGGCTGCTCTGCATACTCGAACTTCACACCTAATTGACTTCCATCGCCTAAAAGGCGTTTGAAACCTGGTAAATCAAATGGTGTTGAAATAATGAGTATCTCACGGATACCTGCCAACATCAATACTGATATTGGGTAGTATATCATTGGTTTATCGAATATAGGAATCAACTGCTTGCTGATACCCTTTGTAATAGGGTACAAGCGTGTTCCGCTACCACCTGCTAATACTATTCCTTTCATAAATGTTATCTCCTCATTAACCTAGCTGCAAATTCAAAGAAATCTGCAACATTTTTGAAATCATCAAATTGTTGGCAATACATACCAGCGTTTGATTTGACTCTTACATTATCTTTTCTATTAATTAAAAATCGTTCTACCAAATTGTATCATCCTCAACCTCCGGCAAATAAAAGAACTCTACCAAATGATCCTTCAGCTGATTCAACATATTAATGGTATTGAATGATTTAAAAGCAGTTATCTGATTTTGCCAGATTCATACAATCTCTGTTTAACTCCTTTCAAAGCCATATCAGTTCACTGACTGCGGTTCTGTTTCAACTTCTCCTTTTCGCATCAGTGAAATTCAACAGAGATATATAGTCATTCTTACAAGAAGAGCTATTATTTTAAACATGCTCTATAGTTTTTATAAGCACTTCGGTTTACCTAATTTTCAATTTTAACTTTAGGCTTATTTCTAATAATACCAAAACCTGAAACACCACAAACTAGTGTACCAACCAAAGAACCAGAATATTGGAAGCCAACAAATTCCAAAGTCATTCCCTTATCTTTTATATCAAAAAATAAAAGTATAAGACCCGCTATCAAAAACAAAAAGAAAAGCAGATTTTTTTGTCTTAGAGAATCTTTTTCCAAATCCATTCCTGTAAGATTTACTCTTTCGCTTTGCCCTTTTGATTCAAAATCATGTACTTTTTTACGTTTGGGAGGCTTCGAAGTTCTCTTTACAGGACAATAACCTGTATGTGGTCTTTTTTTCCTATTTTTTATCATAACCCTTAAATTTATTTTTACCAAAAGAGCGAGAGATTGAAGAATCTATACGGAGGGAAAACTCCCTCTTAAGATGCACAACCTCACCTCTTTGTTCCTTAATTCTTATTGCCTTTTCGTATGTACTAATTTCTAATCTTGCCATGATGTATGTAGTCCTTTAAGATTTCTCATAAATGGTTTCATTTTTTCAGAAGAATCAAAGATAGAGTAAGTTTTACGTTGTAATCTTGTTCTATCTGTTGTAGGTATTATCAATTTATCCAATGTTTTTACCATTAACAAATGATTACAACCATAGGCATAATCTGTAGCATCTACGACGGTTATCAAATCTGCATAATTTGAAATTATTTCGTTTTGCAGTTCATCTTTCTTATATGATTCACATACCCAGATATACCTTGGCATTGCTGTACATATAGATAAATTTTTATTTAACATCGTCAATGGAGAACTAGCAAGATAAGCTTTATACGACCTTGATGTAGTCAAAAAGATACGATGGTAATATTCATGTTCTTGAGAAAGGAAGCATATACTAGGGAACAACTTTTTTAATTCACTTATAGTCTTATCAGGATTTAATTGCTCTGCATTCAAAAGTATATTTTCAGCAACAGGAACAATAAACTCTTCAATATCATCTGTCGTTTCCCTAAAAGAATAAGGCTTCTTATTGTCATTCATACATACAACCTTAGCTCTGTTGCAAAAGAACTTATTTTCACGACCAACTATCAAAAAAGCATGAGTTGACGTACTCGCATAAATAGGCAGACCTGACTCAATATAGATTTGTAAAAGTCCATTAAACTCATCTTGACTGAACTTATGATCTTCCCTGCAAATATCTGAATCTGGAACTTTCACATATCGACGAGTCGCCATATACATATTTTCAATTACAGAGCCTACATTATCCATATCAAGACCTATTGAAGGCTGATTTCTATGGGATAAATTGTTATATGTTATATCAGCTATTTGAGAAGGTAAAACTCTAGAGTACTTATTGTATCTACGAGAAAAATAATCGAATAAAATTACTATCGCATTTTCAGCACATTGATTCATTTCTCCATCTTGACCACAAAATGGGAATCCTGTTGTTTCCAACAATCTACCCATTACCGATATGGTTCTTTTACACAAACAAATTGAATAATTATTATGAAGATATATTCGTGGAGATAAAAATGTATAACCAATTATCCGCTTAGGAGTTGGCCGTAAAACAACATAACCTAAGAAATTTTCACCCATTTCTATATCATAGAAATTCTCTTCTGTAACAACAGGCTTAAAAAAAAATATACGAAAGCAATTACGATTATATTCCTTATGTTTTCTCGAGTAAAAAGAATAATACGAATCTCTATAATATTCTTCCACATAAGGGTATTCTATGCAACATAAGACATCAGAAATTGTAGTATTCAAAACCCTGCCTAAATCTTCCTTCACTATAGCCGGGTCAACATTCAGTTCCTCTGCTATAATTTGTATTTTGGCCGAGGAAAGAAGGTCCTCTTTTGTACAAAAGATGAAAGAAATGTTGATTACAGATAAAGGGACACGATATTCCTCATGACCATCTATTGGCCGTAACGTAGTTACAGTATTTTTTTCCCCCTTTTTAGACCGTTGCAAAAACTTTTTGATAATATTTTTCATATTTAATATGAAGGAGCATTAATCTGATCTGGGATATAAGCATGTCTATCACCCAAAACATTTATTGTGATTTCATCATAAATGAAAGAATCAACATTTTGCACATTTAATGGAGGGCATAATTCATATATCAATGCTGCTTCTACTTTCTTTCTTTGCTCATTTGACAAACTTTCCGTCAACGCAAAGGAATAAAACAGTTCCTCCCCCTCTTGAAGTCTAGCTAAGAATTCATTACGTTTGTCATGTTCATTATGTCTATCATACAAATTCTCGGTTTCACCAATATACAGCAATTCCATTAACGTGACTGTTTTCAAATGCGGTATATAAATACCTCGATAAACAAAATAGATTCCTGAAGAGTGAGGAAAACCTGTTCTAGACTGATCTTTATAATACCCTTGGACATCAAGTTGATAATTCATAGCATATAAAATAAAGAATTAATTATATAAGTTAATCATAATATCGAATGGACTATCAAAGTCTTTCAGCATTGCATGCTTCATATCTTTCTCTGAGAGATTAGCATGCTCTGTAGGAATCTTCCAATCGATACCGAGGGTATCATCGAGGATACTGATACCACCATCAGCCTCTGGATGATAGAAGTTATCACACTTGTATTGGAAGACTGCTGTTTCTGAGAGAACGGCGAAACCATGCCTCGCATTACGCCATAACTACTCATTGACTCGTTGTCTTGGCAGAAGTGAACACTATGTCCCAAGATTGGGGCAACCTTTTCTTCAAACTCTCGCTCGCTGAAGCTCTCGAAGAAGTAGCCTCGGGCATCACGGAAGAGGCGTGGCTCTAGAATGAGAACGCCATCTATTTCTGTTTTTACTATATTCATTGTTTTTGTTTTAACTTTTGTTCTTTAATAAGAAGTTCTAAAATCATCCCGTCCTTCTTTGTTGATAAAGCGAGCTGCACTCGGCAATTTGAAAACGAGCTTTCATTGCACTCATTGGCATCGCTTTTTCCCATTAAAGAAGGATTTTTTCGAATCTCTCCGTCTCCCTTTCCAAAGGGAGCTCCACCTCTAACCAAGCCTTCCTCCTCAGAAGGAAGGATGTAACCGCCCTCCGGTGCTCAGAACCGCTACGCTCTAAGGTTGGCGGACCATCAAAGGTCTACGCCATATTTTGCGGGATGGGACCGCCTGGGGGCTTCAAAACAAAAAAGCCTAACTTATTATCTTATATAACCCAGGATGTTCAATAATGACAGGACACCTTTTATGATTCTTATGGTATAACACAGAATACCAATCCTTGAAAAAGCTATCTACAAACAAATTAGGATTATAATGATAATCTGCATCTCTCATTTTTGCCTCTTCATCTGACAGTTTCTTTATCTGTTCATCAAACTCCTGAAGAGAACTGAACTTTTTGCAATACACATAAGGTTCATCATAATAATCTTTTATTGAAGCCAAAGTCTCCAGCATGCCACGCTTATCTTCATAATAATGAAAATTATTGGCTATATGATAGTAGTTACCAATTTCCATCCCAAGTATTGAAGAAAAGTACTCTTGCATAAAAGTGAAATTGAAAATGTTGACGGCACTTGCTCCCCAAAGCATATCGTTCGAGCGCATATAGACCGTTAAGTCTAACTTTCCAGTCATTCCATTACGCAAGAAATGGAGCAATCTTGTACACGGAATATCTTTGGTAACTTTCAAAATATCATCTACATCAAATTCATCTTTCATCGTATCATCAATATTGATAACAGCTCGACGAGTATTGATATCCTTACCGAAGCTATCAGCAACATACTTAAACTGATCAACCACATAAGCTTCTGATGATAATGATTTGGATATTTGATAATCCTGACGTTCTCCATCATAAGCTCGCAATCTTGGTCCATAACCAGCCCTCATATACTGGCCATCATCAGAAAAATCCAACATATGAGCCAGGTAATGCGTGATAAAATTCATGTCATTTCTACCAGATGCTAACCAAAGTGATTCAGCATAGGGCAAACATACATTCCATTTACGCTCAGGAATCGTAACAAGCCTAGCTGTCGGTTCGGTAATCTTGAACATAAATGGTTCTGGCAACTCATAACATTTCTTTCCACGAGTTTCACGAGCAACTCCATATTTAAGAAGAAGACGAGAAGAGTTTACCAGGAAATCATTAATTCCTTTATATTCGGCTGTGAACATAACTTATTTGTTTCCTTAACTTTCCATTTAGAAGGGAAGATATATTGTATCTTATCACACGAAGGCTTATATTTTTGCTTGATACGCTTATTTCCAATCAGAAGTTCCGGCATCTTAGCCCTTAAAAACTTATCGGTTTCACAAAAGCAATTCTGTAAATCCAAAAGTGTCGGTTCATGACCTTTCAAAGGTTTGAACTCTATATAACCATATTTCTTTTGCAATTCCGTGAAATGCTCTTTTGTATATCTAATGGCATCTTCGTAACTATGTCCATGGGATATAAAGCACTTGTCGATACCACGAATGGCTCCGATTCCTGCCACAACGAAAGTATTTTCATCAAAATTGATATACGGTGAATAGTTGAAGTCTATCGTATATTGATAAGCCAGGAAGCCTCCCAAGAAAGAACATCCCCTCAGCAGCTGATAAATCTCTTCGAGAGAATGTGCTTTCAATACTTTATCTATGATACCTTCTCCGATAAACTCTTCCTTCACCATCGTCAGCCATTTCTCATGCTTCGTTGGCAGATAGTCATAACGCTTATGGGAGCCTGTCATCATATAGGCATTATTGAATATCGGTGCATATCTCTGCCTTTCACTCAACAAAGCACTTATCTTCTTGACATCAAAGTGCTGGATGGTTATATCACCATAAGTTTGTTCAAGATACTCCCAGGTCTCAATCTTGTTGAAGATTTTGAAGACAAGTATGCGAAGAAGCATATCTTCCGGGCTATATCTTTCCACCTTATTATATATGACATGGTGAAGTAGATATTGGCTCACTCTATCACAAACCCGATATACATTGGTAAATTTGTATTCCCGAAGTATCGGGTCTTTTGTCAAAACTCGCTTTCCCTCGCATCTACGCCAGAACATATTCATCCGTTCCTGAATGAAATAGAAGTAATAGCGAAAGACTTCGTCGTTGGGGATGATTGGCTTATTCGATTCCATCATCGTAAATGTCTAACTTGGGAAGTTTAAATTCTTTCCAATTACATGGGTCTCCATGAATGCCTACAGTATAGTTTGATTCAAGCCAAGAAACAAAAGATTTTATTTGTTCCTCTGTGATTTTCTTATATTTATAAGCTCTACCAGAACTACATATGGTTTGTAATTCTGTAGGAATTAAAGGACAATTATCTCCAAAATAATAAAATGTCTTAGATAGCAAAACTCTTTTTCCCTTAACATCTTTATTATAAAGCTTTATCCTCTGTTCCAAATCTGGGTTTGAATGTGCACTAGGTTCTTGCACCATACGCTCATCTACTGTATGATAAAAATTATCTCCATACATCTGCACTAAGGTACCTTTTAGATATGGTTTCTTATATTGAAAACGAGGGTCATTCCAATATTCATCAAAACTTATGATTTCCTCAACTTTCATTGCGTAAATCAACCTTCCCTCATTTTTCATAGAAACACTTCCTGTACCGACAAGCCAATCGCCAATTTGCATAAACTTATTCGAACGAATATCACCTCTGCAAACTGCGAAAGAGATGGTTCCACCAAAAGGATTCGGTGCCAAACCAAAATCATGTTCAACTCTATATGAAAACAAATGCATCATTTACACTTTATATAAATCATTGGATAAATATTACCATTTGAAGCCGAGCCATCAGGCAGTTCTGCTGGTTCAACTTTTCCTTCTATCATTCCTGCCAGTTTATCTATAGAATTCCAACCTATAGGTGAAGTTCCATAGCGCTTATAGGCCTCAGGGAGTTCTGCATTCTGTGCGCATCCATACTTATAAACACCAATTATCTTCTTTCCTTGAAGATGAGCATTTCGTATTTCATAATTCACCCATGCTCGTTCATGAGTATGCTCTCCTATCAATACAATAAATGTACCTGCCCATTTTATGGCTCTTCGTATATAACGAGCAACCGTAGCATCAGCTACATGTTTCCCTTTATGCACGACTCTATTGTCCTTATCCTCTTGAAGAGAGCTGCTCCTAACCTGATATCCTTTTGAATTTAAATTATCCAACAAATCTCTCAACTTGGGGACATCAGCACTATGATGACAAATAAAAACATTCTTCATAAGCAATGTTATTTTATAGGGTTCAACGACCAAGCGTATGCAATCCTTTCAAAACCAGAGCTATTATCTCTGTAACATTGGTTGTTACAAATAGCTGTTCATTTTCTTCCTTTGAAAGTCCATTCTTCAAAACACTCATGTTATTAGAAAAAACATCAAGAACTTTAAAGTTCATCTCTACTTTTTCTTTATCCAAATAAGAGACAAACTCTTGATATAAATGGTGAGAACAACACTCCTCAAATAGTTTGTCAGAAGACGTTTCTCCTTTTATCAATTGAATCAAGCGTGCTGAAGCACCACCAAAGCCGCCCAAGAGAAATATCGGATGCTTACAATTTGCAGCAATAATAGCTTCTTCATATAAACCAGGCATATATCCCTTAAATCCAGTCACTCTTCCACCCAAGATAATTCGAGCATCTATGTTGCTTTCCATTTCTAGGCGCATAGCTTTTAGTGACTCTGCCCAATAATATAAATTCTCAACAGTAGAAGGTGGAACCATTTGCCCATGTAAATCGGTCGGAATTGTATCTGGTATCGTAGCCTTCTGACATTGAACACGACAAGACTTGTATTCAGCATGAGTTGCTGGTGTCATTCCTACGTATATTGGCCAAGCCAAATAGTTGGTGAAATAATTCTTCAAGGTTTTATCCTTCTCATATATACCATATTGATAGGCTAAATCTTTAAACAACTCAGTAAAGCCACCTGGTCTTAAGTCTCCTCCATAAACAAGATGAGCGCCAGAAATGAGAAGATGCCTTGCAAGTTCTACAGATAAATCCTCAAACATCGCTTTTCCTATTCCAAGAATAGAAGAGTCAGGAGACTCAGATATGGAAATTGCTACGTTTTTGCCTTCCAAGAAACGAGAAGCTGAAAAAATTTGACTTGGCGTATTAAAGGTAATTGTTGGGAATTGGCGCTTCACCACTTCCAATTCTTCATTACCTAAAGGAGGCTCTGGATACAAGATTTGATTGACTCCGTCAACTTTACCAATATTGATAAATTCAGGCATCATCGGTATCACCTTACTATTTGCTTGACTAAAATTCTCCAAGTATCTTTCTTCATAATACTTATCCAAAGCTGTACGAAGAAGCAAACAAATAACTTCATCCCAATTACCACCAAACCGAATCTTAGGTGTATTACCAAGGTAAGGAAATGTACGATGTATCAAGCCATTAAACAAACTGACAACAACAGTTGGAACATGATTTTCCTTGCCTACAATAGCTTCTATTCTACACCATTCTCTATCAGAATAAGTTGAAGTCTCTAAAATAACCAAAAGAGATTTTTTCAAATTATCCTTGATTTGATCACCAAAACTATATCCATCAAGAATGTCATTGGCATCATAAAAGGAATTGAGTTTGGTATCTGCACGCAAATAAGCCTTCAACTCGTTTGCCTTCTCAACACCTAAACGATCTTCATCTTTCTTTGTATGACTGATGAATATCTGTAACTTCTCTTGGGAATCACATACCGTTCTGATCAAATCATCATAAAACCTTATCAGAAACTCTTGCCAACAAGCTCGGATATCATAACTTTTCAGACGAATATATTGTTGTTTCCCCAGTTCATGATTTATATTAAATGCGTATTGGCATAAGGCTACCGGCAATACTTTTACCACCCCATTCTTATCGTCATTGACCAGTTCATTGATGTAATTTGTCCAAGCAGAGCTATTGAACATACAAAGATCAACCAACAATAATACCACAACCTTATCTGCATTGATAGTTTTTCTGACATCATAAATTATGCCATCTTCTTGATTAGTTTGGAAATAGACAGGAATATCTAATCCATCTATCAATGGTTCATTAGCATTTCGGCACAACAAATGATAAAGGTCTTCATATATAGAAAGCCCACCTGTAAATTGCTTATCGTAAGCAACTACTATAGCTAAAGGTGTTTTAAAATCATCCATAATATTTACTAATATTGTCAAACATGATTGAGGATAGAGGATGAGAATAATTGGAGAAAGTTCTCATCTGACCTTCACATATGTTATTTGTGTTACGCATATTGCGAATAGCAACATCTAAAGCCTCATATCCACTATAGACAGGCACAACCTGCAAATACTCCGGCAGTAAAGAAAAAGCGATTTCTTTAAGTTTCACACAAAAGACATTATGTTCATAACCATAACCTACTTCCCATGGAATCCACTTGGACTTCATAGCATTTTCACTCAACAAGCACATCAAATGTGTGCTCTTTCTCAATCCTGCTTTAATTGCATTGACTACACTTTGCGGATTTCTACGATTGATGCTTGAATCATACTCATCAAAGTAGACATCAATACCGCAAGATAATAAATAATTAGCGATTATCTTAGCTGCAGGTTTATCTTGCTGCTGATGACTAATGAACACACAGCATTTGCCACGATAGTATTGATAGCCATCACTATATACATTTCTTGCCATATCTTAATTTTATTTAGTGCATAATCAACTTGTTTTGTTTAATTACATTGTTTGCCATCACTACCCATATGTTCCCAAAAAGAACAAGTGTTATTCTTATTTAAGAGAATTACTCTTCAGCTCTTTACTGATTACCTTTCCCATCACCTTCTCTATATCGAAGAAAGTCATAGGGGCGTTATAGTCAATCTCCGAAATGGTGTTGTCCATATCATTAACGGCATAGCCTATCCATTCAATAGATTCTTCAAGGTCTCTCATATTGATTCGAGAATAAGTTTCCTCGAAACGGTCGAGAAAGAAGGATACCACTTTGGGATGCTTCGGCAAGTATTGATGAAAGGTCTTGCAGACCTTGGCTTGACCTTTGTAGTCGAGACTACGTATTTCATCAATCATTGGCATGGCACAGGAATAAGATTGTGCAGGAGCGGAAGCGGATTTCATTAAGATTTTTGTCCTCAACTCTCACAAAGACAAAGGTGGTAAGAAAACAGCCTCACGGTCAACACGTTTACCTCGACTGTTTATCATGATACGGCTTTCCAAAGTGCGTCGGATCTGTTGCTACAAAACCATTTTCAGCTACATATCCTTCACTTTTTGCCATGGCTTCGCCGTCGTCCCCTGCAATAGTGGACGTAACCTGTGAATGTATATTTGTCTCTTTCATCATGCGAATCAAGTTCGTTTTTTGATGACGTTCATCTGAATCTCGATATAAGAGACACAGAATCTCCTTGCAAAAATACGAAAATTGTTGGAAACTAGCAAATTATGCGTGTTA
>PPYF01157569.1_pt1 | contig 32770 bp, 27 predicted proteins | sample 1559871 | NCBI WGS metagenome assembly PPYF01 (sample SAMN08240021, study PRJNA423297) | Human gut metagenome, whole genome shotgun sequencing project.
TTTTATCAGGCCGAGGCTTGGCTCCGGGAGCGATGCTCCACAGTGACCGCGGCAGTATCTACACTGCTCAGGCATTCAGGGATGCGGCCGACGGCATGGGCCTGACGCAAAGTTTCTCGCGAACGGCTAACTGCCACGACAATGCCACGATGGAGTGCTTCAACGGCACGCTCAAGGTAGAGGCGCTCTATAACCCAGTGCTGACGCAGGATAGGCCAAGTTTCAAAGCGCAGAACGACCTTATTGGCCGTTACGTTGAGTTCTACAACAACGAGCGCCCGTGCTCAGTAATTGATAACCAAACGCCTGCGGCGTATCGCATGCAGTTCTACGGCCCTTTCCTGAGGACTTGACGCGAACATCAGGCAGTGACAAGTAACGACTGAGCACGTTGAAGCGTTGCACATTGCATAGCAGTGACCGATCGCAAGGGACGTTTCCAATCACCACGTCGATAAATTGAACAGGCCAAAACGCATTTAAAATTTGCTTTTTCAACCTGTCCAAAATTTCAATACCAGTTCACTCCAAAAATCTCGGTGGTGCATTCAGTCCCGGCATACTCGCGGAGGTAACTGCAGCCCAGCAGGGTCAAGAGATTTCGGATTTTCTTTGGGATCTCATTAGGAATGAATAAGCCGGGCGACTTTGCGTCCGATCGGGCGTGACGTTAAAGGCTGGGTTAAGCCGAAATTGAAACTAAAGTTCCTCTCGAATCTGAAATGCGCCGGTGTATTCCATCCCATTGCATTCCGTGGCGCACCGTGCTGTGCCGTAGTCCAAAGGAAAGAGGAGGGGTGATGATCAGAGCGATATCAGTGACAGGGTTCGGCAGCGTCAGGATATCCACTAGGGCTCGGCTAATAAAGACAGTAACAATCTGGGCAGAGGAGGCTCCATCCGCACGCTTGATAATCATCAGTGTCCAACAGTAGTTTCTCCTACGATGGATTCCATCGAACTAACGCCCGCGGGCAAAGACAGAGAACACCATGAAATTTGACGCCATCATTATTGGTTTTGGCAAGGCCGGAAAGACCTTAGCGAGATTCTTGGCAAAGAAAGGCGAAAAGGTCGCCCTGATCGAGCGTTCCGAGGAGATGTATGGCGGCACCTGCATCAATATCGGCTGTATCCCAACAAAGACGCTCGTGCATTCGGCACACCTTGCGCGCCGTGATGTTTCCTGGAAGGAAAAGCAGGAATACTTCCGTGCGGCGATGGAGCAAAAAGACGCCGTCGTAAGCTTTCTGCGCGAAAAGAACTATGAAAAGCTTGCCGACGATCCCAATGTGACTATCTTCCTGGGAGTGGGTTCGTTTGCAGGGAAAAATGCGGTCGAGGTACGCGGCAAGGATTTGGCGGTCACCTTGGAGGCGCCCAAGATCTTTATCAATACGGGTTCGGAAACGGTCATCCCGAATCTCCCCGGCGTTACAGGTAATCCTCGCGTCTTTACGAGTACGACGCTTTTAGACCTCAAGGAACTGCCGCAGCGTCTCACTATCGTCGGCGGAGGCTACATTGGGCTCGAATTCGCTTCAATGTTTGCCTCTTTTGGTACGCAGGTCACGGTGCTCGAAAAAGGGCCCCAAGTATTGCCGCGCGAAGACCGGGATATTGCCGCAGCCGTGCAGGGCATTTTGGAAAAGAAAGGCGTGCAGTTTAAGACGCATGTGAATGTGACCCAGATTGACGGCGGCACCGTGGTCTATGAAGACCGTGCCGCCCAAAAAGAAGTTCGGCTGGAAGGGGACGCGGTGCTTTTGGCGGCTGGCCGCCGTCCGAACACTGAAGCGTTGGCACTTGAAAAAGCGGGCGTTGAAGTCAATGCGCGCGGAGCCATCGTGGTCGACGAACACCTGCGCACCACCAACCCGCAGGTCTACGCCTTGGGCGACGTCAAGGGCGGGCCGCTTTTCACCTATATCTCCTTAGATGACTTCCGCATTGTGTGCAGCAGTCTTTATGGGACCGGAGACCGCAGGATTTCCGACCGCGACCCCGTGAGCTCAACGGTCTTTATTGACCCGCCGCTCGCGCACATCGGGCTTACGGCCGAAGAGGCGCAGTCTCTAGGGCGGCACATTAAGGTCAACACCTTGCCCGTAGCGGCAATTCCGCGTGCCAGAACGCTCAATCAGGCCGAAGGGCTCTTTAAGATCGTGGTGGATGCTGACACCCAGGAGATTTTGGGCTGCACGCTTTTTGGGCCGGAGGCCGGGGAAGTCATCAACACCGTAGCAGTGGCCATGAAGACGGGACAAAAGTACACGTTCCTGCGCGACTTCATCTTCACGCACCCGAGCATGAGTGAAGCGCTTAACGACCTGGCGAACTTCTGAGGAACCGTTCAAGGGGAAAGCGCCTCCTTCATAGTGAGGGCGGCGTTCTGCGTTTTGGGCAGTAAAGTCCAGAAGAAAGCGGGCATTTAAAGTCTGATGCGGTCCTCCGTATCGGGAACTCACTCAACAGTACGTGAATACCGTCGTTTGCTTGACAAAATCCCGTAGCTTCGTATAATTCGCATTCTTCGCTGGAAATGCGGGAGTAGCTCAGTTGGTAGAGCGCAACCTTGCCAAGGTTGAGGTCGCGAGTTCGAGACTCGTCTCCCGCTCCAAAGATCCCTTTGGAACCCTTTCCCACGCAGGCGATGCGGGAGTAGCTCAGTTGGTAGAGCGCAACCTTGCCAAGGTTGAGGTCGCGAGTTCGAGACTCGTCTCCCGCTCCATCGAATTCTGTTCGAACTGCAGTTAAGGGAACACCAAGCGGAGCGTGCGGGAGTAGCTCAGTTGGTAGAGCGCAACCTTGCCAAGGTTGAGGTCGCGAGTTCGAGACTCGTCTCCCGCTCCAGATTTCCGGGAAGGAGGGCAGTTGCCCTCCTTTTTTATTGGACTGAATTCTTCGAACCTAAAAAAAGATGCTTTTTGCATGAGGTTCTTCAGGGGATTTGGTACAATCCGCCGCTTGCCGTCCTGTCAATTTAGACGGCGGCGCAATCATGGAATTCCGTGTTCTGGAACGAGTGCCTGGTCACGGAAGTAATTTAGTTCGACACTCGCTTATACCTACGTGGGGTTTGCCATGGCTGTTCAGCAGAATAAGAAATCGGTCGCCCGTCGCGGCAATCGTCGTGCTCATGACTTTTTGAAGAATCCTCCGACGGCTGTCGAAGCGACGACCGGCGAAGTCCATCGCCGTCATCACATCAGCCCGACGGGCTTCTATCGCGGCAAGAAGGTCATCGCGACGAAGCAGGACGAATAAGTCCGCACCGAACAAACCGGTACGCTTCTGCAGCGTTAATGAACCTCGCGCGAGATGCCGCGCGCACCCCACGGTGAAAGTGCTCTTTGCAAAAGGTTTCAGTTTAACGTCAGGGAGTCTCGAAGGCCAAGAGCTTCTGAAGGAAGCGGCCGGGGCGATTCGAAAAGAAGGGGATCCAGAAGTGGGTCCCCTTTTTCATGTCTGCCGAATCCGGTTAAAGTCATGGCTGATGTTCCGCAGCCGTATGGCGCAAATGAGTTACGCCGTGTGGTTGAAAAAACGGACTTCAAACGCAGGCTTTAAATCGGTAAGATCCAACGTTCACGCGACTTGTCTATAAGGACGGCTCATGTCAGCCAAATACTCCCGCATCATTTCCACAGGGTCCGCGCTTCCTGCGGCCCGCATCACCAATGAGGACCTTGCCCGACGGCTCGCTGCCGACGGCATTGAAACTTCTGATGAATGGATTCGTACGCGTACCGGCATTGAAGCTCGACGCTTCGTCAATGGAACGACGGAAACGACTACCACGCTGGCTGCCGCAGCCGCACAGAAGGCGCTTGAAGGGGGCGGCGTTGATCCCAAGACGATTGATCTGATCATTGTGGCGACGACGACGCCTGATCAGGTATTTCCGTCGACGGCAGCGGCCGTGCAGCGTTTGATCGGCGCGGCGGGGTGCGCGGCGTTCGACGTACAGGCCGTGTGCGCGGGCTTTATTTATGCGCTTAATGCTGCCGATGCCATGCTCCGTGCTGGTCCCTATCAGCGTGCGCTGGTCATCGGGGCGGAAACGATGTCGCGCGTTATCGACATGAAGGACCGCGCAACGTGCGTACTTTTTGGCGACGGCGCAGGGGCAGTGGTGCTGGAGGCCTCGGCAAAGCCCGGTATTCTGGCCGCTCGGATGTATGCCGACGGATCCTACGATGAAAATGTGCTCGGTCTCACGGCACGGATTGATCACGGTGAACTTTGCGGGCGTCCCTACATCAATATGGACGGCCGTCAGGTCTTTAAGCTTGCCGTTGACGGATTGACGTCGTCTGCGCAGGAAGTTGCCGTCTTGGCGGGCGTGGATCCGCAGGATGTGGACGTCTACATTCCCCATCAGGCCAATCTGCGCATTATGACAATGGTGGCCAAGAAGCTCGGCATTCCCGACGAACGGATGATCAAGACCGTGTCGGAACAGGGCAACACGTCAGCGGCTTCCGTGCCGCTTGCGCTTGATGAAGCCGTGCGAAGCGGAAAGATTTCAGACGGCAGCCTGGTGCTGCTGCAGGCTGTCGGTGCCGGCATGGCCTGGGGATCGGCGATTGTGCGCTGGCGCAGCGAATAAGGCCGAGCGGCTTTGGAAGCGAATCGTCTCGAACACCAATTACGGAACCAAAGGAAAAAACTCATGCGCATTGCATTCGTATTCCCTGGCCAGGGCAGCCAGTCTGTCGGCATGCTTTCGGGCTTTGCCGACAATGCTGTCGTTGCGGACTATATGGCTCGCGCCAATGCTGCTCTCGGAGAAGATCTTGTCAAACTCATCGCAGAAGGTCCGGCGGAAGTGCTCAGCCTGACGGTGAACACGCAGCCCGCACTGCTCGCGGCCTCTGCAGCGTTTTATGAAGCTTGGATCGCTGCCGGCGGCCGCCGTCCGGATGTGATGGCCGGTCATTCTTTAGGGGAATATTCCGCGCTCACGTCAGCGGGAACATTTGCCTTTGAGGATGCCGTGAAGCTTGTGCGTTTCCGTGCGCAGGCCATGCAGGAAGCGGTGCCGGTCGGTGTGGGCGGCATGGCAGCCGTCATTGGCCTCGATGACGAAGCCGTTATTGAAGCCTGCCGCGAAGCCTCTGCCGTGGGGCCCGTGGAGCCGGTGAATTTCAATTCGCCTGGGCAGGTGGTGATTGCCGGGCGCAGCGACGGCCTTGCCAAAGCGGTAGAGCTTCTTAAGGCCCGCGGCTGCCGGAGAGCCATTCCGCTGGCCGTTTCGGGGCCCTTTCATTCGAGCCTTTTGGCGCCGGCAGGTGAACGCCTTGCCAAACATTTGGCCGAAGTTAAAGTCAGCGCTCCGTCTGTGCCGGTGTATGCCAACGTTACGGCGCAGCTTCACACTACCCCGGACGAAATCCGTGCGCTCCTCGCGCAGCAGGTATCGTCGGCGGTGCAGTGGACCAAGATTGTGAAGGCCATGGAAGCCTCCGGCGTCACAGACATCGTGGAATGCGGGCCGGGCAAAGTGCTGACGGGGCTCGTCAAGCGCATTGCGCCGGAGATCAGACTCCACGGCATCAGCAGCGAAGCGACGCTCGAGGCGACTCTCGAGGCGCTCGCAGCTTGAAGTATTCATTGAATTTTCACCTTTGATTGAGAACCAACGACATGGAAAAAATGATCTTTGCGGCGGACGCGCTCGCCGGGCAGATTTGTCTTGTTACCGGTGCGAGCCGCGGTATTGGCCGTGCGGTCTTTGAAGCTTTTCTTCAGGCGGGTGCCGTGGTTATCGGCACGGCCACTTCGGAAGCGGGCGCGGCTGCGCTCGACGAGGCCGGCAAAGCCTTTGAAGGCCGCGGCCGCGGCATTGTGCTCAATGTCTGTGATGCTGAAGCTTCGAAGAAGGCCGTCGACGACATCGTGGCCGAATACGGCCGCATTGATGTGCTCATCAATAATGCCGGCATTACCAAGGACGGTCTCGTCATGCGCATGAAGGACGAGCAATGGGAGACGGTGATTGAAACCGATCTGACCGCAGCCTTCCGCCTGGCGCGCGCCTGTGTTCGCCCGATGATGAAGCAGCGCTCGGGCCGCATTATTTCCATGTCCTCGGTTGTGGGGGCGATGGGCAATGCCGGTCAGGTGAACTATGCGGCCGCCAAGGCCGGTTTGGTCGGCATGACGATGTCGCTCGCGCGGGAAATCGGTTCTCGGGGCATCACTGTCAACTGCATCGCACCGGGCTTCATCGACACCGACATGACAAAGGATCTTCCCGAAGAGCACAAGACGGCGCTGATCGGTCAGACCGCGCTCGGTCGTCTCGGCCAAACGGATGATGTGGCCAACGCCTGCCTTTACCTCGCATCGCCCGCGGGCGCTTACGTGACGGGCATTGTGCTTCATGTGAACGGCGGCATGTACATGGGTTGATCTGCAGCGGCGACAACCGATTGGTTTTGGTAAAATTAAAAGCTAAATTCTTTTTTAACGACCCTGTATGCTCCATCAAGCGCGGGGTTCATCTGAACGCTCAACCCCACCCGGAGAGACAATCAAATGGACGATATTGAACAGAAGGTCAAGAAGATCATTGCTGAACAGCTTGGCATCAAGGAAGAGGACATCAAGAACGAATCCTCCTTTATTGAAGATCTCGGTGCCGACAGCCTGACGACGGTTGAAATGTCGCTCGCGCTCGAAGATGCTTTCGACATCGAAATCCCCGACACCGAACAGGAAAATCTCCGTACGGTTCAGCAGGCCATCGACTTCGTCAAGGCCGCCGTCGCGAAGTAATTCGCACGTTCGGGCAGCGTCTCGAAGCAAGCTGCCGCTGATCACCGTCTGAAGCTGCTCGATTGGGCTCCATACGGCGAGGCAGGGCAATGAAAACGGGATCCGGCAACGGATCCCGTTTCACGTAATGAATGGGCAAAACCCCGTTTTTCTGCTAATCCGAATAGTTGTAAATTCCCTGAAATGCCTGAATACAGAAGGCAAAGGGGAAGTTTGAACGATCTCGAACCACCTATTGCACCGCATTGGCAATGCTCAGAGGCGTCTCTGCGCTTGCATCGGTTTTCACTAGGGGCTTCAAGCCTTTGACTTTGAAGGAAACTGCAACATGATGAATCGCCGCGTAGTCGTTACTGGTCTCGGCCTGATCTCCCCGCTCGGCAACGATCTGGCTTCGAGCTGGGCTGCCGCGCTTGAAGGCAAGAGCGGCATCGCTCGCATCACCGGCTTTGACGCCTCGGAGTTCGGCTGTCAGATAGCGGGCGAAGTGAAGGGCTTTGATGCCGGGAAATACCTGGATGTGAAGGAAGTCCGCCGTTTCGACAAGTTTGTGCATTTCGGCGTGGGCGCGGGTCTGATGGCGCTCGAGGATTCGGGACTGGAAGTCACCGAGGAGAATGCGCCGATGATTGGCGTTGCAATCGGCGCCGGCATCGGCGGCCTGCCCTCTATCTGCGCCAATAACGACGCGATGGTGTCCCGCGGTCCGCGCCGCATTTCGCCCTTCATGATTCCCGGATGCATCATCAATATGACTTCGGGTCAGCTCGCGATTATGAAGGGACTCAAGGGCCCCAACATTGCACACGTTACGGCCTGCTCGACGGGGCTGCATGCTATCGGCGAAGCTGCCTATATCATCGCCCGCGGCGACGCGGATGTGATGCTCGCGGGCGGCACGGAGTCGACAGTCTGCAAGCTTGGCATCGGGGGGTTTGACGCCATGCATGCCCTCTCGCGCCGCAATGACGCGCCGGAAGCCGCATCGCGGCCGTTTGACAAGGACCGCGACGGCTTTGTGATGGGCGAGGGCGCAGGCGTTCTCGTACTCGAAGATCTGGACCACGCCAAAGCACGCGGCGCCAAGATCTACGCAGAAATTGCCGGGTACGGTCTTTCGGGCGACGCGCATCACATCACGACGCCTTCGACCGACGGTCCGGTGCGCTGCATGCGTATGGCGCTGCGCCACGCCGGCATGAATCCCGACGAAATCGATTATCTGAATGCGCACGGCACGTCCACGTCGGTGGGTGACGCCAATGAGGTGAAGGCTATTCGCGAAGTTTTCGGCGATCACGCTGCTCGTCTGGCCGTCAATTCGACCAAGTCGATGACGGGCCACCTGCTCGGCGGCGCCGGCGGTATTGAAAGCGTCTTCTCGGTGATGGCCATCCGTGATCAGGTGTCGCCTCCGACCATCAACCTCGACAACCTCGATCCGGAATGTGCCGGCGTTGACATTGTCGGCAAGACGGCGCGTCAGATGAAGATTCGCGCTGCGATGAAGAATTCGTTTGGCTTCGGCGGCACGAATTCAACCGTCATCTACAAGGCCTTTGCGGACTGAACCAGACGGAACCGCTGATTTCGAATCGTGTTCGATCCAGCAAAGTGATTTGGGAGGCTTCCGGGAACCTTTTGGGCCGGAAGCTTCTTTTTTATGTTTTTGGGGCAACCGAAGCACCGGCTGAGCTGCGGCGCTGCGGACGAGCTTTGATAAAATAATCTGTTCACGCGGAAGTCCCAATCCGCGCCCGGAATAGTCGGACTCAGGCTGGAGGCGATGACGAAGTGTCGGCCAAAAAAACGCATTTCGTCAGACAGCTTCGCCCAAGTGACTGCCGGACGTTTCAATGAATTCATCTTGAATCTCTCAGCACTCTGCCGTTCAGACCGCCGGCCATTGATTCATCAATGGGCCCGCTGCCGGCAGAGCTCTAAAGGGCTTCCTGAAGACCCAAAGCATTTACAACATCGACGATGCAGAACATCCGAAACTTTTCGATCATCGCCCACATCGACCATGGTAAGTCCACGCTTGCCGACCGCCTGATTCAGCGTTGCGGAGGCCTCTCCGACCGCGAAATGAGCGAGCAGGTCCTCGACAGCATGGATCTTGAGCGCGAACGCGGCATTACCATCAAGGCGCAGACGGCGTCGCTGCGCTACAAAGCGAAGGACGGTCAGATTTATGAGCTTAACCTGATCGATACCCCGGGGCACGTCGACTTTTCTTATGAAGTGAGTCGTTCGCTCTCGGCCTGTGAAGGGGCGCTCCTCGTGGTTGACGCTACGCAGGGCGTAGAGGCGCAGACGGTCGCTAACTGCTACACCGCTATCGATCTCGGTGTCTCCGTGATCCCTGTGCTCAACAAAATGGATCTGCCGAGCGCGGATCCGACAGCAGCCGCAGAGGAAATCGAAGACGTGATCGGTATTGATGCGACCGATGCGATTCCTTGTTCGGCCAAAACCGGCATGGGCGTTGACGACATTCTCGAGCGCGTCGTGCGCGATGTGCCGCCGCCCAAGGGTGATCCGCAGGCGCCGCTCCAGGCGCTCATTATCGACTCATGGTTTGACAACTACGTGGGCGTAGTGATGCTGGTGCGCGTCGTCAACGGTACGGTGCGTCCCAAGGACAAGATCACGCTGATGGCGACCAATGCCACGCATTTGGTCGAGCAGATCGGTGTCTTTACGCCGAAGAGCAAGATGCGCGAATCGCTTTCCGCAGGCGAGGTGGGTTTCATCATCGCGGGCATCAAGGAATTGAAGGACGCTCGCGTGGGCGACACCGTAACGCTTGCGCAGAAACCGGCCGAGGAACCGCTCCCGGGTTTCAAGGCGGTGAAGCCGCAGGTGTTTGCCGGCCTCTTTCCGGTGGAATCAAATCAGTACGACGCGCTGCGCGACGCCCTCACGAAGCTTCAGCTTAACGATGCAGCGCTGCGTTTTGAGCCCGAAAGCTCCCAGGCGCTCGGCTTCGGCTTCCGCGCGGGCTTCCTTGGTCTCCTGCACATGGACATCGTGCAGGAGCGGCTGGAGCGCGAGTACAACATGGATCTCATCACGACGGCTCCGTCCGTCGTTTATGAGGTGCTGATGACCGACGGCGAAGTCGTGCAGGTGGAAAACCCCTCGAAGCTCCCGCCGGTCGACAAGATCGATGAGATTCGTGAGCCGATCGATACGGTGACGATTTTTGTGCCGAATGAATATGTCGGCGCCGTCATGAAGCTCTGTCAGGATAAGCGCGGTGTTCAGACCAATCTCGCCTATCACGGCCGTCAGGTGCACCTCACTTATGACCTGCCGCTCGCGGAAATCGTGCTGGACTTTTTTGACCGCATGAAGTCTCTCACCCGCGGCTACGCTTCGATGGACTATGAGTTCAAGGAATATCGTGCGGCCGACGTGGTGCGTGTTGATATCCTCATCAACGGCGACAAGGTGGATCCGCTCTCAGCGATCATGCATCGTTCGAACGCCGTGTTCCGCGGCCGAGAGCTCGTGCAGCGGCTTCGCACGCTGATTCCCCGTCAGATGTACGAAGTTTCCATTCAGGCGGCCATCGGTGCGAACATCATCGCCCGCGAGAACGTGAAGGCGCTACGCAAGAACGTTTTGGCCAAGTGCTACGGCGGCGACATCACGCGTAAGCGCAAGCTGCTCGAAAAGCAGAAGGCTGGTAAAAAGCGTATGAAGCAGGTGGGCAGCGTCGAAATTCCGCAGGAAGCCTTCCTCGCGATTTTGGAAGTTGACGAAAAGTAGTAAGCAATGGAAAGAAATGACGGTGTCAATGCTGACGAAGTCTGACTATTTCTATATACAAACAAGAACGCAATCGGGCATGGAAGCACGAACCCATTTAAGGCCATGAACTTCGCACTTATTCTTTTTATTCTGACGGTCATCACCGGCATTTTTTGGATTTTTGAGCGCACGGTATTTCTGCCGCAGCGCCGCCGGAAGGCCGAGGAAGCCGCGTCAGCTTTTGAAGCTGCCAACCGCGAGGCGCTCGGACGCGGCGATGCTGCTGTCGGCGAAGATCTGCGCCGTCTGAAGGCGACGGCGCTTCGTCAGCCGTGGTGGCTCGAGTACACCGCCGGACTTTTCCCGGTCATTCTGATCGTCTTTTTGCTGCGCAGCTTCCTTTTCGAGCCCTTTCGCATTCCGTCGGGATCGATGCTGCCGACGCTGCATATCGGCGACTTCATTTTGGTCAATAAGTACGACTACGGCATTCGTCTGCCGGTGCTCAACACCAAGGTGCTCGAGGTGGGCGCTCCGCAAAAGGGCGACATTATCGTGTTCCGCTATCCGATGGACGAATCCGTTGACTTCATTAAGCGCGTCGTGGCAACGCCGGGCGACCGGGTTGAATACCGCGACAAAGTGCTCTACGTGAACGGCGTTGAACAGGCCCAGTCTCGTCCGCGCGACTTTGTTGACGATTCGACGATGGTGACGCTCGAAGAGCGTACGGAAAACCTCTCCGGTCTGGAGCACTCCATCGCGGTTGACCATCGCCGGCCGAGCTGGGTGCCCATGCAGGCCGTGATGAAAAAAGAATCCACCTGCAGCTACAACGACCGCGGGTTCGTCTGCACGGTGCCCGAAGGCAAGTACTTTGCCATGGGCGACAACCGTGACAACAGTGAAGACAGCCGCTTCTGGGGTTTTGTGCCGGATGAAAACTTGGTCGGCAAGGCTGTCTGCATCTGGGCGAACTTCAGCGACATGGGCCGCATCGGCAGCATTTACTAATGCGTGACGATGAGCGGCACAATTGAAATAAACAAAGACAAGAGACCATCACAAATGCTTTCGCTTGAAGCGCTCGAGGAGCGCATCGGCTACGTCTTTCAGGATAAGAAGCTTTTGCGCCGTGCGGTTACGCACCGCAGCTTTGCGCAGGAGCACAATGAACGTCTGGAGTTTCTCGGTGACTCGGTGCTTAACTGCGTTATCGGCTATGCGCTTTTTCTGCGTGACAAACACTTCAACGAAGGCGAGCTCTCACGTGTGCGCGCCAATCTCGTGTGTGAAAAGACGCTCCACGAAATTGCCCTGAAGATTGATGTTTCAAGCTTCCTCTACATGGGGGAAGGTGAGGTAAAGACGGGCGGCGCACATCGTGCGTCGATTCTTGCCGATGCCATGGAAGCGATTTTCGGCGCTGTTTTTCGCGAAGCCGGTTTTGATACGGCGCAGCGCGTTATCCTGAAACTCTACGACCCGATCCTGACGGGGCTGACCCCGGAGCAGATGAGCAAGGATCCCAAGACCCGCCTGCAGGAACTCCTGCAGGGAGATCATCTGCCTCGACCCGAATATGCGATCGTCGCCGCCACGGGCGCAGCTCATGAGCGGCGCTTTGAGTGTGAATGCCGCATCGAGCGGCTCAAAATCGTGACGCGGGGCACTGCCACGAGCCGTCGTGAAGCCGAACAGGCTGCGGCGGAATTGGCCCTGACAGCTGCCAAGGAGGCGCTGAAATGACTGACGATTTGAAGAATTTTGAAAAAGCGCCTGAGACCGATACGCCTCAGACGGAAGACCCGACAACGCTTGAGATGCCGACGGACGATCTCGAGGCCGACATCGAGCCGGGCAAACCCGACGATGATTTCGAGCGCATGCTCGCGCAGGCCGGAGCGCTCAGCTCCGCCAAGGTTCCCGAGGGCTTCCGCTGCGGGTATGTTGCCGTGGTGGGACGCCCCAATGTCGGCAAATCGACGCTCATCAACGCCATTGTGGGTGAAAAGGTTTCCATTACGTCAAAGAAACCTCAGACGACCCGCAACCGCGTGCTCGGCGTGCTGACGACCGATAAGGCGCAGTTCATTTTTGTGGATACGCCGGGCTTTCAGACCAAAGTGAAGAATCAGCTGACGCGCCGCATGAACCGTTCCGTGCGCTCGACGCTTTCCGAGGTCGATGCCGTGGTGATGGTGATCGAGTCAAACGGCTGGAAGCCGGGCGATCTTGAAGTGCTTCGGCTGCTCCCGACGGAAGCGTCCAACGTCATTCTGGCGGTGAGCAAGACCGATCTCTCGAAGGACCGCAACGCGCTTTTGCCGCTGATGGCTGATTCGATGCGCCGCTATCCCTTCGCCGCCATTGTGCCGGTGTCGGCTGAAAAGCACCGTCAGCTCGACGATCTGCTGCGCGAAATCGAAAAGCTTCTCCCCGAAAGCATTCCGTACTTTGATCCGGACCTCTATACGGACAAGTCGCCGCGCTTTCTGGCTGCGGAAACGATCCGCGAAAAGGCCTTCCGTCTGCTCGGCGACGAACTGCCCTACGGCACGGCTGTCACGATTGACAAGTGGAAGGAAGAGACGGACGACAAAGGCGTGCGCCGCGCGGATATTGTGGCCACGCTCATTGTCGACCGCGAAAGCCATAAACCTATCGTGATCGGTGAAAAGGGCGCCAAGCTGCGCGAAATTTCGCGCCTCGCCCGTGCCGACATCGAGGAGCAGCTCGGCTGCCCGGTGCATCTTGAAGTTTGGGTACGTGTGCGCCGCGGCTGGTCCGACGACGTGAAGGCGCTCAAGACCCTCGGCTACGATTGATGCCGCGCCTTGCCGCCAGCCGAAAAGGAGTTCGACGAGCGTGACAGCTGATGCGCCGCAGCCCGATCCCAGCCTGCCGCCGCCCATGGATGCCGTGGGCGGCGCTGACGCCTTGGCGGAGGGCGGCATGCTGACGTCGGCGGGTGCGGACGATGGGGCTGCGCCGTCCCCTTCACTCGATGCCGAGCAGGCCGAAGGCCGATGGGGCGATGATGCGCTCCTTGACCTCCCGCGGCTTCCTGACGGCACAAAAGAAGTACTCGCTTCGAGCAAAAGCGCTACGGTGGAGGGCGTTGTGGCCAGAGGCCGCGCTGCCGAGGCCATTCTTGAAGAACTCGCCCGCACCGAAGCGCTGGGCGCCTCGGGCGGCCGCAGCGGCGTGAGGCGCCGCCAAAGGCCGCAGCGGGAACCCGGGTTTGTGCTTCATGCGCGTCCCTGGAGCGAATCGAGCATGGTGGTCGACGTGCTTACTGCCCATTTCGGCCGCGTTTTTCTGGTGGCGCGGGGCGCCAAACGGCCGGGATCCAATTTAAGAGGGCTCTTAACGCCCTTTTCGCCGCTCGCCCTTACTTGGACGGGCAAAAAAGAAGCCAAGGTGCTTACGCAGGCCGAGTGGCTCGGGGCGCTTGCGGCACTTCGGGGCGAGGCGCTTCTCTCGGGCTTTTATGTGAACGAATTGGTGCTTCGCCTCACGGAGCGCGAAGACGTCCATCCGGGCCTCTTTCAGAGCTATGTGCACGTGCTCTCTGCGTTGGCAGACGAGGATCCGGCTGTGCGGCAGACGGGGCTGCGCTCTTTTGAAGCGGAGCTTCTGGCGCACTGCGGCTGGGGCCTGGCGCTCGAGGATCGTGATCTGCAAAAGGGCGCCGAGTGGTTTCTCCTCACCCCCGAAGGCGCCTTGAAGGGCGTTCAGGGGACGCCCGAAGACGCTGCCAATCTGCCTTTTGCTTCCATGCTGTGGCCTAAAACGGTAGCGGCGGCTGCTGCGTGCGGCTCTGCGGAGCGCAAAAGCCATATTGCGGCGCTCAGTCCCCGCGAGATGAAGCGGCTTCGCGAGCTGCTTAAGACCGCCATCGGCCTTCATCTGGAAGGACGGCCGCTGCGCAGCCGGCGTCTCCTTGCCGACCTCAAAAAACTCTGAATACGCGGATTTTCTCGTTCGGCCAATGTGTTTATTTTGAATTGATGCCGAATTGATGGCGATCCGGTAAATGGCTGAGTTATGCCGCGCAGGCCGCGTGCTATTCTGCTCGGCGGCAAGATTCCATTTTTTATTTTCAATGGGTGCACTTCCATGATTCGGACGCAGCTTTCCGTCAATCTCAATAAAGTCGCGCTGGTGCGCAATTCTCGTGAAGGCAATTGGCCTGATCCCGTTTTCTTCGGGCGCATTGCACTCGAGGCGGGCGCTGCCGGCCTGACCGTTCATCCTCGTCCCGATGAGCGTCATATCCGCCGAACGGACTTGGCACCCCTGAAGGCGCTCGTGGATGCCTATCCGGGCCGTGAATTCAATATTGAAGGGAATCCGTTCGAAAATCTGATGCCGATTCTCAAGGAGATTCGTCCGCATCAGGCGACGTTTGTGCCCGATGCCGCTGATCAGAAGACCTCTGACCACGGTTTTGAATTCAATAACCCCGAGGTGCGCGAAAAGCTGGCTGCGGTAGTGGCCGAAGCGCAGTCCTACGGCTGCCGCGTCAGTCTCTTCATGGATCCCGAACCCGAATTCACCCGCTGGGCCAAGGAGACGGGGGCCGACCGCATTGAGCTTTATACGGAGGGTTACGCCGCAGCCTACGGCACGGCGCTCGAAGACGATATCCTGCAGCCCTATGTTGACAGTGCGCTTTTATGCGATGAGCTTGCGCTCGGCGTCAATGCCGGTCACGACCTGTCGCTTGAAAATCTCGAGAAGCTCCTCACGGCCTGCGGCAACATTCAGGAAGTGTCGATCGGCCATGCGCTCACGGTTGAAGCGCTCCAGTTCGGTTTTGCCGAAACGATTCGCCGCTATAACGAACTGCTCGACCGCGTGGCAGCAAAGCCCCGCGTGTTCCCGCAGGAGTAAGCGGCGCACGCAGCGTCCCTCTTTTGCCCGCCCGTACTCTGCCGGCTTTGGTCTGTTGTACCCAAAGCCGGCGCTTTATCTTTTGGAATCTCCGTCATGCTTACGCCGAAGAAGCTCGCTCTTGCACATACGCTCGGTCCCGTTGTGGTCGATATTGCCGGCACCGTTCTCACTGAACACGAAATTCGGCGGCTGGAACACCCGATGACCGGGGCGGTGATTCTCTTTACCCGCAACTTCGCATCAGCGGAAATGCTTCGTGCGCTTTGCGGCGCCATTCATGCCGTGCGCCCCGGGATTCTGATCACCGTGGACCACGAGGGCGGCCGGGTGCAGCGCTTTCGCGAAGGGTTCACCGAAGTGCCGTCTATGGCTGCCTGCCGTGCGGCGGGCGATCAGGCTCAGGCTCGTTTGGCGGCCGCGGGCTACGTGCTCGCGAGTGAACTTCGCGCTGCGGGGGTCGACATGACTTTCGCACCGGTGCTCGACATCGACTATGGGCGCTCTGCCGTGATCGGGAACCGCTCGCTCGGATCTGACCGCGATGAAGTCGAACGCAATGCCCGAGCGCTCATGTCCGGACTGCGGCTCGCCGGTATGGCCAACTGCGGCAAACATTTTCCCGGTCACGGCTGGGCCGAGGCCGACAGCCATGTTGCCTGCCCGACCGACAATCGTTCGGCAGCGCAAATTCGGCGTGATCTTTCGATCTATCGCGGTTTGGCGCTCGAGCTCGAAAGCATCATGACCGCGCATGTGGCTTATCAGTGCTTTGACGGAGAGGTGGCCACTTACTCTCCGAGGCTTTTGAAGACCATTTTGCGCGAGGAGCTCGGTTTCAGCGGACTGATCTTCTCGGATGATTTGTCTATGAAGGGCGCCTGCGGCGACGAGCCGCCCCTCGTGCGTGCACAAAAGGCCCTGGCCGCAGGCTGCGACATGGTGCTGCACTGCAATCACCCCGAAGAGGCCGACGAAATCCTCGCGGGTCTCGAGTGGAGCCGAACGCCAGCCTTTGACGAGCGGCTGGCGCGCCTCTTGCCCGATGAAGCCGAAAGTGTTCTTTCAATGGAAGCGCTGCGGGCGGAACCGCGCTGGCAGCGCGCAGAGGAGCTCCTCGCCGATATTGAGGGCTTTCGAGCCGCTTAAAGGGGCTTGAAGCGTTCTGAAGGGGTCAGAGACGCGGGCGCATTTTGCGAAAAAGCGTGAGGGGCTTCAACAATGCTTAAAGGCGGAACGGATCTCTCTCGGGAGCATGTGCGGGGCCTTATCCGCTTAAAGCTTCATTGCGTAACGTCTCAGATCCTGCAATAGTGGAGGGTGACCCCGCCGCTTTTTGGGAGGCGGCTTTAGGACCTCACGACGAGCTGATCAAATAAGGAGAAGCGTCCATGTACGATCTTTTGCTCAAAGGTGCTCATGTGGTTGACCCGCTTAACGGCGTCAACGGCGTGAACGATGTTGCCGTTGAAGGCGGCAAAATCGCTGCAGTGGGACCGGATTTAACCGGTCCCGCCCGCGAAGTCATCGATGTTTCCGGATGGGTGCTCCAGCCCGGCATCATCGACAGTCACGTGCACCTCGGCAGTATGTGGGGGTCGCCCTACGGACCGCGTATGCTCGCGATGAACGGCGTGACGACGTGTCTCGACATGGCCGGTCCCTTGGACGATATTCTCGAGAAGACGCCGCAGTACGGGGCGGGTTTGAATACGGCCATTTTGCAGTTTGCGTCGCCGCCCTTCACCTTCAAAACCAATGCGCCCTCCAAGGCGGAAATGGTGGAGCTGATCGACAAGTCGCTCGCCGAGGGTGCGCTCGGGGTGAAGCTCTTGGGAGGCCATTATCCGCTGACGCCAGAAGTCTCCTCCACGCTCATTAAAACCGCACTTGAGCGCCGCGCCTATGTGGCCTGGCATGCCGGCACGAGTGCGCACGGCTCTAATTTGGAAGGCATGATCGAGGCGGTGCAGATGGCCGACGGCTATCCGCTCCATCTCGCGCACATCAATGCCTACTGCCGCGGCGCCATTAAAAATGAAATCGACGAGGCGCGCACGGCAATTGAACTTTTGAATGCCAACCCGAATATTTTCAGCGAAAGCTATATTTCGCCCAAGAACGGCACACGTCTTACCTGCGGCCCAGACGGCAAGATCCAGTCCAAGGTGACGGGCAACTGCCTGCGCCACTTCGGCTTTACAGAAGACCGCGACGGCGTGCGCAAGGCGCTCCTCGCGCACAAGGCCTTTGCGGTCTATGACGCGGGCGGATACTCTGACCTGATGACGGGCGAAGATGCAGTGAAGCTCTGGGAGTCCCACAACACGGACGTGGGCGGGAGCTTCAACATCAATCCGCCGATTCCGCGCATTTTGCTCGCACAGGTCAAGCGCCCCGACGGCGCCTTTGTGGTGGATGCCATATCCACCGACGGCGGGTGCATTCCGAGAAACGTGATTCTCTCGCAGGGACTTTCGCTCGTTAAGCTCGATGTGCTCACGCTCACTGAGTTTGCTCAGAAGACGTCGCTCAATCCTGCCCGCATGCTGCGGCTTAGGAATAAGGGGCATCTCTCCGTCGGCGCCGACGCAGACATCACCATCTACGACTACGCCACGCAGACGCCGGAGATGTCTTTCGTCGAAGGCCGCAAGGTACTCTTTAAGGGCGAAGTGCTCGGCAAGAATGCCAACATTATCTGCACCGAGCGCGGGCAAAAGGCGATTGAGGCCCGCGGTCTCAAGGCCATTGTGGTGGATCCGGGACTGCCGGTGGATCGCGTCAAGGCGCTTTGAGCGTGCCTCACGGCAGCGGAGCTGCTGAGCGCGCCGGTCTTTGAGGCGCTCGGCAGCTTTAATACCGCACTTTCATCCAGGGGATGCGGAAGCTCGCCATGCGCACGATCATGATGAGGGCGCAGCAGCCCCAAAGCGCGATGTCTGCCGGCACGATTTCGGCGTGCACCAGCCCGAGGTATACCCAGCAGCCCGCAAAGGCGACGGAAGCGTAAGGCTCTTCGTTGGAGAGCACAGAGGGGAGCTTTGCACAGAAAACGTCACGGAGCATGCCGCCGAAAACCCCCGTCACCACGCCGATCAGCACGCTCACAATCAAGGGGTGGCCCAGCCGGTCGCTCGTTGCGCAGCTGCCGACGGCAAAGAAGGCGAGCCCGACGGCATCGGCCCAGAGGAGAATGCGCCGCTGCCAAAAGCGCTGCACGCGGCGCACGATGACGGGGGCCAAAATGGTGAGTCCGAGCGTCATCCAGATCCACTGCGGGTGCGAGAGCCAGTAAAAAGGCCGCAGATCCAGAAGAATGTCGCGAATGATGCCGCCGCCGAAAGCGGTGGTAAAGACGCTCACAAAAACGCCGACGGGATCAATGCGGCGGCCGGCAGAGGCGAAAAGTCCGGCGACGGCAAATCCGAACATGCCAATGCCGTCGGCAACTTCTGCAATGATGGTGAGGGGCTGCATCACGGCGGCGTCTCCATTGTGATTCCGAGCTGAGTCCGCCGGATTGTTCTCGCTCTTGTCTCTTCAAGTGCCTGCAGAACGAGCTGCATCCGGCTCCTGAAAGCGGCGGACTTCGTTAAGGATGATTTTCGCGCGCTCTCAGCTTTGGGTGCAAACCCAAAAAAAATGAGGTTCCGTTCGTACAGTTTGAATTGCTTTCCCCCCTTGAATGCGGTTTTGAATGTGACGGACGAGTAGACTTCAAGGCTCTAAAGCGCTACCGGCCAAGGAGGCCGCACATGATCATTGAGTCGCTTCTCGACACGGACCTCTATAAGTTCACGATGCAGCAGTGCGTGCTGCATCAGTTTCCCGCGGCGGAAGTGTCCTACCGCTTCAAGTGCCGCACGCCCAACATCGACTTGTCGCCCTTCATTGATGAGATCAATGCGGAGATTGACCACCTCTGCAGCCTTTACTTTAAAGACGACGAGCTCGAATATTTGGGCAATCTGCGCTTTATGAAGTCGGACTTCATTGAGTTTCTGAGTCTCTTTCACCTCAAGCGCAAGTACATCACGGTGGAGCGCGATCCGTCGCGGCCTTTCGGCATTGATATCTGCATCAAGGGTCCCTGGCTTCATACGATTCTTTTTGAAATTCCGGTGCTCGCGATCGTCAACGAGGTGTATTTCCGCCGCACATATCCCGGACTGTCTGACGCCGAGGGGCGCCGCCGGCTCGATGCCAAGATTGATCTGCTTCTCAATGAACCTCATGCTGAGAATCTCCATATCTCCGACTACGGCACGCGCCGGCGCTTTTCGCGGCAGTGGCAGCGAGCGGTGATTGAGCGCCTCGCAGAGCGTCTCGGCAGTCGGCTTTCAGGCACTTCAAACGTGCTTTTTGCCAAGGAGCTTGGCCTCATTCCGCTCGGCACGATGGCGCACGAATACCTTCAGGCCTGTCAGGCGCTTGGCCCCCGTCTGCGCGACACGCAGGTTTTCGGGTTCGAACAGTGGGCCAAAGAATATCGCGGCGACTTGGGGATTGCGCTTTCTGACGTCTACGGCATGAAGCCCTTCCTTGAAGACTTCGACATGTATTTCTGCAAGCTCTTTGACGGCGCCCGTCATGATTCCGGAGACCCCTTCCTCTGGGGCGAAAAGATGATCGAGCACTGGAGCCGGAATAAGTGTGATCCGAGAACCAAGCTTCTGATCTTCTCCGACGGTCTCAACATCCCCCGCGTGCTCGAACTCTGGCGCCGCTTTAATGGCCGCGTGCGGCTCGGTTTCGGTATCGGCACCAACCTGATGAATGACCGCGGACCAGAACCGCTCAACGTGGTCATCAAGATGACGCAGTGCAACGGCCAGCCCGTGGCAAAGATCTCCGATTCGCCCGAAAAGAGCATGTGTGAAGATGAAAGCTATGTGCGGTATCTGCGTCAGGTCTTTCACATGGATGACCCGACGGCTGCCGCCAAAGGATTGAAGTAAGTACTTACTTTCAAATTAGGTACGGCTCAAAGAAAGCCGACGCTGCGGATGAGCTGCAGCGTCGGCTTTGCTTTTTTATCGCCGAACGAGAAGCTTACGCAGGAGTCCGATGAGTTCAAGCCGTTCTTCGGGACTTAAAACAGAGGCGAATGCTTCAACGCGCTGGAAGTGGCCTGGAAGCAGGTCTGTGAGATATTTCTGACCGGCATCGGTGAGTGCAATGAGCGTTGAGCGCGCATCCGTGGCGGAGGGCGTTTTGACGATGAGCTTTTCCGGGCTCACCAGCATGCGCTGGAGCATAGTTGAGGCCGTGGGCGTACTCACTCTCAGACGAGCGGCCAGCTCCCCGACGGGCAGCGGCATCCCCGCATCATGGAGCACCATCAGAAGGGCAAATTTGCCCTCCGTGACGCCGGTGCTTTTGGTGAGATTGGAAAAAACCATGTTGCGGCGTTCCAGATCGACCATCTGCAGCAGAAACGACATTTCGATGCAGGACACTTTTTCGCAGCTCGGTTCGGTATTCAGATTGCGTCGAATGACGCGAAGAATGTCTTCGTGTGAAGGCGGCTGTGCGTACTGCAGCTCCATGGATAACTCCTCCGTTTTTTGACATACCAAAACCTAAATTCTTTTATGGATTTATGCTCGAAGCCTCTCGTTGTTGGACGCCGATGAATTTTGGTACCTGGTTTGTTGGAGAAACAATTATTGCAAAAGTGCAAGCAAATTTTTATTCGACTACATTTAGTAGTTAGCTACATAACTTTGCATTTGATTTGAGTAATCTCTCCTCTATCGATGACTGCTCGCGGACCTGTCTGCGGACCCGCGGCATCGAAAAGAAAACGTCCCGCATGCAGCCGCTACCGAGCTGTTTGGTTTGTGCGGCAAGGTGCGCTGCTGCGGGACGTGCCTACAGCAATCCCTGAAATGTCAGGAAAATAAAGAAGGAACATAACCATGTTCAAGAAAACCATTGCAGCGCTCGCAGTTGCAGGTGCTTTCGGCACTATGGCCGCTGGCGCGGTATATGCAGCCGATGTGACGCTTTACGGCGTGGTGGACTTGGGGCTTAAGTATTCTCACGTCGACGCCGACCAGAGCGGCGTCGATGCCGTTGACAAGCTTGAAATGAAGTCCGGCTCCCAGTCGGGCTCGCGTTTTGGCATTAAGGGGGCTGAAGACGTCGGCAACGGTCTCAAGGTCGGCTTCCAGCTCGAAAACGGCTTTGATGCGGATACCGGCAGCCTCGGCTACAACAGCCGCTTGTTCGGCCGTGAAGCGCGCGTTTATCTCTCCGGCGACTTCGGTGAAGTGGCTTTCGGCCGCATGGGAACACTGGGTTCGGGCAACGGCACGTACGGTCTGCTCGGCGGCATGACGCCCTTTGGCACTTCGTGGGGCGGTTCGGTGGAAAACGGCACCTATTTTGTGGGCAATGCTCGTGCAGACAATACGGTGACCTATAAGACGCCGACCTTTGCGGGCTTCACGGCTTACGCGCAGTATTCGTTTGATATGAATACCAAGCAGGATACGCCGCTCGGACAAACCGAAGGCAAGGCCTCGGCCAACCGCTATTACGCTTTGGGCGCCAACTACAAGGTGGGTTCGCTCGACGTGACGGCCGTGGTTGACAGCTACAACTGGTCGAGCAAGATTGATACCTACGGCGGCACCAGCCGCAATTTGGACGACGCATTGACCGTGACGCTGGGCGGCTCCTATGACTTTGGCGTTGCCAAGGCCTATTTGAGCGGTCAGTATTTCGACAACATGCTCGCCAATGACGCCACGGTTGCGGCTGATCAGAAGGACACGATGGATACCTATGCGTCCTTTGGCAGCTATTTCAGCGGCAAGGCGTTTAAAGGCTACAGCATTTTGGCCGGCATGGATGCTCCGGTGCTGGGCGGCAAGGCTTTGTTCGCCGTCGGCTACACGGACGCTAAAGATGCGGACGGCAGTGATGCTCTCGGCAAAACGGAACTTTCCCGCTACGGCGCCTCGGTGGGCTACACCTACGACTTGAGCCGCCGCACGAATGTTTATGCCGTTGCTGCCTACTATAAGGACAGTGTGGATAAGGATGCGTCTTTGAGCCATCAGGATCACGATCCCTCGACGGCGACTATTTATGCCGGTATCCGCCACACGTTCTAAGGGGGCATAAGCGGGCAGCGGCGCTGCGGCGCTCCAAAATGTCTCTGCTGCGGTTCGAGAGGATTTCAGGCGGGTTTTTGAGAGTCTTTCCTTACTGAAATGTTTTCTGAGCGGCGTGCAGAGGTTTCTTGGGCGGCGCTGGACGCTTCCCGTTTTTCGAGCGCTTAAGCTCGAAAAAGAGGTTCGGTTGAAAAATCGAACCTCTTTTTTGGCCTCTTCGTCGCAAAAACAATCATCCTGCATGCCGTTAACATCGTTTTCGGTGTAAGGTACTTTCCGGTGCGCCCAGTCCCGTCAAGAGAAGCGGACAAAGGGGTTGCAAGGTAGGAAACACTTCTTTTGTTTACCAATCTCCAATTTCTTTGCCCTGGGCAGACCAAATTCCACTGGTGCGTTTCGCATCCCTAACCGGCGAAACCGCATCTTCCGACAAGAAAAAGATTGGAGTATCTCGTGACGCTTCTCTCCTCTGCGCGCATGTCTGCCGCAATCCTCGCGCTTGGCGCGCTCACCGCCGTACCGGCCCATGCGGCAGGCATCGACGGCAGTTCGCTTGGGTTAACGTGGGCCGTTCCCTTCGCCGGGATCCTGCTTTCCATTGCGCTCTGTCCATTGTTCCTGCCGCATTTCTGGCACAAAAATTTCGGCAAAGTTGCGGTGTTCTGGGCGCTCTGCTGTGCCGTACCGCTCTGCGCCGTCCTCGGCTTTTCCGTGGGTACTGACGCTATCGTCCACGTGCTTTTGGCCGACTATGTTCCCTTCATCATTTTTGTGGGATCGCTCTTCGTCGTAGCCGGCGGCATTCACGTCCGCGGCTCATTTGTGGGCCGTCCGATCGTCAATGTGGCGTTTTTGGGGCTCGGTGCAGTGCTCGCTAACTTCATGGGCACGACGGGGGCTGCAATGCTCCTCATTCGCCCGCTGATTGAAGCCAACGCCGGCCGCACCCGCAAGATGCAGACCTTTATCTTCTTCATCTTTCTCGTGGCAAACGTGGGCGGCGCGCTCACGCCGCTCGGTGACCCGCCTTTGTTCCTGGGGTTCCTCAAGGGCGTGGGGTTCTTCTGGACGGCCGAACACCTGATGCTGCCGTGGCTTTTGTGCTCGGGTCTGCTGCTCTTTATTTACTTCCTCATTGACAGCGCCTGCTTCAAAAAAGATGTGGCCGACGGCTTCAAGGCGCCGGTGGAAACCAAGACCTTTGCCATTGAGGGCGGCATCAATGTGCTCCTTTTGGCCGGCATCATTGGTGCCGTGCTTTATTCGGGCTTCAGCCGCTCCGGCATTGAATTCACGTTCCTGAACGTGCACTTTGCGCTCGAATCGATCGTTCGTGATCTCTGCTTCCTCGCGCTCGCTGGGCTTTCGCTCATGCTCACTGCCAAGGCTACGCGTGAGGCCAATCACTTCACATGGGACCCGATTCTGGAGGTTGCCAAGCTCTTCTTCGGCATCTTCGTGTGCATCGTGCCGGTGCTCGAAATGCTGCGTGCGGGTCACGACGGCGCCTTTGCGTCGCTCGTGGCGCTCGTCACCAATGCCGACGGGAGCTTCAACAACACGTTCTTCTTCTGGCTCACGGGATCGCTCTCCGCGTTCCTTGACAATGCGCCGACCTACCTCGCCTTCTTCAATTTGGCGGGCGGTGATCCTGCAGTGCTCATGACCACGGATGCTCAGACGCTGATGGCCATTTCGATGGGGTCGGTCTTCATGGGAGCGGTGACCTACATCGGCAACGCACCGAATTTCATGACGGTTGCGATCTGCAATGAACGCGGCGTTAAGATGCCGTCCTTCTTCGGTTACATGCTCTGGTCGGTCGGTATTCTCTTCCCGGTCTTCTTCCTGATGGATATGGTCTTCCTTACCTAATCGTCAGTTTGGTCTCATCCCCGGCGGGCGCTTCGAATTTTTAGCGAAGCGCCCGTTTTTTGTCCTGTCCGGCCGCCCTGATGCCGGCAGTTGTGGCAGAGTAGGTTCATGGCCGGACTTTAACGCCGCGGCTTTTTTGCTTTCCTTTCGGCGATGTCTGAGCATGCCTAAAGCTTTTCGCAACCCTCCGAACGATCAGAATGACCGGTCTGCGCCGCCTGGAGCGGAGCGCCGATCCGGTTTAAGGCGTTTCCTGCCGGTACTGCTCCCGGCAGTCATTCTCTTAGGCTGGTGGCTCGTGACAAGCTCCGGCGCTGTGCCGGCGCTTTTGCTCCCCGGACCGGGAGCAGTGGCCAAGCGGTTTTTGTCGCTTCTCGATTCCGGCGAACTCCTCACGCATGCGGCGGTCTCCATGGGCCGCGTGTTTGCGGGCTTTTTGCTTTCAGCTTCGGCCGCCTTGGGGCTCGCACTTTTACTCTATCGACGTCCGCTTTGGGAGAGTGCGCTTTCACTCGTTCTGGAAGCACTCCGCGTCATTCCGCCGCTTTCGCTGGTGCCGCTCCTTATTTTGTGGCTGGGCATTGATGAGGCGCCTAAGCTGGCGATTGTTGTGTTAGCGAGCTTCTTTCCCATTTATTTGTCGGCGCTCACAGCCCTGCGAAGCGTCAGCAGCAAATATAAGGAACTCGCGCAGATGCTCGGACTCACGGAATCGGCGCGTGTGCAGGAAATTCTGCTCCCGGGGGCGGCTCCGGGCATTTTGACGGGACTGCGATTGGGATTTGGCTACGCCTGGCGCGCACTGGTGGGCGCAGAACTCATCGCTGCCGCCTCGGGTCTGGGCTACCTGATTGAAGATGCATCGTCCTTGGCGAGAACCGATGTGGTGATGGTGGGCATTCTCACCATTGCGGGCTTAGGGATCCTCTGCGATCAGCTCTTTCGCCGTGGGGCGGAAGGCTGGACAAAGACGTGCCTTAACCGCAGGCGGAAAAGCGGCGGGGGACAAACTGCCCTTGAGACAGTTCCCCCAACCCGAGCGGATCCCGAACGCAGCCTCTGGGGCATTGCGTTCGAGGGTTTGGTGGTGAGCTACCCGGGACTCACCCAGCCGCCGGTGAATCACTTGACGCTCTCCATAGCGCCCGGCTCCGTAACGGCGGTGCTCGGTCGTTCGGGATGCGGCAAAACGACGCTCCTTAAGGCAGCCGCGGGCCTGCTCCTCCCGCAGGCGGGAGCGGTGCGGTTTACGTCCCCGAATGCGTCCGGAAGGACGCATCCGAAGGTTGCCATGGTGTTTCAGGAGCCGCTCCTTTTGCCCTGGAAAACGGTTCGAGAAAATGCGGCGCTCGCCCTTTCTGCCCGCACGGGGGAGGCGCTTTCCGAAGCCTGCAAATCTGCAGCAGTTACGCAGGCGCTGACGCTTGCCGGTATTGCGGATTTGGCTGAACGCTTTCCCGCGGAACTTTCGGGCGGCCAGCAGCAGCGCGCGGGGCTCGCGCGGGCACTTTCGGCAGAGCCGGACGTTTTGCTGATGGATGAACCCTTCGGCGCGCTTGATGCGCTGACACGCCTGGAACTTCAGGATGAAACGCGAGCACTCTTTAACCGCCGGCGCATGACTGTGCTCATGATTACGCATGATGTGCGTGAAGCCCTTCGCATGGCAGACCGTGCAGTCGTGCTGCGCGGCGGCAGCGCCGCGGCGGATCATTCGCTTCTCATGCCGTTTCCTCGGCGCTTTTCGGATCCCGCGGTCGGCGCGGCCGAAGAGGGGCTTCTTGCCGAGCTGCTCCACCATTGATCGTGCCGTTTTTATTTGAGCGGCTCGGGTTTCGGAGGTTTGCGCTTCGTCTGAGCGCAATGGGCGTCGATCCATCTGCGCACCGTGGCGGGCGGCGCGCCCGTTGCTGCGCGAATTGCTTTCCAGGTGCTGCCGCTCAGCCGCATCGCGATGGCTTTCGTGCGGACGGCATCGCTGTAGCGATAAAGGTTGGGCGATATTTCAACGCTGAATTTGCCGTTTTTCCAGGCTTCAGCCCAGTCGCGAAGCGTCGTGGACGGGAGATCGAGGATTCTTGAAGCCTTGGTGTAGCCAATGCCGGCTTCGAAGAGCGCTATAGCGCGGCGGCGTTTGTCTGCCGAGGCATATCCCGGCGGACGATAGCGTCCTGGGGGCGACACCGACAGCTCGTCCGGTAAATTATTTTCCGACATGAGGTATTCCTGCTGCTCGTCAACCGTGCTGGCACTGCGCAAAAAAGACCCGTCCCCGCGCGAGCGGCAGACGGGTGCCAGAGAGCGGGATGACAAGCCCTCACTCGGTGAGTGAGAGTAGTTGTCTCCCGAAAGCGGTATGAGTCCCCGAGAGCCTTCCTTCATCCTTGGAGCACAATGAAAGAAGGCCCCGGGCGGGTTCTCAGGGGCTAAGCACTACGGAAGCGCTGAGCCCCTATAGAACGGGTTGGTTAGAACGAGTAGCGGAGGTTGGCGTTGAAGGCATTGTTCATGCGATCGTCGCCGCCGGCCGTCAGACCGTAATTGAGACCAAACGTCCAGGCGCCGTTCTGAGCGGAGACGCCCAGCGTGGCCTGAATCGGGTTGGTATCCACAACACGCGTCGTCACGTCGTTGCCGTAGAACGAAGCAACCGCATCCTTGTCGCCGAAGGCCGGGACAACGGAGAGGTCAACCATCGGTGCGAGCTTCCAGCCGTTCACGTCGAAATTGCCCGAGAAAGCAACACCCAACGGGAGCTGGTAGACCGTCATCGCGTCGTAGTCAGCACCGTACTTGGAGTCGTCCATGTCGATACGGCTCAGACGGATGCCGGCATGCGGCGTGATGTTGAGCGCGCCGAACTTGGCGAGGTATTCCGTGCCAAGACCGAACGTGAAGACGTTCGAATCCAAAGATTCCTTGACAGTGCCGAAAGCACCGGTCGAGGAAAGATCGTTGGAGATCTGGGTGTAGCCCAGGTCAGCCTTGACGTTGAAGTCGCCGAAGGTCTGTGCACCGTAGAGACTGAAGCCGTAGAAGTCGGCATCGTTGTCAACCTTGACGCCCGTGCCAACGGAGTTGCTGTCCGCCTGACCGACGTTAAAGGCGACGCCCAGCGTACCGCCGCAGGCAGCCGTGTAGTCAAAGCCCAGAACAGCACCGTAGATGTCGGCTTCATAGCCGGCACCGTTGCCGTAGAGGCGCTTGGCTTCGTTGGTCGTGCCGAAGACGTCCACCCAGGGGGTGAAGCCTTCCGCGCGCTGCGCGGAGGTGCGGCGGCTGACGGCGGCCGTGACCTGATCGTTCACATCCAGAGCGGTCGTGAAAGCACCGCCGAAGACAGCCATATTGCTGCCGACGATTTCGGATTCAGCAACGTAAGCTTCCTTGGCAGCCCAATATGCGTTGTAATCATCGGAGGTGACATCACCAGCTTCGGCGATCTTCGCCCATTCAGCATTAGCCTTATCGTAATAGGCATCAAGCGCTTCGTTGCCGTAGATAAGGGCATTGGCGAAGAAGTTGCCGGAATTCGTCATTTCCTTGATGTCGTGCTCAACGAGCCAGGCATTGTTCATGCCGAGATCCTTGAGGTAATCAAGCTCATCCTGATCAGCGGACAACGTAACCGTCGAACCGGACACATCAACCTTGTAGAAATGAGCATCGGTAATGACGGTTCCCTGAGGCGTTACATTGGTGCCAAGATCAAGCGAGTAGTTACCCGTCTTTTCATCCTTGACGAATCCATCAGCTGTCAGATCCGTGAGGAGGATCGTGCCGGAAACAGTACCCGAAGTCACACCCCGGAACACGCCGAAAGTTGTCGGATCGTAGTTCTTCGAAGCGATCGAACCCATGTCGAGCACAATGTAAGAACCTTTAGCTACAGACAGCGTGCCCTTGGTGGTCGAGGCTACATCCGCACCAAGCTCGATGCCGCCATTGGTGAGGTCGTAGCGTTCGCCGACATAGAGTGAAGCACCGATTTCAGCATCAGCGGTAAGATTTTCATCATACTGGCGGATCAATGCTTCGGTGGAAGCCTTGGAAGCCTTGTTTTGGCCGAAGGTAAAGAAAGCGCCGTTATTTCCAGCGTACTGGGTGTCGAGCGCGAAAGCTTTATCGTAGGTGACCGTTTCGGCAGCCGTGCTCTTACCGGAGGCTGCAGCGGGCGCAGCGTTCTTGACGATAACGGAACCGCCATCGTTGTAGACCGAACCGCCCTTGATGGAGTCGAACGTGAAGACGCCATTATGAGCTTCAATCTTGCCGGAGGTATTGAGCTCAACCGCTTTAGCGAACGTGACCGTTCCCTTCGTCGTCAGCTGGCTATTATCTTTAACAATGACTTTGTTGTTGACAGAGACAGGAGCGAACGAGAAAACATCATCGTCTTCGGCACCAAACATGACGCCGTCATTGTCAGCATCAACCGTGCTGTCGATGGTGATCGTCTTATCCGCATCAACGCCGGTAATGATTTCACCATTAACGCCGGTAAGCTGCAGGTTGCCGGTAATCGTTACATCCTTACCCTTCACAGCGTCGCCCGTGAAGGCAAGAGCGCCGACAGTCGTGTCGTTTTTGACCTTTGCTTCAGTTGTGCTGTTGGTAACAGTCGAATTAAAGACCACGAGACCGTCAACGTCCGAAAGCTTATGGTTGGAACCATCCTCATTCTTAGCAAGCGTGCCGTTCTTGATGATGAGTTCTTGACCCTTTAAGAGAGCCGTATACTTCTTGAGATCCTCCAGAGAGTATTCGCCCGTAATGGAGGTTTCAACTACAGAACCAGTGCCTTTGAGAGCCTTATTGGCGAAATCAGTAGCCTTCCCATCTTTATCAGCGAGATTGCTGATACCGGTCAGGAGGTAGCCGTTGTTCTCTAACGTGCCGTTACCAACTGCCGAAACCTTACCGAGGGTGAGCGAGCTGTCGTCATTAACCGTTACCGCACCATAGGTGAGGTCAAGGTCAGCAATCGTCAGCTTGCCAGCCTTGTCCGTGGAGCCGATGGTAAGGGTTGAGGCAGGGTTGTTTTCGGCTTTCTTGGAAGAACCGAATTCAACCTTGTTGAAAGAATAGTCGCTGGTGACCGTGACTTCGGCATTCGTCTCACTACGTCCGATCTTCAGATCGCCTTCGTACTTGGTGCCGGCAACCTGAAGTTCACCGCCCTCGAGGTTAATCGTACCTGCATTGATCAGGAGACGATCACCTGCAAGGACATTGCCATCTTTATCCTTACTGCCAATCTTTTGACCGTCATGGCGGGAATTGAGCGCATCAAGATTGAGGACGCCATTATCAGCAACGGTGATTTCCTTCCACTTGAAAGTATCTTGCGTGTAGGTCGTGTTCAGAACGCCATTTTCTTCAATGGTAATCGTGTCAGCTGTGAGAACACCTTTACCAGAGTTTGTGAAAACGCCGGTACCACCAACGGTCAGTTCGCCATTGCCAGTAATTGTAACCGTACCGGAGTTGGTGAACTTACCACCATCAACATCGAGGAATAGATTGAAGGAGGCAGAACCACCTTCAGCGACATCAAATGTGCCGCCGGTCATCTCGTAGGAAGCTTCGTTGCTATTGCCATGGCCGGACTGGACCGTGAGCGCGCCATCTTTAGTTACCACGACCGCACCGGCGGACTGCTTCGTCAGGTAGGCTTTGATGACAGAATCTTTCGCTGTGACATTGACTGCAGTGCCTGCGAGAGACATCACGTCAGCATCGTCACTGTCGCCGGCGGCAAGCTGGCCACCAGCGAGATTGATAGTACCGCCAGTAAGCTTCATGGCACCATCAATCTTGGCATCATCTCCAGCACGGGAGTCGGTGCAGAACCACAGATTGCCATGCTCGTAGATATTGACGGTGCCGCCAGTCATTTCAAACGAACCATAAGCACCAAGCGATGCACGGGCATCCCCTTCACCAGCACCTTTCAGAGATACTTCACCGCCCTTAATCACTAACTGGTTAACGTCAATATTGGCACCAGTGGTAGACGACGAAATTACAACTTTGCCGCTATTAATGGTGAGTGATGCTTCATCTTCAAAAGTCGGAACTGCCGGGGCATTAGTGCCAAAGTTTTTATGGTAAACACGTGCGGTGTCAACGGTTAAAGTTCCACCATTGACAGTCCAATTTACGAGACCTTGCTCGGTTGATGAGCTACCGAAAGCAGTGTCTTTAATCGTGACCGTTTTGCCCGTTGTGATCTCAAGGGTATTGGCAGGGTCAAGTTCATTGGTTGCGGTATCGGCGGCCATTGCAACGCCGGCCAAGAGAGAGGAAACTGCTGCCGCAACGACGGTCTTCACCGCCTTGCCCTGATAGGAAGAAGCCTTTTCGCTCGTCACGACGACGCCGCGTGTGAGTGACTTGGCAACTTTATAAGTGCGATTCATTTAGGGAGTACTCCAAGAGTTTTCTGGTTGACTCAACGGTTTCGAATGAAGTCGAAGAGTTGTGCACAAGCACTCAGGGCATCCTAAATGTCGAGAAAACATAGGGGGGGGGGTTATCCCTATGACCGGCTTTCTAATAGATTGTTTGCCGGCAAATTTGGAAAACTGATATATGGCGCGAAAACCCTTAATTGAGGTTGTGTCATCAGAACAACACGGAAAATCTGTAAACGTTCTGTTGTTTCAATAGTAAACGCATGTAAGCATCCTCTCTCTTCGGGAGGCCGGCAAAACGAAGAAGGCGGTTTCATAACAATGCTTTCCGCTGACCGTGAGTTTTATTCAGCTCGGTTGGACGCAGTCCCCTTTGAGTGAGCCGTAAAACTGCCGCTTTCCTCATGGCGGTGTCAGAATGTGCCTCAACGAGCTCCTCGCCTGCGAAGAAGACGCATTTCTGTTTCTGAGCACTAAAGAGACGAAGGAGCGGAGATTGATGAAAAAGGATTCATGTTATGAAGCTTAAAAACCTTTTTGCCGCAGCTGCCGTCGCGGCCGGACTGTGCTTAACCGGCATGTCTGCTGTTCAGGCTGCACCGAAGATGCCCGAGAGCATTTCGATCACCTATGTGAAATCGCCCTTCAATCTGCAGAACATTGTGATGAAGGAGCGAGGGATGCTCGAAGATGCCTTCAAGGTCGAAGGCGTCAAGATCAACTGGCGCGTCATTAATTCGGGTGCCATTCAGGGTCAGGCTATGGCGTCTGGCGACTTAGACTTCTCCGCGGTCATGAATACGGCTAGCGTGCTGATGGCTGCCGGTGCCGGCAACCCCATCCGTATTGCTTCCGGTGTGGGGCACCCGCAGAAGATCTTTGCCATCATCGGCAAACCCGGCACGGACTATTCCATCAAGGAGCTCAAAGGCAAGAAGGTCGTGGGACCTAAGGGCACGGTGCTCCATCAGCTCCTTGTGGCAGCGCTCAAGAAGGAAGGCATGACCATCAAGGACGTGGACTTCATCAGCATGGATCCTGCTAAGGCCATGACGGCGGTGCTCTCCGGTTCGGCTGACGCGGGGCTGGTCGCTGCTGGCCTCATTATTAAGGCAAACGCAGAAGGCGCCAAAACGATTACGACGTGCGAAGGACTCGTCGAACCTAATCTCGTGATGGCAGTCCGCCAGGCTTTTGTTGACCAGTATCCGGAAGCTTACGAACGCGTGGTTGCAACGAATCGCGCTGCTTTGAAGTGGATTCGCGAACACAAGGCTGAAGCGCTCGCCATGGGAGCAAAAGAGCAGGGCATTTCCATTGAAAATGCTGAGAAGCTCTATGACTGGTCGGGCTTTTATGACGTCCTGACTGAAGCTGACGTCAAGGGGCTTGCCGCTGATCAGCAGTTCCTCATCGACAACGGCATGATGGAAAAGGCGGTGGATGTCCGTTCGCTTATTCTGCCGGGCGCGATGAAATAACCGCCTAATGAAAAAGCGAATACAGTGTTTCGCTGCTGCTTTACTGCAGTTTTAGGCCTCAGCAATCGGCTGCTTTGACGCGAGTCGGGCAGCTGATTGCGGACGAATTGAGCGAATTTCTAAACCGCTTTCAAAGGAAGGTCTGCTCGATTGGCCGGGAATCTTTAATTTGATTTCTCCAAGCGATTGGCCCAAGAAAAGGCAGCAAAGAAAGAGAGCAAAGAAAAAGGCTGAGTTTGGAAAAACTCAGCCTTTTATGGTTTCGTGGCAGGGGTAGTAGGATTCGAACCTACGAATGGTGGATTCAGAATCCACTGCCTTAACCGGACTTGGCGATACCCCAACGAAACTTGGTGCGGTCGATGAGATTTGAACTCATATGGATTGCTCCGCTACCCCCTCAAAGTAGTGCGTCTACCAATTTCGCCAC